>JABAOC010001542.1_pt5 | contig 12603 bp, 10 predicted proteins | sample 7062161 | NCBI WGS metagenome assembly JABAOC01 (sample SAMN14538625, study PRJNA623070) | marine sediment metagenome | biome: marine biome [ENVO:00000428]; feature: marine pelagic biome [ENVO:01000023]; material: deep marine sediment [ENVO:00002113] | place: India: Gulf of Khambhat ... | reverse complement strand
AAGAAGAATCAGATAATTGCAACTCCAGATAGACCCTTAATCAGGGACGTTGACTCAATTCCTTTCCCAGATCGCGGACTGTTAGACGTAGAATATCACAACACGACTGCCGGAATAAACGTTGCACCAAAAAAGTTCAGTAGCTTCATTTCTTCCCGCGGCTGTGTTTTCCGGTGTCGTTTCTGTGGATGCCGAAGATTAGCCCGGAACCTCTGGAGGTCTAGATCCGTAGATAATGTACTGGAAGAGTTACACCTTCTGGCTAGCCAAGGTTACAAGCAGTTTCTCTTTGTTGATGACAACTTTACTTTGAATCCAAAGAGAGTGATCAAAATATGCCGTAGGATGCGAAAAGAGAAAGTGAATATTCAATGGTTTGCCGAAGGACGTGTTGACCACTGCTCTTATGATATGCTACGAGAAATGGTAAAGGCTAATTGCAGGATGATGTATTTTGGAATCGAAAACGCCAACCAAAAAGTTTTGGATTATTACTGCAAACAGGCGACTCCAGAACAAGCAGAAGTTGCGGTTAGAAACGCTAGAAAGGCTGGAATAGATGTTATAGTTACTTCGTTTATATTGGGGGCTCCAAACGAAACAAGGGAAGAGATCCAGAATACGCTAAAGTTTGCGCAAAAGTTACAAACGGACATCCCACAATTCAACATACTCTCCACTTTCCCAGGAACAGATATCTGGGAAGAACTTAAGATGCAAGGCGTTTTAGATGAAGAAAAGTATTGGGAGACCGGAGTTTTGGTACCTGAAGTTTCTCCAGACGCTGTACCATGCGAAGAAATCGAACGAAGTATCCACAAGGGTTATCGACATTTCCTCATTCGTCCAAGCTACATCTTGACGCAGCTGTTTAAAATCTCCAAAAGTCCTTATCGCCTTAACCTGTTAGTTAATAATCTGAAGCGCATTGACACAATCGCTGAAAGCGTGCGTTTAGTTACCTAATACGGTTCCTAAGGCGGCTTGCGCGCGCGGAGTTGTTAGATGTATGCATGATGCGCGCACTCATGAGATGGCTTCTCACGTTTTGAGTGGATAGATTAAGCATTTATTTATGATTTGTTAAAGTTTGTCTGGTGTCGTTGTTGGAGTTTGAGGGGCGCGACATTATATCGATCAAAGATTTTACCCGGCAAGAAATTGATTATGTTCTGAAAATCGCTGGTGCGATGGAGCCCATCGCGAAAAGCGGCTCGGATATGCTTCACGGCAAAACCTTAGCAACCCTCTTCTTTGAACCCAGCACAAGGACCCGCTTAAGCTTTGAGGCTGCCATGCACAAACTTGGAGGGACCGCTATTGGTTTTGCTGAGCCGAAAGTCGCTTCGATTAAGAAAGGTGAGAATCTTGCGGACACTGTTCGGGTCGTTGAAAACTATGCTGATGTTATTGCGTTAAGGCATCCGCTGGAGGGGGCAGCTAGACTTGCCGCTGAATTTGCTCAGGTACCAATTATTAATGCTGGCTCTGGAGCCGAGGAGCATCCGACACAGGCTTTGCTGGATTTGTATACCATTTTGAAGGAGAAGGGTCAGATTGATGGGCTTAACGTCACTTTGGTGGGAGACCTCCGGTATGGGCGTACAGTCCATTCCTTGGCGTATGCCTTGTCCCTCTACAAGGTTAAGCTTTACTTGGTTTCGCCGGAGCTTCTGCGAATGCGGAGGGAGGTTTCAGACGCCATAAAAAAGAAAGTAGCGATAGTGGAGAAAACGGGAATCGAAGAGGTTTTGCCTGAAACTGATGTGCTCTACATGACTCGCATTCAGGAGGAGCGGTTTCCCGATCCAGCGGAATACGCCAAAGTTAGGGGAACCTACAAGATTGGCTTGGATGCGCTGAAGGATGCGAAAGAAGATATGATTATTATGCATCCGCTGCCGAGGGTTGACGAAATAGATGATGAGGTGGATGATACGCCGCATGCTAGATACTTCCAGCAGGTTTGGAATGGCATCGTTATGAGGATTGCTCTCCTAGCTCTCATCCTAGGAGAAACAAAATAATCTCAACTTTTTTCCTAATGATTCTGAAAAAAATATTAGCAGAGGTTAAAGAGTAGTTCTGTATCTGTCAATAAGCTCTCTCTTTTTCGCTTGGTTCCATCCGCTAACTGCTTGGTAGTAGCCTGTTACCCTAGACCACCATTCCACTTGTGAGGCCCCACAGTTTGGGCACTGCTCGTAGATGGGCGACGTAACTTTTCCACAGTTGTTGCAGATAGTTAAGTCTTTCGTGTAAGCGTAGTAGCCCACATGACTTTGGGTGGCTATTCTCTTGGTTAGCTTGTAAAGGGCTTCAGGGTCTGGAGAACTTTCTCCAAGCCAAGCATGAAACATGTTGCCGCCATTTAATAGCGGGAAGAACTTCTGCTCTATATCCATCCGTTCAAGCAAGCCGACTTTAGCGCCAACATAAACGTGGGTTCCGTTGCTATAATAGATCGGAACATCCTTCGCCCCATCTGCAAGAAGCGACTTAGCTTTACCTACATCTCCCCTAACCAACTTCTCAGCTTGGTTTTTGTATCCGTTTGTTAGGAGATCCGCTATGGCAAATCTCTGAGCCGTTGACTCAGCTGGTGTCCTAGCTAAAGCCAGTTTGAGACCCGTCTTCTCCTCTAGTTCCTTCTTGTACTTCTGCATTTCAAGGATCAGCTTAACAAGGATCTTGACAGCATCCGGATGCTCATGAAGCTGGTAGCCAGTGTGCCACTGAGCCATCTCGTTTCCACCCACGAAACCGATAGTAAAGGTAAGTTCACTGAAATCTACAGCTGGAGGTCCCTTCTCACCAGTTTTTGGGTCGAAGGGACGTTGAGTGGCAAAAGGTATTCGATTATTCTTTATCACGAGGTTCAACCATTTCTTCTTAGTTTTGAATACTTTAATGGCCAAATCCATCAGTCTACGACTTTCTTCGAAAAGTTTCTCGTCGTCCCCGTTGGCTCTGTAAGCCATCCTTGGAAGATTCAGACTTACAACCTGCCAACTTCCCATAGTGAAGTGTTTCCCACCGTTGAAATACAGCTTGTCCTCAAAATCTGGGCTATATTCAGGGGTTTCGACAAAACAGTATGCACAACATTGATAGCATGAAACCCCTTTGCCATAACCCCTGTATGCCGGCATCAAATTATCGAAGTAGGGTATCCCAAATTTAGCTACAACTTTGTGAACGTCAAGCCAAAAATCGTCGTACTCCGGCTTGAAAAATTCTGGACTCATACTGTTTTCTAGTTTCGGGAAATTGAAAGGCTTCCCCCAATAGTCACCTTCATAAGCTACGTCGTAAAGTGCCCTAAACATAAGGCGAACTTCATCCTCGTATTCCCCGTAGAGGTCTGGTCCAACCCGCCCCCTAGCCACTATCGGAACCTTTCTCCAGAGCTTTGGAACTCCAGGTTGTACCTGAATGTTGCTGAAAACCAGCTGCCCGCCCCTAGCCACATAGGCCTGGGTATACTCAAAGAACATCATCTGCATGAGCTGCCTAACCTTCTTGTAGTTTAGTCCCCTCATGTAGGGAGCAAGGAAAACCAAGAAATTGTAGAAGCCTTCACCTCCCGCAAAGTTAGTCTGAGCAGAAGCCAGAATCTTGGCGGTGTGAAGAATCGCAACTTCAGGGTGTTTAGCTGGGCCCGCAATGCTGGTCCTTGTGCCAATTCCATCTGGCATCAGACCGTAATAGAAGAAAAAGCGGAGATCCCAATCTTGGCAGAAAGGTCTCGTTCCAAAATATTCTAAATCATGTATATGTAAATCTCCTGACAGATGAGCATCAGCGATTTTCGGAGGCATTAAAAGCAGATATTCTTCTCCGGAAACCCAATCTGCCTTCCTCTTGTGCGCGGTTTCAGGGTTTGGCTGAAGATTCGCGTTTTCAGTTGCCTTAAAACCTTGTCCCATATCCATCAAGTAGGCGTCATAAACTGGCGCTCCCACCCTCGTTAATATGTTTCTATAAAGGGCGTAATCTGGTTTTTCTTTCGATTTGTCGAGTAAGATGTTGTTTACCAGTTCCCGTATGAGAGGACCGCTTACGAACTTAAGTCTCAAATCAAATATTTTCTTTTCAACGTTAACTGCTACTTCTTCAGCCTCTTCCTTGCTTATGGGCTTCGTTTCATAAAATTCTTTGGCAAGTCTTGTCTCTGTTAAGAGTTGTTTTACGACGGCGCTCCTATTCCAAGGCACTATGAAGCCATCGCTTCTCCTGACCATCGGTCGAATTTCTTGGGTCAATTCAGCTTTGCCTCTTTACGCACCCTTCAAAATTTCTGAGATCTTGGTTTCAATCAGTCCGTCGCCACCGAAGAGTTGGTCCTCTGTATAAACAGTTCCTTCAACTTCGAGAGCTGGTGCAGACAATACCACAACGTTTCTCATAACCAAATCCGCCATAACATCTACATCTTCCAGATTTTTTTCCTTAAAATCCGCGTTTATGTTTTTAAACCATTTCTTCAAAATTGCACATTTGGAGCAGCCGCTAGACGTGTAGAGTACTATCTCTTTAATCCTTAGAGGACGTCCGAGGGACCCAACGGAATCTCCTGAAAAACCCATGAAAACACCTCGTGGAGGTAGAAGTCAATAGAGAGGTGTTGCTACTTAAACTTATTAGTCAAGATTGTATAAAATTCTGTATAATGCCCTCAACCAAAATTGACATGGTGGCTATTCTCTTTATGTAACGAAAAATAGCGGTTCACCGAAAAACATCAATCATTTCTTTAAAACTTCTTAATAAAGACATGCAAGGTGCACACGCAGCTACCTTGAAGTTAGTGCGTATGCTACTCGCCTACTCAAGGCGGAACGCTGAGATGGAAACCATAAAGATGAGGGCAAATGCTTTGCTGATAAACGACTGAAGCAATTTAGCATGTTAACTGATCCACAAGAAGGGCACCTTGCTAATATTCCGTAGAAAGTCTTTTGACAACTTCCGCAATAAGCGAGGTGTCGATTGAAAACGTAAAGCCCAACACCATATGTCTCAGCGATTTCTTTAGTGACAGATAGAAGTTCATTAGGGTCTTGTTCTGAATCTGTGAGCTGTATGACCGCTAGGTGGCTCCCTGGAGTTAGCTTGTGAAATCTCTCCTCAACGCCTAGACGTTCCTTCCAAGAAACGTCAGCGTCTAAAGGCAAGGCAACCATGTCCGTGTAGAATGGTTGTTCTCTAGGACCTTGAGCTCGAACCGTTGCCCACCCATATTTTTCTGCGTCCAATTCTGCTAGTCTTTTGGAAGCGTTTGCGTTAGGCACCATGGCGAGGGATGTCCGAGTTTCAGGTTTCTTTGCGTATCTCCGAACGTTATGTGAAAGATACTTTACGATTTTCTCAGCGAAATCTATGGTCTCGTCATCTTTGTGCAGGTCTTTTTCTAAAAACGATTCGATAGTTTCATTTAAACCAACAAAGCTGACAAGACGCGATGCATTTTCAATTCTGAAGTATTGGTCGCCATCTGTCTTTTGTGTAAGGAAGGGGAGGATGTTTTCCCTTGCGCGTTGTTTGATTGTTCGATATTTTATCTCTAAGGCTCGTAATGCCATTTCCAGCTGTTCGTCTAGTAGTTTAAAAAAGCGGGTTTGCCTTCCCTTCGCTTCGTATGTCAACCTAGGTAAATTAATTATCACATTATCGATGTTCCCGGTTTGCATAGTATCCAGTTCCCAATCTCTTTTCCAGTCGGTGGCAAATCTGCATCCAGTTGCCGTATAAGAGGCTTGAAATTGTTCTTTGGGACTGAGGTTTGCGAAATACGGAAGCCCTGTTTTGGTTGCGAGTCTATGGGATTCATAGATAAGATCTTCGCATTCTTTGTTTTTGAGCACCTCTGGACGGATCTTTAAGATTAAACTAGGGTTGAAAACTGGTTTTTGCTTGTCATCTTCAAACATGACTTCTAAGAGGATTGAGGCAAGACGACGGCTCTCCTCAACAAAATCCGTGTAACAACCCATTTTCGTTCCACCAGGTCCAATAGCCTCTTCTTCTTCTAGAAAAGCAGGAACAGAGAATTCTAGCCCTAAGGAGACCCCTAATGGAAAGCCCTCATTCGAAAGAGACTGATTTAAATTAAAGACAAAGAGGCGTAAGCCCTCCCTAACTCTCTCCTCTGGAAGACCTTGAGAAAAGGGTGCAAGAAAAATGTTGAAAAAATCTAGTGACTGTTCACTTGACACCTCTGTGACAGCGATTTTGGGAAGATTAGCAGCTGTTAAAAGCGCAGCTTCGAGACTTTTGGGAGGAAGGTATGAGAGTTCTCCGGAGTTAATTCTTCCAAGGCTTAATCCTTGTTGAAAAAAAACGCGAAGGTTATGCATAAATTCGTTTGGTTTCAGAACCCAATTGCCAAGATTGTTGAGGTGGAGGGATCCGGAGAGGTGGGCGTCAGCGATGTCTCTTGGAAGCACGTTGAGGAGCGTGTATTCCTCGATCACAGCATCGCCTGCAGCCTTGTGAATTGCCTCTACGCTTTGGGATGCTGCGCCTTTCGTCCTTATCAATTGGGTGACGTCGAAAACTGGGAGTCCCAAACGTGTGAGTTTATGGCGATATTCTTCGAGTCCTTTTTCAATCAGAAGAGCGTTGACAATTTCTCGTATGAGGGGGGCGGTGAGGTATTTTGTTCTGAATTCTGATAGACGTTTCTCTGTTTCCCGGGCGATTTTCTGAGCTAGGTCTAAGGGGACATTCGCCTCTTTTGCCAAGGATTCAACGATTTTGTTTCTGTCAAACTCTTCTATCGCCAAGCGTGAAGTTCGAACAAGTATTTTTCTTCTTTTGAGAAAACGTTCTTGGATATCTTCTGTGAAACCTATTACGCTTCGCCCGAGATCAGTGAGGCGGTATTCCTTCGTTTCCACATCAGGTTCCATAAGGTCGGCTCTAAGGAGGTATTTTAGGTGATAGGCGAATCTACCTGCGTCTCGAGTTGGATCGAGCTTTAGGATTTTCATGAGTTCTGTGTAGGATTGTGGTCCTTTATCGATGAGAATGTTTAGGATTTGCATTCTTATGGTAGATGACGCAGCTTTGAGTACTCTTACACCTGATTTTCGTCGTCTAGGCATGCTTAACTCACTACACCAAACTTAATATGATTAGTTTAGTTTAAAAAATTAAAGTAGCTCTTATGGTCTGTCTTTTTTAACATCCAGATCTTCGACTCTTTCACCAATCTTTCTATTTGGGAACTAATGATGAAAGGATATTGAAAATAATAACTTTTCTAAATTATTCTTTACGCTAAAAAGGGAGAACATGAAGGATTCTAGGAACAAAAATTCTAAGAGAATCCTTATGTAAGCTTGTTATATGAAAGATGTTTGAGAGGGGCCGTCGGCTAGCATGGTCTAGGCTCTGAGCCTCGGGCGCTCGGGACCCCGGTTCGAATCCGGGCGGCCCCACCAATCTGGGCTGAGGAGACATGCGCGCGTATGGGGATTAAACAATGAAAGTTGCCGTTTCATGGAGTGGGGGTATGGAATCGTGTTTGGCGTGTCACAAAGTACTTACTCAAGGTTACGACGTCGCCTGTTTGGTTACATTTGTTCTCAACTCTTGGCCATCCATGTGTCATCCCCTTCCACTTATGCGCCTCCAGTCCAAGGCCATAGAGATTCCACACATCAAGATCAATGTCGAAGAACCCTACCGGGAAGGATACAGGGGAGCTATCTCACGTTTAAAGAAAATGGAGGGGATCAAGGGTATAGTGACAGGGGACATATATGTTGTAGATAGTACTCATGGGCGATGGATGGAAAGTGTATGCGAAGGGCTAGATGTTGATGTAATTATGCCTCTATGGGGTCAAGATACCTACCAGGTGTTAAACGAAGAAATTTCAGAAGGTTTCAGGGCCATCTTCACTTGCCTAAAACAACCTTGGTTCAATGAGGAATGGTTGGGACGAGAGCTTAACGAGAGCTCTATTAAAGACTTGAAAGTGCTTATCGATAGATACGGGATAGACCCCTGTGGAGAAAATGGGGAATATCACACCATTGTAATCGATGGGCCAATCTTTAACGAAGCCATCGAGATCTCTAAATTCAGTAAAGAAAAACAAAATACCCGTCTATTCATAAGAATTAGTGAGTTTTCCTTAAAATCTAAAACCGCTTTGTAGAATAGCAGATTGTCCTTTAACAGATTTATTGATGAAACCTGATTTAGGCTTCGATTCTTGATAAAAAAGCGCGCACAGATGTCATATTGATGAATTTTGTTTAAATCTCTCTTTGGAGTTTGGATGGTTCCATTTAGATTCGAGTCATTTCTTCGACTGGAACTAGACAGTGTGGAGCAAAGGTCTCAACTTTTGCTTTCTCCTCTACCAAGGCTGCTGCAGGGGTCAGACCTCCAACCACGCATAATCCGAATCTGTCCATTCCTACTGGTATCCCAAGTATGTCTTCATTGGGTTCACCGAAGACTAAAACGCCTCCCCATCCTCTCTTCCTGAGCCTTGTCAGAATTTTTTCTGTCCTTTCCCTAGCGCTTGCAGGTATTTCCCTTAGGGTGGCAGGCAACATTCCTGATCCAGTGTGTAGCACTCTCATTATTGAGGTCATATTCTTATAAACGAATACTTCCATTGGGGCTATTGTTGTCCTCTCATAAGAGATCATTTCTACAAAACGAATGGGATTACGATTTATCATTTGCACTAGCCCACCGCAATTGAAAAGTAGAGGGATACCTGAGTGGATGAGTATCCCATCTATGCTTAGGTTACAAACAGTGAAAAGGGCTATTTTCCCCTCTGGAACAGAAATACCCCGGTACTCCACTCCCTCATCCAACATCTTAATGTAAGGTGCGGATAACAAGTTCATTTCATGAAGAGCCTCGACGATTTCAAGCGTCTTATCACGGAAAGCGCTATCAATCAAAGACACGTTTGCAACAACCATTCCCGAATCTGCTTCAAGGTCGTATGTCACTGAATATGCCATGGACAAAAAACGGGTAATGACAAAACCAGCCCGTTGAAAAGCCAGAGCTCTACCAAGTTCCTCCAGCCCCTGATGAGTTATCGTTCTTCCACTTCGATCATGCCCCATAACAAAACCCTTCGCTTCCAACAACTGAAGATGATATCTTACTGTCCTTTCGTTGAGAAAGACTCCCTTCTTTCTCAACTCTCGCCTTAACACAGTTGAACCTATGGGAGCATCATATTCGCTCAACACCCTCAGTATCTCGACCTCCTTTCTGGCGCTCTCACTAGACTGAGTCATACGCTTGCTTCCTACAAGAAGAATAATCGTTTCCATTTATATTATATAGCCTAAAAAACATCGGTAATCGGCATCCCACGATCGATAGATTTATTAAGATTGTGCCATATTGACTTTTTCTCGCTTGAAATGGCATGGCAATCGGTAACCGTTAACCGTTCAAGCCGCACCAAACACAAGCAAAACATGAAAAGAAAACCTTGAAAACGAGGCATAGCAATCCTGTGGAAACAAGTTTATTGTTTGGAATGGTGAGTGAAAAATGAGTGAACGAGTTCAAAAAAACTCTTCATATCTAAACGCCAAATCCACTGTAGGAACCACAACTAGAGTGAAAGACGTAAGTCCAACAAGCGGAATGTGCCCCCTATGTGTCAGAGATTGTCCCTTCTTATGTGAAATAGGGTTATCCGCATTCAGGGGAAGGGAAGCCCTTTACCCAGAGCCGATACAATACGGATACAGCACAGCTAGTGCCCTGAAGGACTATCGCCTAGACTGGTCCGACTTCAACATCCAATCAGCTCTTTTCAAAGCCGAGGGAATAAAAGCAGACCCAGACCTAACGATGTTCCAAAACGTTAACGTTGAGAGCAAAGTTGCAGACATTCCCCTGAAAATTCCAATCCTCACGGGCGCCTTTGGATCCACAGAAGTGGCTAGGTTGAACTGGGAAGGGTTGGCCATAGGCGGTGCCCTTACAGGTGTAATCGTAACAATTGGAGAAAACGTTTGTGGAATGGACCCTGAATCAAAGATCACGAAGGGAAAGGTGACCTACTCGAGGGAACTGAAACGTAGAGTTGATGCGTTCCGAAAATTCTGGGATGGAAAATATGGTGATGTAGTAATTCAAACAAATGTTGAAGACCAGAGACTGGGCGTAGACGTTTATGCCCTATCGAAACTAGAAGTGAATGTAATCGAGAGAAAGTGGGGACAAGGAGCCAAAGCCATAGGTGGAGAAGTCAGAATAAGAGACTTGCAAAGCGCTATCATGCTGAAAAAACGAGGATACTTCCTCTTTCCAGACCCAGAAGAAAAAACGGTTCAAGAAGCATTTAAAGATGGGGTATTCCAATCCTTCGAGAGACATAGCCGTGTTGGCATCCCTGCAGAAAAAGAATTTTTAGAAGACATCGACTGGCTGAGAAGCCAAGGAGCCAAACATGTGATCCTAAAGACAGGAGCCTACAGACCATCAGCAGTAGCGTTCACAATGAAACTGGCCTCCGAAGCCAAAATTGAAGCGGTGACCTTCGATGGAGCCGGAGGTGGAACTGGTATGAGTCCAGTACCAATGATGGATGAAATGAGCACCCCGACGGTTTACCTTGAAACTCAGGTTTTGAAGTGTGCAGAGATTTTAAGAAAAAAGGGTAGATACGTGCCTGATATAGTAATAGCTGGGGGGTTCATAAAAGAGTCACAAATATTCAAAGCTATGGCGATGAGTAACTTCGGAGAAGGCCCCTATATGAAGGCTGTTTTGATGGCAAGGGCACCACTTCTTGCGGTGATGAAATCTTCATACTTTGTGGAATTATCTAAAAAAGGTAAGTTGCCGAGAACGTTTGCAGAACGGAACGGTACAACACCCGACAAATTCTTCATCGCAACACCTGACCTCAAGGCAACGCATGGAAAAAGGTTCAAAGAAATTCCTTGGGAAGCAGTAGGTCTCTACACGTATCTAAATGAAAGGATAAAGGTTGGGTTGATGCAGTTGATGGCTGGGGCAAGAAAATGGAAACTAGAGTTACTTGACAGAAACGACCTTGTTGCGCTTACGGAAAGAGCTTCGAAGGCTACTGGAATCCCGCTAGTGGAAGAAGCAGAGGAAGACGCCATCGAAAGAATCCTAAGTTAACCTATTTTTCTCTTTTCGAAATCTCTTCCGCAGCTACGACCCCTGAAGCAGAAGCTTGGATTAGCCCTCTACTCACCCCAGCCCCATCTCCTATTGTAAACAAATTCTCAATTTTTGTTTCTAGGCAATCGCTCAATTCAAGTCTTGAAGAATAGAATTTTACCTCTGTGCCGTACAGTAGCGTATCTTTTGAATATATCCCAGGGGAAACCTGATCCAAGGCTTGAAGCATTTCACGAATATCCGCTAAGTATCGGTAGGGGAGGACAAAACTGAGATCGCCTGGGGTCGCATTCTTAAGCGTTGGGATAACCAAACTTCTGTTTATTCGCTCCTCAGTTGATCGTCGTCCAGCTTCTAGGTCACCCAACCTTTGAACGATAACGCCTCCACTGAGGAGGTTAGTGAGCCTCGCAAGGTATTTTCCATAGGCGATGGGTTCCCGGAAGGGCTCAGTGAAAGATGTGCTGACCAAAATGGCGAAGTTGGTATTTCTAGTTTTTCTCTCCGCGTAGCTCTGGCCGTTTACCGTTAACACACCATTATAGGATTCCGTAATTACTTCTCCCAGAGGCGCGACACAAAACGTTCTCACCGGATCGTCAAAGGACTTGGAATAATAAATAAACTTGGGTTCATACAAAGTTCGTGTCAATTCTTCCATGATTGAGGCTTGAACCTCAACCCTAACACCTACATCTACCGGGTTGTTTAACGTTTTCAAACCCAAAGACTCAGCCTCAAACTTCAACCATTCAGCTCCACTTCTACCCGGGGCTACAATCACGTATTTTCCGTAAAATTTTTCACCTCGTGTAGTTATAACTCCTTCAATCCTATCATTTTTAAATAGAAGACTTTTCACATCTGTTTTGGTTCTGACATCAACTTTATCCTTAAGGTGGCGACTCATTTTGAGGAGAGTTTGGGCGCACTTTTCGGTACCCATGTGGCGCACTTTTTGCGGAATAAGCTTCAACCCAGCAAAAGATGCTCTTCGCTCGATTTCACCAATTTCATCGGGGGCGACCCCGTAAAGTCGCTTAGTTGCCCCGAACTTAAGATATACATTGTCCACGTAGTCTACCAGGTCGCCAAGTTTTTCCTTAGTGCAATATTCGTTGAGCCACCCCCCCACCTCAGTGGATAGAGTGAGTTTTCCATCGCTGAAGGCGCCAGCGCCTCCCCATCCTGATAACAGTGAACAAGGGTCACAGTTCATACACCCCAAACCTCTACTCGCTGGACACTTGCGTTGATTGATGTCTGGTCCCCTGTCGACCATAAGAATTCTGAGTTCTGTTTTGTCAGCTAATTCAAGGGCAGCGAAGATTCCTGCTGGACCGGTGCCAACAATTATGACATCGAATTTCAAGAGGCATCCTCCGGAAACCAAAACTACATGTCACAGGTGCAATATATGTTTTAGCCAGAGGCCTAACCGAAGAT
>JABAOC010026418.1_pt2 | contig 12608 bp, 8 predicted proteins | sample 7062161 | NCBI WGS metagenome assembly JABAOC01 (sample SAMN14538625, study PRJNA623070) | marine sediment metagenome | biome: marine biome [ENVO:00000428]; feature: marine pelagic biome [ENVO:01000023]; material: deep marine sediment [ENVO:00002113] | place: India: Gulf of Khambhat ... | reverse complement strand
CAGTGTGATAGTATACAAAAATCTATAAGTTTTTGGAGAAAGGAGGTGAAAAGAGACGAGGCGGGTACGGGAAAAGAAAGGAGGTGAAAAGAGACAGGGTGAGTATTTGAAAAGGAGGAAGTCGAGTATGCAGGCTCCCATAGGAAATTGCGAAAGGAGGGGGTATTATGGCTGATGAATCCGCTTCACAGAAGAGTGAAGAGAGATGGCCCATTCCAAAAGGTGATATGGGTTCCTTGGGTGTGAAGGACCTCCCATCAATCCCTTTGGGGAGGTTGTATAAGCTTGGGCCTAGTATCATCGTGTTGGGGATTGCCCTTGGTGGTGGCGAGCTCATTATGTGGCCCAGGCTTACTGCTCAATATGGAGCCGGGCTGATGTGGCTGGCTATCTTAGGGGTTTCACTGCAATGGTTTATCAATGTTGAGCTCGGTCGTTATACCATTGCGACGGGGGAATCCTTCTTTACGGGCTGTTCGAGGGCATGGAAGGGTTTTGGCTGGTTCTGGTTTGCTTCGGCCATCATCATCTATATGTGGCCTGGGTGGGCTGCCACGGGCGCGACGGCACTAGACGTATTGTTTGGAGGAACGGGTGCTAGATGGAGATGGTTTGCTGAATTAACCCTTATCCTCACCGTAATAATCCTTTTGGGTGGCCCCGTAGTCTATAATTCGGTGGAAAAGGTAACGATGTTCTTCATGGGGGCTACGGCTGTCATCCTTGTAATTTCAATAGCCCTGGTCATTACCCCTGGTGGGGTAAAGTCGATGGTAAAGGGTATTTTCTTTAACGCCGGTGGGGAATGGTGGCTGCCACCCGGAATAAACCTTTTTGCCCTGTTTGGAGCAGTTATCTATGCAGGGGCTGGAAGTCTGGGGAACCTTTCCTATACCTTTGCCGTTCAACAGAAACAGTGGGGGATGGCTTCCCATATTGGTAGGGTTACAAGCCCTCTGACCGGGAAATTGGAACCCGTGCCGACCGCGGGAAACGTATTCGAGCTTTCGGAGAAGAATATGTCTCTCTGGAAGAAGTGGTACCCGGTCATGAGGAATGATGTGACGATCTACTTCTGGCTAGCCAATGTTATTGGGATCGTCCTCCTCGCCCATGGTGCATTAGAGGTACTGCACCCGCAGGGTTTGGTTCCCAAGGGGGCCGAAATCGCTGTAACCCAGGCAAATATATTGGCTGCGAAGGCAGGGGAATTTGGAAGGGTGATATTCCTGGCCATGTCTTTCTTCATCATGTATAGCTCCCAGCTGGTGGCCTTGGATTTGGGGTCCAGAATGATATCAGAGATCGCGTATACCCACACGAAGTTACATGAGAAGTATTCCCTGAGGGCGATATATACGGTTGCCCTCCTTGCCTTGCTCGTTTTTGCCGGCTTTGCCCTTTGGATCCCCACACAGCCCTTCATCCTCTTTCTCATGGGGGCAGTCCTGGGGGGCTTCACGATGGCGGTTTATAGCCCCATGTTGCTGTACATGAACCTAAAATTCCTGCCAAAGGAAATTCGGCCCAGCACCTTCATAAAGGTAGGATTGGGGATTGCTTCCGCCGTGTACATCATCTTTTCTATTGTGGTTATCCTGAATAAGGTGTTCGGAGTTGGGGCCTAGGTAAAATTGACCTGGAAGGTTTTTCAAGAGGGGTCTTGTAATTGGCCCCTCTTTTTTTGTCAAAAATGACAAAGGGTTGGATCTATTTCATGTTGTTCCCCGGACTTTTGGTGTGGGGAGGAAAATTGTAGAGGGAATGATCATCCCTGGTAAGGTATTAGAAAAACCTGGTGGACGATGCATAGATCGAACCCACGGCCTCATTCGCATAAGTTCTCTGCCATCTCATAACTTCATTTCCACATTATCCCTTTTCTTTACCCATGCGTGCTTTCGGTTTTCCGATTCCTCCCACTCTGGGAACGATTGCCTTCCTTCTCCCTCAACCTCCTGAATCTAACAAATGCCCTCAGGATTACAAACAACAATCCCCCCAAAAGCAAAAGGCCAAAAAGGGCATATCTTCCTCCAGCAGAAAATAACGCCGTCACCAATGAGAGAAAAATATATGCCCCTATTAACGAGGCGATGATATGGAAAATCCATTTGATTTTCCTTGAAAGGTCTTCCCTCAAAACTGAATATCTCCTTAATTCCTCATAGTCTTTCACCCAACATTGACAAGGGCGACCTTATCTTTTGCAAATAACGTGAAAGTCTTTCTTCCCAAAATAGTCCCTCATTGCCCACCCATTTTTGATTTTAGGTATCTAATTATGGAGTAAGATCCGACAAAATGGGTGTAAAGACAGTGAGGACATTCATTCATGCCTCTAAAGGGTTTCCCACAGTTTATACATACTTGCACACTATTCTTGCACATGGCACACTTCCTAAACCTCACTTTGGAATAGTTAAAGAATATGCCCAAAAGGATTGATGCAGATACCCATTCCAATAGTTGGGAAAAATCTATATCGATAAAATGTGAAAGATTTTCGCATTTTATACACAGTCCTATCTCCGCGCCACAATGAATACAAACCGAGGTATTGTCTAAAATGTGGTTACTACACCGGGGACATTCCATATAGTTCCCCTCATAAAGAGATTGCTCCTCTCTCCCTTGCCCCCTGAGATCCCCAATCAGGAATGCGCTTTATGGAAATCGAAGAATGTAACCCTTCAGCGAGACATCGGATAGAGTGCCGTGGTACTTTTATTGGCAGGGGTAGGGGTAGACCCTGACGAGAGTTTAAAAATATCCCGGTAGTTTGAAACCCTCTCGGATTAGACTGATTACTACTGCCAGGACAATTGCTAATGCAGCAATTGACAGGATAATGATGATTATTCTTCTCATTCGTTAACCTCTTTGGTAGATTTGTATTTTCGGAATAGTATGATACATTTCATTCATTGTCAATGGTTTTCCAATCTGGATTTCCTGGCCTTCTTTAATTCGGCAGAGTGATTTGGGGTCAGGCTTGCATACGTGCATTTAAGATTCTGCATACTACGTCTTTGAGTTTCCGGCCGTCTGCACTGTCTGAGACCTTTGCCAGTCTCGATAAGACCGACAAATCCCTTCTAATCTTTGGCTGCAGCTCCGCCAGCTTGTATCCGAAGTCCCTCCAAACTCCCACTAGCACAGCTCTCGCAAGTATAACCTCCTTTCCCCTTCCTCGTGATCCAATCCCGTCCTCGCCCACCCCGGTTACTTCCTCGAGGACCAGGAGAATCTCTTTTAACGAGGGCTTCCTTAAGATCCTGTCTTTCCTTCCAAGTCTCCTGTCCACCTCTTCCACAAACTTTTCATCGCCTAAGATCTGCTGCTCAATGGGCTTGTAATAAGACTCGTTTCTCCCCTCTCCAATTGCTCCATTTACAAAATCCTCATATCGCGCACGAGCCCTTGTAGCTTTGTCTGAAAATAGCCTTAACACTTTGCTGGCGTCCACAACCCCCTTCCGGCCTCTCAGATACTCGTTATGGCTACTCCACTTGTAGTGCCGGGGTTCCTTTACCAGGTTGGCCCGGACTGGATTCAGATGAATATATCTTATCAGACTTAGAAGATATTCATCCCGATCACAAAGAAAAGCCTTATATCTCCCTTGAAAAACATGACCCACCTTGTCGTACTTTCTATTGAAGTATTGAGTATAGGTAAGGTTTATTCCTTGCATGATTTTAGAGAGGGGTTTCTGAGTAGTTTCAATCAATAAATGGACATGATTCGGCATGAGCACATAGGCATAGAGAATGAACCCGGTCTCTTCTCTATAGCGTTGGACCCTTTGAAGGTAGGCTCGCCTATCTTGCTCGTCCAGAAAAATTTCCTGCTTTTGATTGCCGCGTACCAAGATATGATATAAGGCCCCAGGAAATTCTATGCGGTGAGGTCGCGCCATGAAAGCGTATCATACCAAAATAAATGCACGTATGCAAGCCTGACCCCAACCCGGCCGAATGTTTCCTATTCGACGCGGACCGATAGTTTTTGGCCCAAGGCCCTGAAGTGACCGACCCATTTTCGGGAATTTTCATCACCTTGATGAGCCTTTTCCCGCAACTCCGGATAGACGGTCTGTAGCAGATCATAGAAGGTGTTTTGTACCTTCCAAAGGTTTACCTGAAAGGGCAAAGAGCGCAGAATGTTTACAGCCTCATTCAACTTTTCGAGCAAGCCCAGTTCCGTTGGACTCGCAAAGAGCCTTTCTACTATCCGCTCGAGGCTTCGTCTGAGGGCGTACTCAAGAGTATCTTCGTCCAAGGAGATCCCTTCCGACCTTGATTCATCCAGAAAAGTATCAATGAACTCAGGGGAGAATTCCTCCTTCTCAAAAGCCCGGCGGAGACCGGCGTTCAGGACCACCTCGGCCGCCGCATAGAGGGCCCTTGGCGGAGGCGTACCCGAATCCTTGAGAAAGCGCATCAACGGAACATTGGTCTCGTAGAGCTGTCGGTAGATGGCTTCGATATCGGCAAGAGTCGTATCCAGAATGATGTCCAGGATTTTGCGCTGCTCATCGCGAAAGAGGAACCCGAGCGAGTAGGCCGAGGGGCCGAAGTGTTTGTCCAGCAGTCGGAGGGTCTCTGGAAAATCTGCTCTGACAAAGGGTTCCTTAATCTCTTGCACCAGGGCTTCATAGGCATCGTCACCTCGGTGTTTCCTCACGCCGCAGTTCAGGTTGTGGTCTCCCAAGTGCAGGACGCTAAAAAACACCCTGAGGGATTCTCGCGTGATCTCTGAGGTTACCGTTGCCCGCCCTACCACAAGCTTTGCTCTTCCGGCCTCGGAACTCTGGTAATCATCTTGGTCGACCGTATAGCAATAGATAGAAGCCTTTTCACCGTAATCTTCAAAGAGGGAGCTCATGGCGTAATGGGCGCCAACCTTCTCCAGATCTATCATGGCGGGCTTGACGAATTTCTCATAGATGCGGCAGCCGTCTCCGTATTCGGGAATATTGCTTTTCGCTCGCTCGAGAAGTTTCAAAAAACGGAATTCCAACGGGTCTCCGAAGGTCTCCTGAGCCAACTGGAGGGCACGACCAGCGTACTGGATGACCTGGACCGTCTCAATACCCGAGAGTTCATCGAAAAACCATCCACAACTGGTATACATGAGCACAGCATATCTTTGCATTTCCAGAAGCTTCAGTACTGTTATTTTCTCAGCTTCGTTGAGCGCCCGGATGGCGTGTTGGTTCAAAAAGGCATCCATGCCTGCGGGTGATCGATGGAGCATGATCTGGATGTAGTCGTCTCGTGTTCCCCAAGGATCCTCTAACAATCGGCTTGCTCTTTCCTCGTATTCCGACGCCAGCGTACCACGGAGCCAGTCCAGGGCTTCCCTCAACGGCCCTCGCCAGGTTTGATGCCAAGCGGGATTACCCCCGGAATTGCAGCCGCAGTTGCTCCGCCACCGTTCAATTCCGTGTATGCAGCTCCATGAAGTGTTCTCAAAAATCTCCACCTCATGAGTGGGAGGATATTTCTCCAGGTATTCGCCGTAGTTGGTGAGGCGAGCGAGGTTCTTGGACTCTATGTAATGCAAGGCAAAGGCAAGCGCCATGTCGCCGAAGCGGTGATGATGGCCGTAGGTCTCACCGTCTGTGGCGATGTGGACGATTTGAGCCCACGTGCGCTTCTCGGAGAAGCCTCCGAGGAGGCGATGGGCGAAGGATTCCCCGTTCTTCAAAAGCCCCTCAAAGGCCACGGTACGAGAGATTGGGCCATCGTAGAAGAAGAGCGTAATTTTCCTACCCGAGGGTAGGTGCAGTTCATAAGCCATGGAGGGATCGATTTTTCCTCCACTCACATCTCTCCATTTGCCGCCCCCAATTGGCCGGACTCGGCTGGCCTGGTGTGGGGCGAGAATGGTAAAGCGGATTTCCTGTTCCGCCAGGATATCGAGGGTCTCCAGGTCCACTGCCGTCTCGGGGAGCCACATCCCTTCCGGTTTCCGCCCGAAGCGTTGCTCGAAGTCTCTCATTCCCCAGAGAACCTGGGTGTATTTGTCCCGGCGGTTTGCCAGGGGGAGAATCATATGGTTATACGCCTGGGCGAGGGCTGACCCGTGTCCGGAGAAGGTCTTTTGGCTTTCTCGGTCGGCCTCTAAAATGGCCCCGTAGACGTCTGGGGCTTTCTCCTGAAACCAGGCCAACAGCGTGGGGCCGAAGTTGAAGCTGATCTTTGAGTAATTGTTGACGATTTGAACGATTCGGTTCTGATGGTCCAAAATGCGGGATTTGGCGTTGGGGGCGTAGCACTCTGCTGTGATCTTTTCGTTCCAATCGTGGTAGGGATAGGCAGGATCCTGGAGCTCAATCGCCTCAAGCCAGGGATTCTCACGAGGTGGTTGGTAGAAATGACCGTGGATGCAAATAGAACGCTCCATATCCATAGCTCCATACCGCGTGACTGAGGCTAAGCGACCCGATGGTTAATCCCTGTGGAGTACACATTTCGTTATGTAGTTCGCCATGTCTTCATTGTCAAGCAAAATCGCGGCCTTTTTGGGAAAATTTCTCGTTGAGAATTTACAATAGATCCTTGACGGTACTCCTTTCTCCCTCTATGAATCACAAGAACCGCAAGGTTTTTTTTCTCTTTTTTGTGTTTGTCCTTTTTCAAATCTTATGGCACTAGGTCCAGGGGTTCGGCAAAATAATCCCAGATTAGAGCCATTAATGTAATGCGTGATAATCAAAAAAAGCTTTGATTTTGAATTCATTTATGGTATGAGAGGGTGTCAAAAGAAATGAGTAAATGAGGAAAGGAGGTGTAAAAAGCCAACGAGATGACCTTAATTAGTGAAAAGAAAGGAGGTACAATATGAGAAGGTTTTGGTTTAAATCCAGTTTTAGTATTTTCATTGTAGCCGCTGCATTGTGCGCTATCGTAATTGGGAGCGGAGCTGCCCTCGCCGGAGAATACCCTGAAAAGTCCGTTAAATTAATCGTTCCATGGAAGGCGGGAGGAGGCACCGATGCCCTGATGAGACTCGTTGCACACTATGCAACGAAATACCTCGGAAAGCCCATGGTGGTCGTCAACGTCCCAGGCGTGGGGGGAACCCTGGGGGCACGGCAGGGGAAGGATGCCAAACCCGATGGCTACACCCTCACGGCGACCCACGAGTCGGTGATCAGTTCCCATATCGTTGGGGTCGCTGAATTCAACTACTCGAATTTTATTCCCATCGCCAACATGACGAGCACACCGGCCATGTTGGCTGCNNACCAGTCACTTCTTCCCACTGGAGATCGCTGCCAAGGCGGGGATAAAATTTAAGATCGTCGGGTACGAGGGAACGGCCGATCGCCAAGCCGCTCTGCTCGGGGGATTTATCGATCTGGGTGAGAGCAACCCCGCCGCGGGAAAGAAGTACTTCCAGGCGAAGAAATTGAAGGGGCTCGCAATCGCCACACCCGCGCGCCACCCCTTGCATCCCACTGTGGGGACGATGAAGGAGCAGGGAGTAGATATTCAATTTGCGGTCAATCGAGGTGTCTGCGTTCCCCTGAAAACTCCCAAACCCGTCATCGACAAGCTCGCAGCGGTGTTCAAGAAGACTTCCGAGGACCCGGAGTTTGTCAAGAAAGTCAACAACCTCGGTAGCCTTGTCGTGTATCGCTCGCCAAGTGAATACAAGGCTTACATCGATGATGCGACAAAGACCTGGGACCAGTTGGCAAAGGAGATCGGGCTCAAGAAAAAAAAGTAGAGCCGTGCGGATGGGGCCTTCCTTGATCTCTAGGGCAATGGGGAAGGCCCCGTCACTTCTCAAACATGTGAGCGTTCCCTGATGAAAGAGGACAAAGTAATCGGGATTATCCTCGTCGTATTCAGCGGGTTGATGTACTACAAAACCCTGGAGTTTCCCCCTGCCATGTTCGGAGCCCTGGGGGCAGGAGTTTTTCCTCAGATTCTCTTTACCCTCCTTGGCTTGGCGGGGGGAGCATTGACAATCAGTGGGTTTTTGAGAGAGAGGAAGAGGGATAAGGCAGAGAGAAGAGAGTCTCCAGGAATTCAATTCTGGAAGACATGCAAGGAGTCGTTGCACTATCACTCCCATGTTATCGTCAGTTTCTTCCTCTTCTTCTGTTACATTGTCTTGATGTCCTATTTTGGATACACGATTGCGACCCTGATCTTCATGCCGATCCTTATGTGGATTTTGGGACCTCGCAATCGGAGAGCAATACCAATAACCATCATTGTCTGCCTAAGTATGACATTCGTTATGTATTTTGCGTTTGTTAAATTCCTTAAGGTCTTTTTACCAGAAGGAAGTCTATTCTGATAAACATGAAGGATGGTTCTCTTCGGTAACACGGTAATGTTTCAGGAAAGATGAGATGATCGATCTTATCATCCTCGGCATTCACGAAATCTTTCAACCATATCCCTTGATTTTGCTCTTCTTGGGAACCGTAGCCGGTATCGTCGTCGGCTGTATACCGGGGTTCACCATAACCATGGGCGCCGCACTGGCGCTTCCGTTAACCTTCGGAATGACGTCAATTCAAGGCCTCTCAGCCATGCTGGGGGTCTTAGTCGGCGGACTGGCAGGAGGGCAGATTTCGGGAATTCTCCTCGGGATTCCCGGAACACCGTCTTCGGTAGCAACGGTTTTCGATGGCCATCCCATGGCGAAGCGAGGAGAACCCGGAACGGCTCTGTGCTTGGGGATCTGGGCTTCATTCTTCGGAGGGCTCATCAGCGCCTTCATATTGATGTTCTTTACACCACCCCTGGCGAATATCGCCCTGAAGTTCGGCCCCTGGGAGTTCTTCTCCCTGGTTACCTTTGGCCTAACCATCATCGCAAGCCTCTCCGGAAAATCACTCCTGAAAGGGATCATCGCGGGCCTCCTGGGCTTGGTCTCCACCCTTTTCGGAACCGATCCCATGACCGGGGTCCTCCGATTTGACTTTGGTTTGCATGGCCTGTCGGGGGGGTTCTCGTTCCTCCCCATTCTCATCGGGCTCTTCGCCTTCTCCCAGTTGATGAGCAGCCTGGAAAAAACGGAACGGGCAGGATCTGCCCTCATTGAGGGCGCCAACCTCGGTTTCTCCTCGTGGAAAACGGTGAAGACGATCATACGCCAGCCCTTCAATCTCTTCCGATCCTCCATGATTGGGGTTTTCATCGGTGCCCTTCCCGGGGCGGGAGGGAGTATCTCCAACATCTTGAGCTACGATCAGGCCCTCAAAGGTTCTAAACACCCGGAGAAGTTTGGCACGGGAATACCTGACGGGATTATCGCCTCTGAAGCGGGCAACAACGGTACCGGGGGAGGCGAGCTCATTCCGACGATGGCCCTTGGAATTCCCGGTTCCGCCGTCTCGGCCATTATGATGGGAGCCCTCATCCTCCACGGTATTCAACCGGGCCCTATGCTCATCATTGAATTTCCGGATCTCGTCTATGGAGTGTTTGTCGCCTTTTTCCTGGCTCATTTCTTTATGCTGGGTATTCAGCTCTATGGAATTCGATTGTTCGTGAGATTGACCAGGGTGCCCCTCTACGTATTGGTCCCCGCCATCTTGGTGTTCTGTTCCATCGGGTCCTTCTCCATTCATAACAGATTTTTCGACATCTGGGTGCTCTTTATCTTCGGGCTTCTGGGTTACCTCATGAAGAAGTACGAATTCCCCCTCCCCCCTGTGATCCTGGGCGTAATTCTTGGCCCAATAGCCGAGAGCAATTTCCGAAGGGCATTGATGACGAGCAGCGACTACACCCTCTTTTTCACGCGGCCCATTTCCCTCTTCTTCCTGATCCTCTGCGTCCTTTCTTTGCTCTATCCCTTCTATCAGAGATACAGGGAGAAAAAGAGAAGTTCGAATCGAGCAAAGGGATGATCTCCCTCTAACCCGTTTGCGGGCGTAAAGCGTAAGAGGGATGTTCCCGATGGAGATCCAAACGATGAAAACCGTATTTACATCCCATCGTCCCGTGGTGATGGGGACAAACTCGATGATCACCTCCGGCCATCCGCTGGCCTCCCAGGCCGGTGCTGCCATATTGGAAAAGGGCGGGAATGCCCTCGATGCTGCCATTGCGGCCAATGGCGTCTTAACTGTTGTAAGGCCCCACATGTGCAGTATTGGAGGTGATGCCTTCATCATACTCCACCTAGCACGCGAAAAAGTGACAAGGGTCCTCAACGCCAGCGGAAGGTCCCCATACGGAGCGGAAAGGGACTTCTTCGTCGACAAAGGGATGAAGAAACTCCCCGGCAAGGGAATATTGACTGCTACCGTTCCCGGTGCCGTCGATGGGTGGGTCACCGTGCTGCAAGCGCACGGTACGATGCCCCTGGATACCCTGCTGCAGCGGGCCATCGAATATGCCGAAAAGGGGTTCCCCGTCTATAAGGAATTAAGCCTCGTCATCCAAAATGAAGTCCCACTGCTTAAGAGCTGTCCGGCTTCGGCTAAAATATTTCTACCAAACGGCAAGGCGCCGAAAACGGGTGAACTGCTCGTGCAACGTGACTTGGCCGAATCCTTGAAGAAGATCGCAGAGGGGGGAAAGGATGCCTTCTATCGAGGAGAGATCGGACGGTCACTGTTGAAATGCTCACGGGAGAGTGGAGGTCTCTTTACCGAGAAGGATTTGGAAGACCACCGTTCAACGTGGGTGGAGCCCATCGAGACGACGTACAAGGGGTATCGAATCTGTGTGGTGCCCCCGAACTCCCAGGGAATTGCCCTCCTGATGCAGGCGAATATCATCGAGAATTTTGATCTGGCCACACTGGGACACAATAGCACTGATTACGTCCACCTTTTTGTTGAAACAAAGAAGCTGGTGTTCGCCGATCGGGATAGGTATGTGTGCGACCCGGATTTTCACCCCGTCCCCGTAAAGGAGATGCTTTCGAAAGGGTACGCGAAAGACCGGATGTCACGGATTGACATCATCAGGGCGACCGTGGATGTCTCCGCAACACAATTTCCCAGCACAGGGGAGGATACCATCTATCTGGCCGTGGCGGATAGGGAAGGAAACGCCGTCTCCATGATTAACAGCCTGTATGAGGCTTTCGGTAGCGGAACAGTGGTAGAGGGGACAGGCATCATGCTGCACAACCGGGGGAAGGACTTTTCCCTGGATCCTGCCCGTGTTAACGCTATCGAACCGCATAAGCGACCCTATCATACCCTGAGCCCCTGCATGGTATTGAAGGGAGAGCACCCCTCCATGGTTCTGGGTTCGCCGGGAGCAGATGGTCAGACGCAGACCCTTATGCAGGTCATCGCCAATATCATCGACTTCAAGGCCGATGTTCAGGAAGCAATCGAGAGTCCCCGCTGGCGAAGCAACCCCGGAAACAGGCTTTTCATCGAAGGTCGCTTTCCCGACGCAGTAGTCAAAGGGCTCAAGGCCAAGGGGCATCAAATAGAGCTCCTTCCAGACTGGTCGGCAGTCTGTGGCGGCGCTCAGGGGATTATCATCGATCATGAAAGGGGAGTACTCATGGGCGGCGCCGATCCCCGCCGACAGGCATATGCCATCGGATGCTGAGTCCTGTACCTCGAGATTACTGGGGATCACACGGGAGATCGGGAGGCTTCCCGAGCGAGGAAGTTAGTACGCTATTGACATGCTCCAAGGCCATTTCTGGAAATAAAAAGGGGTGGAGGTTCCCTTTTGGAGAACCTTCCACCCTTGAATGATGATTCTCTATCGAGCTAGGCAGTTACAGCTTCGACCGGAACCTTGATACCCAGCATTGCCAGTTTGTGGTTGACGAAATTCTGGATTTTCGCCTTGTGCTCCGCTGTCAAATGGTTGAAACGATCCTGAACTTCCAGGTATTGGGAAACGGGTTTGAGTTTCTTGGGTTGGATATTGATCTTATACTCATCGTTCTCGAACTCCCACATGGTCCACATTCCGGTTTGGACGGCCAGTCTTGCAATCTCGATGGTCTTATTGGCCGGGAAGCCCCATCCTTTGGGGCAGGGAGCGTGGATGTGCATGAATGCAGCCCCCTCTACATTCAGGGACTTCCTGACCTTGTTCATGAGATCGATGGGATACCCGATCGATGCCGTCGCCACGTACGCGACCGAAGGATGGCCTCCAACAACCAACTTTGCCAGGTCCTTCGGCCAGAGTTTTTTCCCCTCCGGGACGGCTGGCCCCGGTGGTGTAAAGGTAGTCCTGGCCCCGTATGGTGTGGTGGGGGAGACCTGAATACCCGTGTTCGCATAGGCCTCATTGTCATAGGCGATGAAGAGAAGATCGTGATTTCTGTACATCGCCCCGGATAGGGCTTGGAGACCGATGTCAGCGGAACCCCCATCACCCGCCATCACAATGACGTTGGGGTATTTTCCTTGATATTTCCCCTTCCTGATTCTCGCCTCGTACGCTGCCGAAATTCCGGAACCAATCCCGCCACCATTGGTGATCTGGGCATGAATCCAGGGGACAGCCCAAGGTACGCAGAGGTAGCTCGTGTTGGCCACATACATGCACCCGGTCGGTCCCACAAAAATGGTGTCCTTTCCCGCCGCTTTTGCAACCATCCGATAGTTGATCGCAGGGCCACAACCCGCGCATGTCCTGTGT
>JABAOC010008972.1_pt1 | contig 12609 bp, 10 predicted proteins | sample 7062161 | NCBI WGS metagenome assembly JABAOC01 (sample SAMN14538625, study PRJNA623070) | marine sediment metagenome | biome: marine biome [ENVO:00000428]; feature: marine pelagic biome [ENVO:01000023]; material: deep marine sediment [ENVO:00002113] | place: India: Gulf of Khambhat ... | reverse complement strand
GAGGACAGCCAAATCAATACTCAAAACGATCGAACAGAGAATTGATTGTTTAGGGGAATTTGGCATCGACCTTCATCAAATACACCATCCTCTCTCTTTTTCTTCGACGAAGGCTGAAATGAAGGCCATGGCCCAGCTCGTTGAAAAGGAAAAGATCCGGTTCATAGGTGTAAGCAATTTTTCCGCCAATAAAATGAGAAAAGCGCACGAGGCGCTTTCCAAACGAGGCCTGGGGCTCATCTCCAATCAGGTCCGGTACAGCCTGCTCAACCGAAAAATCGAAACCAACGGCGTTCTGGATACAGCCAAGGCACGTGGAATTTCTATCATCGCTTATTCGCCGCTGGCCCAGGGACTTTTATCCGGAAAATTCCACGATGACCCGGAACTCATCAAAAAGAGTCCCGGCTTCAGAAAGTACATGGGCGCCTTCAAGCCCAAGGGCCTGGAGAAAAGCCGCCCGGTCATAGAGGCGCTCAAAAAACTAGCAAAAAAATACCAGGCGTCTCCTTCACAAATCGCCTTGAACTGGGCCATCCAATTTCATGGGGATATGGTAGTGGCCATTCCAGGCGCTACAAAGGCGGAACAGGCCAAAGATAATGCAGACTCCATGAAATTCAGGCTGACTCAGGATGAGTTGGATTATCTCGATAAAGTCTCGAGCCCTTTTAAAAATAAATAGAGCGCTTTCTCTTAACAAGTCACTCATAATTTTGATATATATATTAGCTGTGAATTAAATCTCGCAGTTTAAAAATGCATTCCACTCAACTCATCAGATGAAAATTAGGACAATCGGCGTTTTTTTCCTTTTATGCACTATTTGTTCTGCTCATGTGTTTGGCTGTATTTATAATGTACGAGATATAGGCTTTGCTGATTTGGCGCCTCACCCTTACCGCCTATTCTGTTTCATCCAAGACAATACTCCACTAAGAATGACTTCAGCCCTAAAACAGATATCCTATACAACTTTCCTGGATAGCAATATCAAGATGGAGATAATCAATGTTGACCTGGATAAGAGTCATCCGGCAATGGAATACTTCCGTTTCTGGGAGATTGAATTATTCCCTGCTGCGGTCCTGCTTTCGCCCACGGGAAGATCGTTAGTTCTCCCCTTATCTTCCCCTCACGACTCATTTGATAAAGCTATCCGTTCTTCCTTTACTCAAGCCATTTCGTCTCCTATCCGCGAGGAAATTTTAGACCACATAGTCATGTCATATTGTGTCATTCTTTTGATCGAGGGCAAGGATGAGGCGGAAAATTTAAAAGCGTATGAGATTGCCTCCTCCACAACGCAGAAGATTGCAAAGATAATGGGCCAACTGCCGAAACGTATTGAGGCGCCTCCCCATATAATTGTCATGCCCCAGGAGTCGATCTCCGAAGAAAGCGTGCTGATCTGGAGTCTAGGTCTCGATGCAGACCGAGCCAACAAACCGCATATCGCAGTAATCTATGGAAGAGGGCGCAGGATGGGCCCTCTTCTCATGGGGGAGAAAATTACCGGAAATAGATTGTATAAGCTTCTCTCCTTTATAGGTTTGTCCTGCGACTGCGGGCTGGATAAAAAATGGATGATGGGTCCGTTACTCCCTCTGAGATGGGACGAGAAAATTCGATCCGATGTGGTTAAACTCCTTGGTTTCGATGCGGAAAATCCGATGATCAAAACGGAAATGAGCAGCATTATTTCCTTGGACCTTTTTAAGCAAGCAGAGGATGATGAGCTTAGAGAAAATTTGGGAGATATATTCGATGAATACAGCGAAGAGGTTTTCGGGTTTGACACCGAACCGAATGAAGAGCGGCTCTCTCCGGCAAAATACCAAGAGCTGACTTCTTCTGAGACAGCCAATCCCAAATCCGGTTTAAACCTGAAAACAATCTTAATTGGCATGTGTATTATCGTCCTGTTTATTCTTACAGCCGGGTCATTTGTGTTGATACGGGAGCGCAGGAAAACATCATGACAACCTTTCATCTTATCCTCAAGGAGATTCTGCAGCGGCGATTGAATTTCTTTCTCAGTCTAATGGCGATCGTGATTGCCGCGGCATTATTTGTCTCCTTTTTTACGACTGGAGAAGCTTCAAAAAATGAGACGATCCGGCTGATGAGAGATATCGGATTCAATCTCCGCATTATTCCTGAAAAAACGAATATGGAAAAGTTTTGGCAGGCAGGATACTCTGAGCTCGCGATGCCGGAGAGCCATGTTTATGAGTTGGCCTCTCATGGAGGAATATCCTATGCTCACCTTACTGCTATTCTTCAAAAGAAAGTGACTTGGCGAGACAGGGAGATCTTTCTTACCGGGATTGCGCCGGAACTATCTCCTCCAGGAAAGACGAAGTCTCCGATGATATTCTCGATTGAACAGGGAAATGTTTATATCGGGTTTGAAATTGCTCAAAGTCTGGGCCTCAGAAAGGGCGATATAATCGATATATTCGGGAAGCCTTTCACCGTTGCCCAATCTCTCTCAGAGAGTGGAAGTGTGGATGACACACGTATTTATGCCCATCTCCACGATGTCCAGGTCCTTTTGAATATGGAAAGCAAAATTAATGAAATAAAAGCGTTACAGTGCTTATGCCTAGTGGACAACAAAAATATAAATTCTCAAGAGTTGTTGCGGGACCAACTGGCAAAAATCCTTCCTGATGCCAAGGTCATTCTGATTCAAAATATTGCCTCAGCTCGCGAAAGCCAGAGAATAATGGCTGAAAGATATTTTGGGTTCATTATCCCTTTCGTCGTGATAGTCTGCATGTCCTGGATCGGGATACTCGCCATGTTGAACGTTCGCGAGAGGCGACAGGAAATAGGCATTATGAGGGCGCTCGGTTACGGATCGAGTAAAATCGGCGCCCTCTTTTTGGGGAAAGCCGTGTTAATCGGATTGATAGGAGCTGTCTTTGGTTTCGGCATTGGAACGGGCCTGGCTTTAAAGTTCGGGCCTGTCATATTCAAAGTCACCGCAAGTATGATAACGCCTCAGATTAAATTGCTCTACTGGGCAATCATTGTTTCTCCCACGGTGTGTGCTTTATCCGTTTTCATCCCGTCGATGATAGCAGTGGCCCAGGATCCGGCAATCACTCTGAGAGAGGAATGACCATGGTCCGCCTGGAAAACGCGAGCAAAACTTACCAAACCAGACACGGGCAGGTCAAAGCCCTTGACAAAGTCAGCCTCCATATCAACGAAGGTGAGTTTGTTGTTGTCCGGGGACCGAGCGGAAGCGGCAAGACCACACTGCTTCTTTCCATAGGTGGAATGCTGCGGCCGACCGAGGGGCAGGTCTTGATCAAGAACAGCGATATCTATGCGATGAGCAAGACGCAGAGAGCCAGGTTCAGAGCGGAAAACATCGGCTTTGTCTTCCAGTTATTTCACCTTGTGCCTTATTTAAACGTTATCGAAAACGTACTCCTACCCCTTGGTGTCGGTCAGAGCCAATCCACACAGGAGGATGCAAAAATACTGTTGGACCGTTTAAAGTTGTTAGAGAGAATGTACCACAAACCTGCCGAACTCAGCGCCGGTGAGAAACAACGCACTGCCGTTGCGCGGGCGATGCTCAAACGTCCTCATATTATCTTGGCGGATGAACCCACAGGGAATCTCGACCCTGAAAACTCTGAAGAAATAATCGGTCACTTGGCAGAGTTTCACAGCCACGGCGGCACAATAATCGTCGTGACTCATGGGAAGGCCGTCGACCAGTATGCTGGTCGGGTCGTTCATTTGAAAAAAGGATATATCGATAAAACTTAACATAAAAAATAGCGGCTTATTGTGAACACAGAACAAACAAAAAAAGGGGAGAGGCCTTTATGTCCGCTAATGAGGCGACTTTTTTGGTGATGAAATCGAAGGCAAAAGTGTCGTTGCCAAGAACGGATTGAACTTGTCATTGCGGGCAGAGCGTGGCAATCTCTTAGAGAAAAAAAGGGCTTTCTCTTTTTCTCAAAAAAGAAGAAACATATTTAAAGGAGTTTATAAATTGAAAAATAAAAAATATTCAAAGAAGACAGGGCTAGAATTTGTCCTTTCTCTAGCCATCGCTTTCCTTCTTGTTTTTTGTATGACATGTGTCACCCGCAAAAGCGGTGGCTGGTTGACGTATCGACATGATAGTGCGCGAAGCGGTATCACGACAGAGAAGATGGATTCGCCTTTAGCCCTCCGCTGGACATTCGAGCCGACACATGCTCCGAGACCTGCATGGCCAGTGCCTGGGGAAGAAATGGAAAGAACACACTCCGATGATGCTCATCATGTCACCGCAGCTCAGGGTTTAGTCTATTTTGGGTCTTCCGTTGACAACAAGGTGTATGCTTTGAGTGCCCGCTCCGGAAAGATAAAGTGGACATACACCACTGAAGGGCCTGTCCGTTTTGCTCCGGCTATCTGGAAGAACCGCATCTATGTGGGCTCTGATGATGGCCACGTCTACTGTCTCAAAGCAAGGAATGGGAAATTAGTCTGGAAATACAGAGCCGGTGCCAGCGATGAAAAAGTATTGGGAAATGGGAGGATGATCTCTCTCTGGCCTGTCAGGACCAGTGTTCTGGTCGACGAGGGAACGGTCTATTTTGGTGCGGGCGTGTTTCCCTATGAAGGAATATACATCTGTGCTTTGAGGGCTGACGACGGTTCTGTTATCTGGAAAAACGACACGATGGGAGACCGGGCGCATGAGCTGGCTTACGGAGGCATATCCCCCCAGAGCTATCTGATTGCCTCGAAGAATATTCTCTATGTTCCTTCAGGGAGGGCCATGCCCGCCGCCTTTGGCCGCAAGACCGGGCAATTTCTTTATTACCTCTTACCCGGAGCGAAAGTGGGAGGAACCTGGGCACTGTTAGATGAAGGAAATCTTATTGCAGGAGTGGATCTCTCCGGCTCTCCAGCCAAGAGAGCCTACGACGAACAGTCGGGAAAGGGGAAAAGTTCGCTAGATGATATGCATGCCTGGTTTCCGGGCACCGACCTGGTCGTGACGCCGGATGTCTCCTATACCGTTACAGAAGAGGGGATACACGCCTTAGACCGAGAGAAATTTATCATGATTCGGGGCAGCGAGTTGAGTGCTCTGGACAAAGAGCGTCAGGAACTAAGAAACATGCTCTCGGATGTGCGGCAGAAAATCCGTGAAGTGAGAGAAGAAGAGGAGGAAACGGATGAGGAAGAGGAGGAGGTTAAAAATCCGCTGATAGAAGAGATCGAAGAAAAACTTCTGAATTTGGCCGAAGAGGAAAAGAGGTTAAAAGCCTCTATGTGCAGATGGGAATATCCCCACAGCAGCCTGTCCTCTCTCATCCTGGCGGGAGATAAAGTCTTGGCTGGAGGTGAGGGGATAGCCATTGGCCTGGAAGCAGAGAGCGGCAATGAGCTCTGGAAGGCAGAGGTCCAGGGCAAAGTCCAGGGATTTGCAGTGACAAACGGAAGTCTCTTTATCAGCACTGATAACGGCAATATATATTGTTTTAGAAAAGGCAGGAAACCCAGGTCGAAAAAAATCAGCCCTGCCATCAGGACTTCCCCGTACAGGAGGAATAAATCAGGTCCGGTATTCGAATCTGCGGCAGAGAAAATAATAAAGGAAACCGGGATTCAGAAGGGTTACTGCCTCGTTCTAGGGAGCGGAACAGGCAGACTCGCCTACGAACTGGCTAAGCGGACTGAGCTGAAAATCATCGGGATCGAAAAGGACCGGAAGAGAGTGGCCAAAGCAAAGCGCGTTTTAAATTCGGGAGGTCTTTATGGTTCCAGAATCGTGGTTGAATCCTGGGATCTAAGCAGTCTTCCGGATTATTTTGCCGACCTCATCGTATCTGAAGAGATGATGCTCTCCGGCGAAATTGATTATTCTCCTGAAGAGATGTTTCGAGTTCTCAAGCCCTATGGAGGTGTGGCGTACTTCGGCCAGCCTCTTGAAACTTCCAATAATACAAACATTCTTGAGGAAAAGAGCCTTCTCGAATGGCTGGGCCGATCCGGGGCAAAGGAGCCTGAAGTTGCCAGAGAAAACGGTATCTGGGCAAAAGTCACCCGGGGTAAATTGGATGGAAGTGGAAACTGGACAGAACAATACGGCAATCCTCAAAACACAGCCTGCTCCATGGACCAATTGGTCAAGGGACCTCTTGGAGTGCTGTGGTTCGGAGAACCGGGGCCTGAGAGGATGGTGGAAAGACATGCAAAGGCAGCCAGCCCCGTTTCGATCAACGGCCGCCTCTTTATCCAGGGAGAAGAAGTGATCATGGCTTATGACGCCTTTAACGGCACCCTTCTCTGGGAAAAAGAAATTCCAGGTGCTGTCCAACCCAGAGCCGATGTGGATGGAGGGAACATGGTTGTCACCGAAGATTGCCTCTATGTCACAGCCCATGGCAAATGTTATTGTCTTTCCCCGCAAACCGGTGAGACACTTCGTGAGATCGAATTGCCCCTGTCTTCCGGTCAGAAATCTTACCGCTGGGGATATATCTCCTTTGTTAATGATACGCTTTACGGCTCAAGGGCAGAACCTTTGAAATACGATTATTTCGCGCTCCGGGAACTTCTGGTGGATGACGGAAAATGGATAGATAGTGAAGATGTCCCGGCAGATTACAGGGAAGATTTTGAAAGTTTAGTATCCATGTACCCTGTCCCGGATGAGAAAGTGTGGAAGGATTTCAAAAGGGCCGGTACATTCTGGCGTTTTATGGCGGATTTTCCCGAATGGGAGATCTATCAGAGCTCAAAGGACGCCCTGACCGAAAACGTCATGACTAGCGATATGATCTTTGCCGTGAATCCCGTTACGGGGAGCCTGAAATGGAAACACCAGGGAGGCCAAATTGCTCATATAACAGTCAGCATTGGAGATGGAAAAATCTTCTTTGCTGAAAACAGAGTTTCCAATTTCCGGAAAAGACAAGCTCTGAAAGACAAGCAGGAACTCATCAGGAAAGGATCCTACGAGGAAGCACGTGTTTTAAAAGACGAGGAAGAAATGCCCTTTGAAATCGTCCAGGAACTTATCAAGCAGGGGACATACGAAGAATTTGAAGTGGAGCAGGTTTCTTACGAAGATGCCGATGTGAGGACTCTTTTCTGCCTCGATGCGGCTTCGGGGAAAAAACTCTGGGAAAAATCCTTGGATTTTACCGGTTGCGGTGGCGACATGATGGGAACAGCCTATAAAAACGGCGTTTTGCTGGTTTTCGCCAATATGGGTGATCATGACGCCTGGAGGTTTCAGAATGGGAGCTTACGCTGGAAGCGTCTGACAGCCATATCCGCTAAAACCGGCGAAGTGATGTGGTCCCGGCCCCTAAACTACCGCACGCGTCCGGTCATCGTCGGCGACCAAATCTTCATAGAACCTCGCGCCTGCGACCTCATGACAGGGGAGATAAAGATGCGCATGCATCCTGTGAGTGGGAAGCCAGTTCCCTGGGAGTATCTCCGTCCCGGTCACACATGCGCCATTAGTTCTGCTTCTGCTCATGCACTTTTCTACCGGTCTTACTCAACCGCTATCTACGACTTCTCGGAGGATAGGGGACTGGCCATTTTCGGAGGCATCCGGCCCGGCTGCTGGATCAACATGATTCCCGCGAACGGCGTCCTGCTCTTCCCGGAAGCAAGTGCCGGCTGTACCTGTTCATTCCCGCTGAGATGTACTCTTGTCCTGAAACATAAAGAGAAAAGAGTTCAACCTTGGACTACGTTTATAACACACGGTCCTATGAGCCCTGCCCGACACTTTGCCGTTAATCTTGGCGCGCCCGCAGACATGAAGGACGATGAAGGCCAGGTATGGTTCGGGTATCCCAATCCCATCACCGAATATACAGGGAACCACTTTCCAAATTACGGCGTAAAATTCGATCTCCATGATGAGATACTTCAAGGAATGGGATATTTCTGTACAGACTTTAAGGATAAGACCATTATTGGCTCGGACAAACCCTGGCTTTTCAGCTCCGGATGTATAGGCCTGACACGGTGCACTGTGCCGTTGGTCGATGACATGTGGGGAGATGAGCCTGGTTTGTATACCGTTCGTCTCGGTTTTTCGGCTTTAACGAACGATAAGCCCGGTCAGCGAGTATTTGACGTCACTCTTCAAGGTGAGCCTGTCTTGACAGACTTCGATATCATCAATGAGGCAGGAAACTCGAACGAAGCAGTCATTAAAGAGTTCCAGGGGATAAATGTTAAAAATAATCTCACTATCGAATTGTCTTCAAAAGAAGAGAACCTTTCTCTTGACCACGCTCCCGTAATCAATTTCATTGAAGTGCTCAGGGAAGACGAGGAGATGGAAATCGAAAAACAGGGACGCCCGATGGCAAAGAATCGTGCCGAAACCTTACTCCAGGAAGCAGATATAGAATTGAGCAGGAGAAGATACGGAAGAGCGTTGGAGAAGTATCACGCAGTTTTTGACGCTTCGTCCGTCATAAGCTTCAAACAATGGGCCTTGGAAGGGATGGCTGCTGTCGGAAGCCCGAAATCTTTGAACAGAATTGCACGATACTGCAGGGATACAGAGCCTATTCTCTGGAATTATAAAGAGCCGAATCCCATCCTTAAAAACAGCGCCACAAAGGTTTTCATTGCTGTTGCCAACAATACAGCAAAGACTGATAAGCCGAAAGCTGTACAAATGCTGAACTACGCTCTGTCGATAGCAAACTTTGAAAACCGTAAGCAGGTGGTGTCCAGCCTAAAAAGGCTAGGAGTTGAAATCTATGGTGAGCCGGGCAAACAAGATTAAACACAAAAAAGGGTTTACACAGAAAATTCGACAATTCATAATAGTGGCGCGAAAAATTATGTTGATTAAAGAAAAACATCCGGATGCGCAAAGTATTTTTTTGAGAGTGTCAAATGGATTTATTCCCAAATAAAATCAAATATATCAAAAGGGCCGCAAAATCTGGTCAAGCCTCCATAAAAGTTCAGGATGTCCTCGAAGCCGTTATAAGCATCGTCTTGGCTTCATTTGATGCCGATGGCTGTTCGATTTTCTTGTTTAACTCTCAAACAGACAGTCTGGAATTGGCTGCAACCTTTGGTATTGAGGCGGAGGAATGGAGAGTCCCAAGAATCGCTCCGGAAAAAAGTATCTGTGGTTCGGTTTTTAAGAACCGCGAATCAGTCCTTTCCAATGACGTGAAGAATGATGGCCGATTTGACAGTGCTGCCAAAATGGAATTCATGTTTGACACTTATAAACTCATGGCTGCTCCTTTTATGCTCAATAAGAAATGCATCGGAGCAGTGGAAATTATCAATAAACCTTCCAGCCAGGATTTTTCTTCGCAGGAGATGAAACGATTGATAGCTGTCTCTAAAAAAATAGCTGTCCTTGTTGAAAATGAGCGGCTTTTCGACAGGTGCTGTCAAAAGCTCCATCAGAGAAACACCATGCTCGATCTGGCAAGAGAGGTGAATACGGCAAGAGAACTACACGACCTTCTGAACTTCATCGTCATCACTGCGGCGGAGTTGTTGAATTCGGAAGCCAGCTCATTGCTTCTCCGGAAGGACGATGTCTTGCAATTTGAAGTCGCTTATGGGAAGAAAGGAACAGAAGTAAAAAAGTTAACCGTTCCTCTAGGCGCTGGGATAGCCGGTTCAGTGGCCTTGTCAGGAAAGTCGACTATTGTCCGGAAAGCGGATACTGAAGGATCCGGCATATTCAAAGAGATTGACAGAAAATCCGGTTTCACGACCCGCAATCTGCTGTGCGTCCCCCTGCGAGTTAAAGAGCGTATTATCGGAGTGGTTGAAGTCATGAATCGCAGAGATAAAGAAGGCTACAATGAAGATGACATATCCCTCTTGGAGGGCTTTGCCAATGAGGCCGCCCTGGCCCATCGAGAGAGCCCAGCTCATTGAAAAACGTATCCAGGCCGAACGCCTGGCTACTGTCGGGCGGACAATGGCCGGTCTTGCTCACTGCATAAAAAATATTACGAATGCGTTGAAAGGCGGAGAATACATCGTTGATAAAGCATTCCGCGATGATAATCCAACACTATTGAAGAAGGGCTGGGAGATCACCAAGCAAGGTGGCGAGCGCATCAGAAGGTTTGTGCATGATATGCTCACCATTTCCAAAAAGAGAGAGCCGGAATGTTCTATCTGCAGTCCGCATGAGGTCGTTACTCAGGTTGTGGAAATGATCAACGAAAAGGCAAAAGAGAAAAATGTAAAAATAAAAACTCAATTTGATGAGAAAATCGGCCAGGTCAAGATCGATCAAAAGAATATTTTCCGCTGCTTGTTGAATCTTGTTTCCAATTCTCTGGACGCTTGTGAGGAGAACACAGGCATAATAAAAATAGAGACATTCAAAGTGGTAGAAAAGCCTTTTTTCGGCTACCGTGTGATCGACAACGGGCACGGAATCAGCCAAGAAAACCAAAAAAAGCTGTTTCATGATTTCTTCAGCACCAAAGGATCTCAGGGAACAGGTCTGGGTCTCAGTGTGACCCAGACCATTATTCGCGAACATGGAGGCTTCATCAGATGCGATTCAGAGCTTGACAAAGGCACCACTTTTACGATTGAATTGCCAACGGGGTAATAATTATTTTGTTTATAATTCGCTTTTCGTACAATTATAGTTTTCAATATATTATAATCAACAGTGGAGGAAAAAGATGAGTGATCTTGAAAGTAAAATAGCTCTGGTTGTCGATGATGAGCCAACGCAGGTTGAATATGTATCAGCGATACTGGATGACCAAAAGATGAAAACGATAACTGCCAGCAACGGGAAGGAAGCGATGCAGAAAGTCACAGAAACAAAGCCGGATGTGATCCTTCTGGATTTGATGATGCCGGAAGAGAGCGGAATGAAATTTTTTAATCAGCTCAAGCAAAATAAAGATTACGAAGACATTCCAATGATCGTTGTGAGCGGCGCTTCTCAAAAGACTGGAGTCGACCTGAAGAGCATGATTTATGAAGAGGAGTTCGCTGAGAGAAAGAAAAAAGCATTTGGAACCGATGCCAAACCGGATGCTTATATTGAAAAACCGGTTGATCCCACGGAATTAGTGGAAATTATAAAGGAGCCCATTTCGAGTTAGGGATTTAAGTCAAGTTCTCAGCGTAATTGCCCTATTTTTCCAACTTATTTTCGAGCAACAAGCTCTCTTATCCTCAAGAAGTCTTCTTTTTCAGAGCCCTTTCTCTTGGCGCAGTTAACCAGAATATTTTCTTCCTCATCCCGCGAGTAGAAAAAGACAAAATTTTCCGTGATACTGACTCCATATCCAGCGAGTTGCATCTGGGCCTGTATTTTTCCATTTTCATCAAGAAGCCAGTAATCTATAGCTGTCGCTTCATAATAAACCGGACCTTCGACAACCAAGTTCCCGTCAGGCGTGACGGAGATGTGGTTGACATTGGGTTTATTATAGAAAGATTTCTTGTATTTTTCTATCACTCTTCCGAACCTGTTATACCAACTCGGATTTCTCGCCATCATAGACTCTTCTCTCCCTCTCCTCCATGCATTTAGGTCCTTAGAGGTGACTTTATCTGGCTTGGGAAGCTCTGTTTTAATTTCACGAATGAGTTTTCCCTGGTAATCATACACTTTGAAATTTTCGCTCATCCCATCAGCAAAGATGACAGTATCATTCTGGAAAGGAACCCACAGGAATTCAGGAGAATAGGGAAGCGGGGAGTCCGCGCCGTCGGCACTGCTTGAAATGCGTGTAAAATGTTCTGTCCTCGTGATATCGGATAGTACTTTTCCTTCCGAGTCTATTCGAGCCAGTAAACGTGGACTTTTGTAGAGGAAATAGTCTTTTTTGATTTCAGGAGCAGACATGAATGAAAGTTGAACGAGGAAGCCTCCATCTTCTAAAGGAAAAGAATTCGAGATTCCAAACGTCTCTTTAATGTCAAGTGGCAAGACTTTGATGAATTCTCCGGATAACTTCATGAACGTTATCCACCTGTGTCCTCTGATATACTCTGTAAAATACAGCTTCCCATCAAGAGTGAATCCGAAATTAGCCCCGTCTGCCCTTTGGACCTCACCCGGACCCTGTCCTCTTCCCCCTATCCGTCTCAGGTATTTCCCTTGAGGCGAGTAGACTTTTATATAAAAATCTGCCCAGTCAAAAACATAGATATTCCCGTCAGGCCCTTCCTGGATATGTCTTGGGTAGGCCAGGAACCCGTCTCCATCTTCAGTCCCGATAATGAAGTGATCCTGACCCGAAGAATCCAAAACGACCCAAAAAACCAGTATAAAAAAACAAACGAAAAGGCCAATTCTTTTTGTCATAGCCACCCTCTCTTTTAATGTTATACGTCACTCAAACTGAGTTTGTTCCTTCCTATATATTACTACGCAAGGAGAGCTGATTTTGTTGAGAAGAGCTCAGCCATGTTTTTCAATTATGATAAAACTATAATACACAAACAGAAAGCTTTCAACTGAGGCAAAGGCAAAAATATAGATTTTCAATTCATTTCAGCAAAGACTTTTTCAGACGACTATCCAAATATCCAATTGAAATAAATATTGAAAATGCTCATAAGAAATGAGATGAAGAAAAAAGC
>JABAOC010031413.1_pt1 | contig 12610 bp, 13 predicted proteins | sample 7062161 | NCBI WGS metagenome assembly JABAOC01 (sample SAMN14538625, study PRJNA623070) | marine sediment metagenome | biome: marine biome [ENVO:00000428]; feature: marine pelagic biome [ENVO:01000023]; material: deep marine sediment [ENVO:00002113] | place: India: Gulf of Khambhat ... | reverse complement strand
CAGATACGTGATTCGTTGCACCGAAATGTTTTTTCGAAGCTTTCACCTGTTCAAAGAGCAGGTTTTCCTCTTTCCCATTATATAGCAGGACTTAGATTCGTCACCTGATAGGGTGAACAGGGGCGTTTCCGCATCCGATTGCCGCAATTTCCTGCTGTAAGAAGGGACAGCCCACGGTGTTCCATCTCATATTATCACCTTCTCCGTGAACCCTTACTTTATCTTCCGGTATCTATTAGGTTATGGACGAAAAGAGAGAGCATGAGATATACGTCTCCGCGAAGGACGGCCTTTTCCTCAGCAGAGGGGAAGGGGACGAGTGGTCCGTCTTCGGCCATCTGCTGAAGGGCCACCAGCTCACCTGCGTTGCCTCTTGGAAGGGAAGGATACTTGCCGGGACGAGGGAGGGAGTCCTTTTATCCGATGACGGGGGGCAAAGCTGGCGGGAGTCTTCCGAAGGGCTAAAAATCCCTCACATCCGTTGCATAGCCCATCACTATATCGTGCCCGGTCTCGTCTTTGCCGGGACGGAGCCAGCCGGAATATATGTTTCCCGGGACGGTGGCACCACCTGGGAGGGACGGAGGGAAGTGGAGATCCTGCGGGATAGAATGGGTTGGCACCTGCCTTATTCACCCGAGGCCGGGTGTGTGCGGAGCTTTGCTTCTGAGGGAAGACGCATCTATGCCGCGGCCGAGGTAGGAGGGATTTTGCGGTCCGATGACGAGGGAGATACCTGGTATCTGATCGGTGGGGAGAACCAAACGGCTGCCCCGAGGGGGACGGGCGCTGACGATGTGCACTCTGTGGTGATGCCCGGTTCTGGCTCCGGGGAGTTCATTTATGCTGCAACGGGAGGAGGCCTCTATTTTTCCTCCGACGGTGCAAGATCGTGGGAATCCCTCTATGACTGTTACTGCCGCGCGGTATGGGTCGACCCGGAAGATCCGGGAGTGCTGGTGTTCAGCCCGGCGACAAAGAGAGGATGGCTCGGGTCGATTGCGAGAAGCAATGACAGCGGGAGAACGTGGCACGATGCAGGAAAGGGAGCGGAGACTCCATGGCCAGGCAAGATGATCGAAAGGTTCTGTCAAATCGGCGAAAGTCTCGTTGCACTTCGCTCGGACGGCGTTCTCTTCTCCTCGCCAGTTGGCACCCAACAGTGGGATCCAATATTGGCGGAGATAAAAAACGTTAGCGACGTGGCGCAAACGTTTTAATTTATTATCGAGCACGCGAGGGGAAAACCGCCAGCCCCCCGGAGATAGGGGCAGTAGAGAACCTCACCATCTGCAGGGGAAGGCGCGGTCTGAAGAAAAAAACGTTTTTTGGAGCTGAGATTGCAAACACATATTGAATGGGGGAGCACTTCGGGTATCATAATACGCGGCCGGTGTGGGCTGGTGATAGGAAAAGGACAGGTTACAAAGGATTGCTGATTGGCATACAATAGAAATGAAAGGTTTTCTCCTCCCGGCCTTTTCAGTCGCAGGAGGAATTAAAAGACAGGATCTGTCATGGTGGATCTCAGGGGACATCATCTCGTGTGCCTCCATTTTTACAGCGGGGAAGGGTACGATTCTGCCTTTTTGCACAATCTCAGAAATGTCATTGAATTAGCAGAGAGCGATGGCGTGAATGTCTGTGCGGGTGCAGACGACGTCTGCCGGGCATGTCCCTATCTGGAAGGCGGAAGGTGCCGTGACGAGGAGGAGATTGGCGATATGGACACGATCGCTCTGGATTTTCTCGCGCTTTTGCCGGGGCAGCTCGTCATCTGGAAAGATGTAAGGGAGAGACTGAACGAAATATTTAAAACGTGGCATGATAGGTACTGCCAGAATTGCGGCTGGCAGGATGTCTGCCGAAACAACCCCTTGTTTCGAAAACTCCAGTCCGATATGCGCTGATCTTCGATAAGAACGGCTGGGAAGCAACCTCCATCTGGAGAAGGGAGATCGCGGGGTGCCTAAGGGAATCGAGCCACCGAAAAACGATGAGGGACGTTATTACCACATCGACTGCGGTCCGGGGGATGTTCATCCCTACATCTTGACCTGCGGCCATCCGGATCGTGCCAGAAAGATTGCCCGCTTATTCGACGTCGTGACGGTGTCGAGAAGGAACAGGGAATTTTGCACCTTCACGGGTTATTACCGGGAAGTGCCGGTAACGGTCATGGGTACGGGCATAGGCCCAGACAATACGGCCATAGCCGTAGTCGAGGCGAGCCAGTGCGTGGTTCCCGCCACCTTCATCCGTTTGGGGAGCTGCGGAAGCGTCCAGGATAATATCGCAATCGGCGACCTCGTCATCACCGACAGAGCCCTCCGTGATGAGAACACGAGCCATTATTATGCCCCTGCGACGGTTGATGCAATTGCCGACAGGGAGGTGGTTTCAGCTCTGAGCGGGGCTGCGGCCTCACTCAAATATCCCCATCACGTGGGCCTTACCTGCACCACCTCGGATTTTTATGCGGGGCAGGGTTGGCATGTGCGCGGCTTTAGCTCCACCGACAAAAATAAAATTGAGCGGTTGCGCGGTGCGGGGGTGCTGAACGTGGAGATGGAGATGTCCGTGTACCTGACTCTCGCCAGGATTTCGAGCTGGAAGCTCAGAGCCGGAGGAGTGACCGCCGTTTACGATAGTATATCCGACCGGACGTTCCCACCGAAAAAGGTTCTGGAGAAAGCCGAATTACGCCTGATCGAGGTGGGACTTCTGGCAGTTGAGAACCTCCATTCCACGGATGCAGAGAAGAGCCGGTAACAGCAGAGGTAGGCTTTTTTGATGCCGGCTTCGCTTTGAGAACTCACTATTTCTCCGTTCCGATATAGGTTCTGGCATCTTGCAGCACTTCCACCATATCGTCTACGGTGACGGACGAGGGGTCATAATGGACCGTGTTTGTCTCTTGCCAGTTTTTCATGCCCCTCTCCACCTTTCTCACTCCCTGCAGCCCCTCCAGGGCCGCTTTGCCCACGTCATATCATCTCACGTAGAATGTTGCCGTTTGTTCCTGCTGACCTGCAATACCGGGGTTCTCTCCTGAAAGCGCGTGATTGAGGGATGAAAACAATGGAAAAAAAACAAGAACGACAAGAAAGATAAGGGGAAACGAGGGTTTTTTCGTCTGTTTCATGTGTGCCTCCATAGTATCGATGCTCCGGGGTGGTTTTTCGTCTCCGGGTCATTTGGATCGTGCATATACCGGGAAACAGATACCCTTACACAAATGATACCAGAGCCGGCAAAGACCGAACCTCACCATTTCGTCACCTTTTGCTAACAGAAGTATCACGATGACGTGACCCGGGGGCAACGCTAAAGATGGGCTCCCGAAAGTCAGGTGCTTATAGGGGCCGCTGTTGATGTGGGGAGAAACAACTCATTATAATATTAGTGCGGCGAAGGCAATCGAACGCCATTTGCCCGCGAGGAAAAGCACATTGGTGATGATCGCACAGAGCTGTTTGGCAAATTTCTCGCCGGGATCGAGATAATCGAAGGGTTGCGGAGGATTTTGTTTTCTAACGAGATCCATAATCCGATCCGGGCTCTATCGAGCCTGTTTCGGCGATGCCGTGAGCCGCATCATATTTTGGAGGAATCATGCCCTACGTGAACATCAAAATTACGAAAGAGGGAGCGACGGTGGAGCAGAAGGCGAAGCTCATCGAGGAAGTGACGAAGTTGCTTCGGGACATCCTCGGCAAAAACCCCGCAACAACCGTCGTCGTCATCGAAGAAGTTGACACCGATAACTGGGGGATCGGCGGAGAGACGGTGACCCTTCGTCGAAAAAAAGCCGGTACGTGACGGTTCCGTTTCTTTCGCAGGCTGAGGATTTCCCTTGGTTCAGGGTGGTTACATTTTTTCCGGCCGCATGTTTGACCGAAAATCGAATTCGATGAAAATGAATACAACGGCTTGCGCCGCTTTGTGTATGGTCACCTTTCGGAATCCAGTCCCGCACTCAGTACTACAGGAACGACCATCCCGATTTGCCCATTCGTTTATAATTCCTGATAGAATCTATTTAGTTCAGACGCGTGAGCGGTAATTACTGCCTTTAATGCATGTTCAGGGGGGAGATATGTTGGCTCGTCGCCTGTTTCTCGTATGTATCGTGACGGCACTGGTGGTAGCGGCGGGATGTTCGCGGAAGGGGGAGCAGGAAAAAGGGAGAGGAGCTATAGAGGGGATTTCCGGGCGGAAAATTCGCGTTGTTACCACGATTGGCATGATTGCGGATATTGTGCAAAATATCGGGGGAAACCGCGTTGAAGTGGAAGGTCTCATGGGTCCCGGGGTGGATCCGCATCTCTACAAGGCGAGCGAGGGGGACGTGGCCAGAATGGCCGGAGCGGACGTTATCTTTTACAACGGCCTGCATCTCGAGGGCAAGATGACGGAACTTTTCGAAAGAATGGAGACGAAGACCAGAACGGTGGCGGTTACGGACGGGATCGAGCGCTCGGTGCTGCTTGCTCCGCCGGAGTTCAAGGGAGCCTACGACCCCCACGTGTGGTTCGACGTGGGCCTCTGGATGAAGGCTGCCGAGCACGTGCGCGATGCGCTCATCAAGATCGACCCGGAGAACGCAGGAGTTTACCGCGAAAATGCAGAAGTTTACCTGCAGCGCCTGGAGGAGCTTCAAAGGTATGTGAATTCGCGGGCCGTCGAGCTCCCGAAGGAAAAGAGGGTTCTAATCACCGCCCACGATGCCTTTAATTATTTCGGGAGGGCTTACGGATTTGAGGTGAAGGGGCTTCAGGGAATAAGCACCGTTGCCGAAGCCGGGACCTCCGATATACAGGAACTCGCCAGGTTAATCGTCGAGAGAAAAATTCCTGCCGTTTTTGTCGAGACCTCGGTGCCCCGCCGGTATATCGAAGCGCTTCGGGAAGCAGTAAGAGCGCGGGGATTCGACGTGACGATAGGCGGGAACCTTTACTCCGACGCGATGGGCAACCCGGGAACCCCCGAAGGAACTTACATTGGAATGGTTCGTCACAATATAGACACCATTATCTCGGCCCTGCTCGGGTAGTTTTCGGCGACGGACCGGCCGGGCGATGACGATCGACGGAACAGGGGATTGTGATGCTCAGGAAAAAGGATGAGCCCGGTAATGGCAATCTTTCGGATTCCGGGGGGGAGCCGGCCATAGGGCTTGAAGATTTGACCGTGGCCTACCGCGCCACCCCCGTTTTGTGGGATATCGATCTGGAGGTGCCACCCGGTGTGTTGATGGCCATCGTCGGTCCGAATGGCGCGGGGAAGACGACGCTGATAAAGGCCATCATGGGTCTTGTCAGGCCCGTAGCCGGTCACGTCTCGATATTCGGCCGTCCCTACGAAAAGCAGAGGCACCTGGTGGGGTATGTGCCACAGCGCGCCAGCGTCGATTGGGACTTTCCCACCGTCGTGCTCGATGTGGTGATGATGGGGCGCTACGGAGCCCTCGGTTGGGTGAGGAGACCCGGGAAAAAGGAACGTGACCTTGCCCTCGAGGCGCTTAACGAAGTGGGATTGGCCGATTTCGCCAATCGTCAGATCAGCCAGCTTTCCGGGGGGCAGCAGCAGCGGGTCTTTCTCGCCCGCGCGCTCGTACAGGATGCCCAGATATATCTTATGGATGAGCCTTTTCAGGGTGTTGACGCGGTAACGGAGCGGTCCATCGTCGGCCTGCTCCAGGAGCTGCGAAAGAGGGGAAAGACCGTCGTCGTTGTCCATCACGATTTGCAGACTGTTTCCGAGTATTTCGACTGGGTCACGCTGCTCAACGTGCGGCGCATCGCCAGCGGGCTTGTTGAAGAGGTGTTTTCGGAAAAGAATTTACGGCTCACATATGGCGGCCGGGTGTCATATCTCACCCATCACTCTCACGACTAACCGTATACGGGGCCGGCCCTCGATATGCCGAGGAGTTGCACGTGGAAGTTTCCGGTTTACTAAAAGATCTTTTTTTCGATTACACCCTCCGCACCGTGGCGCTCGGTTCGGCCACGCTCGGCATTGTGAGCGGAGCCCTCGGGTCATTCGCTGTGCTCCGCAGACAGAGTCTTCTGGGAGACGGCATCTCCCACGCGGCACTGCCCGGGATTGCCCTGGCCTACATCCTCACAGGCTCAAAAGAACCCCTCGTTCTACTCCTGAGTGCAGGAGTCGCAGGCTGGCTGGGAACCCTTCTCATCATCAGCGTCGTGAGGAATACGCGGATTCATTTTGAGACAGTGCTCGGGCTTACGCTGTCGGTCTTTTTCGGCTTCGGCCTGGTTCTCATAACCTATATCCAGAAGAGGCCCGATGCGAGCCAGGCGGGGCTGGACAGGTTTCTTTTCGGCCAGGCGGCAACGCTCGTACAGAAAGATGTGCTCACCATGGCCGGCCTGGGGGCTCTCGCTCTTCTGTTGATGGGGATTTTCTGGAAAGAATTCAAGGTTCTCAGCTTCGACCCCGAGTTCGGCACCGCCCTTGGGCTACCCATCAGGCTTCTCGACGTTTTGCTGACGACTCTCATCGTAATCGGGATCGTAATCGGCCTGCAGAGCGTGGGCGTCGTGCTGATGAGCTCCATGATCGTGGCGCCGGGGGCGGCGGCACGTCAGTGGACGGACCGCCTCGGCGTTATGGTCGGTCTCGCTGCTTTTTTCGGAGCCATCGCGGGGGTCATGGGGGCCCTGTTGAGCAGCAGTATCCAGCGGCTGTCCACAGGCCCTACCGTCGTAATCTGTGTGAGCGTCATCGTTCTCGTCTCAATCCTATTCGCGCCCAACAGGGGGCTCGTCTGGAACTGGATCCGCGAGCAGGCAAACCGGAGGCAGCTGCAGGTGGATTCCGTCTTAACTGATCTTTACATACTCGCTGTCAAGCACGGAGACCTCGACCGGGGCCATTCCATCGAAGTGTTACGAACTATGAGCATCGGCCATGGCGGTGTTGACAGGAGCCTGAAGGAACTGGTGGAGGAGGGGCTTGCGAGAAAGATCGACGGGGACAAATGGACCCTGACTCCGGCGGGTCTCGAAGCGGGAAGACAATTGGAAAAGAAAAGAGAGGAAAAGGATGACGGCTCCGCAGATTGAGATACAGATCGTGGCGGCAGTGGTGGCTGTGACCTGCTCCCTCCCCGGTGTCTTTCTCGTACTCAGGCGCATGGCAATGATGAGCGATGCCATAAGCCATGCAATTCTTCTGGGCATCGTGCTCGCTTTCTTCGTCACGAAAGACATCGCTTCTCCGCTCCTCGTGATAGCGGCTGCCGCAACCGGCGTTCTTACGGTCAGCTTGGTGGAGCTTTTGAGCCGAACGAGGCTCGTCCGCCAGGATGCCGCCATCGGCCTGGTGTTTCCTCTCCTTTTCAGCATAGGTGTGGTTCTCATATCGCGTTTCGCCGGGAAGGTGCATCTGGACACCGATGCTGTTCTTTTGGGAGAGATCGCCTTCGCCCCCTTCAACCGGCTCGAACTTTTCGGGTACGACCTTGGTCCCAAGTCTCTCTACGTCATGTCGGCAATACTCTTCCTCAACCTTCTGTTCATTCTGATATTTTACAAAGAGCTGAAGCTTGCCACCTTCGATGCCGGCCTGGCGGCCGTTCTCGGGTTCTCCCCCGGGTTCATCCACTACGCCCTGATGGCCCTCGTGTCGGTGACGGCTGTTGGGGCTTTCGACGCTGTGGGCTCCATCCTCGTCGTTGCGCTCATGATCGCACCGCCGTCGACGGCGTACCTTCTCACTGATCGTCTGTCTTCGATGCTGATTTTGAGCGCCCTGATAGGGGTTTTCGTGGCCGTTGGCGGATACTGGTTTGCCCACTGGATCGATGCGTCGATCGCGGGATGCATGGCGACGACAGCCGGCGCTGCCTTCACCCTCACCTTCCTGCTGGCGCCGGAGCGCGGCATCGTGGCGATGGGCCTTCGCCGGTCTCGCCAGAGGCTGGAATTCGCCCAGACTATGCTGGTGGTTCACCTCTTCCATCATGAGGGCCTCCCGGATGAATCGAGGGAAAACAGCGTCGCGCACCTCCACGAACACCTGAAGTGGGGCCGGACCTTTTCGGAGCGGGTCGTCAGGCATGCAACGCAGAGGGAGCTTTTGACACGGCAGAACGGGCTGCTCCTCCTCACCGAGAGGGGGAGGAGTGCCGCCCGCGAGGCGATCACCACCTGAAACGAACTTTGCCTCTTCCGTCGGTCATTTTCAGTATTCTTTGCTTTAGTTGTTTGTTCTTGACGGTTTAAGGGGAAAACGGGAACCACAACATCCATCGAAGCACATATGGCAAAAGGCTGAAAGTTTTACCTTTTCTGCGTTTAATAGGGTGAATGTTTGCGCCTAGGGTTTTGGGTGTTGCCGTAGTTTTTGCATTTTTAAGTTATCTGTGATTATTGTTTGACAGGAAAGGAGAAAAACACAAAAAATGTGATAGAACGAATACAGGAGGGAATATGGAACCGGGTTTGCAAAGTGATTTTCAGCGAAAGTGGAGGGCCTATTTTCAGGGTTCCGACCTGCCCCTCGTGTTTTTGTACTCCGATGATGACCGGTATGCCGCTCACCTGCAGCCGGGGGAAGGGCACCTCTGCATGATAGCCCAGCTCGGCATTGCAAATAGGGGGGAGACACTGTCATTTTCCAAGGATACGATAGGATGCGCGGGAGGGGTGCGGTATTCCGGATTTCCCACGACACTTTCGGCAAATTTCAAGTACTTCCTCTCCTGCGGTATACCGGGCAAACTCGAGGGTGAGCGGTACAAGAAGACGCCGGAGCTCGTGGAGCAGTACGTTCGAGATATGCCTGTTCCAAGGGCTGAGGGAAGGTTTCTCGTTTTCAAACGTTGGGACTGTGTGGAAGCGGAGGAAGATCCCGAGGCAGCCGTTTTTCTGGGAAATCCCGATACCATTTCGGGGCTGTTCACGCTGGCAAACTTCAGGACCCTGGATCAGCTTGCGGTTATTACGCCATTTTGCTCCGGCTGCGGAAGTATTATCAGCTATCCCCTTGCCGAACGGGACAGGGAAGTGCAGAGAGGAATAATCGGCATGTTCGACGTCTCGGCGAGGCCCTTCGTGAAAAGACACTTCCTCTCATTCTCCGCACCGATGAAAAAGATCCGGGAGATGCACGAGGACATGGATGAGAGCTTTCTNNGGCCGAACCCCCTGATTTCCCATAGATTTTTTCGGAAAATACTGTTTCCGGAATAAGAAGACCCCCTTTCTGGCAGAGTAATAAGGGGTCTCGGTTCCGTGCCTTCATTTCCGATGAATGCACGCGCTGGTTTATCCCGGCGGACTCTGGTAACATATACGCTGTTTCCTGGAAGGGGCTGATCACGGGCGGGGGCTGCAAAAGCAGGCATACCAAGGTTCAATCCCCATATGATGGCAAAAGAGAGCTGAGGAAGGAGAGGGAAAAGATGAGCAAACAGAAGAGGCAGTCGAAGGGCGGGCAGGGAGACCTGTCAAAGCTGGAAGGTGTGGATTTTTCCGGTGCGGAGCAGCGACAGGTAATCATAATTGGATCGGGTCCGGCAGGGTACACCGCAGCGCTCTACACGGCCCGGGCGAACCTGAAACCTCTTGTGGTGCAGGGTGGAGAGCCCGGGGGACAGCTTACCACGACGACTGATGTTGAGAACTATCCCGGGTTCCCCGAGGGAATACAGGGACCCGATCTCATGGATCTCTTCGAGAAGCAGGCCGCCCGCTTTGGCGCGGACATGCTCTTCAGCGTCGTTACTGCCGTCGATTTCTCCCGGCGTCCCTTCCGCGTGCTCGTTGGGGAGGACAAACCGTTTCTGGCCAATGCCGTCATCATCGCAACGGGCGCCTCGGCTCAGTATTTGGGCCTTGAAAATGAGAAGCGCCTGCTGGGTCGGGGTGTTTCTGCCTGTGCAACTTGTGACGGGTTCTTCTTCAAAGAGCAGGAGGTGGCCGTCGTCGGGGGAGGGGACACGGCGATGGAGGAGTCCCTCTTTTTGACCCGTTTCACGAAGCACGTCCACGTAATCCACCGCCGGGACGCCCTTCGTGCCTCGAAGATCATGCAGGATCGAGCTTTCGAAAACGAGAAGATATCCTTCGTGTGGGATTCCGTCGTCGAAGAAGTCCTGGGGCAGGACTCGGTGACGGGGGTGGCGCTGAAAAATGTCAAGACCGGTGAGCTGAGCACCCTCGACGTGACGGGACTTTTCATGGCCATCGGGCACAAGCCGAACACGGAGATCTTCAGGGGTTGGGTCGACATGGATGTGGCGGGATACATCGTCACCCAGCCCGGGTCGACCCTGACGAACGTTGCCGGCGTCTTCGCCTCCGGCGACGCAGTTGACCACGTTTACCGTCAGGCAGTCACGGCAGCGGGGACCGGATGCCAGGCGGCAATCGATGCGGAGAGGTTTCTCGCTGAAAATCCTCTGTGAGGAATCCACTGTCTGCGGATATCATCAGCGAAAATTTCCAGATTCAGTATCCAGGTGAGATCGATTTCTGGTATCTCGAAAGGTATGATGTTCGGCCTTTGCGAAGGCACTGCTTCGGTCGAAGAAATCCCCATGGTCAAAGGGAGTCTGGGGAATCATTAGCTTACGGAGCTGTTATCGCTCATCACGTCGCCCAGATGCTCGATGCTGCCATGCCGGGTGCTGAAAATTCCGGCTCTGTAGATTTTCCGGCAGGCCAGGCACGTTACGTCCTGTTCTCCAACGTGTCGGAGGCCCCGCTGAATGATACTCGTATTTTTTTTGCCGCACCTGGGGCAATCAGAGCGTATGACGGTAGCATCGTCCCTGATTTTGATGGTTGTGTAGGTCATTTTTATACACCTTTACGTCAATCATGGAAACTGCTCTCTTTGCCTTTTTTCCATTACACCGTGATTCTCTCCTTCTCACGGTTTTTTGTTACGTGCAATGGCTGTTTTTTTTATGATCTATACGCTTATCGGAGAGCCTCCGAAAAAAAACTTCTCCGCGCGCCCTGGTTATTGGTCGGCAAATAATACAACGTCTTACGCTTGTAATATTTTAACACAAGTTTCATGCCGAAACGGGACGGGAGGCTTCTTGACTTCCTCACTTTTTTTCTCGTTGACCCCCTGCTTCCCCCAATCTTTCTTCCAGATTCGCCGTTTTTCGCTTTCACTATGAGGACTGCAGATACAATATTAATAATTTTGGGTAAAGTCTCACCGAGGCACTTTTTTCTCCTATCCTTTGCCGGGCCGCCCACGGATTATTGCATTTATGCCCGACCGGGGCGGGTCAGGGTTAACTGACCTGTTTCATCCCCGGCAGGTGAGCGATATACTGTTTGAAAACAACCTGGAGGTTCAATGTGGATAAAATAGAGCGTGTAGATCTCGTGCTTTCCGGCATGGATGTGGACAGACCGCCCCTTTCCCTCTGGTACCACTTCGGCGTGCAGCACGGAAAGGGTGAGCGGTTTGCCCGTCTCGCCCTCGATTACTTTCGCTACTATGATTTTGATTTTCTCAAGGTCATGAACGACTATTTCTACCCGATGCCCGAAGGGTTGAGCGCAGTGCGCACCAGGGAAGATCTGGAGAAAATCATACCTTTCGATGTCGATGATTCGCCCTGGAGAGATCAGTTCCGGGCCCTCGAGGTCATAAGCCGTGAACTCTCGGGGAAGGCCTATTTCATAGACACGGTGTTTGACCCCTGGCATACCTTAAAACGGGCCCTGGCAGGGGAGAACATCGTGCACTTGATGGATTTTGAGCCGGATGCGACGCTATCGGCACTGGATGTCATCGCAGGGAATCTAATTGCCTATGCCAAGAGATCCCTCGAGATTGGATCAGCCGGTATTTTCCTGTCGATTCCCGCAGGGAGCGAGCTCATCAGCCGGGAGCATTTCCTCACCTTTGTGAAGCCCTTTGCCAGGAAGCTCTTGGAAGCGGTTTCGGGCATCGGCGCGATGAATACCGCACATATTCATGGGGACAAGATCTACTTCGAAGACTGCATCGATCTTCCGGCTAACGTTTTCAACTGGTGGGATCGTGGCCCCACCGGCCCCTCACTTTCCGCGATAAAGGGGAGGATAAAAGGGTGTGTCATGGGCGGTATCGATCACGAGATTCTGAACCGTTCGACGCGGACATTCTTGAAGAACCACGTGCGCGAAGGAAGAGAAGAAGGTGGGAGAGACCGCTTCTTTCTGGCAGGGGGATGCTCGATAGACTCATCGGTGAACCCGGCTGCGATAAAAGCCATCGTGGAGGCGGCCCGCGCACCGATGTAACTCCCTACCATGGGGATATGCCGTGAGAATGAAAAGAGTTTTCAGAATTTATCTCTACCCTATCCGTTAAGCCAAGTTCTTATAATCTGCTCGGAGCTCTAAATCGGGATTTTGAACTGTGAACTCTGAGTTCTGAACTCTATTCAAACATTACTTTTGGATAGATAGTTTGGTGGGCGCTTTCGTGTTTTGAACCTGTGACTTCTACCGTATAACCAGATCCGGCCCTATAGTGCTCTGGGATATAAATCACCGCCACCGAAAGCAATGCAAATTAAACCGATTCAGATGGCTGTGTTCTCCACTTAAATGGTGGTACTACT
>JABAOC010013034.1_pt1 | contig 12614 bp, 10 predicted proteins | sample 7062161 | NCBI WGS metagenome assembly JABAOC01 (sample SAMN14538625, study PRJNA623070) | marine sediment metagenome | biome: marine biome [ENVO:00000428]; feature: marine pelagic biome [ENVO:01000023]; material: deep marine sediment [ENVO:00002113] | place: India: Gulf of Khambhat ... | reverse complement strand
GAGCGTGCCATTAAAGCCATCAGAGGCCACAAGTCTTTCGGCTTCAACTACGACCCCAGCCATCTGGCCTACCAGGGCGTGGATTACGTTAAGTTTATCCGCACTTTCGGCGACCGTATCTTCCACGCTCACATGAAGGACGTCTGGTGGGGACACGGTGACGGGACTGTGGGTGTCTTCGGTGGTCATACCGAGTTTGCCGACCCCCGCCGCTACTGGGACTTCCGCTCAATCGGTCACGGCGATATCAACTTCGAGGAAATCATTGTTGCGCTGAACGACGTCGGGTACCAGGGACCTCTTTCGGTTGAGTGGGAAGACAGCCGAATGGACCGTGAACACGGCGCAGCCGAGGCCTGCGAGTTCTTCAAGAAGGCGGACTTCAAGCCGTCACAGGTCGCCTTCGACGCGGCGTTCGAGAAGAAATAGCAATTACAGAAAGGTTTATTATGACTGAGGGACCCCGCAAGGCGGGAACCCACAGAAACGGATTGAGCCGGCGTCAGTTTTTAAAGAGAGCAGCCGGCACATCTGTGGGGGCAGTGGGATTTCCGTACATTGTTTCTTCGTCAGTTTTGGGTAAGGCCGAGAGTATAGCGCCGAGCGAACGAATTACTATGGGTTGTATTGGTGTTGGCTGGCAGGGCGGCAGCAATATGAACTCATTCCTTCGCGAAAAAGACTGTCAAATCGTCGCCGTCTGTGACGTTGACAAAAACCATCTGCAGAGCGCGGTCAATAATGTTAACGAAGAATACAAAAACAAAGACTGCGCTGCATACGGGGATTATCGCGAGCTGTTAGCGCGCGATGATATCGACTCAGTATCGCTTGGTCTGCCCGACCATTGGCATGCGATTCCGGCTATAGAAGCTGCGAGGTCGGGCAAGGACATATTCGGCGAAAAGCCCCTGTCGCATAATCTCAATGAAGGCCGGGCCATGTGCGATGCGGTCGAGCGTTACGGGCGGATATGGCAGACGGGAAGCTGGCAGCGTTCGGAGGCCAACTTCCGCTTTGCCTGTGAGCTGGTCCGTAACGGCCGCATAGGCAGGGTACATACTGTTGAGGTGGGGCTGCCTTCGGGACATACCGACTTCGGCGAGACCAAGGGTCAGGAAGGCATTTGTCCGCCGCCCATAGAGCTTGACTATAACTTCTGGCTGGGGCCGGCCCTATACGAGCCTTACTGTCCGGCGCGGGTGCACAAGAACTGGCGGTGGGTCTTAGACCACGGAGGCGGACAGTTAATGGACTGGGTCGGTCACCACGTCGATATCGCCCACTGGGGTCTGGGGTTGGACTACGGGGGCCCGTACGAGATAGAAGGCTCCGGGGAATATCCGAAAGACGGATTATGGAACAGTCCGACAAGGTATCGGCTAACGGCGAAATATCCCGACGAGATTACGATGACTATCGCCGGCGGTCATAGTGACATTCGCGGCGGGACAAAGTGGATAGGCGAAGACGGGTGGGTCTGGGTCACCCGCGGCAATATAGATGCCCAGCCCAAGAAACTGCTCGAAGAGAAGTTCGGACCGGACGAGATACACCTGTTTCGTTCGCCCGGACATTGGCGCAACTTCCTTGACTGTATCAAAAGTCGTGAGACCACTCTAACGCCTTGTGAGGTTGCACACCGCTCCGCGACGCCCGGCCACTTAGGGCAGATTGCTATGCTGCTGGGGCGCAAGATACGATTTAATCCCAAAACCGAAGAAATACTCGATGACCCGACTGCAACGAGCCTGCTCGGAAAAGCAATGCGCAGCCCGTGGCACCTGTGAAACTGACTCCGCCAAAAGACGGCGGATCTTCGATATAGACTATTGGAGATTGATTATCATTTGTTAATTGTGAGATTAGGATTTTTCGTATGAAGGAAAGAGGGATTAACCGACGCCAATTTATTAAAAATACAATCGGTACTGCGGCGGTTATAAGTTTTCCACATATTGTTCCGGCGTCTGCTCTGGGCCAAGCCGGTAATACTGCACCGAGTGAGCGGATTACGCTGGGCTTTATCGGTGCAGGCAAGCAGAGTAAACATCTGATGCGTTCTTTTCTGAACTCGCCTGGTACGCACGTTCTGGCCGCCTGCGACGTTGATAAACTCAAGCTGGCGCGCGGGCAGAAAATCGTTGAAGACCACTATGCCGAAAAGAGCGGCGGCACATACAAAGGCTGTGACATCTACGGCGACTTTCGTGAGCTGCTGGCCAGAGATGATATTGATGCGGTGGTGATTTCCACGCCTGACCACTGGCACGCCATTATGGTCATTCAGTCTGCTATGGCCGGCAAGGACATTTACTGTGAGAAGCCGCTTTCACAAACTATCGTCGAGGCCCGGTCTATGGTCAATGCGGTCAGGCGTTACGGACGGGTCTTCCAGACCGGCAGCATGCAGCGCTCGGACTGGCACTTCCGCTTAGGATGCGAGCTGGTCCTCAATGGTTATATCGGCCAGTTACAACACGTAACCGTGGGTATTGGTGGTCCTCCCCGGAATAATCCGCTGCCGGCAGAGCCTGTACCTGATTATCTGGATTGGGATATGTGGTTAGGCCCGGCGTTGTCGAGGCCTTATAACTCGGAGCTGTCGCCTCATCTAAGCTGGGACGGCTTTCCTCATTGGCGCAACCACAGCAGCTTTGGCGGCGGCGGAATGACCGACTGGGGCGCACACCATTTCGATATCGCCCAGTGGGGTATGGATATGGACGAGAGCGGCCCGGTTGAAATTATTCCGCCCGACGGTAGAGATTACAAGGTGCTCACCTATAAATATGCTAACGGTGTTACGATGACCCGCGATAGGGCCAACGGCGTTTTGTTTACCGGCACCAAAGGCGAGGTCGAGGTCAATCGTGGACATATCCGCACCGTGCCTGAGGAACTGAAGGACAAGAAAATAGGCCCCAATGAAATACACCTTTATGAGAGCAGGAATCATTATGTCGATTGGCTGGACGCTGTCCGCAAACGCAGCAGACCGATTTGCGATATCGAGACCGGCTGCCGTTCGGTAAGTGTTTGTCATTTAGGCAATATTGCATACAAGCTCGGCCGGCCACTGAAATGGGACCCTGAACGGGAGGTGCTTATCGGAGACGTCGGGGCCAGCCGTTTGCTTTCGCGACCGATGCGCAGCCCATGGCACCTGTAGAAGTGAGTGGTGAGTAGTGAGTGGTGAGTAGTGAGTGGTGAGTATCCAGCTCGCCAATTAACCAATTAACTACTCACCAATCAGCTAAAGGACTAAAGATATGAAAAACAGAAAAACTAAAAACTCAGAAATAATAACTCGGCGTCAATTTTTGAAAAATATGACTGGTGTTACCACTGGTGCAATTGTTTTTCCATATCTTGTTTCTTCTTCAGCGCTGGGTAGAGCCGGCAACGTTGCAGCGAGCAATCGGATAGTGATGGGCGCCATTGGCGTAGGTTCCCAGGGTTCGGGTAACATGCGTGGATTCCTAAACAAAAGGGAAGTTCAAATGGTGGCCGTTTGCGATGTTGATAAGGCTCATCGCGACAGGGCCAAGAATAGCGTGGACAAAAAATACGGAAACAACGATTGCATGACATATTCGGATTTCCGCGAAGTGATTGAGCGTAAGGACATCGATGCATTGTCACTGGCGATGCCCGACCACTGGCATTCGATACCGGTAGTTATGGCTGCCAGGGCCGGCAAAGATATGTTCGGGGAGAAGCCTCTGGCCCGGACGATACGTGAGGGGCGTATTATGGCAGATACGGTTCATCGTTACGGCAGGGTCTGGCAAACGGGCAGCTGGCAGCGTTCGGTTCGCGATTTTCGCCATGCCTGCGAATTAGTTCGCAACGGGCGGATTGGCAAAGTGCATAAGGTTGAGGTCGGCCTGCCGACCGGCGGCAGTACCGGGAATAAGCCGGTAGCACCGGTTCCTGAGGGTCTGGACTGGGACTTTTGGTTAGGGCCGGCTCCCTGGCGGCCTTATATGGGATTCGGTCGCAATGGGCCGCACTGGGACTGGCGGTGGATTATGGATTACTCCGGCGGGCAGCTCACAGACTGGGCGGGCCATCATATCGATATTGCGCACTGGGGTCTCGGGCTGGACTATACCGGCCCGGTCGAGATAGAGGGCAGAGGCGTCTATCCTAAAGACGGCATCTATGATGCGCCAACCGCATATAAGTTCACCTGCAAGTACGCAGACGGTCTGACAATGGTTGTGGCCAACGACCGGCAGCAGCCGATGGGGATGGGAACCGTATGGTACGGTGACGACGGCTGGATACATGTCAAACGCGGTAAGCTCGAGGCCAGCTCGGAAAGTATCTTAAAGGAAGTTATTGGCCCTGATGAAATCAGGTTGGAAAGAAGCCGAGACCACCAGCAGAACTTTTTGGACTGTGTTAAGTCTCGCGAAAAAACCATCACACCTATAGAGATAGCGCACCGGTCGATTAGTGTGGGGCTTCTCGGCGAAATTGCAATGCTATTAGAACGAAAGCTGAAATGGAATCCTGAGAAGGAACGTTTCATCGATGATGAGCAGGCCGACAGGATGCTGTCACGGCCGATGCGCAGCCCATGGCACTTATAAAAGTAAAACATAAAAATAGAAAGGAGCAAAAATGATTAGAAGGTTAAAAAATCCCAAAATTGTATTGCCTGCCTTCTTATGTTTATTACTGCTGACAAGCACTTTGCAGGCCCAGTCGCCGGCGAAACTGCGGGAAGTAACGGCTGATGAAATACAAAAAATAGAAAAGGCAATGCCGCGAAGGGCGACCGTCAGGGTGAGAAAGCCTCGGAAACTGCTGGTTTTCTGGCGGTGTGAAGGATTTTTCCACACATCAATCCCCGTGGTCAACAAAGCGCTCGAGATTATGGGCCAAAAGACCGGGGCGTTCGATGTAGTAACCACCGACGATTATTCAGTGTTCACAGCGGAGAATCTCAAGCAGTTTGATGCGATGTGCCTGAACAATACGACCGGCCTGAAGTTCAATCCCAAAGAGAACCCTCAGCGGTGCAAGGCCCTGATGGATTTTGTGAAAAACGGAAAAGGGATAGTAGGTGTCCACGCGGGCACGGATAATTTTAACCAATGGCCTGAGGGACAGGAAATGATGGGCGGAAAATTCACCGGCCATCCCTGGGGTGGCGGCGGGACCTGGGCGATTAAGATTGACCAGCCCGACCATCCGCTAATGAAGGCCTTTAAGGGGAAGGGGTTTAAGGTAAAGGACGAGATTTATCGAACCGACCCGCCACTGTATTCGCGGGACAAGCAGCTTGTTCTGATGAGTCTGGATATGAGTGACCCGACCACCCGTAACGTCAAAGGATTCAAACCAACTGATGATGATACCGGTACCGCCTGGGTCAAGAGCTGGGGCAAAGGGCGTGTGTTCTACTGCTCACTGGGACACAATAACGAGATATTCTGGAACCCGGCGATATTGCGGCATTATCTCGACGGTATCCAGTTCGCATTTGGTGACTATAAAGTTGATACAGAACCGAAACCTATCGTTAGTTCAGGAAAGGGAATAGAAATGGCGGAATTACAGGAATTACTTGAAAAGGTAAAGACGTATGATTGGGGGCAGAGCCGACTGGCGCTGACCGAAGTGAGCGAGACCATAAAAAAGGCACACAGCTCGCCCGCGGAGCTGAAAAAGATTGAGAAAAGTCTGTTAGGTGTGCTTACTTCGGATTCAACTCGGGCCGGCAAGCAGTTTGTCTGCAGGGAATTGAGCATTATCGGCACCGAACAGTCCATACCGGTGCTGGCTAAAATGCTGACCGGTGAGGAGACCTCGGACATGGCAAGGTATGCTCTGGAGCGGATACCCGGCAGGGCAGTCAACGACGCATTGCGAAGGGCTTTAAGGAAGGCCAAGGGCAAACCGCAGGTCGGCATAATCAACTCATTGGGTCAGCGCCGTGACAGCCGAGCGGTTCGTGCTCTGGGCAGACTTATTGACAATTCCGACCAAACAGTAGCTGTCGCCGCTGCTGCCGCCCTTGGCCAGATAGCTGGTTCGAGGGCCACCGATGTGCTCTCAGCAGCAAAGGACAAAACAAGCGGAAAATTGCAAATGGTGGTTCTGGATTCTTATTTGAGGTGCGCCGACCAGCTTGTAGCCGAGGGTGATAAGGCCAAGGCTTTAGCTATCTACAAAGAGCTCCAGAAAGCGGGTAATCCAGCGCCGATACGTACCGCTGCACTGAAGGGCATGATAAGCGCGACGAAAAAGTAAAGATAACAAATGAAAATGAAGCATGCAATTCGTAGTCTTGTCTTGCCCCACCAACTTTGTCTCGGTGGGCTAAAACCCACCCTACGGCTTTTGTTAGTTGGCTTTTGTGCTGTTTGCCTTGGTGCAGGCGAGCAGCAGGATGATGCCATCGAGATAGTCCTGGACATTCTTAAAGGCGGCGAGCAGGAGATGCAGGCCGTGGCCATCGCAATGGTAAAGGAGATGCCGGGGACAGAAGTAACAAAAGCCTTGGCCAAAGAGCTGCCGAACCTTTCGGCTACCAGTCAGGTGCAACTGTTGTCCGCTCTGGGCGACCGCGGGGACGCTGCTGCCTTGCCAGCGGTTATCACTGCTGTAAAGGCCAAGGATGAATCCGTTCGGATTGCGGCCCTTAAAGCAGTGGGGCAATTGGGCGATGCATCGAGCGTTGATTTATTGGCACAAACGGCAGCGGCGACCAGAGGCGCCGAGCAAAAAGCTGCTCGCGAGAGTCTGTATCGTTTGCGCGGCCCGAAGGTCGATGAAGCAGTTTTAGCGGGGATTCCAAAGGCAGGGCCAAAAACGAAGGTGGAACTGATTAAGAGTACAGGGCAGCGGAATATATCCGCAGGTGTTAGCACTTTGTTAAAGACCGCAAAGGATTCGGACCGCAAAGTTCGAGTCGAATCGTTCAAGGTCTTAAAGGTCATTGCCGGCCCGGAGGATTTGCCGGCACTGGTCGAGCTTTTGCTGAACTTACGAAGCTCCTCCGAAGCCGCTGCGGCCCAGAAAATGGTAGCCGCTGTTGCCCATAAAATCGAGGCCAAGGACCGCCAAGCCGAGGCGGTGCTGGCTGTGCTGCCTTCGGTTAAAGATGTCAAAAAACAATGTTCTCTGCTGAGCGTGTTAGGCAAAATAGGCGACAGCAGCGCTTTGCCCCAGCTTGTCGAGGCGCTGAACAGCGACAATATGGAGAGCAGGGGTGCCGCTATACGTGCGCTGGCAGAGTGGCCTACTTCCGAGCCGGCGGCTGAGATGCTCAAAGCAGCGCAGAACTCCAAGGACAGAGCACACCGGATACTGGCACTGCGCGGTTCTATCCGCCTGCTTGGACTTGATAGTAACAGAGCGCCCGAAGAGACGATTGAAATGTATAAGAAAGCAATGACTCTGGCGCCGGATGCAAATGAGAAAAGAAGGGTACTTTCAGGGCTGGCCAATACGAAATCTCTCGGCTCACTGCAAATAGCGGCGGATTATCTTCAGGACAAGAATCTATTCAAAGAAGCGGAATTTGCAGTGGTTAAGATTGCCGGGGGCATACACGATAAATTCCCCCAACAAACAAAAGACATATTAGAAAAGATCCTCCAGACTTCAAAGAATGACACGTTATGCCAGCAGGCACAGGAAATAATAAATCAGATTGAAGGAGTGAAGAAAGAGGTGGAGGGCTAAACGAAAAAAATTAACAGCGAATCGATACGAACTAAAATGAATTAGCAGGAGAAAAAATTATGGTTCAGGATGTAATAAAAGAAAACAAAGAGTATCGTTTTTTAGTGAATGGCTGCAAAATTATTATATGTGTATTGTCTTTCACTTTGTCTGTGCTGTTAAGCTCTTGTGCCGGGCCGTTAGCCGTTGACCCGGTCGTTGAGGCGAGAACAGCGATTGAGAGCGCCGATGCGGCTATGGGCGACTGGGAAGGAAGCTGGGTACTGGAAGACGAAAGCGATTCGGGGCGGGCTGTAACACAGGTGATAGCTTTAGGAAAAGGCGAATACAGAGCAAAAAGCTTCTCAGAGTTTGATACCCGCGAGGAACCGATAGCAGTTCTTGATGGCCGGCGCGACGGTTCAGTGGTGCGTTTTGAAGGGTCTGGCAGATACGAATATACTGAGTTTGAGATTGAGGCGGCCATTAAAGACGGTAAGTTCAGCGGCAGTTTCGAGGGAGACGCAACCGGCAGCTTTGAGATGGAACGGGCGATTCGGGTATCACCTACATTGGGGGCCGAGCCGCCGGAAGGTGCGATTGTGCTTTTTAACGGTAGGAACTTTAAGCAATGGAAGCACGCGAGGAAAAAGCCAGGTGCCGATTCCGTGAAATGGAAACTGCTCAAGGGCGGCGCGATGGAAGTCGTGAAGGATACCGGTTCAATTGTAACCAAAAAGAAATTCACCGATTTCAAGCTGCACGTGGAATTTCGCACACCATTTATGCCCGATGCTCGCGGTCAGGACCGCGGTAACAGCGGGGTATATCTGCAGGAGCGATACGAGGTGCAGGTGCTTGACAGCTACGCCCTCGAAGGCCAAGACAACGAGTGCGGCGGAATTTATAAGATAGGGGCGCCTCTGGTAAATATGTGCGCACCGCCGACGCAGTGGCAGACTTACGATATTACTTTTTATGCACCCGGTGCCGACAGGACAAACGCCCAGGTGACAGTTGTTCACAATGGCATAACGATACATGACCAATTAAGTCTTCCAAAGCCGACCGGCGGGGCCCTTGATAATGACGTGACCAAAGCCGGCGGTATATACCTGCAGGATCACGGCAATCCTGTACAATACCGTAACATTTGGTTAGTTGAGTTGTAACCGGCTGAGTTCGTTATAAGTCGGTTTTAAGTATTTATTAACAACGTAATTTTTAACAATTTATGATGGCGTTTATTTATTAAGGAACACTGATATGAAAGAACAGAAACAAACTACCAAACAACAGAGCAGCAAAATATCACGGCGTGATTTTATGGGCGGTGCCGCGGCGGCTATGGCTTTCACGTTTGTGCCCAGTCACGTGCTGGCCCAGCCGCCGAGTGAGAAGCTAAACATTGCCGCTATTGGTTCCGGGGGTATGGGCAGTTCAAATACGAGAGCCTGCGCGGATGCCGGCGGAAACATTGTCGCATTGTGCGACGTGGACTGGGATAGGGCATCAGATACTTTCAAGAGTTTCCCCAATGCCAAAAGATACAAAGATTTTCGTAAGATGCTCGACAATGAGAAGAGCATCGAAGCGGTGATTGTCGCCACGCCCGACCATTTCCATACGGTAGCTGCCATGGCGGCTATGCGGCGGGGCAAGCACGTTTACGTGCAGAAACCGCTGACCCGCCTGGTGTCGGAGGCTCGTGCTTTGACCGAAGCCGCCCGGAAGTACAAGGTGGTTACGCAGATGGGCAATCAGGGACACTCCGGAAACGGTGTTCGCGACATCTGCGAATGGATATGGGCCGGCGTAATCGGTGAAGTTAAGGAAGTGCACGCCTGGACCAACCGTCCCGTCTGGCCCCAGGGCATAGACCGGCCAAAGGAGGTACATGAAATTCCTGACACACTCGATTGGGACCTCTGGATCGGCCCCTCGCCAATGCGTCCGTATAATAAATGCTATTGCCCGTTCAACTGGCGCGGCTGGTGGGATTTCGGCGGCGGTGCCCTGGCTGATATGGCCTGCCATGTGCTGGACCCGGTCTTCAGTGCTCTGAAGCTAAAGTACCCGACGAGCGTGGAAGCCTGTGCGACGGAGGTGAACGAGGAGACATTCCCCCTTGCGTCAATTGTACGGTACGAGTTCCCGGCTCGCGAAGGCATGCCTGCGGTCAAGATAAACTGGTATGACGGCGGTATGAAACCTCCGCGGCCGGAAGCACTGGAAGAGAATCGTCCCTTGAATCAGGCCAGCAGCAACGTGCTGTTTATGGGTACAAAGGGCGTACTGAGATGCGGTGAGTACGGCGACAATCCGCAACTTCTTCCCTATTCTCGGATGCGCGAGTTCTCCAAAAACAAACCACCGCAAACACTTCCGCGAATCAAGACCAGCCACGAGGGCAACTGGATCGAGGCCTGCAAGACGGGCGGACAGGCCACGTCTCACTTCGATTATTCCGGTCCGTTTACCGAGACGGTCGTGATGGGTAATCTCGCTATTCGCCCGGAAAACGTCGGTAAAAAACTGCTATGGGATGGAGATAATATGAAAGTTACCAACGATGAGAAGGCCAACGAGTACGTCCAGATGCACTACCGCGAGGGCTGGTCTCTGGAGATGTAATCACGCCGGCAATTAATCTTTAGCCCGCTTTGGTACAACAAATAGATACGAGTTAGTTGTGAACGAGGAAACCGAATATGAAGAAAGAAATCAATAACCGTAAATCAAGAATTTCAAGGCGTGATTTTATGGGGGCGGCGGCGGCGGTTGCGGCGTTTACGATTGTGCCGCGGCATGTTTTAGGCGGTCGTGGTCGCAGCTCGGCCAATGAGAAGCTCAATATAGCCGGCATCGGCGTCGGCGGTCGTGGTGCCAGTGATCTTGAGGCCTTGGAGAGTGAGAATATTGTTGCGCTGTGCGATGTGGATTGGGACAAAGCCTCGGGGACATTCAAGAGATACCCAAAGACGAGGAACTACAAAGATTTCCGCAGGATGTTAGATAAAGAAGCCAGAAACATCGATGCGGTTGTAATCGGCGCACCGGACCACATCCATGCCCCGGCAGCGATAATGGCGATGAAGATGGGCAAGCACGTCTATTGCGAAAAGCCAATGGCTCACACCGTCTACGAGGCCCGCAGAATGACGGAAGTGGCCCGTGAGACCGGAGTGGTTACCCAGATGGGCAACCAGGGACACGCAGGCGAGGGTCTGCGGCTGACCTATGAGTTTATCAAAGACGGTGCAATCGGAACGGTAAGTGAAGTCCATGTCTGGACCGACCGGGCCGGTGTGCCTGAGAGGGCCTGGTGGCCTCAGGGTATAGACCGGCCTAAGGGGTCATGGCCGGTGCCTGAAACATTGGACTGGGATACGTGGCTCGGGCCTGCTCGCTGGCGGCCGTACGCGAAGTTTCTAAATAGTAAAGGAGAGCTTGTGTCATATTGTCCATTTAACTGGCGGGGCTGGTGGGATTTTGGCTGCGGTGCACTTGGCGATATGGCCGTGCATAATGCGGACCCGGCCTTTTTCTGCCTGGACCTTGGCGCACCCATTGCCGCCGAGGCCGAGACAAGCCCGGTCAATGACGAGACCTTCCCGGTGTGGAACATCATTACATATTACTTCGCACGCAAGGGTAAGCGCCCCGCCGTAAAGCTCGTATGGTATGACGGCGGCAAGTTACCTGAGCGTCCTGCGGAGCTTGAAGAAAGTCGCCGGCTCGGTGGTAACGGCATTTTATTCGTCGGCGATAAGGGCAAGCTTCTCGGCCCCAGCCACGCCGGTGTGCCGAGATTAATCCCCGAATCCAGGATGAAAGAATACGGAAAGCCGCCCCAAATGCTTCCCAGGTCGATTGGACACCACGAAGAATGGGCGCAGGCCTGCAAGGACAATAATCCCAAGGGTGCTTTAGGGGGCTTTGCGTACTCCGGCCCGTTCACCGAGGCCCTTCTGGTAGGTAACTTAGCGGTACGGCTCGGCAGAATGGTCGAATGGGACACGGAAAAGATGAGGTCGCCCAACGCGCCGGAGGCGGACAACTACATTACCAAGTTTTATCGTGTGGGATGGTCCGTGTAGTTTCAGAAGTCAGAGGACATAGGTCAGAGGTCTTCTAGCAATATATAAGCAGCGAACAAGACATGGGAGGAATGTCCCTTGTGAAAGAGCATAAAGAGCAGGGCAAGAAACAGACCAAAAGGATATCACGGCGTGATTTTCTTGGTGGCGCGGCAGCGGCGGCAGCGGCGGCGTTAACCCTCGCCCCTCAAAGAGGGGCGGGGTTCACGATTGTTCCTCGGTCCGTTCTGGGAGGGGCCCGTCATATTCCGCCGAGCGAGAAGCTCAATATAGCCGGTATCGGCATAGGCGGCCGGGGGGCCGGTGACCTCGATGCAGTCAAAATTGAAAACATTGTTGCTCTGTGCGATGTGGACCAGAAGTATGCGGCTGCCACTTTTAAGCGCTATCCCAAGGCTAAAAAGTACCGGGATTTCCGCAGGATGTTAGACAAAGAGGACAGGAACATCGATGCGGTGGTAATAGCTACGCCGGACCATACACATGCCGTTATCGCTATGAAGGCAATCAAGATGGGCAAGCATGTGTATTGCGAAAAACCGCTGGCCCATTCGATATATGAAGTCCGCAAAATTACCGAGGCGGCGCGTGAGGCGGGCGTAGCCACGCAGTTAGGCAACCAGGGCCAGGCGTCTGAAGAAACTCGTCTGACGTGCGAGTTTATCTGGAACGGAGCAATCGGCCCGGTTCGCCAGGTCCATTCCTGGTGCAACAGGCCTATATCGCCTCGCGGCATTGACCGGCCGAAGGAGACCCCGCCTGTACCTGAGTGGCTTGACTGGGATTTGTGGCTGGGACCGGCACCGGAACGGCCCTATCATCCCTGCTATC
>JABAOC010025753.1_pt1 | contig 12619 bp, 8 predicted proteins | sample 7062161 | NCBI WGS metagenome assembly JABAOC01 (sample SAMN14538625, study PRJNA623070) | marine sediment metagenome | biome: marine biome [ENVO:00000428]; feature: marine pelagic biome [ENVO:01000023]; material: deep marine sediment [ENVO:00002113] | place: India: Gulf of Khambhat ... | reverse complement strand
TCGGCTCGCCGTGGCGGGTCATGTGCTTCACGAGCGGCCGCCCGTAGGTGTACATGTGCCACGGGCCGACGCCGAAGATCTGCCACCAGTTCCTCACCGCCTCGTCAATGTCGGGCACGATGATGCATATCTGCGCGACGGCCTTCAGCGGGAACGGGGCGCCTTCTCGGGGCTCGTTCATGGCGTGAGGTCCTTCCTTCACGGCAGGAAGACGGCTTTGAGCACCTTGCCCTGGAGGGCGAGTTCGGCGCCCTCGACGAAGTCCTCCAGCGGGAAGCGGTGCGTCACGAGCTTCTCGCCCGGCACGCGCCCGTCGGCCAGCAGGCGGAGGGCCGTCTCCTGGTGGCGGGGCGCGAAAGTCGTGGTGCCGATAAGGGTCAGGGCGTTGTAGTGGACGAGGTTGGTGTCAATGCCGGGGCGCGAATCGTCCTTCGGCAGGCCGCCGAACAGCAGCACGCGCCCCGCCTTCCGGCACATCTGGACGGCCTGCACCTGGGCGACGGGCGCGGGATTGGCGGTGATGACCACTTCGGCACCCTTGCCGTCGGTCAGGCGCAGCACCTCCGCCACCAGGTCGGTCTCGTCCGCGTTGACCAGGTGATCCGGGCTGAACCGCTTCGCCATCGCCAGCCGTTCGGGGTTGATGTCGGCGGCGATGACCCGGTTGGCGCCGCGTGCGCGCGCCAGGCTGACGTGCACGCAGCCCACCGGTCCCACGCCGATGACGGCCACGGTGTCGCCGAGACCGACCTCGCCCCGCTCGTGCGCGTTGACGCAGGAGGAGATCGGCTCGCTGACGGCGGCCAGAGCGGGCTCCAGCCCCTCCGGCAGGCGGTGGACGTTGCCCAGCCGGACGGCCTCCGGGGGGACGGCCATGTACTCGGCGAACCCGCCCGGCCACGCCTGGGCGATCTCGCGGTAGTTCTCGCAGAACTCGTAACGCCCCTCGACGCAGAAGTCGCACTCCCCGCAGTAAACCACCGGCCCGACGGCCACCGTCTCGCCCACCTCCCAGCGGCCGCGGTAGTCCCGCCCGACCTGCTCGACAGTGCCGCACACTTCGTGGCCGATGATCCAGGGCAGTTCGACGCGGTGGTGTCCGTGCCGCAGCGTGCGCAGGTCCGACCCGCAGAGCCCGCAGGCGAGCACCTTCAGCAACATGCCTTCCTCGGGGCACTCGGGGACGGGCACCTGCTCGACGCCGAACTCCATCGGCGCGCGGACCACGACGGCGTTCATCTTCTCCGGGCTCACGCGCGCTCCTCCAGCCAGGCGTCCTGCTCGCAGCGTAGCTGGTAGACGGCGGTTGACTCGTCGGGGGCGAAGTTAACGGCGGTCAGGGGTTCGCCCTGGGGGATGTCCTCGGCGACGCGCCCGCCTGAGGCGATGCCTATCGGCACCGCGCCGAGCCGACGGGCGTCACCGCGGGTGTAGAGGAAGCCATAGAAGTCCTCCCCGCCGATGCCGCCCACCGTCCGGCCGGCGCTCAGGCGGCGCTTGGCGATGGCGACGACCTCGCTGTTGAGCTGCTCGCTGGCGATGGTGACCTCGCCCAGGAGCACGGCCTCGGCCACCGACTGGGGCGTCTCGATGTTGCACAGGTGGTACGGGCGCACCTGCGCGTAGTACGGCCCGTCCGCGCCGGTGATGTATTTCATGTCCTTGCGCACGTGGGGGTCGTCGGTGCGGACGACGACGAACACGCCGGGGGCCAGATTGCCCGTGGTGAAATCCACCGCGCCCCGGCGGCTCAGGATGCCCCCGTCCTGGCGGGGGATGAAGACCTCGGCCAGTTCCTCAACGTCCACGGCGGCGCCGTGCATCCCCGGCACGTCCGGCAGCAGGCCGGTGGCATTGGAGACGGCGGCCATCTCGACCATGGTCTTGGTGCCGTCCACGAAGGAGCAGAGCATCTTGGGGTTCATGTCGTCAGCGCGCGCCTGCTCGGCGACCATATCCGGCGTGGTCTCCGGCCGGAGGGGGTTGTTCTTGCCCTTGCCCAGGCAGACGATCTCAAACCCCATCAGCATGGCCTGTTCGTAGAGCATCTTGCAGACGCCGGGCTCGTCCCCGGAGGCGACTGTGTAAACGGAGCCCGCCCGGCGGGCCAGATGGCTCAGGTAGGGGCCGACGGTGACGTCGGTCTCGACGTTGAGCATGACGACGGGCTTGCCCGCCCGGATGGAGGCGCGGGCGACCTGCGCGCCGACGTTGGGCACGCCCGTGGCCTCGACGTTCGCCTCCAGGGCTTCCAGGGACGGCAACAGCATGGCGTCCTCGGTGACGACCACCCGGCCGGCGCGCAAGGCGTCCTCGGCTTGCTCCTGCCGGTCGGTGGTGACTACCTCCTCCTCGGCGCGGCCGAGCGCGGCGAAGGTATGCACGGCGCGCTGCGGCTCGATGTCGGCGATGGCGCGCACGGCCATGCCGACGACGTTGTTGATGGCATGGGCCAGTCCGGAGCCCATCTGTCCGCAGCCGACGATGCCGATGCTGACGGGGTTGCCGTCAGTCTGTCGCTTCCTGAGTTTCGTGACCAGTTCCACAGCCCTCTCCGCAGTTGTGGGTGCCTATCCGCCGCCGTCGCGCAGGTCGGCCAGAGCCCGGAAGTCCTCCTTCAGGTGGCCGTATAGGTCCTTGTAGAGGGCGAAGTAGTCCATGTAGCGGTCGTGGCGCTCAGGGTCGGGTTCCATGGGCTCGATCAGTTCGGTCCACTGCCGGGCGACCGAGAAGTCCTCGAACACGCCGGCGGCCACCCCGGCCAGTATGGCGTCCCCGTAAGGCGCCCCGGTGCGGCGCTTGACCAGGACCGTGGGCTCGTCGAGCACGTCGGTGATGATGCGCCGCCACAGGGCGCTCTTCGCCCCGCCCTCGTTCAGCACGATGGGCGTGTTGATGCGCCGGTTTGTCTCACGGATCAGGCGGAACGAGTCGTACAGCGCGTAGGCGACCGCCTCCATGGCCGCGCGCACGATATGGCCGCGGGTGTGGTTCAGGCTGAGCCCGAAGACGACACCCCGCGCGTGCACGTCCCAAAGCGGGGTGCGCTCCCCCATCAGGTAGGGCAGAATGACCAGGCCCTCGCTGCCGGGCGGTGCCTCCTCCGCCTCCGCGTTCATCAGGTCGTAGGTGTCCGGGCCCGTTTCGCCTTCGCTCTCCAGCTCGGCCAGGTAGCAAGTTTCCCGGATGTAGCGGATGAGCTGCCCGCCGGTGGTGGTGGTGGGGACGGTGATGTAGGTGTTCTCCGAGTCGGTGGTGTAGGCAAAGGCGATCATCGAGCGATGGAACTCGTGGTCGGAGTGGACGATGCCGAAGTTGCCGCACGTGCCCAGGTTCATCTGTATGTCGCCGTCCTCGATGGCGCCGGCCCCGACCCATCCGGCGTTGCAGTCCACCTGGCCGGCGGCGACGGGCGTGCCGGCGGCCAGGCCGGTTCGCTCGGCGGCGGCGGGGGTGACCTGGCCGACCTCCTCCTCACAGCGGTAGAGCGGGGGGAACAGCTCCTCGCTGATCCCTATCCGCTCCAGGATGTCCTGGTCGAAGGTCCCATTCAGAAGGTTGTAGGCCACTCCATAGAAACCGGCGCCCGAGTAATGGCAGGTGAACCGGCCAGTAAGTCTGTAGGTAATAAATCCGTCTATAGTAAGAGCCTTGTGTATGCGGCGGAAGGAGTCGGGGCGGCTGTCCTTCTCCCACATGAGCTTGACGATGGCGGGGTGGTCCTCCAGGCGGTTCTTGGTGACCTCGAAGATGCGCTCCTCGCCGACGTTCTCCTTCAGCCAGTCCACCTGGGCGGTAGCCCGCTTGTCCATCAGGTTGTAGGCGTTGTGGATCGGCTCCCCGTTCTCATCCACCATGACCAGCGAAGGCAGCGCGCTGGAAGCGGCCACGCCACGTATCTGCTCCGGCTCGATNNTACGACGGCCCGACCATCGCGGAGGCGCTCGACCGGTTCCGCAAGATCCCCGCCCCTTGTCGTCAATGATGGTCGTCTTGGCCCCGCCGGTCCCGTAGTCGATACCGAGCAGGAAGTCCGGCATGGTGCGTCTCCCAGTTCCGAGTGCGAGCGGAGCTGTGCCAGCCGCCGCAGGACCAGCAATCCTACGCACAGGGCCGTGGCCTGTCAACACGGGAGCTTCTGGGTCGTTGGGCGGCACGCCTCAGGCCTGCCGTCCTACCATCCCCCTCCCCCTCCGCCGCCGCCCCCGCCCCCGGAGAAGCCCCCGCCTCCGGCGGCCGAACGCGGCGCCGCGGAGGCCGAGGAGATGGCGCTGGCGAACGACCCGGACAGCGAGCCGGCGAAGGAGCCCGCGCGGCTCGCGCTCCAGCCCGTGCCATGATACCACCCCGGGCTGTAGGACCGCTCCCCCTGCGCGGCCCGCCCCAGCACGTCCGCGAACTGCTCGGACCACTGCTGCTCCACCCCCAGCGCCAGCGCATAGGGCAGGTAGCGCTCGAAAAGCTCCGGGGTGCGCTCAGGCGGGTTCAGCACGTTCAGGCGGTCCTTCTCCGCAGCAGCCAGGTACATGCGGAATCCCTCCAGCCGGTCCAGCACCCGCCGCCCCCGCAGCGTGGGCGCCTTCAGCAGGTGGTAGAACAGCGCGTTGATGACCCCGAGCGTGACGGCGATCACCGGCAGGGCGGCAGTCGTCATGCTGCCCAGCATGAACATGGCGAAGACCTCGCCGCCGAGGACCGGCAGCGCGATCAGGCTGAGGAGCAGCGCCTGCCCCGCCGAGCCGATCTTGCCCGTGGCGAACACACCCCGCCACGCCCCCAGCGCACCTGCCAGCAGCGCGAGCGTTCCCACGCTCCACACGGCGAGCCAGAGCATCAGGAAGATGGCGGGCAGCGGCGCGTGGGCGACGACGGCCACCGCCATCACCAGGGCCGAGCCCGCCAGGCCGGCGACGAAATGCGCCTTGTTGGTCAGGAAGTGCGTCTTCTCGAACCCGAGCCGGAGGGCCGCTTTGGCGGCTTTGAGCGCCTTGCGAATGCGCGCGTGGTTGCTCTGCTCGAGCTTCAGCGAGTCGCGGCGCCCCAGCAGCTTGCCGGCGATCTTCTTCTCCTCGGCGCTCAACACGCTGCGCGGCGCATCCTCGCGACGGATGGTGTAGTCTCCGTCGGCGTCCTGATGTATGGACAGGTAGCCCTTGACCGCCATGTTGATCAGGGCGGCGGTGAACGCCTCGCGGTCGTAGCCCATGCGGCGGATGAAGCGCGCGGCCGCCGGGCTCAGCCCCTCCGGCGGCTCGAACAGGGGAATCGCCACGCCCGCCTCCGGGTCGCGCCCGACGTAGTGCCACGCCATCAGGTAGTAGGCCACGATGGCCACCGCACCCGCGACGGCCACCACGAAGCCCCAGTTGTGCTTCAGGAACGTCAGCGCCTTCTGCGCCGGGGGCGGCTCGGTCACGTAGCCCTTCGGCCAGCCGACGGCGACGGTCAGGCCCTCCCCGGGCATCAGCTCCCGCGTCGTGTGCACCTGGACCGTGCCGTCGTCCCGGATGCCCCCTTCGCAGGAGCGGCCCCTCTCCCCGTGGCGGCCGGTGTAGGCGCCGATCACCCTTACCTCGTCCCGCGGCACGCCGGGCAGGCGGACCGTCGCCGTAGCATGCTCGATGGGGAAGCCCCATCCGGTGCCGGTCACGTTCCAGTTCAGCTCGTCGCGGTCGTCGCAGAACAGCAACTGGTGCGTGGTGCGGTNNGTAGCGCCCGGGGCTGAGGTGCCTGTCCGCACGGCCGATGTAGAGGCGGGTGCCGGCCGGCTGCGGGCTGAAATGATGGTGCTCGGGCCGTCCGTCGCGCAGGACCTCCTCCACCTGGAAGCCCACCACCTTCCGCGCGCCGAACCACCGGCGGTAGATGGTGGGGAAGTCGCGGTAGATGCCCCGGCGGATCTTGCCTCCCCGCGCGACGACCTCGATGGTCTCGGTCACCAGCAGGTCGCCATCCCCGCTCACGCGGATGTCGCTGTGGAACTGGGTGATGCGCTCCGGTCCCAGGTCNNTCTCCTCCAGGTCCATTTCGACCTCGGGCACTCTGCGTTCGGTGGCCAGGTCAATCTGGAAGAACTCCGCCGGCCCGAAACCGGTTGCGCCAGCCACCAGCACGGCGGGGAAGGACTGCACCGCCGTGTTCAGGTTCCGCACCGTGCCGTTGTAGTAGCGCCGGGCGAGCTGTATCTGGTCCTCCACCTCGACCAGGCTGTGCTGGAGCTGCAGGAAGTTCTCGCTGGCCTTCAGTTGCGGGTAGTCCTCGACCACGGCCAGCAGGTTGCGCAGCAGCCCGGTCAGTGCATTCTCGGCCCGGCTCTGCTCAGCCGGCCCGCTGGCGCGCATGGCCCGGCTGCGCAGCTTCGCCACCTCGGGGAACACCTCCCGCTCGTGCTCGCTATACTCCTCGACAGCCTCCGCCAGGTTGGGCACCAGGTTGTATCGGCGCTTCAGTTGCACGTCAATGCCGCTCCACGCCTCCGCCACCAGATTGCGCAGCCGGACCAAACGGTTGTAGGTCAGCACGGCCCACAGGGCGGCGAGCCCCAGGACCGAGGCCGCCACCAGCGCTATGACGAATCCCTCCATTGTCCACTCACTCCTCCGCCGGTCACTTCGGCCCGGCGGCTCTGTCACGGGCGCAGGGGGTCATGCTCCTTGACCAGGTCTTCCACCTCGTGGCACTTCTCTTCGGGCAGACCATCTCGATGAGGTGCAACGCCGCCGGCTCTCCGGCATTCAAGGTGGACACAGGCGCCGAATGTAGTGTAGGAAGCGGCGATGTCCCTTTCAACACTCATCTTCCCGCGCCTTGGCCGGTATAATCGGGTGGAACGACACATGCTTGGGGGAGAAGCCGATGGAAGCTCTGGAGGCGATCGCCGCGCGCCGCAGCATCCGCAGATTCACGGACGAGTCCGTATCGAGGAAGCTGGTGGGCAAGGTGCTCCGCGCCGCGACCCTGGCACCGTCCGGCAAGAACAGGCAGCCCTGGCGCTTCATCGTGGTGGACCGGCCCGAGGACCGGGCCGAGATGGTCCGCCGGATGCGCGTCGGCATCGAGGCCGCCCGTCAGGAGGGCGAAAACCTGGGCAGCAGCGAGAAGACCGCGCTCATAATGGAACAGGCGCCCGTCACCGTCTTCGTGTTCAATGCCAGGCTCACCGACGAGACCGAGGACTCGCCGATGGCCGTGGTGGACCTGCAGTCGGTGGGCGCGGCGGTCCAGAACATGTGCCTGGCCGCCACCGCCCTCGGCCTGGGCAGCCTGTGGATCTGCGACGTGTTCTATGCCTACGAGGAGCTGCGCGAGTGGCTGGGCCGCCGGGATCAGATGGTCTGCGCCGTCTCCCTGGGCTGGCCGGACGAGGACCCCGGGCCGAGGCCGCGGATGCGGTGGGNNCACCTGGCTCGGCGACTGAGCGGCTCGAGGCCCTCTCATCGGGCTCGCCGGGATCCTCCGTCTCAACACGTCGCGCAGGCGGTTGGCGCCCTCATCCCGCCCATCCTGTTGCGGCAGCGCTTCTGCCTCGTTTGCTCTGCCGTCGCTCCCTACATCCTGCTCTGCCGTCGTTGCTGTTCGCCTTGACCCGGCGGGGGGCCGTCGGGTACACCTACCGCTCTGTCGTCGGAGCAGGACCCCTGGACGCTACCGGAGCATGTCCATGAGCAACACGACGCGGGTAGGAATCGTCGGTACGGGCGGCATCGCGCGGGCACAGGCGCGGGCATTGCTGAAGGTTGAGGACGTCGAGATAGTCGCCGGCTGCGACGTGAATGAGCAGGCGCTGGAGGCCTTCGCGGAGAAGTTCGAGGTCCCCCACACCTACGCGGACTTCAACGAGATGGTCAAGCTGGACGAGCTGGACGCCGTCAGCGTCTGCACGCCCAACTACGCGCACAGGGATCCCACCATAGCCGCCCTGCAGGCGGGCAAGCACGTGCTGGTCGAGAAGCCCATGGCCATGAACGCCGAGGAGGCCCGGGCAATGGTGGAGGCAGCCGAGGCGAGCCAGGCCACCCTGACGATGGGCTTCCAGTGGCGCCTTGGGGCCGGCCCCCAGACTCTGAAGCGGTTCATTGACGAGGGCCAACTGGGCAAGGTGCTGTTCGCCCGCGTGCAGGCGCTGCGGCGGCGAGGCATCCCGAGCTGGGGTGTGTTCGGCCAGAAGGAACTGCAGGGCGGCGGTCCGCTGATTGACATCGGCGTCCACCTGATAGAGACCGCGCACTACCTGATGGGCGAGCCGAAGCCGGTGGCCGCCAGCGCGCAGATGTTCACCTACCTGGGCGACCGGCCCCCTGCGGTCGAGACCCAGTGGGGCGACTGGGATTGGGAGAGCTACACCGTCGAGGACCTGGCGGTGGGGCTGGTGAGGTTCGACAACGGTGCGGTCATGTCGGTGGAGTCCAGCTTCGCCGCCCACATCGGGGAGGACAGCTTCAACATCCAGATCATGGGCGAGCAGGGCGGCTGCACGACAACCCCCCCGCGGCTGTTCAAGGATGAGGCCGGCACCATGGTCAACGTGGAGCCGGCCTACATGGAGAAGTACAGCACCATGGAGCGGAAGATCGCCGACTGGATAGCCTTCCTGCGCGGCGAGAAGGAGACCCAATGCCCCGCCCGCGCCGGCCTGGACGTGCAGGTGATCCTGGACGCCCTCTATGAGAGCGCCGAAGCCGGCAAGGAAGTGCTCATCGCATGAGGCCCCGCCGCGCGGGCCGGCGGCGTGCAGCCGCCCGGTGAGGGGCTTCGGGACACTGGATTGCCGGTCCCCTGGCGGGCCGTCTTCGCCTACGGCGCGGGCGCGGCCATCTGGATTAGGCGCGCCGGATCGGCATCCTTCAGCGCAGCCTTCAACCGGTCCGCCTTCATCTGCTTGAGGCCCGGCCCGTCGGCCAGGGCAGCCCATCCGGCGGCCATCGCAGCGTCCGAGCCGCAGAACACCGTGCCGCTGTCGCCGATCACGGCCACGGCGCTACCTGCGCGCAACGCGTCCGCCAGGTCAGTGCCGTCGGCCGAACGCGCCCAGACCGCCGTCCGTTCGGCCGCGCCGTAGCCGGCGAACGTGCCGTTATGCGTGTCTGTGCTGCCGACGACCAACGGTAGAGTCCCGTCGCGCTTCCACTCCTCGTAGCGGGGCGGGAGGTGTTCCCAGGCGTCGAACCCCGTGCCCACGAGGCCCCGCCCCAGGTGCTGCCGGCCCCAGTCGCTGTCCGTCCAGGGGTGGTTCCACTGGATGAAGGCGCCAAGCCCGTGCGCCTCTGCCACCGTCTGCTCGGGCGACATGTCCCACGCTATAGGCTTTTGCAGGGGGAACGCGTTCATGTGGACGGGCGTGGTGATCTCCTCGCCGACGACCACGGGGAAGGCGAACCCGCACTGCTGGAGCTGTTTCACTGCCAGCTCGGCCCCCTCAATGGTGTTGTGGTCGCTGATCACGGCGAAGTCAAGCCCACAGTAGATCGCCTCGAGCATGAGAGCGGCAGGCGAGCAGTTGCCGTCCGAGTAGAACGTGTGCATGTGCACGTCCCCGCAGAACATCTCCGCGCCGGGCTCCGTCTGCAGTGCGGGGCCCTCGGGCTTCAGCGAGCCCACCAGCATCGCGCGCAGCTCGTCCGCCTGCTCAACGGTCACCGGGCCCCCGTCCGCTATCCGGCTTACGAGCCACTCGGCGGCCTGCTGAGACGGCGCAGCCACGGAGACGGAGCGCGTGTCGAGGGCGACGTCCAGGCCGACGCCGCGCTCCCGGTGTTCGGACCGGAAGATGATGCAGCCACCGATCATGTCTGCAACAGGGCCCTCCGGGAAGTCTCCGACGGCAAGCACGTCTGTTCCCTCGAGGGAAGCCGGATCCTCCACGATTGGCCAGCCCTCCCGTCGGGCCATCTCCGTCACGGCCGAGCGCATCTGCTCCGGGCAATCGGCAGAGAACACCACCGCCGCGGGCTCGAGCCCGGCCAGATCGTGCATCTCCTGGATGAAAGCCTCGTTGCCCTGGATGTGCAGGGCGTGCCTCTCGCTGTCGAAGTCGCAGAGGTCAGCAATGTCCAGGACCTCCGTGCCCGTGGACAGCACAGCGGGATTCCCATCCACCGTGACCTGCCGGACGTGCGGCGCCGTGACGCCGGGCAACGACGCCCTCGCCCGCTCCGCGCTGCCCCACTCGTGCACCATCGCAACGCCCAGCGGGACGGAGCCCCAGTTGAAGACCACGGCGGCCAGTCCGGGCTCGGAGTACTCGACGACGACCTGCGCCGCCGACTCGGCGGACAGGGCCAACAGGTCGAGCAGGCCCTCCCGGGGCAGCGCGTCCCATGAACCGTCGAGGACACTGAGCCTGGCCTCCGTCTCGCGCAGACGCTCCAGCGCCGTCGTCGGCTCTCCCAGCTCGACGGCCCGCTGCAACCGCTGCACGCCGGCGGCCACTCCCAGCCAGGCTGCGGCGCGGAACGGCTCCCCCTGCGCCATCTCGGCCACGTTCGCTTCGCTGACCCGCTCGATGGCCCGTTCGATGGCGGCGCCCGTGAACATCACGGGCCAGGACGTAGCTCCCAGCGCTTCGCCTTCGCGGCCTACCACGATTGCCTTCAGCGTGCACATCCCCGCCGCGCCGGCCACGTCGGGCAGAGGTACGGACACCTGGCCAGACGTCGCCCACGGCTCCTCAGCCGGCTCGACTCCCGCCGCCGCGTCAACGAACGTCTCTCCCGCCGCGTCCGTCAGCACCAGACGCACGGCCTTTGCCCCCTGCGCCAACGCCGAACCCAGCCTCACGGTCGCGCGCCGCGGCGGCTCGCCCTTGAGCACGAGCGGCATGTCCGCGTTGACCATCGGTCCCAACCACGCGTCCTCGCCGTCCGCCGTCTGCTCCACCAGTTCCCAGCGGGTGAACAGCGACGGATCGCGCCAAAGGTCCGCGACCCCCCGATAGGCCATGACGGTACGGAGGTTGGGGCTGCGCTGCGGGCCGTCCTCAGGATCGTAGTCGTCGAACTGGAACGCGAGGCCGATCTGTGTGCCCGGCTCGGGGACGAGCCCCGGGAACGCGCTCCAGGGGATCACCGCCTCCACAGCGTAGCCGCGTTCAGTGCGCCGAGTCGCGGCCGAGGCTCCCTCGATCGTCCCGTCGCGCGGGTTGGTGAGGACTGCCGCGGGGCCCGGCTCGTGCGGCGCCCGCACGAACAACTGGTAGGCTCCCTTGCTGTAGGAAGGCGCCATGAGGTCGTCGCCCACGCGCCCGTCCACGAACGCCTCCAGGCAGTCCATCTGCCAGATGTCAACACCTGTTCGGTCATTGAAGACCTGGTCGTCCACAACCTGGGCGGCCAGGCAGATGCCGTCCCGGTTCCAGGCGCAGTAGGCGTCCGCCGAGAGGTCCTGCACCCCACCCCAGGGGGGGGCACCGGAAGGGCTCGCAAGGAACGAGGCCAGGTGGAACGGGATGACCGCTGCGCCCGACCACTCAGTGAGCCCGCCGTCGAGCACCAGTTCCTGGCGAAGGCGGGGCAACTGCACGCATGGGCCGCCGTCCGGCGCACCTGAGGGCTCGGCGGCACCGACGAACGTTGGGAGGACGAAACAGGACAGCACGACGACGCTGACAAAGACCGGCATTCGCAGAGGAGAGCGCTCCATAGCTCGACACCTCGGCTTAGAGACCGTCAGGACAGGGAATGACCGCAGAGCCTACCACCCGTGCCCCATGCCGTCAACGGCACCGCCGTACTCCGCCAGGATATGGCACCCGCTGGCAGCGAGGTGGCAATGCGGGCAACAGTGACAGGTCGCGCCGCGGGTTGGCGTCATCCGACGAGGTAGACAGGCGCGACGCCGGCGTCGGGGTCCGACAGGTCTAACTTGCTGCCCCGGAAGACGCGCCCGTAAACCGGCCCGACCGTTACGTCTCCCTCATGCGCCGCGCAGAGCACGCGGAGGTCGAAGCGTAGGTCCGANNCCTCGAAGTAGCCCTGCACGACGCTGCGCCCCCGGCGGAGGCGCTGTCGCAGGATGTGCCCGGCCTGCTGACTGCCGGATTCGGGGCGCAGTATCGTCACCCCGCGCCCGCCGCCGCCGAGGGCGTCCTTGACCACCAGCCGCAGCCCCTGCTCGAGCATGTAGTAGGCGGCCGGCTCAGTGCGCTCGTCCAACAAGGCCGACCAGAGGATGTTCCGCCGCAGCACCTCCGCCTCCCGCTCGTCAGGCTCCAGCCGACGCTGAACGGCCGGATCGCAGAGCAGCGCGAGGAAGCCCTTGCTCGTGTAGAGGAACATGTCCAGCGGGGGGAAGGTCTTCACCCGGCCGGCCCGCACCGCCTCGGCCACGGGCGAATCCTCGGCCAGCGCCTGCCACTCGGACAGGTTCTCCTCGACGTAGAGCAGGTCCACCCGTCCCTCGCCGGGCAGGTGCAGGCCGTCCTCACGCAGCTCGAGGTCGCCCTCGTGGCAGAGCGGGATGCGCGGGCCGCCGCACTGCTGAATCCGCGCGGCCACGCCCTCCAGCTCGTCCACGTTGAACATGTCCCGCCCGCCGAACCCGCGCAGGAAGGCGACCAGGCCTGCCTCGGCGTCGTGCAGCGGTCTCAGGCCGTGCCCGTAAAGGAACAACCCGAAGTCGTCCT
>JABAOC010019172.1_pt1 | contig 12624 bp, 12 predicted proteins | sample 7062161 | NCBI WGS metagenome assembly JABAOC01 (sample SAMN14538625, study PRJNA623070) | marine sediment metagenome | biome: marine biome [ENVO:00000428]; feature: marine pelagic biome [ENVO:01000023]; material: deep marine sediment [ENVO:00002113] | place: India: Gulf of Khambhat ... | reverse complement strand
TAGCCGAAGTAGGGGAACGTGGGGAAGCGTCCAAGGCTCCATCCACCGGTGTAGATGTGATAGTCCATCAAGCCCATCACAGGATCGTAGGTGAAGGATGAAGGCCCTTCTCGCGCATCCACGGGGATACCGATCTTCCGCATGTTCCCATACAGATGACGCCCTGCTTCCAACCGGCGCGGATCATCCGTCCGCACATAGGTGATGACCGGATCCATGTCCGCTCCAGCGGTCTCATGGCCGGGTGGATAGGTTCGGATGCACTCAGTTGACCCTGGGAACGCAGCATCATAGTCAGGGTTCGGGGTGGTACCTTCAACCCAACCGTTTGCATCCAACAGGTCTGAGGCTGCTTGTGGATCACATTCATACGGGTAGTTGGCTCCAGCGTAGGATTTGTTCATCCACCCATGAGCGGGCGCAGCGATAGGCTGATCCATTCTGACTGCAAACCCATTACAGAACTCATCGACAACACGATCTTTATCTACGAGATACGCCAGGGCCTGGCGAAACTCCGTGTAGCTCGTAGGTGACTGCACCGCAGGATACGAGTGGATCGAGTAATTGTTGTTCAAGTCGAATTGATACATGCCCAGATCATCCACGGGAGCGAGTGCAATGTTCGGATTCGTAATCGCGTCCCAATACAGTGCCTGTGGAAGCGCTGAGCCCACCACATCCACGTCCCCTGCCACCAAAGCCGGGTAGGCCGTTGAAGCATTTGCATAAAACTGCATGATCAAATTCTCGGTTCGAGGCCCCTTCGACGCGAATACACTCACCTGAGGTGAACACGTTACTACTAATAGGGTGAACAAGAGGAGTAATGCGGAGAACATTAACTCGCTTTCCTTACCCATGAGCCTTCCCTTCCCTCAACCACTTTGAACTAAAGGACGCAGTGCATATAGACATTATGGAAGAATGTTCTATGGAGTGGCTCATGGAGTCTCAGAGGATGCAGGGAGCATCTGCTCACTGGCTTTGTGAGAGATGCATCATCAGCAACTCAGTGCCGAAGACGGACATCTTCAGTCGAAGTGACAAGCGAACGGGTAAGATGGATCAGAAGGTCCGCGCTTCCAGAAGTCATAAAAGATTGAGGGAGAAAACCCTACATGGAAGTGTATATGCAAGTTCCTGCACGGAGACTATAGCAGAGTGATGGTTGAGAATGCTTGAGGGCAGAAGAGTTTGCCTGCGGAGTTTTGAGCTGTCAGATCTTGACGAGATCATGAAGTATTGGAACCGGATGGAGCTCAGACGGTTCCTCGGGAGTGTAGATAGAGGCCCGGCAGCGCGTAGTGAAGAGGAGGAGTGGATCAAATCCACATGGAAGCAGCGTCAAGAAAGAAGAGGGTTCACGTTTGCAGTAGAAGATGTCTCCAGTGAAAGACTGATTGGCGGAACTGGCCTCTTTAGCTTCGATTGGACGAGCAGGTCAGCCGAGGCTGGAATCAGCATCTACAATTCAGAATATTGGGGAAAAGGTTTTGGAGAGGAAGCTCTGAATCTCCTTCTCACCTTTGCGTTTCGCGATCTGAACCTGAATCGGGTTGGACTTGAAGTCTTCGATTTCAATGAAAGAGCCTACAAGTGTTACGTGAAGGTTGGGTTCAAGGAAATGGGACGAAAACGAGAGAGCCGCTTCATTAATGGAGAATACCATGATAGTATCATGATGGATGTTCTGCGAAGTGAATGGGCTCGCGCACACGCGTCAGAGTAGTCCCCTTCCCACTTGGCTTCCACGATGGACACAATTACATGCACGTCAATCGGCACTCTCCTGAAGTTCTTGCCTGTGCCTACCTCTCCGAGTTCTTGCACAAATCATAAAGCTTGACACTTGGTATATTCATGGGATGCTAAATGGCGTGGATGAAACGCGTTGATTACGAGATTCTTTCTGAGTTGGCGAGAAATGCTAAGATCAGTGATCGGGCTCTAGCCAAGAAGATCGGCGTCTCTCAGCCGACGGTGACAAGGCGCAGAGCACGACTGGAGAGAGAAGTCATTGACAGCTACACACTCATTCCAAAATGGGCAGAAATCGGGTACACCCTCTTCGCGGTCACACTGGTCAAAGTTCGCAACACTGAGACGGAGAAGTGGATGACGATCAAGAAGCGAAGCTCTGAGTGGTTGATGAAGCATCCGAACATCATCATGAGCAGCAATTGTAGCGGAAACGAGATCAATTCCTTCATGATCTCAATCCACAAGAGTTTCGGAGACTATGATGATCTACTGCTTGAGATGAGAACTGAGCTCGGAGACTTGATCGACGGCGTTCAGACTCTTCTCGTGAACCTCGCGGGAAAAGGGGTCTTGAAGCCCCTAGACTTAAAGTATCTGGCAGACGCGAGATGATCATTGTCAACACCCGTCAACTCTTGTGGCAACCTTGACCATCAACGCTGGAGTGAAGGTTTCTGTGAGAGTGGGTTGAGAAGATTGTCACCGAGAACCAAGTTGTTCATCCTTACGATCCTTGTCACAGGAGTCTTGTTTCTGATTTGGGTCACTCTTCCCGTCCAAGTGCATTTGTCGTATTTCATTCGAGGTCTAGGTTTGATCGCAGTCGTGATAGCAATTGCGTTGTGGTCACTTGTGGCAAGGGTTCGACAGATGTGAAAGCGGAAGTGCCGCTTGAACACTCTCCAGCATGCCATCAAAGGTGCGACTTGCTAGATCACGTAGAGAAGACTGTTAGGAACTGAGATGTGGGCAGTCTGGTCACTGAGGATGTGGCGTAAATCATAAAACTGAAAATATGGTATATTCTGTGGATGCAACATGCCACGGCTGAAGGATATTGATCTCAAGATTCTTGCGGAATTGATGAGCAACTCAAAGATTAGTGACAGAAAACTGGCAAGAACCATTGGAGTTTCTCAACCAACTGTGACACGGAGAAGGGTAAACCTTGAACGGGAGGTAATCGATGCATACACCGCGATTCCGAAGTGGAGCAAGCTTGGCTTTGAGCTCATGGCGTTGACTTTCATCAAAGGTCGCGATCGGTTGATAAAGCCTGAGGAAGTTGAGAAATCTGTCAGAGTGTCTGAAGCCTGGTTCTCTAGGGAGGCGAATGTGGTTTTTGCGGCATCTGGATCAGGAATAGGGTGGCAAGGTGTTATCATCTCGTATCACAAGGACTTCTCGACGCTTGCCAGTCTAGAACGTCGAATGCGAGTTGAGCTGTCAGAGTATATCGGAGACACGGCGACCTTCACCATTGACTTGAATCCTGGAATCATAGTGAAGCGATTCAATCTCAAATACCTCTCAGAGGTCATGTAGCCATCACGACTGAGATCCAACCGAGACTCAAGGGACGCGAAGGTGAACGATGGAGTGAGCTCTGAGATTCTCGAGCTCGCTTTGACTATGATCAGACAGTCATCGAGATAGCTGCTCTTGAGCGCGGGCGTGTCCGGAAACCTTGAGTCTGAAGCGGATAAGCCGACAGCGGATTAAGAAGCAGAGGTTCTCGACAAACTGAAGAACTCTGAAAATTCTGTGAGCACGCAAAACTGCACTCTCATAATCTGTCTGGACTGGGCTTGAGATCTAGCTCATCGCACCTTGACAGGTCTGGGTACACTCTTCACTGCATCGATAACTACCGATTGCGGTTTTTGTAGGGCATCTCGAAGAGCGGGATACGCTCGACAAGCTTTCTCAGTCAGTCTCGGCTAAATCAACCGTGAAACATACAAGTGACTTCTATGCAAAGCTTCGAAATAGTCTGAGAGAGGTCTGTGAAACGTGATCGTTCGAAATGGCCTTGACAGCCGTTCCATGTCCCATGAAATCGCATATTTGGTCTGCTCAAGGTATCTCGTTCCTGCATCGATCTTCTTTCCGTCGAGCCGAATCTTCTCAAAGCACGGGTGTGGAATAGAAAACACGAATCGACCGTGAGGTGCAAGAACTCGGGCCACTTCGGATACTGCTTTCCCATAGTTTTCGATGTCTTGCAGCGACATGAAGCAGGTGACAAGATCGAAATGGTTGTCTGTCAGCCCATTGAGAGCAGTGGCATCGAGAATGTGATACTTGATCCCGAGTGGCTGGGCTTCTTCTGCTCTGGCAGTCTCTATCATGTTTTCGGAAAAATCGACGCCGGTTACCATTGCGCCATTCCTTGCCAAGATTCGTGTGTTGTACCCTTCTCCACACGCCAGGTCTAGGACAGCGAGATGCTCCACATTTCCTATCAGGTCGAACGTGGCAGGGTTGTTAAGTCCATCTCTCGTGTGGTCTTTGCCTGTTCTCACGAATTCTGCCCAGGCTTGTGAAGCTGTATCCCATACTTGCCGAATATGGTCGTCAGTCTTCAACGCTTATCCCTCATCGGTGTGCGATCTACTGGTTGAGTCATCAAACGTTTCATCCCTCTGGGTGAGCTCAGATGTCAGTCCGAGTACTCCTGCAACGATCCACAGAACTGCTTTCAGGATCCATGTAGCGAGTTGACGGTGACTCCTCAGTGCAGGCTTCCGCTCATGTGGCTCCCGGCTTCGCAGAACTGCTTCCAGAGGGTAAACTGTCGACATGGATCAGCTAACCGCTACTCCCCAAGTAATCAATGACGCAATGATTAATTTTGTGATGCGCGATCGCCTGAGTTTCATTCGCTGCTTCTTGCAGCCGATCACGTAGAGCAGCACTTCCAAGACTTGATCGCTATTGATGAGGGGGTAAATGAAGGCTGCTTTCCAAGGAGTTGATCGCATCCATCTGGATAGAGTTTTGCTTCATCAAGAAATGGCTATGGATCTCCATCCACAAGGCATAAGACGAGAGGAAGCTGAAAAGACTGAAGGGCTAATCAGATGAATTTTGATGAAAATGCAGTAGCAACATGTCTGGATAGGTGGTAGAGTATCTTGCGGCTCAGAGACTGGGACATAAAGCTGAAGATAGTCACAGCAAGTTGGAGAAAGTCTGGGGATATCAAGGTCGATTTGGAAGATAAGAAAGCAGGACTGTTACTGAACTCTACTCCTCAGAGTGAAAACCTGGAAAAGCTCATTGTTCATGAATTGCTTCACCTCAAACTGTATGGAATGGATCAGATGCTTGAAGATCTGCTGCCCATTGTGCATGGAGAGAACGAGAAAGATCCTCAACGGGAGTTTGCCCTTACTCAGTTTATGGTGCTCTTGGAGTCTACAGTGGAAGACCTAACTGAAGGCTACCTAGCGGCGACGAAAAATCAAGAACCTTTGTCCTTTGGAAGACTCCAGAAGCAAATTGAAGAAGAACTTGGAATTGAATAGGCTCGTCCCAACGCTCTGGTTCACGGAAGAGAAGGCTGGATAATCCACCGCTGGGTGGACCTGATCCTGCTAGGGAGTATACTCATCCCCGTAGTGGCTTGCGATCATTACGATATCGAAGATGTCTATGATTCCGTAAGGTTTCGCGACATCCACATAGACATAATGATCTTGCCACTCCATGCAGAAACAGCTAGCCCCTAACACAATGTCGAAAATGTCCACCTTTAGATCATGGTTTGTATCAGCTGGATTCCAGTGAGGATTCCTCAGTGGATACTCATCTTGGTTATTTCCTTGAATGACATAAGGAGTATCCGAAATCCCGACTTTATTATAACTTGCATTTAGGTATCTCTCGTCATAGTCACTCCAATAATTCCCTTCGTAACCGTTGTCCCAGAAGTTGATGAAAGGGTCTCCCCAAGTTTGGTAGTTGTTGTCCATAATATTGTTCTGATATATACGGTTGTACCAGCTAGGAGGCGGAGGAGGGGGAGGAGGCAATACAGGAATTGTACCCATCCGGTCTATTCGGATGCCCAGGTAGTTGTGAGCAACATGGTTCAGAGCAATCGTGTTGTAGGATGCACTCTCAAGAAAAATCGCTTGATCACAATTCTGGACGATATTTCCAATGATTGAGTTGTTATTGCTCTTGGCAAAGTATATTCCCCAGAAATTTGTTGCGGGATCAGGTCCAGAAATCCTGTTATGCTCTATTCGATTGCTATTACTCCAGAGAATGATGCAGGTTATACCATTCCTGATAGTGAAGTTCGTAAGAGTCACGTTGTTTGACGTGATGTTCACAACGTGAGACCCTCCTGCACCATCAATGATTGTGTTGTTTCGATCTTCGCCACGCAGAGAAATTGATTTGTCTACTGCAATGTTTTCATAGTAGGTTCCATTTCTCACCGAGATTGTGTCTCCATTGCTTGCTGCGTTGATGGCTTCCTGGATGGTGGGATAGTCGTCTGGAACCGTGATTTCGAGTGAAACGAGAAACGCTATGTCTCTAATCGAAGATTCCCAGACCTTGAAGTCGAAGTTGTATTCACCACAGAGTGAATCACCCAAGTTGTAGGTGTGAGACACGGTAGTGATAACTGGGAACGAGAGGCCAGTCCATCGCCAGATTTCAGCATCCACTGATATGTTCCTTCCGGAGATGGTTGGGGTGCCCCAAGTGGAGATGTTGAATCCTGTGTCTGGAAACTCAATTGTGATGTCTATGTAGGAAACCTGTGATTGCTTCCAGTAGATCAGTCCAACTTGACTGGAATCGGGGATATATGGGATGAACTCCTCAATTTGCATGTCAGCTTCGGTTGAGACCAAGATGAAGAACAAGGTTACCATGAAGACTGTTTGAGCGACTCTTCTCACTTCTTCTCCCACACACACTGAGTAGTGGAGGCAATTATGTGTTTCGTGGTCACCACACTTGAAGAAACAGGCAGAGTCCACAGGTCGAAACCTGGCAGGATCTTATGCATGTGTCTGGGTCTTCCATTCGATCCCAATTAAAAGGGGACTCAGCATCACACTTAGAAGAATGGATGCCAAAGCTGCTATTGTATCGAACAAGAAGGCTCCAACGGATATTGAAAGAGGCAGGCAGAAGAACACCATTTGCCTCAGCCAAAGTTTCTCGTCTCTGTGAAGAAGCCAGGTTGTGTAGTGACCTGTGGTAAAGAAGTTCCATCGACTGAACGTAGCTTTCATAATCCAAGGATTCATAGTTAAGTCCCAACCGGCCCTGAGCAACCCAAGGAAGAGCAGAACCAACAGAATAGGAATTCCCACGAGAAACACGAGCGCAACCTGGATGAACTGAAAGCTGAGAAGCCACGAGACTGCAAATACGATTACGACACAGTTAGCAGCGATCATTCTATTTGAGACATTGTGCTCTTGAAGGCCACTACTCAATGCCCATCATGAACTCACNNCTGCTCAGGCCTGTAAAGTCAGCTTGCTCAATAGCTCCACTCACCAGAAGAAAACGCGCAACATCCGAGGAATGAACACGTGCGAGGAAGAACCCAGCGCTTAAATACCTCTATCCTATTCTCTAGTAGTTTCCGGTTGGGAGATATCACCTCCTTTCCTGAGGGGATAAGTGTTTTCACCTCCCCCTCCCAACCATGACACCGAAGAGACCAGGGAAAATTCACGTCACTCCTAAGGTGACATCTTCTGCGAAGCTTCATCTAACTCTCCCCTTTCTCTAGCTTCGTTTCCTCACAGCCCCTAAGAGTCGAGATGGCGAACTTTAATGTGCTTGCGGTTCACGAAACTCTCACTAAGCGAGTGACTTCGGCCTTCCTCGTCATAAGTGCACAAGGTGAACCGCAGCCTTCCCCTACTTGAACAAGATTCTTGGTGCCACTCGTGATGATTGCAGTCACTGCGTGTGGAGAAGCAAGACTCGCAGTTGCGAGCGCAAGCCATAAACAGATGTCCACTATAGAAGAAGTGATTCGTCATGGCGATCAAGGCAGTGCTGTTTGATTTGGGAGGTACACTCGTCAAATATGACGTTGCGCATGCAGGAGAGGTCTTTCAGAGGATCCTGCTCTCGTTGGGCGTCTCCAGATCATTAGATGAGACAAAGAGTGCATTCTTGAATGCCGAGGAGGAAGCCAAGGATACTGGCCTCCTGGCATCTTTTGGCAAGATGAAATGTGAGCAGTATTGGCACCAGTGGGATGCTCTGGTCTTGAAACACCTTGGCATCGCAGAGAATGTAGAGGTTGCCAGAATCGTTCAGTCCAAGTGGTTTGATTTTNNAGGACTGATAAGCACTGCCTATGAAGAGGAGATTCACTTCATTCTTGCAGAGGTAAATCTGGAGAAGGCCTCCTTTGACGTCATAGTTGGAGTAGACACGATCCAGAAAGTTAAGCCTGACAGAGGTATTTTCACATATGCGATCAGCAAATTGAATGTGCGGTCTGAAGAAGCAATGTTCGTGGGAGATCATGTGGAAGCTGACTATCGCGGTGCAGAGAATGCAGGCTTGCATGCACTGCTAGTTGATAGAACCGAGACCCCACAGAGTGGGCTAAAGACCATCAGAACCCTGAAAGAGATTCTGCCGCAAATCAATTAGATCCTTCCTTCAAGCCATGAAGCCTGAGAGAAAGCCTGATGAATCCATGAGGATCGTCGTCGGCTGCCAACTCGAGGAGTCCCAGAATACTCTGCGCGCGGCACTTTGCCTGGTGAACTGCTCTGCATTACTCAGAGCACCACTCAACGAAAACAGACTTCAATTAAATTCTCGTGAGATTCATCACGAGAAATTTTGAACCCTGCTTCAAGAGCCAACTTGTTGACAAGCATCCGATCTTGCTCTTTGGTGTCTCCTCTCACACCGTACCCTGTGAAAATCTCTTCTCCATCAGGTAGATTGACGTCCACAAAGACAACACTCAAGTCTGGTTTTTCACGAATTACTGCGTCCCATAAACAGAGTTGTCCATCTGATTTGAGGACTCTTCTAGCCTCAATGAACACTGCTCTCTTTCGATCAGGTGTCTTGATATACATGAGGGAAAAGAAAAATGTAGCTACATCAAAACTGTCATCCCTGAAGGGCATAGAACAAGCATCGCTCAACACCCATTGAGCATGAGAACCCCGCGATTTCGCTTCGATGATTTCTCGTCTGTTTATGTCCACACCCACTGTATTTCTTCCACATGTTTTGGCTATCACACCTTCTCCACCAGCACCAACATCTACGATGCAGCCCTCTAACTTCTTAGGTGCAACCTTCACCATTGGTTTTCTGGAAAGCTTGGCCAAAGTTTTCATTAGAAACTTAGATAACTCCCATCCCATCCTTGTCTCTCTTGCTGAGCCGTCTACGTCAGTTCCTGTTATACGACAAGTCCTACTAAAAAGAATTCACGAGTTCCAAAGCACCAGAATCCATTCTATCAGGGACCCCCGTTCCATTAGGCTAGGGAATGTATTGTTGTCCGTAGTGGCTGGCTACTGTGACGAGGTCGAAGATGTCAATTATTCCGTAGAGTTCTGCTAGGTCGCAGTCTGGATTCCAGTTGGGGTCTATTGGGGTAGAGCCATAGGCAATTGCTGCTATCACAATGTCGTAGATGTCGATTATCATATCGTTGTTGAAATCAGCGGGATGGAAGGAGAGAATCGTTACGCTGCAGTCTTCTACGGCGTGATAAATCTGACCTGCCGTTGAAAGAAGTACGTGTTCGATGAATGCAACTGGAATGATGGCATTCGGTTCAGGATTCAGCGGTTGATACTTGACTGCAAAATCAATCTCAAAGACAATGCCACTACCAGAGAATGATGGAGCAGGAGCCAGACTGGTCACAGCGAGAAGGTAGCTCCCTATGATGGGGTCGAATACATCAGTCACCCGCATGAGCGGTTCATGGAGAACTCCATCAGAGTAAGTCTCAACAGGGATTTTCACTACATGTGCTACGTATTCGAGATAGGTCGTGTTCCATTCTATCTCCAATAATATTCCATACAGGTCTTCAACATTGTCGATTCTAACTGTCACTGTGAAGATTTCTCCTATGCAGGAGTCAGGTCCTAGAACTACGGTCGCTGGGGCAAATCGAACTACTGTATATGCCCAGCCCTTTTCAGTCATTGCCAGCAGTGACATTGAGCATAACAGAAGTATCAAGCAACAAGAAACTCCTCTCCTCAAATCTTTCCCCAAACATACTGCACTTTGGAGTCAATTATGTGTTATGCAGGAACCCAACAGGAAGACCTCGTAAAGCCCACTGCACTCTCCAGTGCGTGAACAGTTCCGAGTCAGCGAAGAGAAGAAACTGGCAAAGTCCGCTTCATCTGATGAGGTGAACTGTTCAACCTGAGCTAGTGGATTCGTTTATTCATTTATTCAGAAGACTAAGCCCCATCTGCATAAACCGAACAGCTGGCACACCGAGCTAAAGGTCGGGGTTGTCAGAGTCTGCAGTTTGTTTGGATTTCTTTCTTGTCCAATATTCAATGATTGTGGTCCAGAGCTCTCGTTCTGTGCCAAACACATCAAAATAGTACCCAACTAAGCCATACACAACAATCACTAGTCCAAGTAACACTGCACCAAGAACATAGCCTAGTTGCCGAGTCACTATGTATTCAAATAATGATAGGAATGCGAGAAGTATCAGCCCTACTAGAATAACAAGAAGAGCAAAGTCTTTGCGACATCTCCTGAGACTCACAGCAACCAGTTAGACTAGTACGTCCACTGTATTTTACCTCTCCGATTTCAACACACCCAAAAATCCCACCAACAAAAACCTGCGAACAAATAGCCACAACAGACGAAAACTAGCACAGATGAGTTGACCTGTTCAACTTCTAGGATAGAACATTCATTACATCAGTAAGCCTCTGAGATTTCGTGGGAGTCTCAGATATCGAAAGCTTGGGTTCACCTGTGAAAACACAATGGAGAGATTATGGAGAAAAGCTACTTGGAAGAAGCTCCTGAGCAAGTTACTAGGAAAAGGAGTAGATGAAAGCCTAGCCCTTACGTCAGAACACAATAAAACCACACAAAGGGATTACTCGGCTGAAAATAGACACTAGTGTCTCTCTCACATCAATTCCTTCGCTTCAGTCATTGACAGCAAACCGCTTCTACGCCCTCTCTCAATGAATCTCTTCTTTCTGTCNNACTGGTTTAGAAACTATTCCATACTCTATGCAGTAAATGTAGTAGGTTCCCGAGGACACCGGATTGCTACTCATGTCTTGCCCCATCCAAACAGCCCCAAACATAGGAGCATAAAAGGAGGTGCCTTCTATTCCTTGAACCGGCACCTTCTTCGTGTAGTTGGACAGCTCTCTCCGTGCAGTATAGTACTCATAACTTGCTTCATTTACAAAGGATTGATAGGACCAACTGTATTGGTTGCTGTGAAAGCCGCCCCACACCAACCAGTTCTCATTTGCAACTGTGTCTGCCGGAACATCCACCGTGTGGTTATACACGAGTATTACGTCCTTGAATCCGTTATAGCGTATGTAAACTGGTGTGAAGTAGCTATTGGTGACCTTGTATCTTGGGTAAACGAACATCACTAGCTCGATGCTTCCGTTGAGATACACTACCTCCATTCCAGGGTGGCCTGGACCACTAATAAATTCAAGTTTAAATGAGCATGAAACGAATCTTTTGGGAAATGCTAATGGCACAATGACCAGCAAAGAAACGAGCATCAGAACTATCAACACTACAGACACAACGATAGGAATTTTCCGCTTCCGATAGTCGAATTTTCTAGCAGGTGCTTCAGTTGTTTTCACTTCAACCTCCATCCAAAGAATTTTGTTCCCTTTCTCCCTTCAATTGCACCTAGGCGGTGACACGCCTTCAAAGTATTACACTCTAGCTGAGCTTATTAGTTCTTTCTCCTCAATGCGCCTAAATGCTCAGATAAGAACCTGTAGTGTGCTGGCGGTTCACACGACTCTTACTGAACGAGTAACATCTGTTTTCTCGTCCGAAGTACACAAGGTGAACCGCAGCCTTCCCCTACCACTAGAATAGAACCTTTTTCCTCTTTCTCATTGCCTGAACAGCTCCGATTCAGAGAAGAAACTGGCTAAGTCCATTTTAGGTGAACTGTTCTGCCTAGGACAGGATGGAACCCAAAATATGTCCGCTCACAACTTGAGGAGACCCAGGTTGACCTGATTGACCACTGTGGTCAAGCTCTGGTTGACCACAATCTTTTAGTCACGTGGCGGAGCAAAGGAGAATCAAGGGCGGGTAGCCTAGTCAGGATAGGGCTCAGGCCCCCTAAGCCTGTGGTCGTGGGTTCAAATCCCACCCCGCCCGCTACAATTACACCCCGGACGGTTTCTCACTTCCGTTTCCAGAAAATCCGGTTGCCTTGGTGGTCACAGACATATTCGAAGCCAGCCTCAATGAGTTGGCATATCTCCATCTCTGAGTGGGCAACCTTGGCAACGAAAGCATCATCTTGGAAATCAATCAGTTGAGTATAGACCAGGGTATTNNAAGTGCATGACGTGAAGAATGTCCTTGGTTTTGTGGTATTCCATCGTGGCTTTCCAGTGACGCAGCGTGTGGAAGCTAATCTGCATCAGTCTAGGATTTGCCAGCTTTGTGGCGACCCTTCTACGCTGACGTTGATAGCTTTTCCTCATCGCATCTGAATTTGCATGGAATATTGTCTGGGTGTGCTTTGGCAGTTTATTGAGCATGTCAAGTAACTTGTGTGATACATTCAAGATTCGTGGATTGCTTCTGTTTTTGCAGGAGACATCGCCACAGCCCTCT
>JABAOC010014313.1_pt3 | contig 12628 bp, 12 predicted proteins | sample 7062161 | NCBI WGS metagenome assembly JABAOC01 (sample SAMN14538625, study PRJNA623070) | marine sediment metagenome | biome: marine biome [ENVO:00000428]; feature: marine pelagic biome [ENVO:01000023]; material: deep marine sediment [ENVO:00002113] | place: India: Gulf of Khambhat ... | reverse complement strand
GAAGCAGATAAGTATTGTGTCCCCAGAATTTTCCAGAATTTAGCTCAAGAAGGGGCGGACTGGTAAGGAAAGCGAGCAAGGGATATAAAAACGAAGGCTCAAACAGTTAAAAATTGACAGGATATCCCGGAGTCGATAGGATTAAGGGCGCCAGGCTAGAAATTGTCGATTACAGCTCAAAACAATCAAATTTGATTCGAGGTATTTCAAGAGACAGTTAATCTTTAAAAGGAGGCAAAAAATGAAAGTTGAGGCCAAGATACTTAGCCACCCAACATGTAAATGCTCGTATATCCTGAATTAGCCTTATGGATATGGCGAAACACCTCCCTGCCTGCGAACTGATTCTGGCCAATGCCAATGTGATTACTCTAGATCGTCTTCTTCCCCACGCGAAAGTGGTAAAGATCCGTGGTGGCAAGATAGCCGACGTTGGACACGACTTGGAGTTGAACAAATCTGCATATGGTAACTCTAAAATTATCGACTGTCGTGGCATGACGATCATACCCGGTTTTATTGATGCCCATATCCACCTTTCTTCTTTTGCCGAGAGCTTCTTGACAGTGAGCCTAGGACCTCGCAACAACATTAGATCTGTCTCTGAGATTCAAACTAAAATACGACAAGTATCCCAACAGCAGCCATGTGGGACCTGGATACGGTGTGGAGGTTATGATGAATTTTACCTTGCTGAGAAACGTCATCCCACCCGATGGGATTTAGACTCGGCGAGTGCGACTCACCCAGTGAAACTAACTCACCGAACAGGGCATGCACATGTATTAAACAGTTTGGCATTGAAGTTAGCCGGTATCTCAAAGGATACATCAGATCCCGGCGGAGGTATTATTGACCGCGATACACGGACTGGAGAACCGACAGGACTACTCTATGGGATGGGCGATTATTTGTCTAAAGTAATCCCACCTCTGGATGCTCAGGAACTTAACCAAGGCATAGAAATGGCGAATTGTGAGTTACTCTCTTTGGGCCTTACGTCTGTCCAGGATGCTTCACCTCGTAATAATATTGAGCGTTGGAATAGATTCCGGAGGTGGAAAGCTCGACGATATTTGAAGCTAAGGATTTCCATGATACTCGGTGTGGAAGGTTTCGAAAATTATCACAGGAGCGACTTTTTAGCTGAGGTGCCCGAAGACTGCCTTCGTATCAGTGGAGTGAAGATAATCTTGGATGAAACTACTGGTCGACTCAACCCAATCCAAACTGAGTTAAACGAATTAGTCCTTACTATTCATCGATCCGGCTTACAAGCAGTCATCCATGCCATCGAAGAAACCGCAATCGAGTCTGCTTGTTCAGCTATAGAGTACGCTTTGCAGAAACTCCCTAAGCTAAAGCATAGACACCGCGTTGAGCACTGCGCCGTATGTCCTCCGGCTCTATCAAAAAGGTTGGCTTCCCTTGGGGTCATGGTTGTTACACAGCCTCCGTTCATATACCACAATGGAGACCGATACCTTAGGACAATCCCAGATCTGGAATTGAAGCATCTATATCCCCTAGCGACCCTTATAGAAAACGGCGTGCGAGTCGCTGGCAGTTCAGATTGTCCGGTTGTACCGCCAAATCCCTTGATCGGAATCTATTCCGCTGTTTCTCGAACGTCCGAAAGTGGGAAAACAATCGGGCCAAACGAGAGGATAACACCGTTGGATGCAGTGCGATTGTATACCGAGTGTGCTGCAAGAACAACCTTCGAAGAGGGAATCAAAGGAACGATCACAGCCGGAAAATTAGCTGATCTGGTAGTCCTGGATGGAGACCCGGCAAAACTTCCCCTTGACGAAATAAAAGAAATCCAAGTGGAGATGACAGTCCTCAATGGAGAGGTGGTATGGGATAAGAACGGCTTAGCCAACGATTCCTCTTTCAACATATGATGACAACTCACCATCTTTCAAACCTAGCAAATCGTCAAATACGTATTGGTTATCCTCACCCAAAAGCGGCGCAGACTTCCAATGGCCGGTCGTTCCCTCGGTGAATCTTATGGGGGGTGCATCTGAAATGGTGGTACCGAGGACCGGATGTTCCAATTCCACGAAATAATCCCTTGCAATTAACTGAGGGTCCTTTGATAGGTCTTCAGCATTCTGAACCACACCTGCTGGAACACCTGCTTCCTGCAAAAGACACACTACTTCTTCGGCTTCGTGTTTGATTGTCCATTCTCCCAACAACTCATCCAATTCTCGTGAGCATTTCTTTCGGTTTGATAGTGTAGAAAACTTTTCCCCTTGAGTCCATTCAGGGTTTCCCATTACTCTTAAGAGGGCCTCCCATTCAATCTCATGAAATACAGCAATAACGCACCAGCTGTCCGTCCCTGAACACTTGTAACATCCATAGGGGGCGGCTGGCATATAATTCGGTTGGTTACCTTGAGGGAGTACATCTTTATGGTTAACCAGTACATCTAGGAATACAGGCCCCAATTGTGTGACCGCCGCTTCAAATTCCGACAGATCGATGTATTGTCCCGTACCTTCTCTGTCGCGATACTCCAAAGCTGCTAAGACAGCTAATGCGGCATAAAGGCCAGCAACGACATCTGCATAGGCATAACCCAATCCCATGGGAGAATTTTCATCATACGAACTCAGGTACGTAAGCCCAGAAAGTGCCTGAATGGTGGGCCCAAATGCAACAAAATCTCTCCACGGGCCAGTCTGTCCCATACCTGACATGCTTACCATAATGAGGTCGGGCCTCACCGATTTGAGGTTCTCATAATCTAACCCCCAGTTTGACATCACGCGGGGAGAAAAATTTTCGATTACTACATCAATAATTGTGGTCAACTTCAAAAAAATCTCCCTCGCCTCGGGGTAACTCATATCCAAGGTAATGCTTCGCTTATTACGATTCCAGGTGTTGAAGTATCCCGAGCTATTTGTCTCTACTTCGTTTTCTGTTTTCTTTGATTGAATCTTGATAACTTCGGCTCCAAAATCGGCAAGGATCCTTGTAGAGTATGGACCAGCCAACACCCTCGTAAAATCCAAAACTCTCAACCCGCTCAGGATTTCCTTGTTCGAGTTGTACCCAGTCATATCGCTCCTTCAGAAGAAAGCATCTCCATTTCTCTCTTAGTAAGACCCAATTCCCCTTGAAAAATTTGAGTGTTGTCTTCGCCGATCAACGGTGCCCTCCTCCATCGCTTCAACGGTACTGAGCTGAATTTGTATGGGAGCCTCGGATATCTCAGGGATGCATTGATTTCGGGATGATCCATATCTATAAAAAACCCACGTGCTTTGAGCTGAGGAATCTCCAAAACCTCTTTAGGAGGATGCACCGGGGCCCACGGAAAGTGCATGAGCTGGCCCATCTCAAAGAGTTCGTAGGTCGTGTGAGTTTTTGTCCATCGTTGCACTACTTCGAGGATCCGATCACGATGAAGACGTCGATACTCCTCATTTTTCCATTTCTCATCAATGAGATTTTCTGCCATCCCCTCACTCTCCATCCACTCAACAAGGGTCTCCCACTGCTGAAAAAGGGTCAAAAGGATGAAACCATCTTTGGTCGGCAAGATACAGAATTCATTATTCCAGTGGAGGCTGCCTCGTCTTTTGGGTATTACGTGATCATAAAAATAGCGAATCAATACGTGTTCCAGGGTCGAGGCTACAGTTTCTTGTAGAGAAATATCGATATGGTCTCCCTTTCCATGTTTATTCCTCTTTCGAAGGGCAAGAAGGATACCGATAGCGGCAAAAAGAGAGGCGGTAAAATGAGATTGCTCTCCAAAGGGTTTAAGGGGGGGTGTTGAGGTTGAACCAGAAACATACATCTGACCGCCCATAGCTGAGGCTACCAAGTCGCAAGATTTATGGTGCCTTCGGGGACCATTCTGTCCGAAACCAGTGACTGAGACCAAAATAAGCCTGGGGTTTATTCTTTTCAATGCTTCGAAGTCCAAACTGAGTTTCTTGAGGTATCCCGGGGGAAAAGTTTCGACCACAATATCAGTTCTTTTGACGAGTCTGCAAAAAATTTCTCTTCCAGATCGTTTTTCCAGATTCAGGGTTATGCCGAGCTTGTTGGTGTTGTGATACCAGAAAAAAAGACTCCTTTCCGGGTGTGGTAGGTCTTTCCAGAAAGGACCTATGCCTCGGGATGTATCACCTCCTGGTTTTTCTACCTTAATCACGCATGCCCCCATATCAGCCAAGAGCTTCGAACAGTAACTAGCCCTCTCATCAGCTAAGTCCAGTACCCGTATTCCTTCCATAAGCCTATTATTTTCCCCTTCAACATTCATCTCTCAATTCCTCATTAAATCTCTTCTCCTCCGAATAGGGGCCATTCTTTGCGAAGTCAAACAAATTTAGTTGTGACGACCTGAACCTCTTCCTTGAGGAGAGCATCTACGAGAATTCCGCTTTCTTCCAGATCCAAGGGGGTGCTGATGCCGAATGGTCTGTCTGTCAATTCCCTTGTTTTCGCGATCCGAAACATCAGATTTTCTGAGGAATTCCCGTTTTTCTCCATTCCAGCAAGGGGACTGATAATACCCAAGGCCCCCGCATTGGAGACCGAACTGGCCAGTTCAGCATTTACAAGCCAAAGCATCCCCCTTGAATAATCGGATATTTGATTCCCAGCAGGTCGCAAATTCGTGTCCTCTTCACCGCAGTACCTCAAACGTTACCTTGGAAGTCGAGACCTCACTTATCCCTCTTTCATCCGCATCTTGTCCAGTAAAATAACCTTATTAAGTCGAGCTCTTTCGTGGCTAGGGTTCAGGTTTATGGCCCTATCATAATCCTTGAGGGCCTCACCACAATCACCCCTTCCATAGCCTTCGTTGCCGCGGCTACAATAGATATCCGCTATAAGCTCTCTGTTTGCCCATATAACCCTGGACGCATCGTTAAGATGGCCCTTATAATCGAATCCCTCCCTTAAGATGTTCTCAATATCTATCGTGAAATCTTTCGTTCGAAGAATGGTTAGCACGTGAGGGCCCGTTCCAAAGGCCTTCTCCAAATACAATGCTCCTGGATCCATGCCCATTCTCCCAAGGAGACAGTTATAAAGAAGGGTCAAACCCAAACAGTTTCCCACTGCTGAGCTATCTTTGTCCAGATGGGAATCTATTACTTCACTTAGCCTGTAAGAACCATGCAGTTCATAGCGAGCTGGCTTTTTTACCCAGAGCCAATCACAAAGTGCCTTTGCCGTAGTCAGCGCGTCATGGGTGGGCTTCATCTCGCGGATGAATTGCTGATGAATATGACTCAGTTTGCCTATGTAGGCGGCAACCTGATCATCCCCTCGAACTCCCGAGGCAAGCAGGGCCTCTATTTCTAAGTCAAACGGCATGGCAAGGATTGTGTCGTTCGATTACACCGATTGCTCGGCCAGTATTTCTATTATTCGTGGAATAAGAAATAAGGCGAGTTCTCTTCGACTCCCGCCACACAAAATGATGACGAGCCTCCCCGTGCACATTTCCTGAGCCATTTGCTTAATATCTCTGGCCATTTGGAAGTGTAACTTTGGGGTGAGTGCAATATCACCGTATTCTCCGACAGTCCCATCATAGCCCCAGTTCCAAAATATAATCTCGGGTTGAAAGGTTTTGCACCACCTTCCAAAGGCATCCTTGGCCAGAGCGAGATAACTGGAGTCAGTAACTCGAAAGGGGACATGTATGTTCACATTGCTATTTTTTTCCTCAAACCGTCCTGAGCAAAAGCAAATATAGAGGACATCGCGGTCATTTTCGAACAATTCCCAGGTGCCATCACCATGGTGAGCATCAGTATCAATGATTGCAAACCGTTTTATACTAAACTTTTCTCGTAACTCACGGACGGCCATAGCGGCACCGTTAAAATAACATCCTCTCCCGAAAAAATTACTCCCAGCATGATGGTCGCCGTATCCTGTGAAGATAAATGCATTTGTGATCTCGCCCGACCAGATCCTAATCGCTGCTGCCACAGTGCCTGCTGCTGAATACACTGCTCCCTTATAGTCTCCAGTCGCCTCGACACGTTTAACCATTTCCGATGAGTGTATTTTATGGAGAGTCTCTCTCGGTATGGGCTCTAAATCAAAGGAAGATTTGGGCTTTGATGGATAAAAAGCGTCGTAAAAAAGAACATCGTCTTTATCGAGGATCCCCTCAAGAGCTTGGGGAAAATCCCTGAGCCTCTCACCCTGTTGATAATAGAAAAAGATTCCCGTTGGCACTATCAATCTGACGACGGCAAAGGCCTGGGTTCTTGAACTACCAATTCCTTATCGCAACACACCGGGGTGCCTTCACTGGCTTTCGTGCACAGGATTTCGGTGCCACACACCTCACACCGATATCTCTTCCCAAGCTGACTCATTTTTATTAACCACCAGCCTTCTTAAGTTCCATTGGTTGACCGCAGCACTGAAGGGTTCCCTTGCCACCGCGGGTTACGATGAACTCCGCGCCACATCTTTTACAGACATACCGTTTCCCGACTTCATTGCTCATCTCTGCTGATACCCCCTAAAATACTGGAAGCATGGCAAACAACTCCCATTTCTCCAGGGACAAAGATACTCCTCGAAAAAACCGCCTCAGTGAAATATATATCCATTCCTCGCCCGACCTGTCAAGGTGGTCCCCTCAGGAATTAGGATGGTCCGTATTGCTCGCGGAGCTTTTTCTTGAGAACTTTACCTAAGGGGTTGCGAGGCAGGGAATCTACAAAGACTACAGACCTCGGTCGCTTAAAACCTGACAACCTCGCATGACAGTGCTCTATAATCTCTTCCGGCGTGGCCTGCTCCCCTTTTTTCAGAACAACAACGGCGGCAGGCTGTTGGCCCCATTCCGGATCAGGAATGCCAATGACTGCGGCTTCCTCAACTTTTGGATGAGAGTGGAGGACATCCTCAATCTCTTCCGGCGAGATATTCTCCCCCCCTCTGATGATCATGTCGTCAGCACGACCGGCTAGGTAAATATAACCCTCCTCATCCATCCACCCCATGTCACCTGTACGCAGCCACCCATCAAGGGTTAAAACCTGTGACGTCTTTTGCTCATCACCCCAATATCCCCTCATGATACGGGAACCCCTGACTACGATCTCACCCACTTCTTTGGATGGCAATGTCTTCCCCTGTTCGTCAATAATCTTCACCTCCACATCAGGCAGCGGCTTGCCAATGGAGGAGGTGAGCCTCTTCAACTTCTTCTCGCGCTCCTTTTCAGTTCCCTCAATAATATGGTCTTCAGGGCTTAAAACCGTAATCGTTGAAGCTGTCTCCGTTTGCCCAAAAGCATTGATGAACTTCACCCAGGGCATAGCCTCGATAGCCTTTTTGATAACCTCAAGGGGCATGGGAGCGGCGCCATACGTGATGACCCTCAAACTCGTCAAATCATATTTTCGAAAATCCGGTTCTTCAATGATCTTCTTGAGCATGGTCGGTACCAACATCGCTCGCATTGCCCTTTCCCGCTGAGCTGTCTCTAACCATCCCTTAACTCCAAACTGCTTCATCATCACTAATGTTCGACCGGCATAGATAGCGGCCAACACCGCCTGAATTCCAGCTACATGGTACAGGGGTACGGTGAGCAAATTTCTCTCCTCTATATCTGGATTGGCGGGATCCACATTATTCAAGACATATGTCACAAAAGCGCTGTGGCTCAATGGCACCCCTTTAGGGCGTCCGGTTGTGCCTGCGGTGTACAGCAGAATGGTGACATCTTCATCTTCAATTTCCCCGATCCGGTCATCGGAAGATGATGAATCGATTAAATCCTCATAATGCAACGTACCCTCAATCCTGGTATCTATGGAAATACAAAGCTTCACGGTGGGTAACTGCGACAACATCGCATTGACCATATCGAAATACCTAGTACCCGCCAAAAGGATTTTGGCCTCGGCATTGCCTATCATATAGGTAAGCTCATCGGCCTTAGCTCTAAAACTGAGAGGGACGAGGATAGCGCCTACCTTGGCCGCAGCAAAATAAGATTCAACGTACTGATTGCAATTCACCTGGAGTATTCCTACTCGATCACCTTTTTTCAACCCTAATTTAATCAAGGCATTGGTCAATCTGGACACCCGCTCATTGGCTTGAGCATAAGTCCACCTCTTTCCCTCAAAAACCATACAATCCCTATGAGGGCAGATCGCATTGGCTATGCTCAGAAAATCCGTGGTGTTCATAACTCCTTCTCCGTTTCCCGCAACTGGTGCGAATCCAAAACACGCTCTCGACTATCCATGTTCATGGGAAGCCATCGATGCGAGTTCAGACGCGAGTCTTTTTTCCAACTCCAGGCCCTCTGGTAGTGAAAGATCTAATCCCCTCACCACCGCTTGTTTGGCATTTCTAACCGCAATTGGATTAAAAGAAGCGATTTCCCGGGCCATCTCCTCGGCGGTTTGTAGAAGTTTGCCCCTTGATACCATCGTATTCACCAAGCCGATCCTGTAAGCCTCCTCGCCACCAATCCAACGGTTGGTCAAGAGCATTTCAAGGGCCCTGGATCGTCCAATGATGCGGGGAAGAGTCTGGGTGCCACCGGCGGCCGGTATGATGCCCAATCCCACCTCGGGTAAACCAAACCGGACATCCTCCGATGCTACTCTAATATCGCAACATAACGCCATTTCAATCCCTGAGCCCAAAACATACCCGTGGAGGGCAGCAATGAGGGGTTGGGGGATACTCAAAAAAAACCCCCAAACATCGCGTCTCCATCGGACCTGTCGGGCGACCGTAGGGGAAGGAGTGGTGAGAAACTCGCCCAAATCTGCCCCTGCGCAGAATGCCTTTTCTCCTGCCCCCTTGAAGATAGCAACCCTCACCTCATCGTCATCTCTCATGGCGCTCAAGATTTGGTATAGTTCATCTCGCATCTGAACATTATAGACGTTCAGCACCTTGGGGCGATTAAGCGTAATATGGGCTATAGTGTTCCTCTTTTCATAGATCAAAGTCTCAAAGCCGCTCATTGAAACCTCCAAAGGCTAACACCTCATTTTCCTTTAAACCGTGGGGGACTCTTGACCCGAAAGGACTCAATTCCCTCTGTCCGATCCCCGGTCGTATGTAATAAATGGTACAGGTCAGCCTCTAAACGCAGCCCCTGCTCAAGGGTCAAATCCATCCCTTTGTATAGTGCCTCTTTGGCATACCTCAAGGCGATCGGTCCTTTGGCAGCCATCTCCTGCGCCATTTTCAACACTGCTGCCATGAGCTCGGCAGGAGGAATAACCCTGTTAACGAGACCGACCCGATAGGCCTCGTGAGCATCTATAGTCTCCCCGCTCAGGATCATTTCCATGGCCTTGCCTTTACCAACAATTCTTGATAACCTTTGGGTTCCTCCGTCCCAAGGGATAAATCCTCTCCCAATCTGCGGCAATCCAAAATGAGATGTTTCTGCAGCGATTCGCAAATCACAGGCCAACGCCAACTCTAAACCTTGTCCGATGGCATCCCCATTGATCCCTACAATAATTGGGGGATTAAGTTTGGCGATCGGTTCCGCAAGAGACCAAAATCTTATACGCCCTTCTTCGCTGACCTTAAAAACTCCTTCAGCCAAGCCTTCGCCCGCGGAAAAGGGGTTATCACCCGTACCGGTAAGAATGATCACCCGTATTTCGTCATCCGATGTGATTTCGAAACAAGCGTCAGTGAGCTCATTAGCCAGAAGAGGGATCTTCTTTTGTTCATTCACTGGACCAATTATACTGATAACTCCAACATACCCTTTTTTTTGATATGTCAAGGCGTGATAAGCCATGTTTTACTCCCTGGTACAATATCTAAGTGAAACTGCGATTACTTCTCCAAAGTAATCAAAGACTTACGATTCTCAATCAACTAGGGAGATCCCCTATATGGTATCCAATGAGGTTTTGCCTCGATATGTCTTGTCTCTTGTACTCTGTGCTTATTTGCTTTCGAGTTATTTGGATGTAACGCTCGGCATTTTTGCGTGTTTAGCCTTTCAGCCTCGAGAGGACAGACGCCACTTCCTCGGCCGTAGGAATTCGCTCCTCTTTCTTTTTAAACGTATGGAGGTGATCTGTCCAAGTTACCGCGTCGAGGCTTGGAAGTTGCATACAAGCACCGTCTATGTAGCCTGAGCTTCACTCTATTTTGCTAAATCCAGAGGGCGCGTTTTCGCTTAGCAATTAAGTGGATATTTAGCATTTGCTTGGACACAAGAATTGGATTACCCCTTCCTAGAATTTGTCATTGTCTGATCTTCACGTGATAGTTATCTATGTATCATCCGTTTTATATGTATGAAACCTGGTACTGTCAACAATTTTGTGTAAATTCTTTTTGGGCAATCTCTCTGAAGAAGGGCAGATTTGCACTCACCTTTCCGACTGGATTTGCTCTCCAGTGTAATTCTGCTTTTAAACAGATGAAGGCCAAAAGCCTGTAGCACGCGTTCTCACCGGCAACAATCTCCATTGGCTTTGTCCTTCGCTTAAACTCCTTGTTGAGCCTCTCAATGATATTGGTCGTCCGAAGAGAGATCCATTCCTCCCGGGGGAACGAGAAAAAGGTCAAACACGACTCCAGGGAATTCTCCAAGCTCTTAACAGCCGAAGGAATCTCTCTTTCCCAGTTCTGTTTGAATGTTCCGAAAAACTCCAGGGCTTTCTGTTTGGACGAGGCATAGAAGATGGAACGCATATCATCGGCCACCGTCTCTTTCACCTTCTTGGGCACCTTGGCCAGCACATTCTTAGCCACATGGACCTGGCACCGCTGGACCTTGGCATGGATGAACTCCTCCCTGAAGACCTTCTCCAAACCTGTCAAGCCGTCCATGATACCTAAGATCATCTGTTCTCCTGGAAGGCCGCGAGCCTTCAAATCCTTGATAAATTGCCTCCAGGAGCTGGCTGACTCCTTATCGCCACTCTGGAGCCCCAGGACCTTCTTATGGCCGCTGAGAGTCACCCCAATGGCCACCAGAACAGGCACCTGCTCCACGGAGCCTGCAATGCGCATCTTGAAGGTAACCCCATCCAAAAACAGATACTTAACAGGCTCCCTGGATAAATCCCTCCTCCTCCAATGCTCAATGGCTTCTGTAAGCTCCCGGTTTGCCCTGGAGACCTCCTCATGGCTGATGGACCTTCCGATGAGACGACCTGATATCAAAGATAAGGTCCTCGTGCTAACCCCAGAGAGAAACATCAGGGAAAGATCCTCTCGGATCGCATCCTCATACTGCTTGCTTCTGGGGAGCACCGAACTCCTAAACTCCCCATTGCGGTCCCTGGGAACCCGGACCGTAACCTGACCAATGCCTTTGAGGGTGAATCGACGATGATAAGCCCCGTTTCGATAATTAAGAGCTCCCTCTCTCCTTTCATAGCGATCTCGGCCCAGCATGAAGGTCAACTCCGATTCCATCAAAAGGCCCAGGTAACGGCCAACGGTCTCCTGAACATTAAATCGCATGATCTCAAAAATCTTTCCTGGAACCTCAACAATGTCCTTGATAAACTCTCTGATTTCTGGTACGTTGATGCTTACTTCAATCATAGCGCATTCTCCTTTCTTGGTTTTTTGGGCCAATCCAAGTCTAAAAGGGAATGCGCTTTTTTTCTACCCCAAAACCAAATTTACACAATAAATATTACACTACCAGTATTTCCCCTGTTAGTGACGTCATAGATAAACCCCTTTTCGTCGGCCCTTTTTCCGGTGTATAATCTAGGACCAAGGAGGATAGATGATGGATATCAAGGAGTTTGCAGGACTCTACTATGCCGAAGGTGCGATGGACGAAAAGACGCGACAGCTTGTGGCACTCGCTGCGATGGTTGCGGCCGGGTGCACCACTTGAGCGCCGGCCCGCTTCGCGGCCGCGAAGCAAGCCGGCGCCAGCCGTGAAGAAATCTCCGAGAGCCTCTACCTCGCCATGCGGGCTGGATCCCGGGCGGTCTGGTCCACAATCAAAAATAGCCTCGAAGGGATCGAGGATGAGGTAGAGGCATTGAAGGAGAAATTTCAAGCCGAGAAATAGGCGAGTGCCCTGAAGTGGACGGAAGGTCCGTCACACCCGGTTGATTCCTGGCCTTAGGAGGTAAACGCTTCCGCAGGGGAGCCTGGCCGCATCTCTTCACCATCAAAGCTTATGCTCAACCCGCACTTTCTGTCAACCTCATGGCCAGGATGTCACCTGTGGGCCAAGTATTTGGTCCCCTTGACCACCCTGGAAGGGTTTGATATTTTTCGGACTAGAGCCCAAGGCTTATGGGGGCAAGGTAGCGTAATTGCCTGCCGGAGTGGAGATGGTAAAAGAGATATGCCCAATGAGCTCGGTTTGATCAGCCCGAACCGCCTAGAGGGAATCAGATGAAGTTGCATGGGTTGATTATGATGGATGATCTCCTCCAGCCAGAGGAACGGGTGTTGGTAAGATTGATGTTCATGGTGCTTGAATATCACCATCGGAACTACCGGTAGATTTATGGAAGTAATACTCGCCCAACCCAGGGGCTTTTGTGCCGGGGTAGTCCGCGCTATTGAAACCGTTGAACGGGTCCTTGAGCTGTACGGAAAACCTGTATTTGTGTTCCACGAGATCGTCCACAAT
>JABAOC010026572.1_pt3 | contig 12630 bp, 13 predicted proteins | sample 7062161 | NCBI WGS metagenome assembly JABAOC01 (sample SAMN14538625, study PRJNA623070) | marine sediment metagenome | biome: marine biome [ENVO:00000428]; feature: marine pelagic biome [ENVO:01000023]; material: deep marine sediment [ENVO:00002113] | place: India: Gulf of Khambhat ... | reverse complement strand
ACAGGCCGCTTTACCCCCTCATCTATTTCTTCTCTTTCTCTACTGTGTGCAGAACCATCCTGACGATATCCAGCAGCCGTTCGCAACTGAAAGGCTTCTTTATGTACAGAACCCCGCCCACCCTGAAGCTTCGTCCTTCGTCGCTGCGGGCATCCTTGCCGGTTAAGAACACCACCGGTACGTCTTTGGTATTCTCACACTTTTTCAAATCGCTGCAGATCTCATAGCCATCCATGAAGGGCATCATTATATCCAGAAGTATAAGATCGGGCAAGAAGCTCTTGGCCCTCTCTATGCCCACCATGCTGGTGTTTTCCGATTTCACCTCGTAGCCGGCGCTCTCCAGAAACGTCTCTATGATGTCCGTTATTTCCGGCTCATCATCGATAACGAGGATCTTTTGTCGCCTCGTCTTTTTGTTATCGGGAACCTTGGCAATCTGAGGCCCGCCGGTGCGGTTTCGCTCGTCAGACTTTGAGCTTAACATAGATTCCCCTTCCGATAGAACTCAATTCGTCGATCCTCAAGAAGATGGTTGCCCGGCGTAAACATCTTGTCTCTGGCTGCAGCAGGATCGATCTCCACGGTCTGTATTCCTTCCTGGGTCTCGTCTGCTTTGATCAAAACGTTTCCTTTGGGATCAACCACCTGGCTGTTGCCGGTGAAGGTGAGGCTGATCCCCGGGACCTCTTCGGTTCCGGTTCGGTTTGTGGTTATGGCAAAGACTCCGTTTTCCACGCAGCGGGTGATCATGGCATCCTGACAATAGCGAAGTATCAGATTCGAAGGATGACATATGATCTCTGCTCCTTTTAAAGCCAGAATCCTTGCCACCTCCGGAAAGATCCAGTCAAAGCAGACCATCATTCCAACTCTGGCGTCTCCGATGTCGATTGTCTCCAGTTCTTTGTCGCCTGGCGTAAANNAGTCAAAGCAGACCATCATTCCGACCCTGGCATCTTTGATGTCCACCACCTCCAGCTCCCTGTCACCTGGCGCGAACCACAGCTTCTCCCGATCGAACAGGTGCAGTTTGCGGTAAAGCTGAAAGTCTCCGCCAGGCGTGACCAGAACTGAAGAGTTGTAACAGAAACTTCCCTCCTTCTCTGCCATTCCGAACACGAGGTTGAGATTCTCTCGTGCTGCCAGGTCGGCCATCTTGCGGAAAGTCAGTCCATCTGGAATGGATTCAGCTGACCTCTTGAGTTCCTCTTGGCTTTCGAACAGGTAACCCGTGTTGAAAAGCTCCGGAAGAACCAAGAGGTCAGCTTTAGCCCCCCTTACTGAGCTTATCACCCTTTCCAGATTCTCATCTTTCCTACCCAATCTGGGTGAGAACTGAAAAAAACCGACTTTCAACGTCTGCTCCTTTCTATTCTTCGACTTTTTGGCTTCTTACTTTAGTCCAATGAATCAAAAAGTAGTAGAGTGTCAACGGTTTTTGCACGGAAAACTCAGATGATCTGGGGGTTCGCCTGATAAGTTTGGCCCCATGGTTGTCACGGTCTGTCTGCAAATCAGCCGGGCTTGAGCATGGCATGCGCGTCACCGAGTGTGAATTGGCATCTGCATCACGCGCCTCATTTCTCTGAACAGGCCGACTGCTGAGTTGCCCGCGGCCCGATGCTGCGTGACGGATACCGCATAGAGTGGACAGGACTTTTCTGGGTTGCTTGACGATTTCCTTACTGATGGTAACTTAACCCCACGAGCAACCGGTCCCTGGCGGAAAGTCAGTTTGCTCGCCGGCATTTCAGACGGAATCTCTTCTTTGGAGTGTCGAACCATATTCCTTTCGGCCGCAGGCGGTCTGATCGTACGGGTCTTCTCCTTTGCCTTTCTGTATCTCCTCCTTTTCGCTCTATCCCTTGTCTCGATTTTTCTCTCGCTTTCTCTGAAACGAGCGAATCCAGAGAGACCGGTCTCTTGATCCCAAGAAGCCAGACTTTGGTGTTATGGCGAATCGGTCGTAGAGAGATCATTCGCTTCGCCCACGGTGTTAGAAAAATCCCAGGGACATAGAGCTCTCTATGCAGGGTGCAATGGGGATGTGTGGCTAGAGAATGAGATTAAGCAGTCCGCCGACTGCGAGGGCGGAGCTGAGCATGATGGCGGCGGATTTTATCATGTCCTTGATTCCCAACTCCCTGATCAGCACTGCGAAGGTGGCCACACAAGGGAAATACATGGTCAGAACCACGCTGGCAACCACCAGCTGAGAAAGGTCCAGGCCGAGAGGCAGAAGCATTCCTACCGCGACATCCTTGCGGAGAAATCCTATGATCAGAGCGCCAACCGCGTCGCGCGGCAGGCCCAGAATCCCGGTGATAAGGGGTGAGGCCAAACGCCCGACAAGCTGTATTATTCCCATAGAATAAAGGACATTAATGGCAAAGACCCCCAGAAGGACATAGGGAACTGCTTCTTTGGTGAAGCCCCGGATCCTGATCCACAGCTTCTTGAGCAATGCAGACCAGTAGGGCATACGGTAAGGTGGAATCTCCACGAAGATCTCCGGACTCTCGCCTTTGGAGAATCGTCTCAATAGGATCCCCAGGACTATCCACACCACCAGAAGGGTGCCGAATACCAGCCCCAGCCCGCCGGCACCGTATCTTCCCACCAACCCGAATATCATGGCGCTCTGTGCCATACAGGGGACGGCGATCGCCATCAAGGTGGCGGCGATGAAGCGCTCCCTGCGGGTTTCCAGCACTCTGGTGGCCATGGCTCCCGGTACGTTGCAGCCCAAACCCAGCATCATGGGAATGATGGCCAGCCCGTGTAAGCCGAATTTATGCATGACATTGTCCACCAGCACGGCCAGGCGGGGAAGATAGCCTGAATCCTCCAGAAAGCTCAAGACCAGATAGAAGGAGAAAACGTAGGGGAGGACCATGGCGATGGGCACGAAAAGCCCGGTGGTCAAAAGGCCCAGAGATTCCACGAAGTCTATCTGACCCTCCACCAACTTTCCGACGAGAATGTCATGGAGGAACCCTGGACCCAAGAGACCCGACACCCGCATCATCAGGGGCGCCCACAGCCTTTCAAACACCGGCTCGAATATCAGCCCGATCAGCCCTTCTCCAATGAACCGAATGATCTGAAAGACGACGAAGAGCGTAATTACGGCAAGGGGCAAACCGGTCACCGGCCTTATGGAGAGATCCTCAAGTCTCTCCAGCCAGGTGTGATGGCGATGGGCGATGGTCTGCANNGTCTTCGTCATACTGGAGAGCACTTGAGGCGGCCTGAGGGATCCCTGAAACCAGCTCGGCGATTCCTTCTCCGGTTATGGCGCAAGTGGGAACCACCGGTACTCCCAGAATGGTTCTGAGCCTGTCGACATCAATGGAGATGCCGATGTGGCGGGTCTCATCCCAAAGATTCAAAGCTACTATCAGCGGCTTTCCATCTTTGAGCAGCTGGAGGGTAAGATTCAGGTTTCTCTCAAGGTTGGTGGCGTCCACCACGTTGATGATCAGGTCCCCCTGTTTTGCCATCTGCACGGCCACCTGTTCGGCTGGCGAGGTGGGATGGAGGTCGTATGTGCCCGGCACGTCTATTATTTCCACAACCTCATGGCCCAATGTCATGCGGCCCCGGGTGAACTCGACGGTCGTGCCGGGATAGTTTGAAGCGACTACCCTGACGCCGGTTAAGCGCGAAAAGATCACGCTCTTTCCCACGTTGGGGTTGCCCATCAAGAGGATCTTTCGCAGGGGTCGTTCCNNGCTCCTTTGTCTTATTCTTCAAAGACGAATCCTGAGGGGCGGTGTCGAGTTTTTCCAGTCTCGTATCTTCCATATCTGAACAGAGGATGATTCGACGCCCGGAACATTCGTCATCTCTCTTTCTGCACCAGTATCTTGCTTGCCATTCCGAAGCCCAGCGCCACCTGAAAACCATTGACTCTTAGCGTAACGGGCCCCCGCATAAGTTGCGAGCTAACCTTGGTCACCCTTTTGCCCACTCGTACTCCCAGGGAATCCAAACGCCGCTTAAGACCGTGTCCGCCTGCAATCTGGACAACCGTCGCAGATTGTCCTTCTTCCAGTTGGGTCAGATCAATTATCATGATACTACCCTGATTCCTCCCGAATAGGGAGCACGAGGCCGAGTTCTGCCTTGCCGACAGGTCTGATCAGAACCTTAGCGAGGCGTCTCCTTGCCTCTTTTGCATCTGCCACAGTAGCCGAAGATCTGAAAGAGATGAGACGTCTGTTCAAAGTTGCTCTTCCGGCACAGCCTGCCCAGGGACCTCTCGATGCCCTTGTCAGAGAACTCGATAACCCCGCCGCAGCTGAGACAAATCATGTGCTCGTGGTGGGGATGATCCAGCACCAGCTCGTAATGACTGTGCCCATGCCCCAGATCCATCCGGCGGACGATGCCGCTTTCAACCAGAAGATCCAGGGTTCGATAGATAGTGGCGCGTGAAGCCCTGACCTTCTTTCTCCTGAGGCTGTGCGAAAGCTCCTCTGCCTCCAGGTGTCCACGGTGTGTGAAAATCTCCTTAAGGACGGCCTTCCTCTCCTTGGTCAGTTTGAGGTTCCTGGAGTTTAAGTAGCGCGTGAAAACCTTTACAACATGAGTCACGTGCGCTTCTCCAATTGAGATTGAATCTCATTCTCATATATCCGTCGTCATTATGTACGAAAAACAGCAGGGAAAATTTGATGGGCCAAAGCGGTAGAAGCGCTCAGATGGCGCGGTGATAACGCGCGCCCAGCTCCGAGCAGAGCATTCCCGACAGTATCAGGACGCCTCCCAGCATGCCCAGCCAGCCCAGCACTTCGGCCAGGAAAATATAGGAGAAGACGGCGGCAAACACCGGCTCCATGGTGTAGATCAGGGCTGCTTTGACGGTGGTGGTGTCCTTCTGCATACGGTTCTGGATGTAGAGCCCCAGGGCGGTGGCGAACACGGCACAAACCACAACGGCCAGGATGAGATAGGGATGATAGGCGAGCGTTACTCTCTCAAATGCCAGCATGAAGGGGAGGCTGAGCACAGCCGTGACGACTATCTGAACGAAGGTGAGAGTGAAGAAGTCGTACCTTCTGGTGTATATCTGCACGAATATCACGTGAAGGGCAAAGGAGATCGCGCAGAAGAAGGTGAAAAGATCACCCATGTTGAACTCCGAGCCTCTGGGACGAGTCAGAAGGTAAAGTCCACTCACTGCCAGGACCACGCCGATCAGGGAGGAGATTTTCGCCTTCTCCTTCAGGATCAGAAAAGACAAGGGGGGTACCATGACCACGAAAAGACCGGTGATGAAAGCTGACTTGGAGGAGGCGGTGTATTTCAGGCCCAGGGTCTGAAAGCCAAAGCCCAGAAATAAGAAGACCCCGATGATGGCTCCGGCCTTCAGAATGCTCCTCTCCTTGAGAGTGATCTTGCTGGAGAAGAACAGCCAGAAGGTCAGGCTGGCCAGCACAAACCTCAGCAGCACGAAGACCAAGGGGGAGGAAAAGCTCATGGCCGTCTTGACCAAGGGAAAGGTGGTTCCCCAGATGAAGGTCAAGAGGAGCAGGGATAGTTCAGCTTTGCGGGACTCGCTCAACATGTTTCGGTGGGTTCTTCCGGATGCATGGAGTGGAGCCGTGTCGATACCGCGACCGGTTGGTTCTCGCGTGGGCAAGCCCTTATGGCTTGCCGGCCGCACCGTGAAGGCTTGACCACCCGGGTATTCATCCTGGTTGGTTTCCCGACTCCAGAACCTGACTCAAGTTAGGTTCTGGCACTTTGGCTCCGGTTCCCAATTCGAATCTAAACCTCAATCAGCTTGTAGTCGCTTTTGCCCAAACCCATCTTCGCCGCTGCCTTTATCTGAGTCTTAGAGTCTTTTCCATGGATCGCGCTCAAAATGTCGGAGCCTTTCTTGACCTTCAGCCCTTCGGCCCTGGATTGCGGGAGAGGCTTGGCGGCGGCGATCAGATCCAGCGAAGCCTGATCAATTGCCACTATGTCATCCGAAAGCAATATGCCCTGGTCCTGGATCACCGGCGTATCCGAAATGGCCATGCAGTCGCATTCGGGCTGAATGTCAAAAAGGAAATTTATGTAAAACACCCTGTTCTTCTTGAAGGTGGATAGGATTGCCCGGACGGATTCGGCCAGGGAGACCGAGAATCTCTCATGGGAGATAGGGATGGTCAAGGCTTTCTCCGGGCATACCCGTGTGCATCTTCCGCATCTCCAGCATTCTTTTTCGTTCACCAGGAAGGTCTTTCCTTTGATGGCGATGGCATCCTGGGGACAGGTGCGCGCGCAGATTCCGCAGAAGGTGCACAGCTTCTTGTTCCACGTCATCAAGTCGTCCATCTGGAAGTGCATCTTGCCCCGGCCCCCCTCCCTCCAACTGCAGCCCCGGGCGACCGCGGTCACACATCCCATGGCCACGTTCTTGATCGCCCCTCCCAGACTGGAGTCTATATGACCCTTAACGTGCGAGAGTACCATCATGCAGGATGCATCATAGATGGCTGTGGGTATTGAAACCTCTTTCAACAACCTACCGGCTTTGACCTTTACCGAGTCGAGTCCGAACATGCCGTCCGCCATTACCACCGGAGCGCCCAGGGTCGCCCGATTGTAGCCCGTGCGGTTGGCAGTCTCCAGATACTCGTAGGCTCTCAACCGAACCGAGTCGGTGACGAAAGGCCTGGTCTTGATCTTCTTTAGCTGGTCCACTGCCACCCTGACGAGATTCGGCCTGAGGGTGTGGTGGGCGCCGGGATTACCCAGATGCATCTTGACCGGAACCAACTCACCTTGGGGAAAGTACTTTCTCAGGTCGATCTTGCCCAGGATGTTTTCCAGCCGACCCTCCACGCTGCAGGGGTAATCGAATCTCTCCACCCGGGCACTTATGAAATAGACTTTGCTGGGCATCTCTTCACCTCTTTGAAGTAACAAGTCGGTTATGTCGATCCAACGGAACGTCCTTCAGCCTTGCGAAGTAGGCCAGATGCGCAGGACAGCGGCAGTCGCTGGCCCCGAATTTCGAAACCACTGCTTTCGCCTCGGGTCCACTCAACGTCTTTCGAGCCAGGGAACACTCATCCAGTCCGCCACGGGGAAACATAAAGATTTGTTTCACCGAAGCGTGATCCAAAAGATAGTCTATGTGCCAGAAATGCTTCTTCTGCCTCCTGAGATGTCTTTGCACCCTTGCTTTCAGTCCGTTTCCGGCGCTGCCGGTATAGACGTAGTAACCTTTGGGGAATGTGAAGGTTCCCTTGCTGCCCACCTTGATGGGCACGGTTCGGGACAGAAAAATCAGCAGTTGATATATCCCTTTCTGCATCCGATGCCACCCCGTTTGAGATGCGCGATTTCAGTCTGGAAAGATCAAGCCGGTCCCGAACATGCTCATTATATCTTTTCCAGGGCCTGCCCCAGGTCCTCTGTCAGATCCTGGGCATCCTCTATTCCGCAGGACAGGCGAATCATCCCCGGGGTGACGTCCGCCCTTCTCAGCTCATCTTCGCTGAAGCCGTAATGTGACGTAAGAACCGGAAGGCAGGCCAATGATTCCACCCCGCCCAGACTCGTGGCGTTGGCAAAGACCTCCAAGCTGTCTGTCACTTTGGCGGCCGCCTCCAGATCGCCTTTGACCTCGAAGCACACCATTCCCCCGAAGCCCCTCATCTGGCTCTTGGCCAGTTGGTATTGAGCAGAGGCAGGAAGGCCGGGATAAAACACCCGGTCAACCTTATGGTGTTCGGATAGAAACTCCGCGACCCTCATGGCATTGTGATTTTGCCGCTCGACTCTTATGGCCAAGGTTTTCAGTCCCCGCAGAAAGAGAAAGGCTCCCAAAGGATCAAGGCAGCCGCCCAGCATTTTCATGGTCTCTATGGCTTTGTCGATGACCTGTTTCGGGCCGATGACCACGCCTGCCACCAGGTCGCTGTGTCCTGCCAGATACTTGGTCGCGCTGTGTACTACCAGGTCAGCTCCCAGCGAAAGCGGATTCTGGTTGTAGGGGGTGGCAAATGTATTATCCACCACCAGCGGTATCTTACTCTCCCGTGCGATGCGGGCCATCTCTCTTATGTCCACCACTTTGAGATTCGGATTGGTGGGCGTTTCGCAGAAGAGGAGCTTGGTCTTCTGGTTGAGCAGGGTTTTGACCTGATCTAACCTGTCCGGATCAACGAAATGGACCTTGATCCCCATCCCGGGAAAGGCGTCTTTGAACAGGTGATAGGTTCCCCCATATACCGGCTCGGTGCTGATTATCTCCTCGCCGGCAGAGACCAGGGTCAAGGTCACGGTGGAGACGGCCGCCATGCCGGAGGAGACAGCCAGAGCGGCTTCGCCCCCTTCCAGAGCAGCCATTTTCTTCTGCACCGTTTCCAGGGTGGGATTGCCGTACCTGGTGTACAGATACTTGGACTTATCCCCCTTTTGATATTCGATGACCTCGGCCGTATTCTTGAACACGAAGGTCGAAGTCTGGTATATGGGGGCGGCCACCGCTCCCAGGGAAAAGCGTTCCTCTTCTCCAGCGTGAATCGTTAAAGTGGAGAATCTGCGTTTCGGTCCCATATCTAACCCCTTTTTGATCTATCCATTGTGCGTCTCTAATCCTGCAGCAATAGCTGCAGGCTCTCCTCCAGCTGCTCTATTTCGAAGGAGCCATCGAACCTCCTGTGTATGTCCCCCTTCTGATCAAAAACCATGGTGGTGGGCACGCCCTTGAAGTTCTTAAGGCTGCTCAGCATTTGCTGGTCTCCCACAAGGATAACATACTTGATGTCATGCTCCTTCACAAAAGGCGCCACCAGATCCAGGCTGTCTTTGTCCAGGGCGATGCCGACGACCTGCACGCGCTGGCCGTTGTATTTTTCCTGGAGTTCATTCAGCTTGGGGACTTCCTCCAGACATGGCGGACACCAGGTGGCCCAGAGATTGACGACCAGCACCTTGCCTCTGAAGTCCGTTAAAGAATGCACGTTTCCCTGCAGATCGGGAAGGCTGAAGTTGAAGCTGTGGTTTGGATTACCCGGGTCTCGATCTCCTCCGCACTCCATGAAGATCAGAAATAGAGGCAGCAGAGTCAGAAGAAGTGATTTTTTCATACCGAGGCTCAGATCCAATCCGATCGATTGAGGTTATGCCAGCCGGGCCGCTCCGCGATTTCTGGATAATGAACGACCATTCCGTCCAACAGGCAAGCGAAAAATCCGGATTTTTGGGGACGGGAATCTAACCGCGGAGGGGCTATGTAATTATAGAGCACAAGGGTCGTGAATCAATTCATCGCTCCCATGGGCGAATGATAAGTAAGTTCGGATTTCAGTATATCAGCTGGGGATCGAAATGCACCAGCACGAATCCCTGGTCCTGGAGATGGCTGATGATTTCTCCGATATGGTCGTAAGTCACGTCCGGGAACTCATGGAAGATCAGAATGGCCGGATAAGGGTGAAGCTGTGGGTTCTGCCGGGTATTCCACTGCTCCAGGATCTGAAGCGATCTGCTCTTTAGCATTTCCGCTGAAGCGGCACGGAAATCAAAAGTCAGCTCTCCGCCGCAGACTCTGGCGCCCAGCTTCTCTAAGTCTCTTTCGAATCGTTGGCCTCCGGTTTTCAGTCTCTTCCGGATGATTCTCTCCGGCTTCCTTCCCAGCGCCAGGTAGATCTCTTTCTCCCAGCGAAGAATGACCTCTTCGATCTTTTCCGCGTCAAGTACGGCGGGCGCGAGCCTCTCCAGGGAAAGGGCCCGATTGAACACCAGATGCCCGTTTTCGTCCGCGAATCGGGTAAGATCCGGAAACTTACGGATCTTCTCTACCACCTGGAAGAATCCGGCTCTCAAGGGCTCGCCGTCACAGTAGAACCTCTTGAGCGCCCGGACTATCCTATCGGTCTTGTCGGGAAGCGGGCCATCATCGAAGGTGACCGTGAATCTTGTCTCCAGGACGGTCAGAAATGCCGAATCCCGGCAGGCGGCCTTTGATTTTTGCGGGGCGAACTCCGCAAGAATCCTGACATCGTCGGCAGACCGGCTTCCTTTGATTCCTTCGATCTTCAGCCGGCAGAAGAAAGGCGTTTCCACCCTCTGCGAAAATCGGGAAGCGATCACCTCCTCGTATGAGGAATCATCCGACTGTATCCATATCTTGATGTTCTCCGGAAAGATAAGTCTCCAACGTCCCCTGGAAGCCTCTCCGGCTATGGACAGCGAGGCATCCTCGAGATTGGGATCGTCTCCCACGATCCTGTGGCCATGCTTTTCATGCGGCTGGTAGTCGGCCAGAGGATTGCCTTCCTTGCTCCGGTTTTTCTCATCGAAATCCGCATTGACTCTGATCACGCTGCCTGCGGTATCCTCAGTCTCCTCTGACACCTGACCGATTACCAGATCCACAACTTGTCTATCTGTGTCCGGAACCTGGGTCCGGCCGGAACCCGAGAGTTTAGCGCTACAGTAGGCAAGGCAGAGCGGAAACGTCAAGACAAAGGCGAGGTACAAGCGCAGTGCTGATTTCCTGAGAGGATACGAGAATCGCAATTGATTTAAGATGAGGAAGAGCTGACCGACCAGCCGTGCCTGAGAAATCAACGTTCTATGCTTATGACTTCGGCCTCTCGCCGTCGGGATAGGCGTCAGCCAGAAGCTGTACCGTGTTTTTGACCCCCTTTTTGTCCTTTTTCTGCAGGAAGGTCTCCTCGAACCGCATCATGCAGCCGGGACATCCGGTGACCAGAAAATCGGCATCGATAGACTCCATATTGTCCAGCTTCTTCTGCATGATTCCTTTGGAGACCGGATAGTACTTCAGATGAAACGAGCCGCCCCCGCCGCAGCATCGGTCAGAATCCTTCATCTCGATGAATTTGACCCCGGGGATCTCTTTAAGTATCCGGCGCGGCTCTGTCTTGATGCCCTGTCCCCGGTTGAGATGACACGAATCGTGATAGGTGATGACGACTTCCCTGCCGGGTTCCTTGAAGTCCCTCTTCATATCTATGACCTTGGTCAGAAACTCCGAGATGTCATAGACCGGAATGTCGAAATCCACGCCCAGGAGTTCCTTGTACTCCTTCTTCAGGGTCAATCCGCACGATCCGCAGTTGACCACTATACAGTCGACCTTGGCATCCTTGAACAACTTGAGATTCTTTTTGGCGTGCTTTATGCCGGTCTTGAAGTCACCGGAATTGTAGATGGAGGTGCCGCAGCAAACCTGTTTCCTGGGTATGACCACCTCGATGTCGTTATGGGTGAGCACCTTGATCATGGCCTCGCCGATCTCCGGGTAGACCAGGTTGGTTCCGCAGCCGAAGAAATAGCCCACCCTCATCTTGGGATTCTTCACCTTCACCACCTCTGGGACCCTTTTCCTCAGCGGCTTTTTGGCTATCCTGGGATAGATTCTCTCCTTCCAGCCGTCGGGGAAGGGTAGAAACAAGGTCAAGGGATTCTTCTCCGGCAGTATCTTGTTGGCTATTCTTCCGGCAAAGGTGGCCCATCTGGCCACCGGTGGCAAGAGCCTTCCCCTCTTTATCAGATGGCGAAAGATCAGCCTTTCCAAAAAGGTGAACTTTCCCGCTTCCACGAGATCTGCTCTGGCACAGAGAACCAGATCATCGACCTTGACCCCGCTGGGACAGCCCTCCACGCACGATTTGCAGTTCAAGCAGATGCTCATCTTCTTGCGGAAGACCTCGGATAGCTTCAATTCCCCTTTGCTGACCTTATCGATCAGGGCCAGCCTGCCCCTGGGAGCAGCCGGCTCGTACCTCGTCTCCTGGTATATGGGGCACACGGACAGGCAGGTGCCGCATTTTAGGCACTTGAGGAGCTGGTCTTCCCTGGTGGCGATGTGTTCACTAGTATCCGGCATGTTCTCATTTCCTTTCATCATTCATGATACGGCGTCTCTTAAATATAATTGTACAGCCGCTTCTGTCAAGTGCTCAGCATTTCATCGCTGATTGGAGCTAACTCTCGATATTAGCGATCAGGTTCGTCGGCAGGATACGGATTTACCAGCGCAGTATACAGATCGGCGAGAATTAGACTCCCCGTTTGCGTTCGAGCCNNTGACTGTGTCTTGCGTGACCGGCCAAATTTTTGACTTGATTTTGGGGCGATTTTTGATAAGTTGTGCCTTTGCCGACGCGGACGTGGTGAAATTGGCATACACGACAGCCTTAGGAGCTGTTGGTCGAAAGACCGTGGGAGTTCGAGTCTCCCCGTCCGCATTTGAGGATCAGGAAAGAGGGGAAAGCACGACCCGCTAACTCAAAAAGGAGCTGTTTTGGCAAAGTCCGATAAGGAAGAAAAGAAATTAAGTGTGGACGTAACGGAGGGCAGGGGATGGAAGAGAACGCTTGAGGTCAGAGTGCCCAAAGAGACCGTGGACGAGGAGTTTGAGGCCGCCTATGAAAAGTACAGAGGCGAGGCCAAGATCCCCGGCTTCAGAAAGGGCAAGGCGCCCATGGATATGGTGAAGCGCCGGTTCAAGGACGCCATCCAGAAGGACGTTCTGGAGACGCTGGTGCCCAGGGCGTACGAAGACGCGGTCAAGGAAACGGATCTCTCTCCCATCTCCATGCCGGAGCTAAAGGAGATTCAGTTCGAGGAGGGCACCCCGCTTAAGTT
>JABAOC010011563.1_pt3 | contig 12631 bp, 9 predicted proteins | sample 7062161 | NCBI WGS metagenome assembly JABAOC01 (sample SAMN14538625, study PRJNA623070) | marine sediment metagenome | biome: marine biome [ENVO:00000428]; feature: marine pelagic biome [ENVO:01000023]; material: deep marine sediment [ENVO:00002113] | place: India: Gulf of Khambhat ... | reverse complement strand
AAGAACAAGAAGAACATCAGACTCATCTACGAGCATCAAGAAGTTGATGTGAACAGCTTGATGAAATCCGACAAACGGAAAAAAATTACAGGAACCTATTACTACACTGAAAAGCTCCACTATCATTTTTTTGATGAAGACAGGAAACAATTGCAGGCGGACCTGGAAAAACGGCTTCCGGGTTACGAAGTTCGCGTGTACAGCACGAGTAAAGATGAAACAAAAGTATTGGTGAGAACCTACAGCGACAGGTCGCTCGGAGCCTATTACTATCTGGATCGGGATACGAACGAATTCATGAAGCTTGTGGATGTCAGCCCCTGGTTGATCGAGGATGAAATGGCTGAAATGAAGCCCGTTTCCTACACGTCCCGGGACGGATGGACCATCCACGGCTATTTGACTCTCCCCAAAGGTATGAAACCCAAGAGCCTGCCTGTTATCATCAATCCCCATGGCGGACCCTGGGCCAGAGACACATGGGGCTTCATCCCTGATGTTCAATTCCTGGCGAACCGGGGTTATGCGGTTTTGCAGATGAATTTCCGGACTTCCACCGGATATGGACGAAAATTCTGGGAAGCCGGGTTTAGACAGAACGGGCTGGCCATTCAAGATGATATTACGGACGGAGTCAACTGGCTCATCGACCAGGGCATCGCTGACCCCGACCGCGTGGGAATCTACGGCGGTTCTTATGGAGGATACTGCACACTGGCGGGTCTGGCCTTCACTCCAGGCCTTTATGCGTGCGGCGTGGATTATGTGGGCATCTCCAGCTGGTTTACGATTCTGGAAGGCATCCCCCCTTACTGGGAACCGATGCGGGAAATGTTCTACGAAATGGTGGGTCATCCGGAAAAAGACAGAGAGTTACTCGAGAGGACATCGCCTTTGTTCCATGCCGATAAGATCAAAGCGCCATTGTTCGTCGCTCAGGGCGCCAATGATCCCCGTGTAAATAAGATTGAATCCGACCAGATCGTGGAGGCTGTGAAAAAGCGCGGGATTGAAGTCGAGTATATGGTCAAAGACAACGAAGGGCACGGCTTCCGAAACGAGGAGAATCGATTCGATTTTTACCGGGCGATGGAGCAGTTTCTGGCGAAGCATCTGGGCGGCCGAGCCGAACAAAAGTAATCAAGCCAAGCTTGGGATCAATTCTCTGTTTTGATTATTGAGAGAGAGACTTCTCCAGCGCGGGCCACAGCTTGTTCCGCTGAATGATCCCTGCGGCGAAGATCACGACGCCGTCGGCTCCCGCACTTTTGACAGTATCGATCGTGCGGAGGAGCTTTTCCTCGGGGAAGAATCCAGCCGGAGGATCTCTGAGAACCTTTCTTAAAGCCTCGATGAAATTATCCTTTTGAACTTTATTCTTCAGCCAGGATTTGAACGTGCTGTTCAGCTCTTTTGCCCGTTTCGGTGAGAATTCTTTCAAATATCCAATGTTTTTTTCCATCAGCTTTTTCAGTTTATTCATTTCTGAATCTGATCTATCCTCAGATGCGAGAATATTAATGGCCTTCTCCCAGGGCTCTCGTTCTTCCCTGTAGATGTAATGTCCCGTCACTCCCGCATAGAGAAAGCTCTTTCCCCGGCTCCATTTCATCTGGGCCCGAATGTAATCCTCCAGATAGGCCAGATAATCCTCGAAGCTTCCCTGAAAATGACTCCGGTAGTTCATCGGTGCCATCACATCGACCCAGTCCAGAAAATCGGTCCAGCGCTGTCCTATGTGTCTGGCACTTCTCATCGGATTGATGAAAACCGCTGCTGAGAACTCGATGTCCGGTTTGATCTTCCGGGCACTCTCTGTCGCTTCCCGGACAAACCGGGTGATGGCGTCGCTTCGCGTCTCATACAAGTAATAATCCAGGTCATTCCGGTTCACAGACTTCCCTTCCAGCAGGTAGTCCGCCTTCTCCTCCCGGCTCATCTTGTCCCAGTCCGGAGGCTTCAGGGTCAGGTCGTTGTGCCAGTTGGACTCTTCTCGCGGCAGGACCTTTTTCAAGAAGATCTGGTCTTGCGGCCGGTTTTGGTAATAGAAATGATTGTACGTGAGGTAATGCTCCAGGCAGTAGTCACAGAAACAGTAGGAATCCGGAGCCACATCTCCCGGGTAGCGAACATAGTCATGATGGATGCCGTCAACGTCGTAATTCTTCACGATCTCTTCGATCATCGGGATCAGCCACTGGTCCGTGTATCCAGGGCGCCGGGCCGGACACATCCAGACTGGGTTATACGGACGGTCCTGGCTCAGTTTCTCATCAGAGGTGTAGCCTCCCTGGGGATTGAGCATCGCCCATTCCGGATGCTGCTTGAAGGCCGGGCTGTTTTTTCCTTCGGGAAAGTCACACAGCCAGGGGTGGATCTTGATCCCATATTGATGGGCGTATTTGACAGCGGCGCGCAGAAGGTCGAATTTTGTATAGTCTGCATGGATCGCCTCCGGAAATTTCTGGCTGTGCCAGAAGATAGTGCCGCCGGTTCCTTTAACGAGAGGAAAGACGATGTTGAAGCCACATTTGTCCAAAAGTTTGAAAAATTCCTCGACTTCTGCCTCGCTTTTCCCCATGTCTCCGGGATGGATCCAGATGCCTTTTCCTTGGAATGAATCGGCTGCCAAAGCCAAGCTGAATAAAGCGAATAAGGATAGGATGAGCACGATTTTTTTCATCTTGACCTCCTTATTTTTCGTTCATTTATATGGTCATTGAGGAATGTCCCCGATGTTCTGTCCTTACGAGTGAAACGCGACAATCTCGCGTGTTTGTCATTGCGAGCTTGCGTGGCAATCTCATGCATGTGTCATTGCGAGCTTGCGTGGCAATCTCATAATTAAAATTATACATTTTATAATGACTGGAACACTCCTCTCTTATTCCAGCGCAGGAGGAACATACCGCCGCTGGCTAAGGAGAGAACAAGGGCGGCCGTGAACATTGCCCAGTGTCGGCCGAAAAAAGCGGTCAGCGCGCCGATCGAACTCAGGCAAAAGACAATTCCGAAAATACAGTCGATGATATCTCTCAGGTTTTCTCTTTTCCGGTCTTTTTTCTCTTCTCCTTTGATTTCTCGGGCAACTGGCCCCCAGAATCCCGGCGGACGGCATCTTTTGTAGAATTCCTTTAGCTTCTCCATTTTTTCTGGCCGTGTCAGCAAATCCACACCCAGGATGATGATCCATCCCAGAGCAAAGAGAAGAAGGAATCCATGCCAGAAGGGGTGTTTATCGGTTTGAGAGAATCCTAAGGGGAACCAGATCACATACGAAAGAGGAAGCCCGATGATGATGGCGGCCGCTTCTCCATAAATATTGTGCCTCCACCAGAAAAACCTCAGCCAGCTCAAAGGCAGGATAAAGGCCACCATCACGGAGTTGATGAACAGAAACCAGGCCATCATCTGCTCGACCAGAAAATATCCCACCAGGACACTCAGAAGAAGGATGCCGGCAGTTGCGACGCGGCTTATCAGAACATAGTGTTTTTCCTTGGCTTTCTGTTTGATAAACTTTCGGTAAAGATCATTGACCAGGAACGAACTCCCCCAGTTGATATGGGTGTCGATGGTGGACATGAAAGCGGCCAGCTCTGCCGCGACCAGAAGTCCGGTCAATCCCGGAAGGGAATAACGGGAGACCAGGATTCCCCAGACTCTGTCCGGCTCAGTCGTGGCAGCCGGAAGAAGGGCGGCTCCGATTATCCCCAGAAACAGAAACGGAATGACCCTCACGATCAGAGTGATGAACGCGTTGAACATCTGTCCGGTCTGGGCATGAAACTCGTTTTTAGCGGCCATGAACCTCTGAGCCGTGTACCCCTCTCCGCCGGCGGGGGAGGATGCATAGAACAGCCCTTGGATAACCAAAAAGAAAAGAGTCATGCCCACGATTTCTCCGTGAGGAGGAAGGGCATGGAAGAAATCCGCTCCGCGTTGGGATGTCGCCATTTCATAGACAACATTCAGACCGCCGACTTTGCTCAGGATGACCGGGATCAGAACGAGGTTGGCACCGAAAAATATGAGAAATTGGATGACGTCGCTGTAAGCCACGCCGAAAAGTCCGGAAAGTGTGCAGTAGACCAGGACGAGTGCCGTGGAAAACAAGACGACCTGAAGGTCTGTCCAGTTGAATATCGGAGCCATGGCTCTTATCAACCAGCCCATGACATAGCCGTTCAACAGGACAGCGAATCCCAGGCTCATGAAAGTGGCATAGATTCCCCGGAAAATCCGGGCCTCTTTACCGCTGTACCTCAGTTCCATGAGTTCGGCTGTGGTGACCACGCGCAGACGCCGCCAGAGCTTGGACCAGATGACGGCCACCAGTGGCATCCAGATGGCAAAAGGCACCCACCACCACCAGTTTCCCATCAATCCCCCTTGGAAGACGAGCATGGTGAAAGCCGGTGCGGCTCCCGCACCGCTGTAAGTGGCTGCAGCGGAGAAGCCGAGAACCCACCAGGGAAGCCTGCGGCCAGCGATGAAGTAGCTCTCCATGTTCCTTCCCGCCCGGCGGGTGAAGTAGATTCCCATCCCGATCATGAAGACACAGTAGAGAGCAATGATTGTCCAATCTATGGTTTGCATCGGCTTTATGCCTTTTATGAACTGACTTTCATCTTGTCTTCCTGAGTTGTTTATGCTTAGTAATTCGGTAACACTTTCTTTCTTTTCATCGAGGGAAAAGGTGTCATTGTGAGCTTACCCGGTCATCTCATCCAATTGTCATTACGAGGAGCAGAGCGACGTGGTAATCTCATATGGATAAATATACATTTCTTTTTACGGGATCGTCACACTTCCTTCAGTCGCCCGCAATGATACGAGTCAAATGTCGCCGAATTATTGAGCGAGTCCATGTGTCACTCCTTTTATAAGCTCAAGGGCTTTCCTCAGGAATAAAGTCTCGGCGTCCGCAGTGAAAGGCAGCAGCCCGATATACTTGAACGCCTCCTCGACCTCATAACCGCCTTCCTCAATTGATTTTTTATCCGGAAGATAGCCGCCGTATCCGTTCGCGTAACCGACCATGAATAAGTTTGGAATTCCACTCCGCGCTCTCAGAGATTGAGAAATGGAAGAGAAGAGCTCGAACGGAAAAGCGAACAGGACGGCATCCCCCAATTTGATGCACTGAAGCTTGCACTGAAGCGAGGCGGGAATTTCGTTTTTCAACGCCTTCTCCCTGAGTTTTTCCGCCCAGAGCAGGAACGCTTTCTGTATTTTTTGAGCTTCTCTCTCTCCTTTGGCAGCGGCATTTTCGTAATTCTTTCTTGTATTCTTGTAGGTCTCTTCGGCCTCATGAGCATTGGGGATTCCTGCATAAGGGATTTCGAGTGAGGTTTCTATACTTTTGATTTCGATGTCTGAACTTGCTTCCATCGAGTCAATGATTACAAGAGCTTCTCCCGCTAATTTTTTTCCGAGTCTTTGTGCCGCAGAGAAGCTGCCGCGTTCCAAGGGATCCACATCCCCGCAGGCTCCTGTAAAAAAGAGGGTGGTGAGATCTGAGGAGAGCATGGTGTTCAAGCTGTTGCGGAAGTTGAAGACATAGTCCGCTGTGATGAACAAATTCCTTTCATCCAGAACTACAGGATGACAGCCACAGTTCGCCATCACTGCCTGAGGACGATCCTGCTCATCGAAAAAACAGATGAGGGGAAAATTCGAGTCAAAAGGTCCTTTGTCTTTCCGCCTGTTTTGCCCGATTGAAGACCGGCCCACTCCTACTCCCATCGTTGTTTGTTGAAGCTGTTGGCTGGCTTCGACTGCGCTTTGGACAAGAGTCTGAAAGACTTTTTCCTCCCAGGCCTTATCCTGTATGCTCTCGTCTCTGAAGAAGTGGATCGCGGGCGCAGAATGGGTGTGGATGGCAGCGAGGAGAATGTTTTTTGTATCTATATTCAGCTTTTCAGATACAGCCTGTTTCACCTTGAATGCAAAATCGGTGCTCAGAAATAATATATCCAGGGAGACGAGAAGAACTCGTTCGGTTCCGTTGTCAACCAGGAGAAGATTGGCCAGAAGAGGATCATGGATTCCCGCGGCTTTCCCGAATCGTCTGATGTAGCCGACCAATTCTGCAGGCAGGGAAGGAGTGATCTCTTTTTGGACTGCCCCTATCCTCATTCGCTTATTATTTTTTCTTCAAATTTACCTTATCCCGCCAGTAGCGAAGTTTCCCGACACCTGTCGTTTCCGGGCTGCCGTCAAATGCCAGTCCGAAAAAGCCCGGCTTAGCTTCCACAAGGACTCTGTTTCTATACATCGCTTTAGTCAGATTGACGATCGTGTAGTTGAGTATCGTCCCTTGAAGGGAGGCAAACACGAAATCGCCGTTGGTTTCGATATCCCCGTAGTTCATTCGACCTGATTCGTAGGTGTATCGGGGCCGGCGCCAGTCCCGGGCCATATCCATCCGCAGGTCATTTTTAATTCCAACCGTTATGAGTTTATCTCCTCTTTTAACTTGAATGCCGAGACCCGCTCCCTCCGGCTTGGCCGGAAGAAGGCTGACCTGTTGGGCCAGTTTCTGCGGGGATTCTTCCTTATTGTGGGGGATGAGCACAGTCACAAACCCGACAGTTTCGCCGAGTTCGAAATGCTGGGCGGTTGTTTGATGGATCAGGATTTCATCCTGGTAGTGGCGTTTTTCTGACTCCACACCTTCCAAGCGGTAATGGTTGGCAGGGAAGACGATAAGCAGATGTGTATCCCGGGGCAGCTGACTATTCTGGATCCTGTCATAGACCGTGTCGTACCAGTGTGCCCCTTGGTCCAGGATCTTCCGGGTATGCCAGAGGTTGGCGAGAGTGAAGAATTCTTCTTTTTGCGACTTGAAAATGTCGAAAACCACAAAAACCTCCGGGTCTTTGACATAGGCAATGACCCGATCCCACTCGTATCCCATGTTGGAATCGATGAGCCGCGTCCGGCTGTAATCAAAGTCCGGTAAGGAGAGGAAATCGACCTTTTGGGTGCGGACGATTCTGTAGGACCCAGCGTTGTGGAGAAAGTCGAGAATGCTCTGTCCGGGGACCGCATCCTTTATGCTGTAACGGAATTGTCCCTTCTCCTGTCCCATCCAGATTTTCTCCGGTCGCACACACAGCCGGTTGTGAAAATAATCCTGGCGGTAGGCGCCGAACGGACCGCTGGGCATGTAATCCCTGTAGCCGCCATCGTGGAGGAGCACTGAGCCGCCGGACATGAGCAGCGCAATGCTGTTTTCATCCGAGTGCCCGTGGGTCATCTTCTCTTCCTCGACAGGGATGGTATCCCGCAGATAGTCCCGGAAATTCAAACCGCCGTCTCCCTCGTCCCTGTAATTGAGGAGAAGATACGTGGATTTCGGATCCCAGCCGTTGCGGAAGACGATCTTCTTTCCCTGAACGTCCTCCATCACTTCCTGGGATAAGCTCTGGGGCTGGACCGCCGGGATGTCATCGTTTGCCCAGAGGAAACAATCCAGAAAAATGTAGCCCAGCCCGATGCTGGTGGGATTGGCGAAATCGATGAATTTCCGGGCAATGGTCGAGGCTGCCCATTTCAGGTGAGGATCTTTGTACTGGCGAGCCGCTACTTCGAAGAAGACTAGATAGAGCTGCCAGTTCCTCAGCCAGTTGGCATCGCCGAAATCCGGGACCATCCCCGCAGGACACATCAGGTTAAGAAAATAATGGGCGTAGTAGTACATCTCAGGTGTTTTAAAAAGCTCGTCCATTCTGTCCAAAGCGTTAGCATATCCGCAGAGGGCGTAGAGCCAGACGCCATGGTAGATGGTCGCGTCCTCGATCTCCCAATTTCCCCAGTTGTCGTCTCCCAGGGCTTGGCGCAGCATCTCCCATTCCGGAGCATCGGGATGGTCCGGAAGAGCGCGCAGAGCCCAGGCCAGGGATTCTGCCCGCAGAGCTGTTCGGTTCATCGGTCCCCATTCCTGAGTGCGGAGGAGATAGGTCATGCTCTCGGCGATCAGAGATTCGATTTTTTTCTTCTCGGATCTGTTGAAGACTTCGAGGCGATTGAGTGTGTCGTAAGCGCGGATATAGCGCATCACCGTGAAGAAATCCGGAAGGGCCGGAACACCGTCAGCGTAGTCCGGTCGCTGTTTGATTGACGATTCAGGATATTGAGACCGGTAGTCTCCGTATTCGAGGAGTATCTTTTTCACCCGCCGCGCGTATTCCGGTTTTTTCTCTTTCTCGTACAGGTAGCTATAGATGACCGACATCTCCAGGAGTCCTCCCGGAGGCCGGTACCCGAACACACTCTCAGGATCGAAGCGCTGTTTCCATCTTTCGATCAGCTCGTCGTAATGGTCCCAGGTCCAGTCCGCTGCAGCCCGGGCGTAGTCCAGGTATTTCGCTCGAGGCACAATTTCCACAGAAAATGAGAGACTGACAAGAGTGAACAGAAGAAGGCCGCCTAAAGCGAGATGAATGATTAATTTTAGTTTTTTTATAGTCATAATGGTATTCCTCCGTTACTTCAGGTTATGGAGAATGAGTTTAAAGGATTTGACATCTTCTGTACTGTGTATCTTTCGGCTAAATGCCTATACTCGAGTGGATTTATCATATGAAAAAGAATGGACTGATGCAACTCTCAGAAGATAGATGGGGTCGCGTCTTAACATTTAACATTTCTCTGTTTGGATTGATTTGGAAGGGCCAGGTCTTAACATTCAGCATCTCCTGATTGTGTCTCGGTAGATAGTCTTGTTACTTTTAGGGATTATGTATTCGGGAAGGATCGTAGAAATAGAAATGTCAAATGTTAAGACGCGACCCCTTTTTATTTCATCTCGACAAGCTCAACCCGACGGTTCAGTTTTCGGCCTTCCTCTGTGTTGTTCGTGCTGACCGGACAAAGAGGGCCAGCTCCCTGCGCTTTCAGACGATCGGGCGCGATTCCATGTGTGTTGACCAGGGCATCGACGACTGATTCCGCCCGTCTCAGCGATAATTCCATGTTGTAATCGAGCTGTCCGGTCATATCTGTGTGTCCGACAACATAGATTTTGAGAGAACTGTTCGCATTCAACATGTCCGCGATGGCCTGGAGAGTCGGATCAGACTCAGGCTTAATCTCATGGCTGTCCAGGTCAAAGTAAATTCCATAAACCTTTACACGTCCAGATGCTTTGATATCGCCAGCCAGAGCAGCCGGATCTGCCGCCACTTCCTGTCCCATGATCGTTCGCTCCACAATAGTCAGTGTGTAGTCCCGGCTGTTCGAGCTAACCCAGACTTCGATCCAGGTCTCTTTGTTCTCTGTGGCGACCTTCATGTACACACCCTTGTCGAATAGAATCGTCCCGCCGATTTCTTTGATCGCATTGATATAATTCCTTCTCACTTTCAGCTGACCCGGTGGTGTGAATCCTCCTTTCAGAGTGTACTCAATCACCCACTTGTGGCCTTCGATTATGTACTCGTTGTCTTCAGCATCGTAAAAATCATGGGATTCGTACTCGAATTCTTCATAGCCGCTGATGTAGAAATTCTCCATTCTGGAAAGAAGCGGATGGTCCTGGCTTCCTTCCACATCCTCTTCCTGGCTGAAAACAAGACCCGTGATGAGAAAAAATGATGAAATAAAGATTAAAGTCTTTGTCCGGAATTTCATGGTTATTTCCCCCTGATAGTGTTTTTGTTGGACATCGTCCAAAACTCTGAATTATGCAAATTTACAAATGAAAAGATTTACTCCATTGATACTTTAAAGGGTGTTCAATGTCAATACGATAAAATGTGTCTCAATACTTTTTAAGGAGCGGGGAGCTTTACAAAAGTGATCGAATGATAATAATGTAGACTTAGTGAAAAGCTGTAAGGCCCTATCCATCCCGGATTTCACCCTATTAGATACATTATGCATTCTCCAGAAGAAGCCTCGATAGCAGAAAGGCTGGATGCTCTTTATGAATTTGACCGTGAACCTGTCTCGAGAGACAAGCTCCAGGGGATCGGGAAGTTCATCGGCATGTATGCCGGTGAACATGTGGCCGGGACGGAATTCGTCATCGGAGCCCTGTTCGTGGCCCGGGGGGTCTCTGCACCGGACCTTTTTCTTGGACTTCTTGTCGGGAACATCCTGGCTGTCCTGAGCTGGGCTTTTCTGTGTGCACCTATAGCGGTTAGAACCCGGCTCACACTCTACTGGATGCTGCGCAAAATCTGCGGTCCGTATCTGACTTTTGTTTACAGCATCGTCAATGCTCTAATGTTTTGTTTCCTCGCCGGGGCAATGATCTCTGTGGCTGCCACCGCTGTCGGGATCCCTTTTAACATGCCGATGCCCGGTCTTCAGGATATGTTCCCCACAAATATCACCTGGATTGTCGTCGTATTATTTGTGGGATTTGTGGTGACCTGCCTGGCCATTCTCGGGTTCGAGAAGTTCGCCAATTTTGCCAAAATCTGTTCGCCCTGGATGTTTTTGGTGTTCGTGGCCGCAGCCCTGGCTGTTCTCCCTAAATTGGGGATTACATCTTTTGGGGATTTCTGGGGCGTGGCCAACAAAAAGATCTGGACAGGGATCCCGGTCGAAGGCCAGTCAAAATTCACCTTCTGGCATGTGATGTTTTTTGCCTGGTTCTGCAACATGGCTATGCATATCGGTATGGCGGACCTCTCGATTTTTCGCTATGCAAAAAGATGGGCATACGGATTCACCAGCGCGTTCGGGATGTTTCTCGGGCATTATGTGGCCTGGATCTGTTCGGGCATCCTCTGTGCGGCTGCAGATGTGACTGTGGCCCCCGGACCGATCGCCTTTATGGGAGCGGGAATCGCCGGAGCGGTGTGCGTGGTGGTCGCGGGATGGACAACTGCGAATCCGACTCTTTACCGGGCCGGGCTCGCCCTCCAGACTGCATCTCCGAATTGGAAACGCTGGAAGGTCACGGCTGCTGCCGGACTTGGCACCACGATCGCGGCCTGTTTCCCGGCTTTAGTCATGCGGCTTCTGGATTTTGTCGCTCTTTATGGATTGATTCTTATGCCCATGGGAGCAGTCATCTTTGCGGATTTCTGGATTTTGCCTAAGATGGGCCTTAAAAGAAATTTCGCTGAATTCAGCGGCGCCAGGATAAGCTGGTCTGCGGCCATCAGTTGGCTGGTCACTCTTGTTGTGGCTTTCCTGATTCCTCTTGAAATATTCTTCAAGGGTCTGCCCGGATTTTTCATTGCCCTGGTCCTGTACGTCCTCCTGAGTTTTTTAGAGCAGAGAATAAAACAGGGAAAAATCTTATCCGAGGAAGGATAAATGCGAATAATGGTACTTGTCATTGCTCTCTCCGGTTTGATACTGACAGTTGTCCCCGCATTCTTTGTGTTTTTGGGGGATCTCTCCTGGGAGGTCCATGCCCGGTTGATGTTTATCGGGATGCTGCTCTGGTTCATCTTCGCTCCGATCGGGATGAAGAGCAAAGAGCCGAACACAGAGAAGAGAAAAGAATAAGAGGCTTGTATTAAAGAAGAGACGCGTCATAAAAAGTTGAAAAATAAAGAGTTATCGTTTGATGGGAGAAATTCGGATAGATTCTTGCGGAGTCAGATTTTTTCATTGGGAGGTTAAAATGAAAAAATGGATAGTGGCGGCGTTTTTGGCTGTTTTTGTCCTTAGCTCAGCCTGTTCTCTTGAAGATCACGGGAAGATTTCGGGCTTGAAGATCAGTCATTTGAGATGTGAATATTTGAAGAATCCGCTCGGAATGGATGCGGTGAAGCCCCGGTTGAGCTGGATCCTGGAGTCATCCGAACGCGGCCAGAAGCAGACCGCTTACAGGATCATCGTTTCCTCGAACGAAGAGAATCTTGAGAGGGACATCGGAGATCTTTGGGACAGCGGGAAGGTGAACAGCGACCGCACAAACCAGATCACTTATCAAGGAAAAGCGCTTGGTTCTCGGATGAAATGCTTTTGGAAGGTGTTTGTCTGGAATAAACATGGTGAAGTGAGTGATTCAGGAGAGCCTGCCTTCTGGACCATGGGGCTTCTGAGTCAGGAGGATTGGCAAGGCTCATGGCTATCTATGGAATTGGATCCCCAGTATCTGAAGCCAGAGAAACTGGCACCGGGGCCGCCTCCGCCCTGGTTCCGGAAAACATTTGACCTGGATAAAACTGTGAAAAGGGCATTTGTTCATATCACTGCACGGGGGATTTTCAGGCTTCATATCAACGGCCAGCAGATTGGAAAGGAGGTGTTTGCGCCGGAATGGACGGATTACAACACGCGAATCCAGTACCGCACGTATGATGTCACCGAAAATCTGATGAAGGGCAAGAATGCCATTGGCGCTGTGGTCGGAGATGGCTGGTACAGCGGTTACCTGGGATGGCGAAAATTCCGTGGGAATTACGGTCTCCAGAACAGCCTGCTCCTTCAGCTTGAAGTGGAGTATGAAGACGGGACAGTTGAAATGGCTGCGACGGATAAAACCTGGCGGTGTTCGGAGGGACCAATCGTCAGCTCTGATCTTTTGATGGGCGAGCACTACGACGCACGGAAAGAGATGCCCGGTTGGGACACTGTGGAATTTAATGACAGTGATTGGAAGCCAGTCATTATTGTGAAGAAGCCTCAGGCCAAGCTTGTGGCGCAGCCTTCGGAG
>JABAOC010015081.1_pt2 | contig 12636 bp, 10 predicted proteins | sample 7062161 | NCBI WGS metagenome assembly JABAOC01 (sample SAMN14538625, study PRJNA623070) | marine sediment metagenome | biome: marine biome [ENVO:00000428]; feature: marine pelagic biome [ENVO:01000023]; material: deep marine sediment [ENVO:00002113] | place: India: Gulf of Khambhat ... | reverse complement strand
CATAATAATCGTCACGATGAATAAGAAGTCGAGAGGGGGGAAAAGCACTGGAAGCGGATCTTCATCAAAAGACCCCACACTTTCATTAGCCGGAATGCCAACGATTAGCAGCCGAAACCGTTCAGGCGGCTTCTGCGGGTGAAACATCTGTGACATTCGATAGGCATTGGCAGGAGCCTTGCCCAGCATTTCCTCCTGCAAGTTCACCCTGGTGTTGTAGTCCTTCATCTCCCGCTGGTAATCATGGGCCAGAATCATAATACAGGCGATGGTGACTACGAGGCAGAAAACAAGGCCAATCATGAAGCGCAGATTGAGGATGTTATTCAGCAGCTCTCTGGCGATAATTGTCTTGAGCAACGGTAGGTCACCAATGGTCTTCTCAGGCACTCGCGTAAAAATTGCCTTGAGCGGCTGCAGATTAAGGTCGCCTTCGAGGTACTCGTTTACCCTTGCAATGATTTTCTTGAGCATAACCGTCTCCTGTGTATAAAATCAGCGTACATCGTACCTCAGGAAAACCACATACGCCCCTGTAAGGAACAGTACGTTTAGCAAAATGAGAACTAAGGAATTACGCAGGCTTTCCTGGCTTAGAATCTCTTTGACCGAGCTGCGTCCATAATGAAAACCCGGCATGTTGTCTTCATCAACATTCTCATCAAAATAAAGGTGAATTATCATGTTCTTGTAGCTCTGAACCGCGCTTTTCAACCTTCGTTCTTCCGCGATACCCGTTCCCATAATGTCGGTTGCCAGGAAGGTAAACGCAGGAGCCGGGGAAAATCGGGTGATATTTTGAGATACTTTCACCAGGCTATTGAAGCGGTTGCGATAATTTTCGTCTAATTTATCGCTGTCTGCAAACATGCGGCGTAAAAGTGCTTCCCCACGCGTCTTGTACTCGGGTCGATCTTCAGGAATCCGTTTTAACTCATTTATCTCGGGCCGAAACTTTTCCATGATTTGTTTACGTTTCAGCTCAAGCTGCTGGACCGTCGGAACGGGGACAAATTGACGGGCCAGAATATTGCCAAGGTTCGGAATGAGAAACACAAGAATAGTCCAGACAAACAAAGAAATGACCAAAGAGGTGGAAGAGCGATGTGTAAGGCACGAGATCAACAGCCCCAGCGAGAAGAAAGCGGCCAAATAGACCACGCCGCTCAGGATGAATAGCCCCAGCTTTGCCCAATCCTGGGGATTCATCTCTACCAGTGGTGACGAGGTTACGAGAATCGTACCGATAAGTACTGATACGAGGAAAGGCAGGATGAAGCTGGTAAAGCCGCCGATCCATTTGCCGATAATCATAATCGGCCTTTTCAGGCCGTTGCTCAGCGATTGACGCAGTGTCCCCGTCTCTTTTTCGCCGGAAACCATATCGAAGGCAAACAGCATCGCGCAAAGCGACAGTATGACCTTGATGATATACAGCAGGTCCGGTGCCGCGAAGAGCTTGAACAGGTCGTTCAGCGACTTCTGCTTTGCGCTGGTGATCTCGACTCCTACTGGTGCGAATTCCCAGGGGCGGCACAGATTGTCGTCCAGACCCTTTGCGAAAATGCCTAACGGTGTCGGTGGAATCACTTCAGAATGACCTTTGGATTCCTTCCGCAGGACTTCGTGATTTTCCCGGGCCAGACAGAAATCGCGGTACATAATGAATATGCTCAGGAGAATCAATACCGTGGAGAGAATAGTTATGATCGAAAACTTGTAGCTCAGCAGATTCTGCCGCATCTCCTTTGTAGCAATCTTCCAGATCATTTTATGATCTCCTGTAGTTTGTCTCCGGCTCGGTCTGACACCCAATAATACTATGCCGGTTATTTACTTACAGCAGGACACAATCCATCTTTGCAGTGGATATAGGATGCGTCCCTGTTTCCACAACCTCATCCTTTCTGCAAAGTACCGATAAGCGCAACAGGGTCAATGATGGGTCCGAAGGGACGTTTTTCTCCTTCATGTTCAAGCTCAATCGTTCGGCCGGTCTTCACCGCCAAGTCCCAGAACTTCTCGGGAGTGATTTCGGGCTTCACCTGTGCGGCCAGAGCGTAGACGCCGGCGATGTAGGGCGGACACGAACTCGCACGCCCTTGACGATAGAAAGCGTATTCATCGCCACCAGTAAAGCTGGCTGTCGTTCGTGAATCCATCGGAACGAGCAGATGGTCAGGTTCTTCCGATGGCGCAGACTCATAGAAGTCCCTTGCCCACCACAGTCCGGGTTCGTATGATTCGAATAGATCGGGATCGGCCAGAGGCTGCCGGCCAAGACCTTGAAATTGAAAACCATAGACTTGATCGATACAGCGGGACACAATGAAAATACCCTCAGCTTTAGCCTCTTCACATGCTGTGGTGATTTCATCATAACCCTTCTGCGATGGTGACCAGCCTATCGACATTGAAACAACTCGGATCTTTCGACCCGCGGGCAACTGGCGATTGATCTCTAAAATTCGTTGAATTGCCTGTGCACTGAAAACGAAATTATACTGACGATCACCATCCCTGGACATATCCCTTGTAGCAATGTAGTACAGATCCGCATCAGGCACCACTCCGACGGTCTTGCCAACAGCGATGGAAGCAACCACTGCGCCATGCATTGATGCGGCGTCTCGATCTCTAATGTTATTCTCCTCATATAGCCGTAAACGGTCGGCATATTCTTGGTGCTCGGTTAAGAGCGGCTGGTCTATGATCGCAACGCCCACGCCTTTTCCCGTAATACCCCTGTCGTGAAGGGTGCGAACGCCCAGGCCCGGATTCTTTCCCAGCTCCATGAGTTTTTGCCAGTTGAAGCCGTTGGGCGTCATATCGTTTGCCGGCCAGACCGTCCTATCATCGAAGTCTGCATACATGAGATTCTCGATAGAATTGCGTAGATCTAGCATCGACAAATCTCTACCCCGCAAATCTGCCTGGGATGGATTATCCGAATTGGGATCGTATTTCGGAAGAGATATCATTTCACCCCATGCCCAACGATACGGCTTTGGCCTGCGATCTATTTTCGGAAACGTAATTGGCCCCGGTGGTTGCGCACTGAGCATTATCACCTTGGGGATCACGCTGATTTGATTCGCCGTTCCATCCTCTTTGCTGAATCCGAACCCCAGACCTTTCTCCTTGTAGACGAGAGACCCTTGTTCGTCAAGCTGGACATTACCAAAGGCCTGTTTGATCTGGTCCTGCGAAATACCCACTCCCAGGCCGTTGGCGAATTTGTATGGAGGGCCACACACGGTGATCCCCTTGACGCTATCATCATCGATGAAAAAAGAAAGGTCATTGCCAAAGAGCATGTAGTAGCGTTTCGGAAGATTGTCGAGCGTGTACTTCGCTCCCCCCCAAAAGACGTCTGTTGGCTTTCCCAGCTTCTTCAGCACATCGTCTTTGCTCATGCCAAGTTTGAATTCACCCACGCGTACGCCGGGCACGATCGTAATGTTCCGCCGCGCTATTCGATTTTTCGCCACGAAGCAGAGGCCGACAAGGAGAATCCCAATCAGAACGTAAAGCAATGCTGTTTTTCGTTTCATGGCTTCTTATCCTCGCAGATCATTGTGTTTCCATAAACAACCTTCTATCTTCTGCTGAGTCTCACACCCACGAACACTATGCCGGTTATCAAGACAACCAGCCCCACCACCAATATCAGCGTGGCGGTAATATTTGTCCTGGCATTGACGCGGAGATTGAATCGTCTTTCCAAGGCCTCCACTTGCTCGCCGCCGCTTTGGCCTTTTGCTTTGATCACGATCTCATATTGACCCACACCGACGTCCGGTCCTGGAGTGAGGTGTATCCTCACGCGCGTTTTTTCGTTGGGCGCGAGTTTTTCGATCGTATCCGGCGAGATTGTAGCCGTCCAGTCCAATGGCAGCGTTAGTTCAGGAATGATGTGGAACAACGTCAAAGTGCCGTAGTTGTTCAAGTCGGGTTCGATGTCCGCGTCCTGCTCCAGTTTGATCTCCTTGAAAAGGTTGTTTATCACGATCTCCAGCCGGCCGGTTCCTTTGGGGATCAGAGCCAAGTCTACACGGCCGGCATCGATCTCGGCAAACCGCTCGACAGGTATTTCCTGATTAGCAAACTCCTTTTTTAGCTCATTGAGCATCTCCGCCTGTTCGGTCGTGACCACCCAGGCCTGGAAGTTGATCGTCTTGTCAATCATCCCCACGTCCAGCTTTTCCGGTATAGAGATTTGCAGCATGAGATTGAACTTGCTGACCAATTCGGTGAATCGGAGGCTGGTAATGCGGGCGCCGCCTGAATCTACGAACGAGTAGAGGAGCTGCGGCGGCAGATTCGTTAACAGCAAAGAGAAACTACTGTCGCTGGTCACCAGCATTTCAAGATCAAGCTGATAACTAATGGACGTGCCGAGCTGTCCCTCCTGAGAGGTCTGGGCAGGGACAACCGTGGGTATCTTCTGGAGCGATTCCTTTTCGAGGTGAATGTTTTCGGTGATCCTCTGGCCCAGGTATTCCAGCCTGACCCCGGCCTCCTCAGCGTCCGCCAACAACTCGAAGTGCAGCGTTTCTTTTTGGCCGTACGGCAGCACAGAAACGATTTGCTCGTAGGGCTTGCCGATGCTGCTGCCATTGTTGACGATCGCGACGATGATGTTCTCAATGTTCAGCAGAGCCTGAATCTGATTGTGGTTTTGCCGCGTCAGCCCCACCTGCAGATTCGGATCCGCCGGGATCAGCGCGGACTCCGCCTGCCTCAGGTTCGAGGTATTCTTCAGCACCAGATCGAGCATGCGTCGACCTTCGTTATCGTAGTACTTCTTGGCCTCCAGGATCGTGATGTGGGTGGCGTTGTCCAGGAAGCCGAGTTTCGTCTTCTCCAGCAGGATCTCCGCCTGCTTCAGCGCCTGCGCCGCCTGCGCGTAGGCGGAGATTGCCTGATCCAGCTCCTTGCGGGACATAATTCCCTTCTGGAAGAGGACCTGGGCCTCCTTGTGCTCGGCCTCGTACCGGTCGTAGGCCTCCTTGGCGTGCTCAAGATCGACTTGGGCCGTGCGGAGACTCAGCTCGTTGAGCAGTTGCGTACGGGTCTTGGTTGCCTCCTCCGCGGCCACCGGTAGATTGGGTTCGCTGCTCTGCACGCCCGCCGCCAGCGTCCGCGAGGCCTGAGCCAGTGCAACCACCACCCATGCAGCCGTGAAGAGGCATGACAGGCAAGTGGCTCGTGGGTGGCAGCGCCAGGCGCCAGCTTGCCGATAGTCTCTCCGCGCGCCGTCGGCGCAGCCCTCGGCCTTGCCGCCGCCACCTGGTTCCGTAGCCGCTTTTCCCCAATGCACCCTGGTGTATCCCCTCATATGCCCTCAACCTCGTTTCATTTGAAGTGCCGTATCGCCAGACGCAAATCTTCCTGCCGCTGGATCAGGCTTTCCTGCGCGCGGAACAGGTCATCTTGAGCGGCGAAGAACGTTCGTCGGAAGGTCTCCAACTGATCGTCGGTGATCTTGCCGACGTTCCGGAGCTCCTCCTGAATCTGGAACCGCTCCCGCTCGATATTGACGTTTTCCTGGGCCAGGTCGACCTCGAAGCTCTGCTCCGCCAGGAATTTGTAGCTTTGCCGCACCCTCAGTTCGACCAGGTCTTTTTGATCGGCCAGCGCGGCCTTGACGCTGTTGAGAAAGGCCCTGGCCTCGATCTTCTCGCCCTGGCGGAACCTTCCGTCGGCGAGGGGGAGTCGTACTTGCATCCCGGCAAACCAGCCCGGGTCCGGCCCGCCCAGAGAGACTTCATCGCCGAACAGGCCCAGTCCGCGTCCCTGTGTGTCTCCGGAGTTAGGCAGGCGCGGCTGGCCGATGACGTCGAGGCCCCAGGTGTCGTTCTGATTGGAGATCGCGGCGCCAGCGCTGCCGTTGTGATCCTGGTAGCCGCTGGTGAAGCGCAGGTCGGGCCAGTACTCGAAGCGAATCTGGTCGAGCGAGCGCGTCCCTTCCGCCACGATGGCCTCCGCCAGTGCCACGTCGCTGCTCTGGGCCAGGGCCAACCGGACCATCGGCTCCAGGTCAAATTGCCCCAGCCCGAAGCTGTCCATCCGGCCCACCAGCTTGACCTGATCCGCGCTCACGGGCATGCCGATCAAGCGCATCAATTCCATGATCCGGTTGAACCTCTCGCGGTCGAGCGTGTTGATCCGGCTCTGCTCGTTAAGGACATTCAAGTGGGCCGTCAAGACCTCGATCTTGACGCTGAGATTGCCGGCCGCGAGCCGTTGCTGCTTCACTTCGTACTGCTTTTCGAACTGCTCCAGCAACTCCTGTCGTGCCGCAATCTGCCGCTCCTTCAACTTGATCAGCAGGAAGGCCCGGCGGACCTGAGAGAAGACGTCCGCCACCTTGTTCTCATAGGTGAACAGGGCGTCGCGCTGCTCCGCTCGCAATCTCACATCGATCGGGTTGTCCTTGCCGTATTCCAATAGTCGCTGAGTGATCTTGGCGCCGAACGCGTAAGCCTCCGCCGATCCATCGGGCGCCTCGAAGGTCTGAGTACGCTCGTACTGGTTGATCAGCTCCACGGCGGGCAGGAATCGCGAGTTGGCGATGATCTTACTGCCGCCGACGCCGAGAATCCGCTCCCTCGCCTGCTTGATCTCGTTGTTCTGCGTGAAGGCGAGCTGAAGGCACTCGCCCAACGTCAGCACGCGTTCGGCCACCTGTTTTCGCGGCGCGACCTCCCGGGCCGGCGCCTCGCCGATGGCTCGCTGGAAGGCGAGGGAGTTCGGTTCGGAGGCACCGCCCCGGGATTCCTCGCCGAGGCGCTGCTCCACACGACTGAGCTCAGGACCGAGCCTCTGCGACACGCCGAATTCCGGAGACCGGCAAGATGAGCAGGAGAACACGAGCACGATCGACGCCAGAGGAAGCCATGTGGAAGTCATTGGCTGCCTCACGCTGACGACTGTCTTTTTGTCCGCCTTAAGAACTCGTTCCGCGTAGCACATCGTTCCCGTCCAGCGCAGTCCAATGCCGCCTAGTCGGCGGACCCGATGGGCGTGGGCGGATACCCCCGCCGGAGGGACAATCCGCCACGGCATCGCCAAGGGTCTTCGTAAGATGCCTTAGCAAACACGGTGCCAAGCCGAGGACGAGCATGGCGGAGTTGTTAAGATCTTTGTAGCAGGGGAGTTACGGAATGTCGGAATCCGTGAGGCTGTGTTCCAAACTCGGTACCAGTGTTCCATCCGTGAAACGGCGTACCACGAACGGAACAGTGGCGAGGCCTCAGTCGATACCGTACTGCTTGAGCTTGCGGTACAGGGTCGTGCGGCCGATGCCCAGCAGTTCGGCCGCCTTTTCGCGATTGCCGCCCGCCTTCAGGAGCATTTCCTGGATCGCCGCCTTCTCCGCCTTTTCTGTCGCTTGGGCCACCGTCTGCGCCAGGGACGACAGACCGGCGGGCAGCGGCTCTTGGGCGATTCGTGACCCACCCTTGGCGATGCGTTCCGGTAAGCTGATCGGCTCAATGGAACCCCGCTCGGAGACGATCATAGCGCTGTATATGCAATTCTGCAGCTCCCTCACATTGCCGGGCCAGGCATAGCGCTGCAGTAACTGCATCGTCTGCGGCCCGACCGCCGGCGGCTGGATGCCGAATGACGTGGCATACCTCCCGACGAAATGCTCCACGAGCAACGGGATGTCCTCCAAACGCTCGCGTAAGGGGCAGACGGTCAGGCTCAAGACGTGCAGACGCCAGAACAGGTCTTCCCGGAATTGACCATTCTTGGTCATGCCGGCCAGATCCCGGTTGGTCGCCGCCACCACACGTACATCCACCTTAACCGAATTGTTACCGCCGACCCGGCAGAAGCTCCCCTCCTCAATCACGCGCAAGAGCTTCACCTGCGCGTCGAGCGTCAGTTCGCCGACTTCATCGAGAAAGAGAGTGCCGCCGTCCGCCTCTTCGAATTTTCCGTGCCGCAATCCCGTCGCACCGGTAAACGCCCCCGCTTCGTGGCCGAAGAATTCACTTTCGATCAGGCTGGACGGGATCGCGCCGCAGTTGACCACGACGAAGGGGCCGGACCGGCGCCGGCTCGCCTGGTGAATCGCGCGCACGATCAGTTCCTTCCCGGTCCCGCTTTCGCCGCACACCAGGACCGTCCCGTCCGTGGCGGCAAACCGCCGCATCAGCGCGAACGTGGATTTCATCCGGTCCGAGGCGCCGATGATGTTGTCGAACCCGTAGACTTCCTCGAGCTGGCTCTCCAACTGCCGGACACGCCGCGACAGGATCACCATTTCCACGGCCCGCGCCAGGAGGGCCACTAATTCGTCGTTGTCGAACGGCTTTTCCAGGTAGTCGAACGCTCCTCGCTTCATGGCCTCGACGGCGGACCGCACCTCCCCGTGGGCCGTCATGATGATGGTCTTGCAGTCCGCCCGAAATTGCCGGGCCAGTTCCTCAATCACCTTCAGCCCATCCATACCCGGCATTCTCAAGTCGAGCAGAACCGCCTCCGGCAGGAACTTCGGATAGATGTCCAGGCACGATTCCCCGGACGGACAGACCTGGACCTCATAGCCGTGCTGGGTTAGCAGCGCCGCGAGGATCGATCGGATGCCCGCTTCATCATCGACGATTAACACCTTTGGTTTTCTCATCAGAGTGCTCGAAACAGAAATCACGCTCCTGGATCATATGCCTTCGGCGAGAGTTCACTCGGCGTGGAGGATGACTTTCACACAGGTGCCGCCTCCCTCGGCCTCTTCGACCCAGATCTCACCGTCGTACCGTTTCACAATACTCCGGCAGATGGCCAGCCCCAGACCGGTCCCGCCGGCCTTGGTGGTGAAGAAGGGCTCAAAGACTCTCTCCCGCAATTCGCGGGGTATCCCCGGTCCCTGGTCCGCGACCTCCATCAAGACTCCGCGTCCGAACGCCCGGGACACACCTTCGGGCCGCGGCCCCCAGGCGGAAGAAGGCAGTCGGAGGACCCGAAGGCGCAACGCCCCTCCTGTGGGCATTGCCTGCAGGCCGTTTCCGATAAGGTTGAGAAGCACTTGTCGCAGTTCCATCGGGTCGACGACCAGTTTTGGCAACCGTTCGTCGCAGGCGACCTGGAGCTGCACATTTTGGCCGCGGGCCCTTGCCTCAATGAACGCAAGACATTTCCCGACTTCTTGGGCGAGATCCAGCGCCACGGGCCGGCTTTCCACCGGCTGCGCCAGGGACAGGAGGTTGCCCACGATACCATTGACTCGATCCACCTCTTCGAGTGTGATTTGCGCCAGTTTCTGTTGCTCCGACCCGTCGGCGAATTCGCTGGCCAGGAACTGGATCGTGCTGCGGATCGCCGTGAGCGGGTTGCGCAATTCATGCGCGATGCCGGCGGCAAACTGCCCTATCGTGGCCAACTGCTCCGCGCGATACATCCGCTCGTTCTGACGCAGCCGCTCCCTGAAGAGGAGGGCATTCCCAAAAGCCAAACCTGCTTGCTTGCTTAAGAGTTGCAGGCCCAGAAGTTGCGATTTGCCCAGGACCGTCTGACCGAGCCGCACGAAGACCAAGCCGATCAGACGCTCCATGGACAGCAGCGGCAAAACGAGGTCCATTCCACAAGTTACAAATGGACCCAGGTCGTCATGCAGATACTCCAGTACCGCGCTTCTATAGGTCACAAACGGGCCTGGTTCGTCGTGCAGATGCGCCAGCGCCGCGTCTCTATTGTTGAGCAGCAGTATCTCCTGATTGGCCCTGAACCAACCCACTATTCTGCTGTCCGTCGGAATGCCTGGCAGAGGCTCGGAGGTACGCTCCCCGGCACCCCGCCCCGGGCTCTTCGGCCCCGGCTCGCCGAGGGGAGAGAATCCTCTCACGGCCCCTCCGACATCTGCCAGATAGACGAGCGTGTCTTCGACCCCGAGGGACCGCCGCAACTTGCTGCGCAGATTGTTCGCGAGCTGCTCCGCATCGACGATGAGCAACAGACCCTCTTCAAACTCGATCAAGGGATCTTCAGGCTCCGTGTGCCGCCGAAAGAAGTGGCATACTCTTTCCCACATAGAGAGTCCCCGAATGGCCCACAGGACACTGTTACCGGCTGTCAAACACAAGACGTATCATATACTCCCTGCCGGGATTTCTCCACAGACTCATTCACGCGATTACCAGTTTTGGAAGGGTGTCGAACGAAGAGCCTCCTTGGGCCTGCAGAAAGGTTTTTTGCGAAGAACCAACCAGGCAAGCACAAGGAGGCCTGAAAATGATGCGAAAAGATTTACTGATTCGTCATACGCAGAGGTTGTTGGGCGAGTTCGTCGCGCCGATGCTGGAGGCCGTGGATAAGCCGCGAAAGCGTTTCCTCCCCCAGGTGCTCCGCGGCATCCTGTTCTCCGGCTCGCTGGTGGTGATGGATCTGAGCCGCTGGGTGCGCGACGACTGCTCGGATCGGTTCTATCGGGTCAAACGCCTGCTCAGCCATCTGAGCAGCCCCGAGGGCGATCTGACCGCGGCGGGTCGGCAACCATGAGGGTACGGAACCCCTTCGTGTAAGCCAGACCGTATTTGACATGGCTCCGGGCCGCCCAGGCACGGTCAGCCTCGTGCCAGCTATGCAGGCCACAGAATGGTTGCGTGACCTGGATCGTATTGTAGATCGGCGGGACGAGTGTGAAATCGAACACACACGTTATCATCGAGACGAGAATCACGCCTGCCACAAATAGCCAGAAACGCCTCTCGAAGACGCTCGGCGTCTCTTCGGGAGTCGTTCCGTCGTGGTCTTTGACCACTCGCTGTCTACGTGTCTTGCCGCGGTATGCCATAGTAGTGCTCAAGCTCTCGTCCAGCACATGGTCAATTCGAGAATCGTCTCGGCGCGCCCCAAGTCCCTATATTCGGCGGCCACCTGCAGCACAGACTGCTAGTGCTCAACTCCGAGGCTGTCCCTGGCATCTCTAGAGATATTCATGCCACGGAAATGGCATATCTCGCTCAGACTTGTCTCACTGCCTGACCCCGGAATCGCCCTCCTTGTCTGTCCCCCAGAGACTACCCGCTTCGACGACGGTCTCTACGCTCTTGCCCAGGAAATCATAGGCGCATATCCTCACACGGTCCTCCGGGGACGAAGAAGTCAAATAGGCTGATTGAGTTTCTGCCGAGACTCCGATGCCGTCCGAGTCTTCACGCATCTTCTGTCGGCTTATGACTTTGCCGCCAGCATCGATTGTGAATAGACTCCGCTTATCTGCAGAGACGGCCACTACGTAATCCCCGTCAGCACGTGCGTGGTCGATCCTCTCCGGCAGAACGACAAAGGTCTTACCGTCGCGGAAGAGCTCGCCTCCCTTTGAATGCAGGAAGGAGCCGTGGAGATTTCCTGAAGCGAGAGTGATGTTCTTGTCCTGCAGGATCTGATGTGTCGTCACTGACAGGCTATCGACATTCACTTGTGCCTTCGAGATCGTCTCGATATAGACCTCGTACATCGGCATGACCAGGCCGTCCACCTCCAGCTTATACTCAGTTGTCTCATCAACGTCTATGACGTTGGTCATGTACAAAGTGGAGTCGTCCACCCACACCATGTGGCCAGGCATACGAGTGGCCGAAAGACGTATGGTCTTGCCGTTGTCCTTGGAGAACCCAAGAAGTCCGTGAGGACTGGCACCGTTCCCGGACTGGTCCACCCTTAGTGCAAAAACAGTGCCCTTTGGGTTCCAACAATCGGGTCGCAGCGTCACGAAAAGGTTCGGGTCCACACGATGCGAGGATATCTCCTGGACACCGGCGCTCGACATGCGGAACCTCTTGATTGCCTGGGATTCGCCTCCCGTGACGAACAACAGCTCTTCCGGGTGTGTTCCCGGTCTCCACGCCGCGCCAAGGCACCTGTCCGTGCCTGCAAATGTCAAGACCTGAGACCCCCGGCGACTATCTCTGAGCGGCACGATCACATATCGCCGGTCGTCGCCGCCTCTCTTCACTCCACAAAAGAGAAATTCTCCAGAGCCGCTGACCGCATAGGGTCCGATCAGCACTGGTGTATCACTGTTCGCATATCCAGAACAGACGACCACTCCCAGAGCGATGATGTTAAAAAGATGCCCATTCAGGATCATTTTCCCACCTCATTCAATCGTGCTGTGACGTTCCTCTGCGAACGGACCGCAGCCCACGGGCGTTCAATACAGACTCCGCGACGATTCCTCTCGTACGAACCGTTTCATGCCAATCTCCACATCCGTGTCTCTGAGGACGGACGCATAATCTGTCCCGGTGCTCCCCGTCAAGATAATCTACCACTGCTTTCTTGTCAAGCAGCCATTCATGCCAGCATCAGTTGCGATATTCATTGCCACCTATCGACCGACGTTCCCCAAGGACGAGGCAGCTCTCTCAGGCTGGATGATGGATGACACGGAGCGAGATGGGAGCACCAAGGCGTCGGCGTACTGCCCCTTATCAAGGCGGTTTATAAGTCTTTGACCATGGGATAGTTACGAGAAATCACGTGCCACCAGGAGCATCCGGAGGACTCACGCCTATGTGCTTTGACCAGTGATTTCGGGCTCCTATCGAGGCTTTTCCGGTTAATCCCGATGTCTGACATCGTCTACTACCTTAAGAGGGGTGCCTCGGCGTGCCTACCGCC
>JABAOC010025662.1_pt1 | contig 12637 bp, 16 predicted proteins | sample 7062161 | NCBI WGS metagenome assembly JABAOC01 (sample SAMN14538625, study PRJNA623070) | marine sediment metagenome | biome: marine biome [ENVO:00000428]; feature: marine pelagic biome [ENVO:01000023]; material: deep marine sediment [ENVO:00002113] | place: India: Gulf of Khambhat ... | reverse complement strand
CTGCGGGAGCGTCGGAGCGAAGGGACGGTGGTGTTCTCCTGCAACGGTCGAAAAGGAAAGATTATCAAGGGATTACGAAAACACATGGTCTGAAAGTCCGGAAACTCCGGTACAGGAGGGTGTTCCATTCTTTGAGAGGATGTAAAGAGGATTTTATTTACAGATAGTTGTTGAATTTTCGTGTAGTTCCGGGCTGAATAGCATTGACTCCATAATCATCCGACATCCTAAATGGTGTCGAGATATTCTTTTTCAACTACTTTCTCTATGCCCTGTTTTATCAGCTGATCAGGTGTGAGGTCTTTAATCTTACAGATCTTTTCGAGCATCTCCCAAGTCTGGTCATCAATCGCAATAGTGTAATAGAGCATACCGCTTTCTCCTCTCTCTTGGCAGGTGGGAGGTACCTCTGGAATCGTTTGCAAATTTTGTTCCGGGGATCAGATATCCCCGACCCCTTTTTATAATATACTCAAACTTGATTACAGAGTCTATGTGGGATTGGATTCGAAGGTGAGTTTATTTAGATGGGAAGGGGATTAGGGAATGATTCCTGATGCAAATCATGGGGATGGGACCTCGGTAAAATCCCTCAAATCCATCTTAAATCAGATAGGTTGGTAATTCCGGAGACATAATACCCAATTTATTGATATGAGGGTGGTTTCATCCAGCGGGAGTGAGGATGGTATAAGAGGCGTGGGTGTATGCGTGGTCACGTGCGAGGGTTCATGGAGATCTTAGAATAAAATAAAGACCCTCAGACCACAGCAGTTTGCCGGTATTTCAATTTCTTCTCGGGTAGTAAGAAGATAAGGCTCATTGTCAGGAAAGGTATTATCGCCAAGAAGGAAAGAACCGCTCGGATCGAATAAACGTCCGCCAGCATTCCCGTCACAGGAGTCATCATTCCCCCCGTTCCAAAAACCAAACCCATCATGAGACTTGAAACCATAGACCGTCCCCGTGGAGCCAATTCCTGAGCCATGGCCACTCCGAGTGGCAGAGTCGCCATGGCAAAAAAACCCGCCCAGAAGATGCCGAAATAGATCCAGTTGCCCGAAAGATAGAGCACCAGGTAAAGGCTGGGTGTCGTCAGACCAAAGGTGGAATAGAGAATTGGTTTGTACCCAATTCTATCCGATAAGTGACCGGCGATTAGTCCGCTCATTGCACCCGCTACAGTAAACAGAGATACCATGGTGCCAATGGAGACGAGGGAATAACCCTCTTTCGCATACAACACGGGAACAAAGATCATGAAAGACTGCGCAACAAAGGTTCGCAAAACCATCACTATCCAGATTAACATGATCGATTTCCAGACTGGTCCCAGTACCGCGGAAAGGGAACTAGCAAAACCGAGGCTCTTCAATCCCTCCCCTTGGGGGAGAGGTATGATTTTGAACAGAAAAACCATCACCGCTAAGCCAAAGATCATTGTATATGGGGTTGTCTGTAGGCCATAGCAACTCACACAATACGTGATAAAGAGGGGGCCTGCCGCAAAAGCAAGGGTCCCGCCCATGTTGAAAATTGACATGGAAAAACCGAAATGTCGGCCTGAATATGTCGAGACCATGCCGGCAACCGTCGGGTGAAACATGGACGAACCTATGGACCCCAGGGATATAAAAAGAAGCAATGCCAAAAAAGCAGGGGCTATACCAACAAGGGGAATAAAGACAATGGCCAGCAGCGGGCCGCCGAGGACAAAGAAACGCGTTCGGTAATGATCGGCAAGGTATCCTACTGGAGGCTGGACAATAAAGGCCAGAAGGCGGCTTATCCCTGCCATTAGTCCGACCTGTGTCAATGTGAGGGAAAACTTTTCGACAAACACGGGGAGAAGAGGACTGATAAAAGAGACGTAGAAATCGCCAATAAAATGAACGAGGAAGAGGCCAAAGATTACCTTTATATCAGTTGTTCTTGGGTGTTCCATCATATTCACAAATAAAAAAACCACCTAATGGTGGATTCTCTATCCCAATTTCCTCAGACTGAATTTCAGGCAGTTCAGGCCGCCGGGTCACCAACCAACCCGGCAGTTCCTTGAGTAATGCTATTCGCCTAATGAATTAAATACATCGAGAAAAGAAAGTCAAGGGGCAAGGGGATCGCCTCACGAAAATCCAGAAAGAACTTCATCTCCTGCGCAGGAGGGCGATGGTGGCTCCCCAGCTGCCAGCTGTCGGAGGGCCCAAGTGGAATGACTCGACGAGGGAGGATTTTTCGAGAAAGGAATGTACCATTTTCCGCTGCCGCCCCGTCCCCTTTCCATGGATGATCCTCACCTCGTAAATGCCTGCCTTGATGCACTCCTGCAGGTATTCCCCCAGAAGGGAAGGGATCTCCTTCGGGGAAAAACTATGGAGATCTATGCTATCCTCGATGGGGATCCGTATCGGTTCCGCAAAAGGACCCCATTCCTTCGTCATTCTTCTTCCTTAATGATGATGGTGATGGCCCTGTTCTGTTTACGGTTTGAGCCCGGGGGAGAAAGGTCGGGATATTAAAACTTTCCAGCCTCACAGGCCTTGATGAAGGAGTCCACGAGTTCCCGATCCAATTGGGTCCCGACGCATCTTCGAAGTTCGTTGAAGGCCTCTTTCTTTCTCAACGCCTTTCGATAGGGCCTATCCGAGGTCATCGCATCAAAGGTATCGGCAACCGCCACGATCTTCGCGATGAGGGGGATACTGCCGTTGGCAAGGCCTTCAGGGTATCCCTTGCCGTCGAGCTTTTCATGATGATATTTTAACCCCGGGATAATCCCATGGAGCTGCTTGATGTGTCCGATGATCTCAGCACCCATGAGGGTGTGTTTCTTCATTTGGCCGTATTCCTCCTCGGTTAATTTATCCTCCTTCCTCAGGATCACATCTTCAACCCCAATCTTGCCGATATCGTGGAGGATAGCAGCCAACTTCAGCCAGCGCATCTCGTCCGGTTCCAGGTTGAGTTCCTCCCCCATGGCTATGGAATACTCCGTCACGCGTTTGGTATGTCCCCCGGTATAGGGGTCCCTCTTTTCGATGGCATCGGCCAATGACTCCGCCGTTTGAAAGAACAATCCCTCGATCTCCGCCAGGAGCCGAGCATTATCCAAGGCAACGGCGACCTGATCCGCCAGGGATTGAAAAATGCTTAAATCATCCTCTGAAAAGCTCCCCCCGCCCAACTTGTTGATTGCCTCCAGAACGCCTATAGTCTTATCCTTCACCTTAACCGGAACGCAGATCACATTTTTCGTGGTAAATTTGGATTTCTTATCCACTTCGTTGAAAAACCGTGGATCATTTTGGGCATCATGGACGATGAGGGGTTCTCCGTGTTGAGCCACCCATCCGGCGATTCCCTCCCCCATTTCCAAATGAAAGGTCTTCACCGTTTCCTCCTTATCCCCCAGGGCGACTTCGAAGTAAAGCCGGTTGGTTTCCTCGTCAATGAGCAACAGGGATCCCACCTCGGCCTTCATCAACTCGGTTGCCGCCTGCATAGCCCTTCTCCTCACGGTTCTGTGCTCCAGGGTGGAATTGAGTATTCGGCTCAACACCGAGAGTGTCATCAGCTGCTTCTCCCACTTATTTGACTTCTCCAAGGCCCTCTGTAAATCGCGCACTTCCCTCTCCTTCTGCTTCAATGATCGGCTCAGCTGTGCGGCCTTTCTCCGCGTCTCCGCTAGCTTCTTCTCATACTCCCTGATTTCCCCCCCCGAATTCCTAGGCGCTTTTGGTCTCGTCTCGAAAGCTGCCATTGATCAAACCTCTCCTCTCCACCAATCCCCCAGATAGGTAACCAAGGCCAATGCCCCGAAGAATACCCCAACATAGGCCAGATACACACCCCATGAAACCATCCCTTCGCTTTCGATGGCTGGGCCCAAAAAGAGCAAGCCAAATGAGATGCTATAGAAGAGGACTTTCAGTTTCCCGTGGATATTGGGGTTGATTCTATTGACCCAGGTATCAGATGGATCTCTTGGCTTCCCTCGGCGGGTCTGCAGATAGTCCAAAGCTGGAAGGATCCCAACATGGATTTCCACTAAACACATCCAAAGTATCAGTGTCCAGTGCACGATCCCCCTATGGATTAGGATAATGAGGGCCGTTAAAGCCAGCAGTTTATCCGCCATGGGATCCAACACGGTCCCCAGACGGGTGATCTGATTACGATTCCTCGCCGTCAAACCATCGAAAAAATCCGTGAGAAGGGCCAAGAGCACGATGATGAACATCCAGGTAAATTCAGCATTGCGGTAATGCAACAGGATAAGGATGGGAACGGCGATCACCCTCATAAAAGTCAAGTGATTCGGGTGGATACCGCCCGGGACGAGGGCATTGCCCACCCGCTCGAGTTGAGAGTTCCAATACCGCAAAGTCTGCAAGCCGTCCCTCCTCTGACGACCTCCGGATTTGATTGTACCATACACCTAACCCATTTTCCTTAGGTTTGTCAATAAAACCGCCTAGTTTTGGGATTTTTCGAGAAAATCGGGAAACTTCATCGGATTAAATATTGACATTTACGTAAATGTAGAATATATTGTTATCACCGGTTAACACCGGCTGATCCATAATAAGTTACCTCTCAATGGGGGATAGAATGAGACGAAAAGACCTCACCTTCTTCAGGAAGCTCCTCACCCGTCGGTTGGAGGAGTTGCTGATGGAAGCTGAGAAGACGAAAAATACGGTAAAGGCAGCCGAGGAGTCGTCCTCGGATCCTATGGATCAGGCGTCCAATCAGTTGGAGAGGGATTTCCTGTTGCGCTTGAGGGACCGCGAGAGCAAGCTAATGGTCAAGATCAAAGAGGCCTTGGAAAGGATAGAGGACGGCACCTTCGGTGAATGCGAGGAATGTGGCGAGGAAATTTCCCTGAAACGGTTGCGGGCCAGGCCAATGGCCACCCTCTGCATCCATTGCAAGCACGAACAAGAGGCCTTGGAGAAGAAAAACGGCGTCGAGAAGCCGACTAAACTATCCCCACTGTGGAGCCCCGCGTAACCGCCTGATCCATTGATTCGGCAGGCTCTCTGGCTTCATCTTTTGAAAGCCGCTAGTACCCGACTTTTCCAAGCCAGGAGCCGTTGATGTTGTTTCGGGAATCTCTTCTTCAATCGATTGGTGAGCTCCCTTATGGTTCTGCTCTCCTTGGAAAGGAGCCATAACCCAAACCCAAGCAGGAGAAGTCCCTGGAGGAGTGGGAGGAATAACCCCACGATACCCAACCCAACACAGATCCAGCCAAATGCAAGTATTGCAATCCGCTTCATCGCACTGTACGAGAGACAATTCCTGCCTGAAGCTATCCCCCCAGACGTACTCCGAGCAAATCACCTTCCCCTAGGCTATCCACGTGTGCCGATTCCAAGCCATATCCCAGAAGAGGCGTTCCCATCGGCTCGAGAAGTTGAAGATCTCCTGAAGTCGATCCAACTTCTCCTTTGGTACTCCCTCTGTCAATTCGTTGAGCAAATCCTTAAGGGATTCGGTTAACTCCACGAATTCCGGCGAGGCGTAGGTCTCGATCCATCTGGCGTAGTGGGGATGGGAGGGTACTCCCTTGTTCTTGAGGCGCGTGCCGATTTCAACGTATCCCCACTCGCAGGGGAGAAAGGCAGCTAAAAGATCCAGGAAATCCCCCTCGTATCCGATTCTCAGGAGATAGCTCGAGTATCCCAAGCAGTGGGGAGCCGGTTCGGTTTGTTCCAGCTCATCCGAAGATATTCCGAAATCGCTGCAGATGGCCCGGTGAAGGTCCATCTCCACCTTCAACGTGAGCCCGAGGAGGTCCGAAAACCTCTCCATGGAACCCAGGTCACGGCTTTTCGCCGCAGCAATGGCAAGGAACCGACAGAAGTCCTTCAGGTAAACATAATCCTGAGCGAGATAGAACTTGAACTTCTCCTCGTTCAGGCTTCCATCGCCGATCCCCCGCACGAAGGGATGATCGAAATTAGCCTCCCAAATGGCATCGGCTTTCTTGCGTAAAGTCTCCGTGAACTTCATGGCGAAATACTCCGAAAAAACGGCGATTATTTCGACGATACCCGATGGAGGGCATCCCAATACATGAGCTCGTACCCCTGAAGCATTCTCGCCGCCTCCTTCATGGCCCTTGGATCAAGCCCTCGAGAAATATCGCTATTGATAACAAGCCGCGCCTTTTCCTCAAATTCGGGCACCGGGGTGCTGAACAACTCGAAGAAATAGAGATCCGGGCCCTCAAACCCATATCCTTCCATGAGGGCCGTGCGCATCCTCCCGCAGTTCGCGCCCCATGCGGGGAAATTCGCCAAGAAAGCCCCTGCTACCTCCGCGGCACCCCCGTAAAGGGCAAGCCATGCCATATAGGCCTTGTAGGCCTGGGCCTCGGGCAACGGCTCATATTCTTCCAGCTCCTTGGCCGATACTCCCAATGCGGAGGAGAATCGTTCAAGGGCTCTGAGGGCTTCGACCTCGCCTTGGAGCACCATCCAGAAGAAATCCCGTCCCGGGGGGACCCCATGCCTCGTGAGGAGCACGCCAACGCTTCGCAGGTCGCTCGGAATGATACGATGCTGTTCCCCGACGAAGTACTTCAGCTTTTCACGTCCGATCTTCCTCCCCTCTAAATCACCAAGATACGGATGCTGGAGGATCTTTTCCTCCAACGGCCTCAAGAGTTCCTTCATTTCCCTCATGAGGGAATCCAGTCTTTCCATCTCTCCCCTCCCCTCAATCCTTTTCGCCAACGAGCAGGTATAAGGGTAGTCTCCCCCCGATGAGAAGTCAACGGGAAATTGGCCAGGGGGGTGCAAAAGCCGACTACCTCTGGAATAACCATCTCATCGAGAAGAAAATAAATATGGAGAAGACAACCATGGTGGGGATTATAGTAGCCGACATGTGGGCCGAGACGAACTCGTTTATCCGATCAATGCTTCGGTAGAGAAAGCTGAGAAGCCTCTCTCGCGTATTGGTTGGCGCCACTATTCTCATTGATTTGTTCACCTGTCTCTCAAACTCCTCGATTCCCATGCTGGGCTTTGCCTCAATGCTGATGTATTGCCCCTCAGTACTTCGGCTAATCTTCCTCAAATGGTGCTCCATATCCAATTGAGTTCCCGGCTCAGCCGAAGGATCGTCTTTCCCTCCCTGAGGAACATTCAACGCGATTACGTTGATCTTCACGATATCGACTCCAAGGCGCCTGAGGTCCTCCTCCAAACCATTCACCTCTTCAATGCTATCACACCCTCCTTTACCGTCGGTTATCAGGATGATGCTCTTCTCACCTTCTGAAAGCTCACCGGAGTCCAGAAATCGCCGAATATCATTGGGCGTCGAGATATCCATCAAAGCCTTACGGAGGGAATAGGCAATAGGGGTTTTCCCCAGGTGGCCGGGCTTGATCTCCCTCACCGTCCTCTTGAATGCCTCCTTGTCCAGGGGCCCGACCGGAATAACCACTTGGGAATCCTTACAAGCCAATTCCCTGTGTCGCCCGAAGACCCTCAGTCCCGCGTTTATCTCCTTTTCATCCAAATCGCCGATATATTCCTCCAGCACCTTGGTGGCGATTTCAATCTTACATTTCTGGTTACCGGTGCTATGCAGCCTCTTCAGTGAGACTTGACCCCACATGCTCCCGGAGGCGTCGAGGATGAAGAGAATATTCTTCCTCCCATTCTCCACTGCCCTGGTTTCAACACCTTTCGGAGGTTGTATTTCCCCGTCCTTGTCAATTTTCATCCTCGCCTTTTCCCAGCGCTCGCGCGCCAACGCATTTGCTGACAAAAAGGGCAGCGAAATGAGGAGACCCAGGACAAATGGAAAGACAAATTTTTTCGATCGCATCTTGATTAGCTCAAAAAAACCGTAATAAATGCTTTTTAGCAAATTCAATGCCATTCTGGACATGCGAATGCCCAAATTTCCCCACTAATCCCTTGCTACCAAAAAGAGGGGGGCAAACGGCTACCGTGATTGCGTACCAGCAGACAAGAATTTCATTGATTTGTGGGATTACGATTCGGGTGGGGCGAAGATTTGGGATTGAATTATTTCTCATGAAGGACTCCATGCCGGTGAAATATTCAGCAATCTCTCTTAAGATATAACTCTACTGCCGCCTCCAACAAATCTGAGAAATGGCGAGCCCAGATTCAAATTAAAATCTTGATGTAGAATATAATTGGCTTTCGCTATGTAATAATGGTAGAAGGTAGTGGTAAGAACGCCCTGCTATTACCAGCAAACGAGCTGACGGAGGTGAATTATGGGACCAAAGAAAATTGTGTTAGGACTTGTCGGCAGTCCCAACCGGGATGGTCGGACGAATCACCTGGTAACGGCCGTATTGGAGGGCGCGGCCCAGGCTGGTTCCCCCACTGAACTGGTACAGATGGCCGATCATGTGGTGGCAGCTTGCAAGGACTGCCTACCCTGGGTGTGCAAGACTAACCAGGAATGTACATATGAGGATGAGGGGTTCGAATACTTGAGCCAGAAAGTCCTGGGTTGTAGTGCTCTGGTGCTGGGCACTCCGGTATACATGTGGGATACGAGTGGGATGGTGAAATACTTCATCCTGAAAATGTTCCGGGTTTATGCTCCTTCGGCAACCCTCCAGGGCCTGCCGGCCCTCGGTATCGGCATTGCCGGGGGTACGGGCAACGGCCTTNNTACCCGCTACTCGCTTTAACTTCGACGCAGCGGTACAACGGGCTGGAGAACTCGGAGGTAATATTGCGGAGATGGCCAAGCAGCGAGCCTCCTTCACGGGCCTGGAGGAACGCCTGCTGTGGTATGATGCCCTGCCTTACCTGGGACTGAGCCGCGCTGCGGAGCGGCGTCTTCTGGCCTCCTTCACCACCGCAGCGCTACCAGCGAATGCGGACCTGGCGGTGCCCTGTGGTTTGGCCCGAGCCGACGCGTTGGCGGCGGCTGGGCGAGTGATGGAGTCTTTGGCCGAAATCACCAAGGTTTACGAAGCTGGGGTCAAGGCGTTCGAGGAGAAGTAGCGAAAACGAGGCCTGACCACAAACATCAGATATTCCTTCTTCAAAGAGGGTGGTGATATTGCGATGCGATTAATACAGTTTCAAAGGTAAATTACCTTTGGCTCGGCCACTCCAAGCAACGCGTATGCTCCATTGGACCTGAACTCATTACAGATCAACCTTTTAAGGATATTCGAGGATTTTACCGGATATTTCGGGGAGAGGAAGCAATTTGAGCCTGTTCAATAATTAGAGGATGATCAATAATTGTGGTTGCGCCCCCTGCGGCAGCCGCTCGAGTGGCGGGAAAAAATCCCTCATCTGGATTGCTAAGGGAATGAACGTGAGCATCAATAGCGCCGGGAAGGATCCAGATTCCCTTGCGATGAATTGTCTCTTTTGAATCCGGTAGATCTGGGAACCTTCCAATGCCCAACACTTTTCCTCCGTCTATGATAAGAGATGTCTCTTCACGCAGGCTCCCGCCTGTGTAAACCACGCCTGTTACAATGAGATCGACAACCTTCTTCACCTCATCCGTCCTCATTAGCGAGTCTGAATAAGGTTTCTGATAGAACCCGAACGCCAGTTTCAATATCTCTTTCGTCCGTCCACTCTTGGGGACAGTGGCTTAAGCCCTGGTGGCTGGGGGCGAAAATTAAAGCCCTACGTGTGATCTTGGTCATCCGATTGGCATCGTGGCCTGCACCGCTCGGCATCATCAGATAAGAAACATCCAGGGTTTCGCAGACCTTGGCGATCATATGTGAGAGGCTTTCCGGTAATTCAATAGGTGGTTCAGCCGAGATTTGAGTCAGGGAGATCTCCAGACCCCTTTGCTGTGCTGTGGCTTTGCAAGCTCCCAAGATTTCCCGCTTGATTTTATCAAATATCTCATGATCAAGTGCTCGCAGGTCCACCTCCAATGCCACATGACCGGGTACAATGTTCACCTGATTAGGCCCGAGGTCGATTTTGTCCACAGTTCCAACCACCCCTTCTCCCTTCGACAGGAGATCGTGGGCTTCTCCGTGTGAAACTATTGCTCGATTATCTTTTTCAGTGCATCAATGGTATCTTCGGGCTCGGGTCGCACCGTGTAATCCGGGTTAATTTCGGCATACCGTATAATCCCATCTCGGTCGATAATCAGGCGGGTCGGTATGGGAAGCGTCCAAGATGTATCCCCGTTGTACTCATCTAGCTTGATACCGAAGTTTTGATAGACCTGTTTGAGATCTTCCGGCAATGCAAATCGGATGCCGTAGCGCTCGGCCACTTCGTTTCCCGGGTCGCTGAGGACCTCAACGGAGAGCTTCTTTTCCTCTGCCATGGCTCGGTTATGCTCCTCCAGTTGTGGCGATATGAGGACCAAGGTTGCCCCGAGCGCTTCGATATCGGCAGCTGCTTCGGCAAGAGCTTCCAGCTCCATATTACAATACGGTCACCACCTGCCCCGGTAGAAGCCCAATACCACCGGACCCTTTGAGAGCAGGTGCGTTAACGTGATCTCTTGTCCGCTGGTATTTCTCAGGGAGAAATCCGGCGCCTTATCGCCGACCCTTACAGCCCCTTCAAGAATCCCCGATTTTCGAAGGTCTTCGGTTGCTCGATGCATGATTTCGAGCACATCCTTCGGCGCCTTGGCCTCAAAGCCCTTTCTGCGTGCGTCTAGTCTTTCCTGCAATCTCATCATCCGACCTCCGCTTAATGGCAAATTTGGGAGAAGAACTCCCTTGATGACTATTATTCCGTGATCAGACCCTCCTGTTCAAAACCTGACTAAGCGGACAATTTAGGGGGAAATTCTCAGCCCTGGTTCTGCCAGGGTAATTACGGATATTGAAACTTGCTAAGGGAATACCTACAATCCCGTTTCCCTCTGAAGAGCTATAGCGGCTAGCTTCCCCCCTTACCCGATTGGGGCCCAAGTCCCAGCTGTTGCATCAGGCTGAGGCGGTCCCAATATAGCCAAACTTCTGCCATTTTCCCCCCAGAGAGGCGGGCAACAGTCACACCTGATACAGTGAAACGCTTGCCAGTGGCGGCAATGCCCATGAGTTCTCCTGTATGGGTGCCAGTCATAGTCCAACGGAAAGCCACCTTGTCTCCTTCGGCGACCGAGTCCTCGATGGTGAAATGAATATCCGGAATAGCGGTGTGGATTCCTGTTACGAATTGTTTGAGAGCTTCACGGCCCTCGAGCTCCCTAATCGGTCCGCGAAAGACGAAGGCCTCATCGACAATCTCATCTGCTGCCTCCAGATTACCACTGTTCCAGATTTCCCCTATATAACGGCGGATGATGGATTTGTTTTGTTCAGTGGACATTTGCGACACCTCCTTTCGTGAATGCGGGGTCATTGCTCCTTCTTTGGTATTAAAAAGAAATGAGAAGGCGAAGTCAATTAAATCCCGCATCCAGTATTGAATTCGCATTTTGCCCACTTCCGGAGTTTCCTGGATTTTAATAGGAGTATCTTTATAAGTAATCGATTTTATAGAATAAAGGATTTTTCAGAATGTGATACTGCTGTTTCTTCGCTTCAATACCTCCAAAGTGACCCTTTCGGGGTTCGCAGGCGGGGAATACTTACCCCTTCCGGCCTCTAAAGGGCCGGCTTTCCCCTTCCTGCTCACCCTCGATGGGTACCCCACTTCTCCAGCAGATTACGCTCAGAAACAACAGTATCCCCCTGAAAAAAGTCCGGAAACTCCGGGCCCACTTGCGTTGACTTTTCGTGGGGATTTGCTTTACCGCACCAAGAACTATTCTCTGGGTTCGATTTCAAGGTTCAAAGCTATTCTAAGACATTAAAAAAAGGAGAGACTAATGGCCGGCCGAAGAGAAATCCCAGGCATATATTCGGGAGAACTGTTTTGGGAGAGAATCAAAGAAAGAATGATTAGAAAGGAGCCGGAGAAAGAAGGGAAGAAAATACCTAATAGAGATCTAGAAGTCTTGTCCTAGGACAAATATGAGAGTTTGAAGGCTCTTTCTGTTTCTCAATTTTTCGTTTTCTCTTCGCTTCAGATTTTCATTGACAAGAGTTTATATTTTTGAGAACATGAATTCTAACAAAGCCAAACCACTCGTGAGGGTGGGGACCGGAAGCCACGGGTCTTTGAATCTCATTGGGTATTCTCAAGTGGCTGCTACGTGATTTGGCGAGGGTCAAAAGCGGATTGGTAGAACCGCAGTAGTCAAAAAGCCCTAAAAATCTGTGGGGTTTGAAGATAGCCGGGTTTGTGAACCGAATGGGTTACCCGGCTTTTTTATTGGGAGGGAAAGATGAGGGAAAGCCAAGGGTTTCAGCGCTTAAATTCATAGCCTTTTTCGGGACTGACCGCTCAGGGATAACGCTCACATTGCTGGGAAACCCGAATCACGGGTGGCATCTCCTGCGGGGTGCTCCCGGGGAAACATATTCACGGATGGTTAACTACGGAAGAGAGGGGGTGGAGAGATGGCAAAGGCAAAAAATGGTGATACCGTCAAGGTTCACTACACGGGCAAATTGGAGGATGGGAGGGTGTTTAGTTCCTCAGAAAACCGCGACCCTTTACAGTTCACAATAGGTGAGGGAAAGACAATCCCGGGGTTCGAACGAGCGGTTATCGGTATGAGTCCCGGCGAATCCAAA
>JABAOC010007789.1_pt3 | contig 12638 bp, 9 predicted proteins | sample 7062161 | NCBI WGS metagenome assembly JABAOC01 (sample SAMN14538625, study PRJNA623070) | marine sediment metagenome | biome: marine biome [ENVO:00000428]; feature: marine pelagic biome [ENVO:01000023]; material: deep marine sediment [ENVO:00002113] | place: India: Gulf of Khambhat ... | reverse complement strand
CCGACGGAATATCCACCACTGTGGAACAGTTAGAGACAATCCGTATATGGTAAGCGCCGACCAATATTCCCATTTCCAGCTCAAAGCCCAATCCATCATCGAATTGACTCTCTGGCCAAGAGGATAACCCACTGCAAAGCCGACAGCGCTTGCCGCAAGAAACCGTATAGTGGGCACACCAAGACCTCGAACGATAAACCACTGCATTCCAGCTATAACTACACCCCAGACTAATCCCTTACCCACCTGAGCCCATATGCTTGGTTCGCCCCCTAATAGACCGGCAGTGTCTGAGCCAAGATTCCAACCCAGGAACATACCAGCCGAGGACAGCAGAACGCCGATAACGCCGTCAAGCCATAGCTTAATATTGATCCGAGTATTTGATTGCTTTGTCATCTGAGATTTCCCATTTAACTCCGTAAGCCGTACTCCTGTCGCACCAGCGACTCCAAAACAAACTATAATAGCACCACATTCAGCGGGATTTCAAAGATTCTGACCACGTTTGCGGCCAATTCTGCGATCAGGGAGGCTCAAAACGCCGAGTATTTGACATTTAATACTAGGGACAGCCACCGGTTTTTATATTCGGACTCGCATTATCTGATTTCCTCTTGGCGTTCCGGCCGACAGGGTGCGGAGCGGGTGGCCCGTGCCGTCCATCAAAGCATGAGCCGATGGCAGTCTCTGGTCTGTACACGCTCCGCTTCGCGCAATGCCTGGTTATCGCACGAGCAGGCTGCCTGTGCGGTTTCTCACGCGTCCTCCGGCGGACCGTCCGCTGGGAGATCGTCGTCCCTTTGGCTACTTCTTCTTCGGCGCGCGGGCGACGAAGCTGACGGACATCTTGCCGACGAGGACCTTGAACTCGCCGGGCTCGACAATCGGCACGTTGTCGGGGCCGATGAAAGCGAGGTCGTCCCAGCCCAGCTCGAAACGCAGCGTCTTGACGTCCTTGGGCTGGATCTCCACCTTCTCGAACCGCTTGAGCACCTTGACCGGCGGGGTCACCGAGGCGACGAGGTCGGACAGATAGAGTTGAATCGTTTCCCGGGCGGGCCGCTCGCCCGTGTTGGTGACCTCGACCGTGACGGTGAGCGTGTCGGCGGGCGTCATCTCGCTCTTGTCCACGCGCAGCCCGTGATAGACGAGTCGCGCATAGGACAGCCCGTGCCCGAACTCCCACTGCGGGTCGAACTTGTTGCCGCCCTTCTCCTCGCTGGGCTTGTGGTCGTACCAGGTGAAGCCGCCCGCGTACTTGGGATAGGTGAAGGGGAGTTTCCCGCTCGGGTCGACGTCGCCGAAGAGGACATCGGCGACCGCCTGGCCGCCTTCCATGCCGGGCAGATAGGCCATCAGAATGGCGTTGGCGTCTTCCACGACCGCGCGGACCACGCGCGGCCGGCCTTCCACCAGCACCATAACGACGGGCTTGCCCGTCTTGCCCAGTTCGCGGACCAGCCGCAACTGCGGCGTGCTCATGGTCAGGTCCTCGATATTGCCGGGCGTCTCGCAATAGGGCGGCTCGCCGATGCAGGCAACGATTGCATCCACGTTTTCCGCCGCCGCGACCGCCTCGCGGATGCCGGTCTCCTGGTCGAAGGCAGTCTCGATGTATGATACGTTATCCCGCCCGAGCTTCTCCCGGATGGCCTCGAGGATCGTGTGCCTGTCCTGCGGATAGAGCTCTTCTTTGTCGCCCTGCCAGGTGAGGGTCCAGCCGCCGTTGAGGACCGAGAGCTTGCTCGCGCACGGACCGGTCACCAGGACCTTGAGGACCGCCGCCGCGCCATCGGACGTTGGGGACGCCTTGCGGCTCTTGGCCAGTGGCAGCAGGTCGCCGTCGTTCTTCAGCAGCGTCATGGCCTCTCGGGCCGCCTGCAGGTTCACCTGTCGCGAGCCTTCGGACCCGAGACTGTACGCCAGGTTCTTCCTGGGGTACGGGTTGTCGAACAGGCCGAGCATGTACTTGACGCGCAGGATATCGGTCACGGCCTCGTCGATCCGCTTCATCGGCACCTCGCCCGCCTGGACGAGCTGCAACAGCGTGTCATAGAAGCTGTAATCGGACGGCACCATGCTCATGTCGATGCCGGCCAGCACGGCCGTCTTGACGGCCTCGCGCCGGTCCCTGGCCACCATTTCGCGCGTGTAGAGGTTCTCGATATCGGCCCAGTCGCTGACGACGAAGCCGTCGAAGCCCAGCTCGTCGCGCAGCAGGTCGGTGAGGTAGTACCTGCTGGCATGGACCGGAATGCCGTTGATCTCGGAGGAGTTGGCCATGCAGGTGACGGTGCCCGCCTGGACCGCCGCCGCGAACGGCTTGAGGAACCACTCGCGCAACTGTCGCTCGGGAATGTAGGCGGGCGTGCGGTCGTTGCCGGAATGCGGGAAGCTGTAGCCGAGATAGTGCTTCATGCAGGTCGCGACCTTGACGGGATTGGAGAGGTCATCGCCCTGCTGGCCCCGGATGTACGCCGCCCCCATGGTCGAGGCGAGGTACGGGTCTTCGCCGAAGGTCTCGAAGACGCGCGGCCAGCGCGGCTGCCGGGCGAGACCGAGAACGGGGTTGAAATTCCACGGGATGCCCGCCGCCCGCGTCTCGAGCGCCGCGATCTCGCCCACCTGCTCCATGAGCCTGACGTTACCGGTTGCGGCCATCGCGATGTTCTGCGGGAAGATCGTCGCGCCGAGCACGTAGTTGGCACCGTGAATGGAGTCGATGCCGTAGATGACGGGGATGCGGAGCCGGGTCTCTTTGGTCGCGACGTCCTGTATCTTCGTGATGATCTCGTGCCAGTTCTGCACGGTGCGGGCCTGGCCGCCGCAGTTGAGGATCGAGCCGATGTGGTGCTTGAGAATCCCCTCCCGCAGCTTTTGCTCATCCAGAATGAGATATCCCTCCTGGCCCGATTTGGCGAACGATTCGAGCGTAAGCTGCGTCATCTGCCCGACCTTCTCTTCCGGCGTCATCTGCGCCACCAGCCGCCGGACTCTCCTGTCGATCTGTGTCCGCGTCATCCTGCGGTCCTTGACACTCGCGCAACCCAGCACCACTGAGGCCAGCGCCAGCAGACTCATCAACTTTTTCATGGCGTTTTCCCCTTTTTCGTGAATTATCGGCAATCCCGTCGGGCGGCCATGGCAGTTGCCTGCATGCACCACTGCCCGGCCTCTGCGTAACGTTCACCATCGTAACAAACGGCCGGGCCGGCGCAAACACAAAACTTGCCCGGGACCGGCCCCGCGACTATAATTCGCCTCAAGCAGAGAAATCGCGGAAAGGGGTCTGGACCCGGGTGATCGACCGTCGTTTGCCGGTCCGTTCCTGCTGCGCCGCGAAGAGGGATATGCCGTCGCGGTCGTGCCGCGTTACCACATGCTGGCGACCCCTTCCGGTCAAGAGGTGTTCGATTGGCGCAGGTGCCTCGACCATACCAAGCGCCGTGTGGGAGCAACCATCGCCCGGACGAAGCGCCGGGCCGGGAAGGAAGCGCATGCCTTCGATGGATTCGCCGGCTGGGACAAGGATTCTGCGAACATGAGCGCCAAGCAGACGCGCGATTCTGAGCCAAGCGGTGGACGACCCGTGTCCATACGTGAAACAGTTCATTCGGCAGGCGTTGGAAACACTGCAAATTGAAGGCACGAAAACGAATGCGGACAACGCGAATCCGCGGGACTACAACTGAATCAGCGCCGGGACGATGCCGCCGGCCCCAACGTGGAGCAGGGCCATGCTGACGGGCAGGTGAAATCTCCCGGGGCCGGCGCTGCCCGGATTGAGATAGAGAATGCCGTCCTTGTGTTCGATGACAGGCTTATGGGAGTGCCCGTAAATGACGACGTCGACCCCGGCGGCCACCGGGTCGAGGTCGAGCGTGCCGATGTCGTGAACGACGCAGATGCTCGCGCCGTCGATCTCCAGGTACTCGGTCAGGTTCAGTTCCTTCGCCCACCGCCCATGGTCCACATTGCCCCGCACCGCGACGACCTCGGCGATTTTCCTCAGTTCCGTGAGGACGGACGGGCCGCCGATGTCCCCGGCATGAATAATCATCGCGCAGGCCCCGAGCCGGTCTTTGACCTGCTCCCGCAGCAGGCCGTGCGTGTCCGATATGACGCCGATGTCTCCCGTCATCCAGGAGCCCTTGCCCGCTTTCAACCCGGGTCAACCTGATCGTTGGTTTACCACAGCGGCTGCGATTATAGGTGGGCCGGCCTCGGCTGAGAAGTGGCTTGTCGGGCTTGCGAGCGTGCACATCACGTGTGCAGGTGGCCCGTTCTATTGCCCCTTGTCCGACTTGCGCAGGGCCGTGACGTGCGTGACGAGTTCATCGAGCTGTTCATCCGTGATGCGGTCCCGGGGAAGGCGGGCATGATGCCGCGGCCGTTGCGCACCTGGGAGCGGACCAGGCTCTCCGGGATGGGCCTGTTGTTCCGGGCCGGCCCGATACCCGCCCCGCCGCCCGGATGACATCCGTTGCAATTGCTCAGGAACACCTGCTCGCCTCGGGTGTCGGCCTCGGTGACGCGCCAGGCCACCCGTTCCCATCTGAGCCGAATCCTAACAACGAGCCACGGATCGCACATTAAGCATTTTCCCTACCGAGAACTCGTCTTTAGCCTATGATCCGCTCGCACAACCAGGTGCTATGTTGTCTGAAAAATCCGTGAGAGAGACGACATGGCACAAACGTAACCGGCGGCCAGGAAGGTCTTTACGGGGCCGCGCGACAACCTGCCACAGGGCAAGTGAGAGTCGTCGGAGTAGACCGCCGGCAGGGGACGGCGGCCATTCGTGACAGTGGTCGTACGCCACGGTCGCGCGATACATGAGGTGTTCGTGGTTCACAGTAATTAGGGAGAATGTTATGTTGACGAAAACTATCACAGCAGTCAGTGTCTTTTGCCTGGTCTTTCCCGCGGCCGCGTTCGCGCAGGGATTTTCCCAGGGCGACAGGGACCTCCTCCTCAACGCCTTTGGCGTCAGCAGCGATGATTTCGACACCACCTCGCTGTCCGTAGCGGCCAGCCTGGGCTACCTCTTCACGGACAACTTCGAAGGAGCGCTTCGTCAGGATTTCAGCTTCGTCAATGCCAAGACCGGGGGCAGCTCCTGGGCCGCTACTACGCGCGCAGCCGGGGACTACCACTTCGATATGGGCAACGTCTGGCCGTTTGTCGGTTTCACTCTCGGCTATATCTACGGCGATAACGTCGCGGACTCATGGGTATTCGGCCCTGAATTCGGCGCGAAGTATTTCGTCAACGACGCCACCTACATCATCGGCGTGATCGGAATTGAATGGTTCTCTAAGAACGGCGGTGGCAACGACGTGTATGACGATGGCCGGTGGATCTACGCGGTCGGTATCGGGTTCAGGTGGTAGAAGCAGACCCGCGTTTGCGCACCGGAACGCTTTGTGACCATTCCGGGTCTCCGGCCTTTGACCGGCTCAGGAACGCCGCGCCATGGACTGCACGACGGCATGAATGACGCGCGCCGGAGTCGATGGCCCAGGCGTTCCCGGCCGGCTCGACCGTCATTTGCTCATGACGGTCAGCTGTAGCGCCTCAATGGGCCCTGTGTTGTTCAGCTCGTTCTCTTCTGCGACCCGGTTGTCCGGGTCAATCAGCCACCCCACGTAGTAGGTACCGGCGGCGATGTCGGTTGGAAAGTTGCCCATCCAGGACAGCGTGGCGGAGCCGCCCGCATCGATCCGCATTCCCGCCTGGCTGAGGAGATAGTCCGTCGTGGTAATCTTCGCATCCGTCGATACATAGATGGCCACGAGGAACGAATCCGAGGTAACGCCGCCCCGATTGCCAATCTCGCCGCTGACCTTGAGGATTTGTCCCTCCTGGCCCGCGACCAGGGTTGAGGGCAGCAGGCCGTGGAAACCTCCCGCCACGTCGTGCAGGTCGGCAAGCACCAGCCGCCTGAGCTCCGAGCACGCCATCCACCAGCCGGACTTATCCGGATACCACGGCGGCCGGAAACCACATGCCTCATCGTTGTCGTCGCCGCCGGCCCAATCATCCCAACTGACGAAAATAGGCGTGACGGGGTCGAGCGGATCGCAGCATACCACGCTGCCGGCGGCGCCCACGATCAGACCCGTCGCACCACCGGGCTCACTGACCAGCAGCTCAACGCGATCGCCCGGCTGATAGGGCGGCTCACAACAACTGGGCTCAGGACAAGGAATAAGGATCGAGTGGAGGAGCATCCCGGTCAGGTCCTGGCGAATGACGCCGTCGGAGGCAATGACCTCGCCGTTCAGGAGTGTGCCGTAGGGAGTCAGAAGCCCCGAGGCGCGGAACCGCCCCATCGGCAGCGGCTGGCCCAAATCAACGTCGGGCAGATAGTAAACCTCCATCCTGCCGGCAAACAGGCCGACGGCGCTGGGGTCCAGGCACTCCTTTCCCACGCACAGGGTCATCTGCTGCAGGGTGCCGCACGCACTCGCAAATACCTTGGCGACATCCTTGACGGAGACCCACCACGTGGAACCGGGCGGGAAAATCCCGCTCAGGCGCTCGGTACATTCCGTGTAGGCGTCGTCGTCGCCGCCGTTGGCCCAGAGGTCCCAACTGACGAGGATCGATTGCTCCTCGTTCGATCGACAGCAAATGATCGTCCCGGTGGCCCCGCGCGGCAGATCCGTCGCGCCGTTGGGATTATCCGCGCTGATCAGCACCACGCGATCCCCATAGCTGAAGCCGCACGTCCAGCGGTCGCAACACGATGTCCCCATCCAGGTTGTCAATGACATGATGGGATGGTAGATATCTCCATCCCGCTGGGAACACAGCCGGCCGGATTTCGGATCGACCGGGCTCCTGTTGAGCAGGCCGCGGACGCGCACGCCGTTGCCTTGCTTTACCATCCACCACTGTTCTCTGAACTCCGGTCCCACGACAAGGTAGAAGAGGCCGCCATCATCCGTCGCCAGATAGAGGCAGCCTTCGGGATCTTCGTGCAGGATGCCGGTCTCGTCAAACGGCAGTCCCAGTTTCACCTCGGCGGGATTCACCGACGCTGTCGAACCGGGGGGATACGACCCAATCAGGTCCGTGGCACACCGCGGGTCCTCAGACCCACCGCTGTACAGGTCCCAACAAACCACAAGCGATCCGGTACAGTCCGCCATGTCGCAGCACACGATTGTGCCCGACATGCCCGCCTTGAGCCCGGCTCCCGCCGCCGGAGCGTCCTCGAGCAGCGTCACCCGGACGCCCGGGGCAAAACCTGCGGGGTAGGTCGGACGTGCCGCGCCCGGTTCCGCCGCAACTGCCAACCCATGTGAATAATTGATCCCGCCCAGACAGCACAAAAGCAGGATTCCCAAACCGATTCTGTGAACAACGGTGTGCCTTTTCATCTTCGTACCTCCTCACAGTGCATGGTTTTCGGCCCATCCGGGCCACTCCCCGAACCTCCCATCGCGCGGACCGGCGAGAGAGATCCCCTTCTCTCTCGTTGCACCCAAAGCCTCAGCGCGGCGTCCGAGCTTGAAATAGCATACCACATTCCGGAACAATTTCAAGGATATTCTCGGAATATTTGCAGAACGTGACTACCCCCAGGCCGCCTGCGCTTTGGCGCTGCCGACGGGCCCCGTCGCCCCCACAATCTGCGTGTTCACGGTCATGCTGCCACTCTTTGCACGTCGGGCGACTGCCACCACGGCTTGGACAAGCCGAGCCAGGCCAGGATCCGCGACTCTCTTGCTTATTCCGTGGCAGGGCGATAGAATCGAGGAGAAGGGACTTGCGGGTTCGCGGGCGGGTGACGAACAAGTGGGATTGTTCTGGTACGGATGTTCGTGAGATTCCGTTGTGAAAATTGCGGCCGGCGCTTAAACGCCGCTCCGACGCGCGCCGGAAAAAGGGGCAGATGCCCGAAATGCGGAAAGGTTGTGGTAATCCCCGATCGGCCGGTCGAGGACGCCGCACCTGCCCAACCCGGACACAAGTCGCCGTTTCACGACGTGCTGTTGCTCGACACCCCCCGGATCGAAGCGGCTGCACCCGCCGTGGCGGCACAATCCGATGCCGAGACGGCCTATCAGGCGCTGCAGGCGCTCCAAGGCGGCCGGCTGTTCAAACAGGACGACGAGCCACCCCGGAGGAAGCTGCCCTGGCCCATCGATATCTTCCTGTATCCCTTCAACCGGGCGGGATTGACGATCCTCGTTCTCTGCGCGGGCCTGCCCTTCCTCGTGCGGGTCATCCTGCGCTTCTGCATGTACCTCAGCGCCGCCTTCCCCCCGATGCTGGTCTTCTGGGTCATGTTCATTGTCTTCCACTATTTCTCGCTCGTGCTGTCGTTGCTGTACATGAACTGGTACGTCTGCGAGTGCATCCGGGACAGCGCCGCAGGCGGCATACGGGCGGCCGACACGACGGCCACGACACCAGGGCTGGGCGAGCTTTTCGGCCAGTCGCTGCGCGTGATTGTCGCTGCCGCGGCCTGCCTGGCGCCGGCCCTGATCTATTTGCATCAGACCCGCAGTCTCGACCGGCTGTTCTGGACCCTCTACGGCACGGGCGGCTTCTTCTTCCCGATGGCCCTGCTGGCGGTCGTCATGTTCGAGGGCCTGCGCGGCCTGAATCCGCTGCTGCTGGCCGGGTCGATACTCAGCACGCTCCTGCGGTACTGCGCCCTGGTGCCGTTTTGCTACGTCCTGTGCCTGCTGCTTCCGGTGGCCGGCTATTTCTTGTTCAAGGTGTGGATCCTGGCTTATGTCCTGTTATTTCTGGCTTTCTACCAGTTATTGATCCTGGCCCATCTGCTTGGGCGATTCCACTGGAACAACCGCGAGAGATTGAATTGGGACGCGTGACAAGCTGCGGTGCCAACGCGCACTCCACTATGACTCGCCGACAAACAAGAAGGCCCGGCTGACGCCCTGGCGGACGGGGCCGGGCCCTGCTTGTCCATGCAACCTTACCGATCAAACAACCAACGTCAGGGAGCCGGAACAAAGTACAACGTCACTTCGGCCACCTGGACGTCCGTGGCGCCGCCGGGCAGCGCACCGATGTCCAGGTTTTCGCCCTTGACCCAAAGCACCGTGGTGACGTTGCCGGGACCGACAATACTTGGGACGAGCCATCCCGTCCACGTTCCGCCGGCGGCCGAGGTCGCCGTGACCACCGCGCTGAGCTGGGCCTTGAAGTTCATCTCCAGATGGAGCGTCGTATGGCCAATGTACGTGTAGGAAGAGGGGGGCGCGTTGGGATCGGGGCTCAGAGCGATACAGCTTCCGCCGAGGCAGATGACCAGCCCGGGACCGGGGCCGGGCTTTTTGGCAAGCTGCTCGTAGGCGCCCATGTCCACGCGCGTCCCTTCTATGCGCGGCTCGTTATCCAGGTCCCACGGTATCTGCTCGACGGTGTTATCATCGCCGTCGAGGTCCAGGAGGTCGGCCGGGAGTGCGGCGTTGCTGCCGGCGTCGATGGCCGGCGAGGTGCCGTTGAGCCGATAGTCCCCGTCGATCCATTCGCCCTCGATGCTGTGGACACCGGGCTTGATGAACTGCGGGTCCGCGCTGATGTTGCCGGTGCCGGTCCAGCCGCCTTTCACGTCACTGTACGTGACCTTGACCGCTCCCGGGTTATTGCTCCAGATTTCGTTCCCGCCGTTATACAGGATGCTGTTGGCCACCTCGATCTGCGTGCCGCTCGGCGGGCTCCAACTGAAGCTCGAAATCGCCTTGTCGGCCGAGACCTGGTTGTCCGCCACGGTGGAGTCGAGCACCTTGAGGGTCCCATCGAGGTTGTAGATGGCGGCGCCGCCCGCGGTATCGGCATAGCCGGCCGTGTTGCCCACGATTCGACCGTTGTGCAGAGTTGCATCACCGCCATAATTGTGAAGTGCACCGCCCAGCATCAGGGCCCGGTTACCGACCAACTGGGTATTGACGAGCGTGAGCGCCCCGCCGAGATTCGTGATCGCCCCACCCCAGACCGCGCTGTTGGCGCTGAGAGTGGAGTTCACGATGTTCAGTCCGCCGCCGGGATTGTAGAGCCCGCCGCCGCTGTCGTGCGGATAGGGACCGTCGCCGTGGCCCGACCTGACGGTGAATCCGTCCAGCAGGGCGGGCGGTGAGCCCGCCGGCCCGGTCACGACGTGGTAGCTGTTGTCGTCCAGGTTTAGAATGCCCCAGAGGTCGTTGCCCTGCAGGTCGCCGCTCAGGACCGTCTCGTAGAGGGCGACGTCCCGCGCGTCCGGATTGGGCTTGCCGTAGCCGGCAAAACCGCCCCGAACGATGACACCGTCCGGGAGCACGAAGCTGGCCTCGCGGTCACCCGCAACAACGCCGGCGCCCTGGTCGGGCTTGTACCGCCCTTCCGCCACGAGAACCTCATCGCCGTTGCCGGCGACGGCCAGAGCGTCCTGAAGGGTCAAGAAGGCCGTTTGCCAAGTCGCGCCGTTGTGGGCCGGACCCGGCGCGTCGGCATCGACGCGATACGCGCCTTTCGCCCCCACGGTAAAGTTGATCTCGAAGGCAATGTCCTTGTGCAGAGTCGTGAAGGTCCAGTCTCCCGCCGCCAACGGGCCAAAGTCGCCTTCCAGCCCACAGACCGGCATGTAGATCAGCGTGCAGACCGTCGGCGCGGGGCCCTTGAACCACAGGAGGATGACCTTCGACACCGGGTCGATCGAGAGTTGAGGCGTGCCGCCCAGGTTGGTCTCGCCCACGCACGCATTGGAGTAGACTGGCGTCGGGCCTGAGAACGTGATGACATCCGAGGGGGACGGCTTCGCCGGGTCGATGCTCCAGTCGGCGGGCGGCGTCGTACCGGACTTCCAGGAGATGCTCGCCGCCTGTAACACCCCCCACGGCACCAGGAGCAACAGGGACACAATGATCGTCATCTTTCGCACCTTCATCTTCCCATCCTTTCAAAAGAGGCCATGTGTGCGCCACCAACCGCCGTTTTTCACGACGGGCCGGTCAGAATTGATAAGAGCGTGATGTCCTCCTCAGGCATAATCCCCTTCCTGCGGCTGTCATCGTGTGACGACTCAGCCGACACCGTATGAGGAGACCCGGTCCGAGTCCCTTCGGTCCACTGTGACGCAGCATACCATTTCGACCGGCCGGCGTCAACCGGCCTCTTTACTTGGCGACCCGGCGCAGCGCTCCGTCCCCGCCCGTCGTAGCGGGCTTCGTGCCGCAAGGTCGCCGGGCAGGTCCCAAACCCCACAGTTGTCACCTGCCCTTCGGGCTACTTGCTGGCACGCAGACCACCNNGGGACATGGGCCGGGCGCTGCTCGCCGGCGGTGTCGGCGGGTCGTTGACGAGGAGCGAGTCTTTCCGGTTGGCGGGCTGGCTGCCGAACGTCGGCGGCGTGCCCAGCGCGTCCCCGGCCGTCGGATTGCCCGAAACCGTGTAGATGTTGTCATCATCCACACCACAGTATGGCCGCTTGGCGAACTCGACGTGGCTGTCGAGAAACAACACGTTTTGCCCATCGCCGTTGTGAGGGTGAGTATTGCCTTTGCGGGCCTGCTCGCTCGTTCCTCCGAACGGCGCAAGGTCGGGCTGGAATTTCGTGAAGTCCCCTGCCTTGGCGGACGGCGAGGCTATCCAGGGATTGCGGTCGGCGGCCACGGCAAAGCCCGGCAAGTACGAGGTGTTCAGCGCGTACATGCCATAGGGCATATGATACGAGTAGCTGCAATGCAGCCACGGGGTGGGCCCGAAATCCCAGAAGTCGATCAGGTCAGCCTTCTTGTCCGGCACGCGGTACATGCCGCGTCTGAATTCACTCATTCCTTTCTCGAATCGGCTCTTCCTGGTCGTGCAAAGGAACGTCTTTGGCGCAACCTCGGAGTATTTGACGAGCAGATACAGGCTCGCGCTCATGCTCACTTGACCCCCGTCGCCATTGGTGCGGTTTATGCCGCAGGCGGTGTAGCGATCCGGGGCCGTCCAATCCGGTATGCTACCGGTCCACACACTGCTGCGTCCTCCCGCGCGAGGGAATTCATCTTCATAGTCGTTGGCGTAGATCAGCATCGCCCTGCCGATGCCGCAGAGGTTCGTGCTGCAGGTCATTCGGAAAGCCGTGGACCGACGCCGAGCCAGCATCGGCACCAGGATGACCAGCACAAGCATGCATATCAGTATCAGGAACAGAGTCTCGGCGAGGGTAAGGCCGTTTGGTTTGCCGTGTCTCGTCATGTTATGGCCCCTCTCATGGTTCCGCTCACGCGACCCGATGCCGCCGCGTGCGGCCGGCACGATGTCATTGCACGTATTGTAGCTCCCGAAGCGGACCTTATGCTCTTTTAGTAATCTGAGTAGTCCTTCGACTTCCATGTCGCTTGCGCAGGGACGCCATTTCCCGGCTCTTGCGGAGCATCATCTCAAAGCGCTGCTGCGTCGTCAGAGAGGCCAGGTAGTCCAGCTCGAACTCGATTTCCGCCCGCTCATTATGCGTGCGTGCTTTCCACACCGCCATGGCATTCACCTTGATCGAAGCATGTTCCTGTCGGGCACCGTATCGATCTTACCGAATTCCCGCCGCGCAGGCAAGTGTCAAGTCAGAATCCGGCAGGGACGAGCGGCGACAAGACAGACCGCTCTCATCTTCGCGCCACAGGCGGGTTGCC
>JABAOC010022371.1_pt1 | contig 12639 bp, 10 predicted proteins | sample 7062161 | NCBI WGS metagenome assembly JABAOC01 (sample SAMN14538625, study PRJNA623070) | marine sediment metagenome | biome: marine biome [ENVO:00000428]; feature: marine pelagic biome [ENVO:01000023]; material: deep marine sediment [ENVO:00002113] | place: India: Gulf of Khambhat ... | reverse complement strand
CAGACGAAAAATTGGTTGTTTTCGACGAGGGGGAGGACCTGCAAATCGAAGGAGGAGAGGCAGAGCCCGTCTTTTACTACAAAGTGGTGGAAAGGCTGCTGGAGCCCGATAACCAGAAGATTAGAATTGAATTCATATGCGGTGCTACCATCTTGATCGAGAAAAAACACACAGAAGCTCTCGGCAGGTTCCGAGGAAAAACCAAAAACTTGCAACTGTATCATCCTCTTTTTAAGTTCGCGCACGATCATCCGCATCGCGTAACGATTTTCCTCAGGACTCGCCGAGAGGAACATGACAGGCATTACTCGGTCGGCAGATCTCCGAAGCTAATCTGTGAAGAGGACTTACATAAGAGAGGAGAGCCAAAAACAGGCACTTTTTATTATAACGACGTGCCTAGGTGGCAGATCCTTAAGAGGAGGATCGAGCAGAATAAGCGGAAATGTGTGGTTTGGAACAAAGACATAGAGGCACCTTTCGAAGTCTGGAGTCCTTAGGTCACGTGGGAATCTCGGCCTTTGCCAGGCGTCATGGGCCCACAAATCTGGTTCTGATCGCCACGNNGGCCCCGTTGGATGCTTATTCGGGAGTTCTTGATCCCTCCAGCTCAGACCCCTCTCCAGAGGTCGTATTTAAACATGTGGCGCCTGAGGCCAGAAGAGTGGCCTCTTTATCGCTGGCTCTGATTACAGTTCTCGTCGCCCTGCTCGCTCTGATTGTAGACAAAGCCGGTGTCGAGCAATTCTATGATACTTACCCCTATGTTTCATCGCTTGGCCAAGCAACCTGGGTAGGCAGAGCTACTGACAGAGTCTTCTGGTTGTTTTCCGGCCGGAAGTGCATTGCCTATGTTCTGTGGCTCTCCATAGGCTCTGCGCTGGTGTGCTTTCTAGGCCACCTTATGCTGGTGCAACAGTCTATATTGCAGATTTTGCACCTCTTGGTGGAAGGTGCTATGTTCACGGCAATTGGGCTGTTTGTCTACATACTCTCGAGAGTATTCCGCTTTTGCATGTCTTCCGGTATAGTCTCTGACTCGGACGGAGGCCGGGCAGAAGATGATGGCTGACAGGGGATTGCTAAACTTCCTATTCCCTTCTCACCGCTTTTCTTCTTGCATTATGGGGGCGCTTTCCTCTCTTGAATGAAAGCGATATTATATCCAGCAAAGAAAGAACCAAGAGAATTGACAATATTATAGCTACCACCAATAGAAAAAGCTTCATCTCAAAATCGCCCCCCTTAGTTTCCCCCAAATCGAGGGAGTTCTGGATTCTGCCTGTAGTATCGACATGTTTGAAGTCCTCTTTAGCGATCGCCCGGCATTTTCGGTACTGTTATTTACAGGAGTACTTCTGCATGCTCCACTTACGACCACCGTCTACTTACGCCCACGAGTCAGTCCAAGTTTCATGATCCTTCCCGCAAAGACCCTTTCTTGCCGCCGAAAAAGCCTACTTCACGGGCGATTGCTTTCTTTCTGACCTTTCTTCTTTTTTACCTTCCGTGACTTCGTTGGTAAGAATCTCTGGGACTAGAGGGGTATTGTTATCTGAGGCGCTTCCGAGGTGCGCGTTGCCGCCCTTTTCGATAAGTAAAACTTACGGCAACGAACGACTCCCGGGTTTACTGCCTTAATCAGTTCTTCCCTGCGTCACCTTGCTCTCGGGTCCGAACAACTTATAACTGGCTCGGCCCGCGAGGGTCTCTAATGGAGGCGGGGGGAATCGAACCCCCGTCCGAAGGCACGAGACAAAGACTTTCTACGTGCGTAGCCGGTTTATTCTTTCTTCGCAAAAGAAAACACCAGCCGGCAGGTTTTCCCTTTCGCTATCTCAGTGAAATCTCGCCCGATCTCCCTGAGCATGAGATCAGGCCAGCTTGTTTAAGTCGACGCCTGTTTCCGGGCCAACAAGCAAGCCCGGAGCAGACGAGCTGCCTCTAATTAGGCAGCCAGTGCATATGAATAGTCTGCACTTAAATTTGTATCCCAATTGGATTAACGAGGGAACTGGGCACCTCGGCACGCTTATCTTCTCCCACTACCTCCGTCGAAACCTGGTCGCCCCCGGGGTTTTCGGTTAACTGTTCACGGTTCACTGTTCACAGTGAACCCAAGAGATATACGACAGCGGATCGGAGAATCGTAGGGGTTCGATTTATCGAACCCGCGGGTGGGCACATCCCGCCAGAGGCGGGGCCGCATGAATGCGAGCCCTCCTAGATCGGACAGGGGTTGCACCCCTGTCCGTCATGGGGTTCAGCCCCAGCCCAACCAGACGGGTCGCATAAATGCGACCCCCACAAACACCGTCCGCTAAATTCGTTCCCTCCGTTGACCGACCCGCTGGTCTATCCGCTTAATCCGCCCGGACGCCCATACGGGCCCGTCTGGGGGCGCCAGTCTGGGCGTTTCATCCGTTGACGCCATTTCTTAGATCGGATAGGGGTTGTACCCCTGTCCGTCATGGGGTTCAGCCCCAGCCCAACCAGACGGGTCGCATAAATGCGACCCCTACGCACACTCACCATCCGTTGCATCCGCTTAATCCGTTGACCCCGCCGTCTTAATCCGTTTTTGATGCATCGGCATTAGGAAATGCCGATGCTCAAAACGTCGACATAGTCTACCTCAATTACCGAATGATCATTCAAATAGTAATTCCTGAAACTGGAGTAGGGGTAGTCCTCAGGGTTTTTCACCAAACCCCTTTTAACCGGATTCATATGAATGTAATCCAACTTCTGTTTCATGACCTTGTCGGAATAAATCGGTTCGCCTCTCGCTCTCTCCTTCCAAACTCTATGAACAGCTTCCCCTCTTGCACATTTGCAGAAAACGGCCAGTCTCGCTTCTGCTTCTGTCATCTTTGATTCGTCGGCAAGCAGAGACTCGGTGTCAGCTACAATCTTCCGCGAAGTCTTACGTATCAGGTGCTGAATGAACCTCCTAACGGAGCTTCCCGACTCTGACCGAATTATCAAGTGTATGTGCTCTGGCATAATCACGTAGGCGTTGATCTTCGTGGCATATTCCCTGCGATAGAAATCCAGTAAGTGAACTATGAGTTTTTTCACGCTGGGATCACGCAAGACAGGAGTGTAGTTTACTACGGTAGCGGTGAAGAAGTAAGCAACGTTGTCCAGGTATATGTTGCGCCATCTGCTCATGGTTTAGGGCTTCGGCAATTCCAACTGCCGAAGCATCAGAAACAGACGGGTCGCATGAATGCGACCCCTACAAGGGCCATCCGCTCAATCCGTTTCATCCGTTGACACGGTTTCCTCGGCTGTCTTCAACGGCGACCACTCCCCTATATGCTCCGCGTAAACCTTGCACTTGCCCAGCGAGGTCCATTTCTCGTTGGAATTGTATCCCCATTCCAGGTATTCAGAACCACCACCGCCCGTGGTGGTGATCAGGAAACGGTTTCGCAGATTGCCGATGGCCTTTGCCTGCTGGGCGGGTGCGGGATAGTCTCCGCCTGAAGGATCGACCGGTATCCATCCGTAGTTGGGAAGATAGACCTCTACCCAGCGGTGGAACACTTCATCGTCGGAGGCATCATCGCCTCTTATCACCACCGATCCAACGTATCTGGCAGGCAAACCGGCGGCCCGACACATGGCGATGTAGACAAAGCTGTACTCCGAGCAGGAGCCGGTCCCTCTCTCAAGTACGGTGGGTGCTATGTTCCATCCGCCCACCCGCTCATACTCTATTCTATCGATGATATAATTGAAAATCCTCCTGGCAATCCAGTAGGGATTGGTTTCGTCTCCCACTGCCGCTTTGGTGGAGCTCTGGATGAAAGGATCGTTTATGGAAAACTTGGTGTCGTCGGCCAGAAACTTCTGTGTGATTTCTTTGGGTATCTCCTTCAGCTCTCCCACTTTCTCCGGGAAGATGAAGTATCTCACCTGATACAGCTTGGCCTTGACTTTCATGCCCGCCAAGACAGATTTGCCACTCGCTACGTCCTGGAATCTGTAATGCGCAACTTTCTGCCCCCACTTATCCGTCAGGAAATCGGTCGGTTGGGGGAAATATTCGATCTCCGAGAGCAGTTCTTGATTGGGAAGATTCTCCGGAACAGCCAGGTAGATGTCGATATCCTTTACCACACCCGGGCCGTAGTTTCTGACCTGGTTGGTATACTCCAAGAATTCCTCCTTCTCTTCGGTTCGAGAGTAGGTCTGGTCGTCGTGTATCTTTATCTTGTATATTTCATCCGCTTGATAATCCACATTCCACAGGTTCTTTCCGTCCCAAGCGAGACCACGAGCATATTCTCCGGGCGCGTCAAAAGCCAGAATCACCTCTCCCTTATCCGGGGTAATCATATATATCATGTCGCTAATTCGATCAGTGACCCACAGGTAGGTTCCGTCGTGTGCCAGACCACAAGGATAACAAGTGCGCGCCGGGGTGGGCGCGGGGATGCTGTTGATGGTGGTTCCGTCCTCGGTGCTTATCTGATGAATCTTGTTTTCCCCGTCGTCCACGATCCAGAGAAACTCACCATCCCAGGCCAGACCCTCGGGTCGATCACAGGGAGCCCACAGCGTCTTGATCGCAAGACCGCTCTTGGGATCGATCTGATAGATGAAGTACTGCTCCTCTGCCGCATCCAGGTTCCACAGATATTTCCCATCCCAGGTCAAACCCAGCGGCCTATATCCCGGTGATGGAAGAGAATCGACCGTCCTGCCATCCTTTGGATCGATCTTATAGATCATGTCCGTCTTGCGGTCACAGTTCCACAGGTACTTCCCGTCAAAGGTCAGACCGGTGGGGCAGGGGCCGGGAGACGAGAAAGATTCCTCAACGTCACCGGTTACGGCTAAGCTCGAAGGCCCCGAGCAGAGGATAACCGCAACAAGCAACGCCGGACGGAGAAATAAAGCTTGTAGCTTTAGCACTGGATCCCTCCTTCCCTGAAAAGAGACCTCTCCCCTGTATNNTATCCCCGTCTCGGCCAAATGAAGAAGGCGGATTGAAGGGGACGAGGTAATGGTTAATTCTGGTCTCGGCAACGATGATCCGGTCACCGTATACCTTTTTCAACCCTTGATGAAATATATCCACCAGCGATTATCTTTCTTATACAGCTTCGCCTTGGTGTACTCTGTCCGACCGGTCTTTTGATCCACAAAGGTCACCTCCACCAGCGCCTGCTCTCCTTCGATGTCCTCCTTGTTGACCACGATCATCTTATTTTGCCACCTCAGGCGAGTGGCTCCGCTTCCCAGGAAGCTCTGCCATATCTGTTCCCTCACCCTCGGAAACACGCGAACTCTCTGTGTGTCCGGCAGCTCTTTCAGCTGCTCGTCTGTGAACTTGTCCAGGTCGAGATACTGACCGAGGGAGGCTGTATCGGCCTTGTTCACCGCCTCGATGAAATCCATCACTACCACCCTGGGGCTGGGCGTTCTGCTGCACCCGGAGGCAAATATGAAGATGAGGGCAAGGCAAAAGAGAAAGATTCGTTTCGGCATTCTGTTCCCTTTTTGAGGTGTTCAAGGATCGCCTATTATTACAAGCGAAAAATAGCGCGCCGGGCTCAAATGTCAACTGCTTTTTGGGTGGCTGAAATTCTTCTCTGTCCGATGAAAATCGCAGGCGAGGGATGGAAGATTGAAGACCGGAAGGCCTGCCAGGATGATACCGTTTAGATGTGAAACTCCACCACGTGCCCGTCCTTCAGAACGAAGTCCTTCTGCACCATCTGACCGTCGAAGACCCCCTCTCCCCAGACACGGGCGTATTTTAAGTTTCGGGCAAAATCCTTGTGGATCTCCTTGGCGGCCTGCAGAAGCGTGCTGCCGATCTTCAGGATGACCGGGTCCTCATAATCAGCTTTTTTTCCCGGGGTTTTCGTGTAGACCCGCAGAATCCGCAAGGTGTCGAATATGTATCTTCTCAGCTCCTCAACATTTGCCTTCTCTTTGGCAGAAAGACGAAAGATGGGAAGTTTGTCTCCAAATGAGTCTTCCAGGATCTTCATATTCGTCTCAGAAAGCGGCATGTCGCTCTTGTTGGCCAGGATGATGGTCTTCTTGTGGGCAATGCCATCCAGAGGGTTTATCTCACCCTCTTGGGGCTCCAGAACTATCTTGTACCCCTCCAACTTGTTAAGTACGGCCTGAACCTCTTCCAGCATCTTCTCCGATCCCAGATCCACAACCAATGCCACCAGATCGGCGTTGCGTATGATCCCTGCCAGCCAGGGCTCCATGAACTCGGCGGCGATGGGAGGCGTGTCCACCAGTTGAATCTGGATGTTCTCGAATGGCATCATCCCGCACAAAGGCTTCACTGTAGAGTATGGGTAGGCGGCTACCTCGGGTGTGGCATTGGTCAGCGACGCAAGGATCTGCGACTTTCCGGCGTTGGCGGGACCCGTCAGCACCACCTGAGCCGCGCCTTCTTTCTCTACATAAAATTGATCGCCCCTTCTGGCTGTCTTCTTTTTCTGCTGAATTTCCTTTTTCAGCTTGGAGATCTTTGCCTTGACATCAGCCTGAAGCTTATCCGTGCCCTTGTGTTTTGGCATGATGGCAAACATCTCGTGCAGTATCTGCAATTTCTGCTGCAAGTCCTTGGCCCGCCTGTATCTTTTTTCGGCCTCGTAGTATTGAGGCGGAAGGTTGGCTGGCATGCCGATCGCTCCCTGGGTGGACAGAGATGAAGCTCATTTTTAATGGATAGCACCTGTCCGGCTCTAAAACTTGCCCTTCAAATAACGCTCCTGTTGAACCAACGCTCTGAGATGATCCTTCTCCCATTCGGCCAAATAGCTCAACAGTGACTTCAACTCCTTGTGTTTGAAGATCTTTGCGTATCTGCCGTAAAATTCCATCGAATTTCTCTCCAGTAGCTGACCGATCCTCAGAGCCGAGAGCTCGAAATGATCCCCCCTTAGCTTTCTCTTGAATCCAGAGGAGAAGATGGGACTCTTTGAACGAACGACATGCTTTTTCCCGCGTCCTTTTCGCGGAGGTCTGAATTCGCTTCTGTCCTTGATCGCCCGCTGCAGTCCCTTGAGCATGCTGGCATGATCCAGCTCATCTTGGGCCATCGAGAGAAAAGTTGCCTTTCCCTTGGCATCCCGGGTTCTTGTTGCCGCAGCCTGGTAGAAATGATAGCCGTCGTTCTCGACGTTCAGGGCTTGGTTCAGCACCTTGAGTAATTGAGCCGCTTTTTCAAGCACCTCGTTCCCCTTTTTTTATATGTATCCTCGGGTGAGACTGAAAGCTCTTCGCCGGTAGAGATGCCGAAGCCTAGAACGGATAAAACCTCGCTTCGGTCCAGTAATCCTCCTGCACCAGCTTCTGTTGATTGACCAGGGCTCTCAGATGTTCACCTTCCCAATCGGCCAGGTAATCGAAGAGCATCTTCATGTCCGGCTCCTCGGCTTGCCGAGCCGATTTCTTGTAGAAATCGATGGCGTTTTTCTCCAACAGAATCCCGATGGAAAGCGCGCTCATCTCGAACTGGCTCTGACTGAGCCTATCCTTGAATTCCTCAGAGAAGATGGGGCTCTCTGAGGTGGTCTCAAGGATGTGCTTCATGTCCTTCACCTCGTCAAATTTGAACTCTTTTTCCTCCTTGACTCTTTCATACAGGCTCTTGAGTATTTGCATGTGGTTGGTCTCATCTTTGGCTAACGAGGCAAAGACTTCCTTTCCCTTGGGGTCCCGGGTTTTCTCTTCGGCCAGGCGATAGAACTGATATCCGTCGTTCTCCACCCTTATGGCTCTCTTTACGATTTCCAGAAGCTGTTCCTGCTTTCCCATCTGCATTCTCCTCCGTTTGTGTCAACCAGACATACGTAATATAAACGCAATACCGGCCATGTCAAGTTTGACCAAAGCCCCTGGCAGACTTTCGAAGCAGACCCTGGTCTCTACAGGATGCCTGGAGTCTGTNNGCAGGAACGCAGAAGAGCGGCCGTAAAAGACGAGGCATCTCATTGCCTCATTGGGAAAAAGATTGGGGAACAAGCTGCCTGGATGGAATGCCCTTACAACTGAATGGAATGCCTCTACAAAAGGGAGAGCTTTAGGTCGGCTTCAACTACAGGGACCTTATGGAGTGATCAGGTTCACCTCTCCTCTACCCCTGGTTATCTCGCCGACCCGATAAACAGTTTCTTTCAGTGAGGAAAGTCGGCCCACTACCCTGTCCGTATCGGACCCGGAAACGACCAGGATTAGTCCGATCCCCATGTTGAAGACCTTGAACATCTCTTCCTCTTCCACGTTTCCGAGATTCCGAATGAGCCTGAATATGGGCTGTGGCTTCCACGAATTCACGCGAATCCTGGCGTCGCAGTTGCCTGGAAGAATGCGTCTCAGATTTCCTCTGATGCCGCCTCCGGTTATATGGGCGATCCCTTTGACCCTGTGCCTATTCAGTAGAGTCAGGATCGAAGGCGTGTAGCAGCGATGCACCTTGAGGAGCTCCTTGCCGACGGTGGTTCTCAATTCCTTCAGGTAGTCGTTCACGCCGAATCGAGCCTTATCGAAGAGCACTCTGCGAGCCAGCGAATACCCATTGGTATGAAGGCCATTTGATCTCAATCCGATTATCTGATCTCCCGGACGGATGGGGGAACCGTCGATGATTCTCTTTCGGTCGACCACGCCCACGATACATCCCACCAGATCGTATTCACCTACTTTGTAAAACTGCGGCAGCTCCGCGGTTTCTCCGCCTATGAGGGCACAGCCGGCCTTCCTGCACGCCGCGGACAAGCCTCTGACGATCTGCTCCACCACGTCCGCATGAAGCTTGCCGATCCCGATGTAGTCCAGGAAGAATAAGGGCTTCGCGCCGTGGACCAGTATGTCGTTTGCACAGTGATTGACTATGTCCTGCCCCACGGTATCGTGTTTTCCCATCATGAAGGCCACCTTCAGCTTGGTGCCCACCGAATCGACGCTGGAAATGAACACAGGGTCCTTGCATTTCAATCCTCTCAGCGAGAAAAAACCTCCGAAGCTTCCGATGCCCTTCAACACCTGGGGAGTGAAGGTCGACTTGGCCAACCCTTTGATTCTCTCCGTGGCCTCGTCGCCTGCGGCGATATCGACTCCGGAGTCTTTATAGGTAAGTTTCCTTTTCACGTTAACCTCGAATATACTCTTTGGATTTACGTGCCGGAATTAAGCGAGTGTGTTTTGACGAAACGGAAGTGAGCGATATCCGATATCTTCAGCTATCTTACAGCAGTCTTTGGCCGTTTATCTCCAGCTGAAACTTCAGTCCCAGAAACTCTGCTGCTCTTCGGCAGACGATCATTCGGGAAAGGAAAATTTCAAAATACTCCATCACCTGAGAGATGGAAGTGTCGATCTTGATTTCCAGGGTTATGAGCTTCTTGTCCTCCTCCACCCTCAGAAACGAGCTTTTGGCCGCATAATTCACCCGATCGTGGATATCCAGCTTTATCCCTTCCAGCGTCCGCACCCGGGAGCTGTGCACGTCGGATTTGTCCGCCAGGATTATGGCAGCGCAGATGTCGGAGACCGGCAGGCCGTCCTTTTCGTCATGATTCCCTATGGCCGCCATTATCTCCAAAACGTCGTCGATGGGCATTCCCATTCCCGAGAGGATGGAGCGGGCCATCATGGCTGCAGTTTGAGCGTGATAGTCGCGATTGATCACGTTCCCTATGTCGTGAAGATACGCGGCAATCGAAGCCAGATGCGCCCTCTTCTCGGGATACTTCAGCCTGGTGAGGATATTGAAGGCGATGCTGGCAGCTAAACTGGCGTGTCTCTCCCCGTGCTCGGTATAGCCTATTATCCCCAGGATCTCATCCGACTTCTTGATGAGATGCCTCACCTCTTCGTTCTTCTTGACGTCCTCCACGGTTATCATACTGCTTCACCTCTATAGAACTTTATCGGAGCAAAAACTCCGGACTTTTCGCAAGCCGGGCTTGACCGGATCGAGCAAATTTCTACGAATGCCGAAAAAGAAAGGTTGGACGTTCCGGGCGGCTCCGATTAAAGCATATCCACCGGATCGACATCGACGGTCGCCCGAACCGCAGTTTTCCGCTTCGTTCTTCTCTCCTCTTCCAGTAGCTCCCTGATCAAACCGCCCGTCCTGATGATATTCTTAGTCTTTATCAAAAGCTGCCAGCGATACTGGTTTTTTATCTTCGACAACGGCGCCGGAGCGGGACCCAAGATCGCGATGCCCTTTCGCCCTTCGGATCTGGCCTTCTTTTCCAGCCTGGAAGCAAACCTTCTGGCGCTGTCGCTTGTCGCCTTCACAGTTCTGCCGGAGAAGAGGGCCAGGATCAGATGGTTGAAGGGAGGATAGCCTAAATCCCGGCGCTGCTCCAGCTCCCTTCTGTAGAATTCCTCGAAATCGTGCGAAGCGGCGAGCTTGATTGTCCAATCTTCCGGATAATGAGTCTGGACCACGACCTCCCCTTCCTTGACCCCCCTTCCGGCCCTGCCTGCGACCTGGGTTAACAGTTGAAAGGTCCGCTCCCTCGAGCGAAAGTCCGGAAGATCCAACCCCACATCGGCGGAGATCACTCCCACCAGGGTTACATCGGGAAAGTCCAGACCCTTGGTGATCATCTGTGTTCCCACCAGAATGCCGAACTTCTTTTTTCCGAAATCGGACAGCAATCTCCTGTGAGCCCCCTTTCTGGATGTCGTATCCAGATCCATTCTCTCCATGGTTGCGCTGGGGAAGTTCGCTTTGAGCTCTTCCTCGATCTTCTGGGTTCCGGCTCCCCTGTATGTGAACCTGAATCCCCGACAACCGGGACAGAGATCCGGCGCCTTTTTCTGATAATTGCAGTAATGGCACCTCAGCGAGAAGTCTGTCCGGTGGAAGGTCAAAGTTATGTCACAGCGAGGGCATTTCTCCACGTGGCCGCAGTCCTCACATTTCACGAACGTGGAAAAGCCGCGCCGGTTCAAAAACAGGAGGACCTGCTCCCCTTTTTCCACTCTGTCTTTCAGGCGAATTTCAAGAGCGGAGGAGAGAAGACTTCGCTTCCCTTTTTCTCTGTCCCGGGTCAGGTCGAAGATCTCAACGCGGGGAAGTTCTCGCTTTGCCACCCTTTCACCAAGCTGACACAGGGTGTACTTCCCGTTCCGGGCGTTGTAGTATGACTCCAGACTGGGCGTGGCTGATCCTAAGATGACTGCGATCTTACTGAGCCTGGCCCTCATAACAGCCACGTCTCTGGCGTTGTATCTGGGCGCGGGATCATCCTGCTTGTAGGAAGAAACGTGCTCCTCGTCCACGGCGATCAATCCGAGATTCTTAAGGGGTGAAAAGACTGCAGACCTGGCTCCCACCACAATGGGAAAGTCGCCGCGCCTTATGCGTCTCCAAGTGTCGAACCTCTCCCCTGCAGACATGCGGGAGTGAAGACATCCCACCCCCTGGCCGAAGTTGGCTTTGAATCTGGATATGATCTGAGGAGTCAGCGATATCTCGGGGACCAGCACAAGAGCTTGCTTCCCGCCCTTTAAAACCTGCTTGATAGCCTCGATGTAAATCTGGGTTTTGCCGCTGCCGGTCACCCCGTGCATCAGAAAAGGCGAATATTCGCCGCCGCCTAATGCAGCCTTGACCCTTTCCAGTATCTCGGTTTGCTCCTGTGTCAGACAAACGGGCTGCGGCTCGGGTACATCCAGCGCCCAGTCGGACTCTCTTACTTTCTCGATCTGCACAAATTCAGTCAATCCCTTTTTCTCCAGTGAATTCAGCGATGCTGCGCTGATTTTGTATCGGCCTGCAAGCTCCTTTAGAGCACACTGTCCGCGCCGGTCCAGCAGAATCTCCAGGCATCTTGCCTGGGGCATAGATTTCTTTTTTAGGGCGGAGATGGCTGGCTGCAAAAGCTCGAGGGTTTCGGGGTTGTCAAAGTCTTTCAGCCTGACCATTTTCTCGTGTTGAACTCGCACACCCGGCTTGCTCAGGCGCTCGTCGATTTCGATCTCCCCCTTCCTGCTGAGGTCATAAAGATCTGCATACAGGCCCTTTGCCTTCAACGACCTGGACAGCCAGGAGAGCTTTCTCTCCTTGCCGTCAGCAATAATCTCCAGTATCCTCTTCTGTCGGGGAGTAAAGCTTTTGGCCGACTCCGAATCAGGTCCCGGCCCCTGGTCCTTCACCCTCGTCTTGACGTAGATTTCACTCTTGAGCATGAGCTCGGACGGAAGGGCCGCCCGCAGAGCCTCACCCCAGGAACAGAGATAGTAGTCTGATACCCATTTGGTGAGCTCAAGCATTTCACCGGAGAAGAGAGGATAGGGGTCCAGGAGGTCTATGATCTCCCTGACATTGGAGACGTGAGAAATCGCATTCAGCCCTACCACGAAACCGGTTACCGTCTTCTTGCGCAACGGGACCAGAACCCGGAATCCCAGATCCATCTTGCCCTCAAGATTTGAGGGAATATGGTAGGTGAACGGTTCGGATAATCGGAGTGGTAATGCCACCTCTGCAAACATGGAAGAATCCTATTCTGTTCGTTTTGACTTGCCCTCCATAGGCAACAATTTACCACTTCTCGTAGGACATGTCAAGTTGCAGGGGCGGGATGAACTCCCTCCCCCAAGACGCCGGCGGCCTTCCCACGGCTTGTGCTC
>JABAOC010007834.1_pt2 | contig 12642 bp, 11 predicted proteins | sample 7062161 | NCBI WGS metagenome assembly JABAOC01 (sample SAMN14538625, study PRJNA623070) | marine sediment metagenome | biome: marine biome [ENVO:00000428]; feature: marine pelagic biome [ENVO:01000023]; material: deep marine sediment [ENVO:00002113] | place: India: Gulf of Khambhat ... | reverse complement strand
GAAAAACGCTGATCCCGGTATTGCTGAGGTTGAGGACGCTAAGCAGAGACTAGCTGGCATTAAGACATTTTGAAAGATTCGTAGATGCTAGAACTAGGGATCTTCATCCTGCTAACCATCCTCCTTTTAGCTTTTACACTAAGCAGAACCCATCGGCATCGCTTCCCTCGTTTCTTTGCTTTTGAAAGCTTTTTTGGGCTTGTTTGTCTAAATGCTCGAAGTTGGTTTCAGGATCCACTTTCGCCGCGTCAATTGATCTCGTGGATGTTTTTGTTGAGTTCAATTGTACTAGTGGTTCACGGATTCAGGCTACTTCATACTGTGGGATCTCCTAAGGGCAATATCGAGGATACTACACAACTTGTAACGATCGGTGCCTACCGATATGTACGGCATCCGATATACTGTTCCGGGCTTCTCGGTGGGGTGGGAGCGTTTTTAAAGGCTCCTTCTGTTCAAGGTTTTCTGTTTTTCACATTCAGTTGTATCTTTTTTTTCGTGACTGCCAAGGTGGAGGAGGAGGATAATATTGAGAGGTTTGGTGAGGAATATCTCGCATATATGAAAACGACGAGGATGTTCCTTCCTTTTCTGATATAGATTACAAAAAATTGGCTAGCTAGGTTGAAAAGCCAAATCCCCTAAAGCTTGTCTCAAAAATCAGATGTATTTTAAATCGAATATAATCCGACTCTGAGATAAATCCTAATAAACCTGCCTGATTAACTCCACAATTTTTTTACAATTTTATTGCTCCGTTCCGCTCTTGCCTCACAATTTTTCGGCCAAAATGTCCCAGTGGATACTCAGGGCTTGGCGGCCAGAACCATCAATAAATTCTTGCGTGTCTTTTTCGAGTTCGATTACCCGAAAATCGTGCAATAGGGCTCTTACTTCATCCTTACTGAAAAAGTGATGAGGAACACCTGGCTGGTCAGCATCCTCTGGGGCTAGGTAGGTGCCGTTTTCAATCTGCTCTCCTCGCCCGTCTTGGTAGTCGCCCTTCGCGCACTCCGTAGAAAAAAACAATCCCCCAAGATGGAGGGTCCTTCTTATCTCTCCCATAGCGGTTCGGATATTAGTGAGGGTATTGTGATGTAAGACACTCACACTGACTATGCAATCGAAGAAGTCATCGGCATATGGAAGGGCGGTCATGTCAGCTAGCTGCACATGAGCCTGTAAACCTTCACTAGCCAACAACTGAGCTGTGTGCTCAACTCCGTCAAGAGAGATATCGACGGCATATACTTCAAACCCCTCTCGAGCTAGATAGATCGTGTGTCTCCCGGCCCCACATCCTAAGTCTAGCACCCTCTTAATCCCTCGTCTCCTTATTTCCTGGCTTAATGCTCGGACTTTTTTGTGCGGCTCCCGGTAACTCCAAGTAACCCAGTATGGCTTTTTTGAAGCAGATCTATGCGACCCTTTCGGCATCTTCTCCCCTCTAACAACTGGCAAAATCGTCAAACAATCTCGGAAAAATAGGATTATTTTTAGAAATTTTTCGGATCACAAGTTCCGAGTTCTAAGAAACTCTTGCAAAGGAGGGCTTTAAAGGTTTCCTTCGTTAGAAGGAGCTTCCAGTACCTTGGGATCCTTCGGTGGTTCCCTCTCATTGTACGCCGAATTCCCCTCGTGGAAACGTCTATTGGTCCCTTATAGAACAGTCGACAGATGGATGTGGTCCATTCAAAGAATACTTAGCGCTAGAATCCCTCACTCTTTGATCGTTCTACCTTCAAGTTTCCCACTTTCGGATGCTTTTTTGAATCTTTAACTCCCCGAGGTTCTTGAACACCTCACCATCCTTCAGTTTCTGGTAGATTGGGAACTTCCCATCTAGGGGGGAGTCCCTGAAGCTTTTCCACACGGGACATATGCCATAGGAACCATTCTGACGTACCCATGACACCTTGTCTACGTCGATGACTTCTGTCATGATTTCTTCATGCGTTCCCACTTTCTGGAGGACACGTCCCTCAGGGTCTACAAAGATTGATTGCCCGCCTCCCAGTGAACTAATTACATTGGAGTTTAGGACATAACATTGATTCATAATCGCCTGGGCTTGTGTTAGCACAAGTTCTACTTCACGGTCCGGCGTGTAGGTCATTGAGGGTTGGAGAATGATCTCTGCTCCCATCCAGCTCAACGTTCTGAAAATCTCTGGGAACCACAGGTCGTAACAGATTACCAGACCAATTCTGCCTACATCGGGAATGTCGAAAGTGACAAACTCAGTCCCATAGCTTGTATCCTCGTATGGCATCCACGGGAAGATCTTCCTGTAGGTTGCAACCATTTCCCCATCTGGATTGAATACCACCGCGGTGTTGTACACTTCTACCACTTTTCTCTCAAGAAGAGACCCAGGCACTAGCCAGCAGCCAATCTCTCGTGCGAGTCGGGAAAGGCGATCAGTGAGTTCATTTGGTATCTCGTTCGCATGCTCTTTCCACTCAATTGTCCCATAATGCTGGACGTAGAGCTCTCCGGTGAATATCAGATCCACCCATGGGTAGCGAGAGCGGGTTAGGCGTGCAGTCTGTTCTAATTTGGCGATGTTTGATTCCAGATTGTATGGGTCTTTCTTAAGTTGAAGTCCAGCAACCCCAAGTTTTCGCGTCAACTTCTACAACTCCTTATTTGTGGGATGTCACTTACCTTCTTTTATTTCTTGGAACATCATTACGAGTAGGTGTTAATTTTAAATTCCTCTTAAATACTTCTTGGAAACCCTGGCACCACTATAAAAACCTTAAAAAATCTACCCAAATTAGAAAAAAGTTTTTTTATTTTGTCCAATTAGGAAAAAACGCTGGTACTATTCTCGAAACAAACTTTACTAGATTCTAAAGATATTGAAGATGTTTTGAATTCCCTACGAAAAGAAGAGAAAAAAAGTGAAATCGTGTGATCTACATAGAAATTGCGTTATTCAAGGGTTCCAATGAACTTCCGCATCGATGGATGCATATCAATCAACTGTTCTACAAAAACAGGCAGTCAAGAAGCAAAAAATCGCTCGAGAAGAGAGCAATTAGAGCATCCTTATTGTATTGGATCTTTTTTTTTCTTCAAACTCTATATCTAGTCCTGTTCGATAAAGGAAATAACCCAGTTCGTTACCTCAGAAACCAACTTTTCATTAATTATAGAATAGTTGAAAACTAAAATAGGACCATTTTGCGAATGATATATTGGGAAAAGGTCGCAGCAACATTAATAAACAATAAATTATAATAATCGCTCTCAAAAAGAGGAATGAATAATGCGAATAAAATTTGACAGGCAAACACTTGGAACATTTCTGCTACTAGGTGTGGTAATAATAGGAAGTATTACCTTATCCGGTTGTATCGGACAAGAAGAAGAACTACCAACACCAACGAAGACTTTTATCACCGCAGAGATTTATGACTTTGTGACCGACCTCGATCCAGCCTACAGTTTCTCTAGTGAGATCATTGCAATGGCCAATATCTACGAGGGGCTCTTAGTGTACACAGGAGGGACTCCAGACGTTAAGCCCGCGTTAGCAACAGAGTACGAGGTTTCTGAAGATGGATTGACGTGGACGTTCCACTTAAGGCAAGGTGTTACGTTTCATGACGGTACACCTTTCAATGCAACCGCTGTTAAGTATTCTTTCGACAGAATTCACGAGTTAGGGGCAGGTGCTGTCTTTATCTGGGATCCAGTGAGCGAATTAAAAATCATCGATACATATACAGTGCAGTTCATCCTGGATTATTCAGCTCCTTTGCAACGAATCGTTGCATCTGTCTATGGTGCATGGATTTACAGCCCCAAAACTGCTGAGATCGAAAATCTGCACGACTGGTTCAACGAGGGGCACGACGCAGGATCTGGTCCCTACATGATTGAGAGCCTTGACCGGGGAGTCCAAATGGAGCTCAAGCGGTTTGATGAGTACTGGGGTGGGTGGGAAGCTCACGCCGCTGATCGCATAGACAAGGTCATCTTGAAGGTTGTCGAAGACGCAACCGTACGAACGCAAATGATAGAGGCAGGAGAGGTACATTTTACAGATATTCCTGCGGAAGAGAGGAAGAGATTGGAGCCAATGCCGGAAATACAAGTAATTTGGGAACCGATGTTCTTTTCCCATTACGCGTTCATGAACGTCAAAAGTCAGTACCTCTCAGATAAGCTGATCCGGAAGGCAATTGCATATGCGTTCCCCTACGATGATATTGTTGAGCTTGGAGAAGGTTCTTATTCCCAGTCTGTGGGTGCAATTCCACGTGGGATGTGGGGGCACTTTGATGATCTCTTCCAGTACAACCATGATCTAACAAAGGCAAAAGAGCTTCTAACCGATGCGGGTTATCCAGAAGGAGGCTTCAGCTTAAAATACATCTATATTACAGGAGTTACTTCGACAGGCGATGGCGCAGAGATATGGAAAACCGAGTTGGCTAAACTAGGGATTGAGCTAGAAGTCGTGGGTATGACGTGGCCTAGCATGTGGGAATTAATCAGAGCGGGCCCTGAAGGTGAGAACGTCTATGATATCTGCGCATTTGCTTGGTGGCCGACATATATAACCCCTTACGACTTTCTCTACAACATGTGGCACACCGAGGAAGAACCCCTCTGGAATGCAGGATTCTACAGTAATCCTGAGTATGATGAATTGGTGGATGAGGCGATCAAATTAGAGGGACCAGATCCGGAGGTGGCTCTCGCTCTTTACCGTCAAGCACAGGAGATTCTCATAGAAGACTGTACAACAATTTTCATGGACGACCTTCGATTACCATTTGTTATGCGTACTAGTGTAAAAGGCTTTGACTACAATCCAGCATATGGTTATGATACTTTTATCTGCTGGGAAATGTGGATTGAAGAGGAAGAAGAACAGTAAGTACTAGAGAACACTGGAAAGTAGAATCCGGCATATGTTACAACAAGTAAAAAAGTACACAGTAAGTAATCACGTGCCTAACAAACCAAACCCCTAGTAGGTTAATAGAGATCTTAGTGAGGCCTACGACTTGGGAAGTATGAAAAGGTACTTAGTTAAGCGGCTATTGCACACCCTATTGATTTTAATAGGGATCTCAGCGATCACCTTCTTTCTTTCTAGAGTCGCCCCATCTGATCCTGCAGCCCTGTGGGTAGGACCACGCGCAAGGGCCGAACAAATAGAAATGGCTCGCAGAGAGCTTGGCTTAGATAAGCCTCTGTATACCCAATACTTTCTCTATCTTCGTGATCTGATCAGTGGGGATTGGGGAATCTCCTATCGTACTCGCCGACCCGTCAACGAAGATATCAGTAGGCATCTTCCTGCCAGTATGGAGTTAGCTATCGCTGGTCAACTCCTCGCAAGTGTCATAGGCATCCCTCTCGGTGTCCTTGCAGCTTCTAAAAAGGATACAAAAATAGACCATGCCAACAGACTATTTGGCATAACTACTGTTTCAATACCCGTTTTTTGGCTAGCTATGATGCTACAAATCCTCTTTTTCCGCATTTTGGGTGTTCTCCCCCTTGCTGGACGGATGAGCTTAGCTATTGAACAAGCATATCCTATTGAACACATAACTGGCTTCTATCTTGTCGATAGTCTGCTGACTGGAAATTTTATTGCGTTCAAAGATGCGTTTGTACATCTCATCCTCCCAGCTGTAGCCATAGCATCCTATTCAACCGGGCTTGCCTTGAGGATGACTAGGTCAACTATGATAGAGATTCTGCGAGAAAAATATATTGTAACAGCAAGGGCATTCGGCATCCCCGAAAATACGATCAAGTTCCGATACGCGCTGAAAAATGCAATAATTCCCACCTTAATGGTTCTAGGCATCGTCTTCGGGTGGTCACTGACAGGAACCTTTCTAATTGAAGTAATCTTTAACTGGCCTGGGCTTGGAACTTACGCGTGGCGAGCAATCCTCGCTGTAGACTACCCGGTTATTGTAGCGATAAGCGTTATAGCCGCCCTCATCATCACAATCATCAACCTAATCCTTGACTTGATCCTAGTTTACCTTGATCCGAGAGTTGGACTATAATAATCCAGGGATGATGAATAGCATGACGACTCGCTCCAAAGATTTCGGAAAAAAAGAGGCCCAGTTTAGAGAACTCCGCCTTCTTATCCACCAGCTCACAAAAAACCCCTTAACATTGACCAGCTTAATAATCCTTGGCGCCCTCGTTTTTATAGCTATTTTTGCGCCTTGGATAGCACCATACCACCCCACAGACGACTATATTGTAAAAGACAAATATAATCCACCAAGTGTCGACCACCCCTTCGGAACAGATTATATAGGCCGGGACATTCTCAGCAGAGTAATCTTCGGGACGAGGCTATCACTGTTTGCAGGTGTAATCATTGTAGTAATTGCCGTGGCGATTGGCTGGCCATTGGGCGTGATAGCGGGCTACCGAGGAGGGATCTTAGAGGACATCATAATGCGGATCACAGACATGTTCCTCGCCTTTCCCTCCCTTGTGCTCGCGCTGGTCATAGCCTTCATGTTAGGTCCCAGCCTAATCAATTCCATGATCGCTATATCTGTTACTTGGTGGCCCTGGTACACTAGGTTGGCACGAGCTGATACCGCATCCCTAAAGGAACGGTCGTTCATCGAGGCGTCCCGAGCCATTGGCCTAAGCGACCTCAGCATCATGTTTCGCCATATTCTCCCCAATACCGTAGCCCCCATCATTGTTCAAGCGACAATGGATTTAGGCACCGCAATCCTTGCTGAAGCTGGCTTAAGTTTCCTTGGGCTGGGCGCCCAGCCACCGGTACCCGAGTGGGGTCTAATGATAAGCGATGGGCGCTCTGTTCTTTTGTCAGCGTGGTGGTATGCCACCTTCCCCGGAATATTTATCGTTATAACAGCGGTAGCATTCAACTTATTGGGAGACGGCTTGAGGGAAGCCTTAGATCCTAGACTTAGGAGGATAAGAGGAGCCTAGGGATAGTATGAATCCGTTTCTGACCGTTAAGAATCTCAAAGTACATTTCGATACATACGATGGGGTAGTGAAAGCTCTAGACGGCGTCACCTTTGAGATGTATGAGGGGGAAACCTTTGGATTAGTGGGAGAGACAGGATGCGGGAAGACCGTTACAGCCCTCTCAATCTTGAAGCTCCTCCCGGAAAACGGGAGAATCATTGAAGGAAAAATACAACTAAGGGGAGAGAACCTGCTAGAAAAGAGCGAAGAGGAGATGAGAGAGCTAAGGGGGAAAAAGATGACAATGATCTTCCAGGACCCTGCGGTCTCACTGAACCCGGTCTTCACCATCGGAGAACAGATCACACGTGTGATAATGATCCATCAGCACCTTAGTAAAAGCGAGGCGGAAGCGAGGGCAATCGAGGCATTCAAACTTGTAGCGCTTCCTGAACCCGAGAAGGCGCTAAAGTCATACCCCCACGAACTGAGTGGGGGGATGCAACAGAGGGTCATGATTGCTATGGCTTTATCCTCTGGCCCAGATCTGTTGATTGCAGATGAGCCCACAAGTGCTGTGGATGTTACAATTCAGGCCCAAATCCTAAAGCGGCTACACGAAATAAAGAACCAAAGGAGTGTTGCGATCCTCCTTGTAACCCATAATATGGGCATCGTAGCGGAGAACTGTGACCGACTCGGCGTCATGTATGCAGGGGGTGTCATAGAGATTGGTGGTGTAAGACAAATCCTCAAAACACCTTATCATCCCTATACCAAAGGGTTGCTGGCTGCCATTCCAAAGCCTGAAACCCGCAGGAAAAGGCTTTCTATCATCAAGGGGTCCATACCAGATCTAATTAATCGTCCACTTGGCTGCGCATTTTACCCAAGGTGCCCCTACGCCACAGAAATTTGCAGAGAAAATAAGCCCGACATCGAAGAGGTTGAATCGGGCAGATATGTAGCGTGTCACCACATAGAGGAGACAAAGGTAACTTGACAAAGGATTTAGTCAAAGTAGAATCCCTAAAGATGTACTTCCCGATAAAAGGCTTTTTATTTAAGACGGAGGGGTACGTTCAGGCAGTTGACAGCGTAACTTTCAGTATAAGAGAGGGAGAGGTTTTTGGTTTAGTTGGGGAGTCAGGGTGTGGAAAAACAACTCTCGGGAGATGCCTTCTTCGCCTGATTGAGCCAACAGAAGGTAGAATCCTCTATGAAGGAGTGGATATCTTACAGCTAGATCGAAAGGAGCTACTGAAGGTAAGAAGAAGCACCCAAATCGTCTTTCAAAACCCATTTGCCTCTTTGGATCCGAGGATGAGCATTAGAAATCTCGTTGCAGAGCCCTTGAAAGTACATCGCAAAACGGAGGGATTAGACAAGAGGGTCTTAGAGCTTCTAGAACTCGTGGGCTTGAAGTCGGAGCACATGTGGAGGTATCCCCATGAGTTAAGTGGGGGTCAGAACCAACGGGTCGCAATCGCCAGAGCACTAGCATTGAACCCCAAACTCATTGTCTTAGATGAGCCTACTTCGGCTCTCGACGTTTCTGTTCAAGCCCAGATCTTAAACCTGCTCCAAGAACTCCAAGAACAACTCCAGTTGTCCTACATATTTATCTCTCATGACCTTAGCGTCGTCCAGCATATCAGCAATCGATTAGGCGTTATGTATGCAGGAAAGATTGTGGAAATCGGTGAGTCTGAGGACGTTTGGGAAAACCCCCGACATCCCTATTCTGCGGCCCTGCTGTCAGCTGTGCCGAACCCGGACCCGGATATAAAAAAGGAGAAAAGACCAATAGCTGGAGAGCCCCCCAGTCCAATCAACCCGCCCGCAGGCTGTAGATTCCACCCTCGTTGTCCATACGTTACTGATGTCTGTCGAAGAGAAGAGCCTAAGATAACGGAGATTGATTTGGATCATGATGTGGCTTGCCATCACCATTTAACTTGATGCGCAGTCGATAACGGTGATCGTGAAGTAAGGCGGCCAAAACGAGCTGGTGCTTGTGCNNGAGGGTAACCCCTTGAGAATCCGGAACCGTGGGCGAAACATGGGAACCGATTCTTGCCTATGATGCACCTTGTGCAAAATCTAGCAAATAGTTTTGTACGTAGAGTTGAAAAATTGACATATTAAGTAATTAAGCACCACTTAAACTTGCAAAAATCTATTAATTACGATGAAAAGAAGGTTTAAATATTTTTAAAATACCCCTGCCAGTTTAAGGAAAGGTTTTGAAATGAAACATGATCAGATACTTACACAACAACTTGTTAAGGCTAAAAATAATTCAAAAACTCTTGGTTTTCTCGTTTTCGGATCTGTAGCTACAGGAACACACCATAAAAAGTCAGATATTGATTTAATTATAATTTTGAGAAATCATACGCCGTCTTCAGGGATAGAAAATATAGTGATTGATGACATAAAAGTAGGGAAAACATTCTTTACATACGAAGTCCTTACCCATAGTGTAAACACAGTTCCTTACTTGTTGCACATTTTAGTTAACGCGAAGCTTCTTTTTGATCGTGAGAATACAATCAAACCGTTACTGGAAAAGATTACCAACTATTTTATGAAGAATCCTGAAATCGAAGATGAGTGGAGTCGATACTACAAACAATTAAGAGAAGAGAAAATGCAATTTGGATATGAAAAAACAACTATTATTGATATATGGAATGAACTTGAAAAGCGCTATTCAGGTGGAGAAATCAAGCGCACCTTCTTACGCCAGTACGGCTAAAGTTGAAAGTATTAAAATACATTCGATGCTTTATCTAAGATGACTAACTCAAAATGAAGTATTTTCCAAAACTGCAAAGACAGAAAAAAAAGAAAAGAAGATGAGTTAAAAGGGCTTTTAGGTAACTGTTATAGCCCCAGTGGAGGTATTTAAGGCAAATTCATATCTTACTGCGGCGCTATCATAATTTGGCGAAGTGTATGTTTCGACATCGCTACCAAAAATGCTGACATCTCCAGTTCCAGTCTCCGCCACCACTTTAAGTCCATAGTCGTCGGGAAGGGTTATATCGGTTGTAATACTCCCGGTACTCACATCCATATCGAATTCTCGAACCCCTTGGTCTTCAATGGTCTGATCTATTGTGCAGTCCACCTTACCTGTGCTGGCTGAAAGCTCCCAGCGTGTTTGAGCGGTTTTATACTCAAGATCTGCCAACGATACTGTGATTTGTCCAGTCGATGAAGTTATCTCTGGAGTAGCATCACTAAAAAGGACTTTGCTGAGATTGACATCCATATCNNCATATCGCCAGTCGATGTCTCCAGTTGCAACCCTGTGATCGTCAGATCCTCCAATATGACATCCACATCTCCCGTGGAAACATCTAAAACGAGTTCCAAGCTAATACCTTTGCGGATAGAGATGGCAAGTTCATATGTATAAGGATTGATCGCAACTGTTTCTTTCCAATCACTATCAAAAGTTACGCGGACTGTATTCTCCGTGATCGCCGTATACGTAAGGGTATTAGCATCTTCAACCGACCCTTCGCCATTCCGACCAGACACCTTGATGCTTGTTCGGACTAAATAATCCGCGTTATCTGCGGCCATTTCGATCATAATCGTCCCGACACTATTTTCCAACTCCATTTGACACGTGGACCAGTCATTTGGAACCGTGACATCCTTGTCCCCCAAATACACATAGTTACCGATCGGTATTCCCTGACCAATACATCCACTGAATAGAACGATGCCAATAAATAATAGTGCACTACTAACTACCGAAGATACGGATTTTCGTGACATTTTGATTCACACCATGCCACTTCTAATGAGATTTAAAATATTTGATAGTAACAGTTACCACACAGTAACGAATTGGGAATATTGACTGAACAGGAAATAAGAGACGATTGGGTTCTCATCGTGAGACCATATCATTTAACTCAGACTTCCCCACGATATAGATGGCTCATCGAAGGCCCGAGGGTCGTCCCCCGCGACAGGGTCGGGAGTTCCCCCTGGGGCTCCTACTCGCTTAGTGGATTCAACTGGTTTATCTTTAAGTCCATTCCCAATCTGAACGAAAAGTACATCAAAGTTTTTATAAGAATTCTCCAAAAGGAGTCTGAGGACATAAGGTGAGAAGAAATGACGGACACGCTCCTAGAAAAGATGAGCAAAATCGAACAATTGTTGTTGGAAATCAATGCAAAAATCGATAATTTTCTAGGATTTGAGGACTTAACTGAGGAGGAACAAGAAGAAATCGCCCAGTTGAGAGAGGAAATTAAAAAAGGAGACTTTATCCCGTTTCAGGGAGTGTTTCCCGAGTGACCAACGGATTTGACCTCATTTTTACTAAACAAGCAGCTACATTTATCGAGAATTTGGACCGGGGGTATCGGGAGAAGTTAAAAGAAATTTTTACGCAGTTAAGAGATAACCCCTTCAGTTATCCCTATAAAAAGGTTAGAGGGTATACAAACCTCTACCGGATCCGACTGGGTCGATATAGAATTCTCTATGAACTAGAAAGGGATCCTAGAAGGATTATTGTGCTAAAAATAGAAACAAGAGGAAAAATCTATAAATAACTGTGCTTAATGAGTATCTTTTTTGCAATTCCTTCCTAGGATCGTCCCCCGCGACAGGGCCGGGAGTTCTCCACGGCTCTCTTGCTCGTTTGAAATGACATCTATTGGTTCCCTCCTAACTTTTCTCCAATGAAATGAGGTAATCATTCTTTTCTTTTTATGCAAGCAGTGTTAAACTTTTAGCCGCTTTTCTAACCTTGAAATCGGGATCTTGCAGCGCCTGCTGGAGAGGAATCACTACTTGGGGTTCACCGATCGCTTCAAGAGTCTTGGCGGCATTCAATCGAACATTCCAATCGTCATCTTGCAAGGATTGGCAAAACGGTTCAACTAAGTAGAACTTTCTCATGATTGGGCAAAAAATGAAAATATTAATGCTTGGGGTGTTTATGTAGTTAAACGCTACAGAGGCTCTTCGTACAAGCTGACCTCCATTCTATCAGCAATGTTTATCCCAAACAGTTTTTCGATATCTACGCCGGTTTCTTCTATAAATTCCTGAGAAGTGATAAAATCTTCAAAGTTTGGAATAGTTTCATTATTTATTGGAATGCGATTAATCAGGGTTTCAGGATTTTCAATGAGATATTCGAGCGTCTTTTTAACTATAAAATTCTCTGATTGATCCGGATACTGGTCCATGAACGTAATCATTACAAGTGGGAGCTTCAAATCGAGAATATATATCATGAGGGCCTCATTTAAGTAAAAGTCTTCGAGCAGGTCTTTGATTAGTGGGGGGTTTGTCATCTCCCCATAAAATCCAAGTTCTTCCATCCATTCTATCTTATTTCCGTGGGAATCCTTTAAAAGGGAGGCATAGATTTCCACGTCAGTGACTTTAAACATACCAGTCACCACCACTTTGAGAACATTGAGGAAGAAGTCCGGATCATAACGTTGTTGTGTCCAAGTTTCGGGAGAATAGAATTTTATCCCCTCCGTCGTAACAAAATAGTAGCCAACGGCTACAGGTTCACCAAGATCATCCAGCAGTATATCGATAATATTGCCTTCTTCGTCTCGTTCATACAGGTATTCGGGAATGATCAGTGGAATCTCTACTTGAAAGTCCTGGATTATGTCTATTTTTAGGTGTTTTCCAAAT
>JABAOC010013771.1_pt1 | contig 12644 bp, 13 predicted proteins | sample 7062161 | NCBI WGS metagenome assembly JABAOC01 (sample SAMN14538625, study PRJNA623070) | marine sediment metagenome | biome: marine biome [ENVO:00000428]; feature: marine pelagic biome [ENVO:01000023]; material: deep marine sediment [ENVO:00002113] | place: India: Gulf of Khambhat ... | reverse complement strand
AACTGTGACCACCACAGTCACTCTGTTCATCGGCTTCTTGGGACTGCTTGCACTGAACTTCGCCATATCTGGACTGATGCTGCAAATCCTCACTTTGATAACCGTCTTGAGTGCTTTCGGCTTCCTGTTCCTGATCGTGGTGTGTGTCAAGGAAAAGTGGACAGAGAGGTTGGTCATCAGACTGATGCATTTCATAGGACGACTCACTCGAGGACGTTTCAAGCTTGAACGTTTTCAAGTCAGAATCATCGATGCAATGCGAGCCTTCTATGAATCCATGAGAGTCTTCAGTTCGAATCCTAAGACACTGGTTCTGCCAGCTGTTTTCAACGTGTCTTCATGGATTTCCAGCTTTCTAGTTGTCTTCTTGGTCTTTGTCTCCATCGGATATTTGGAATCCAACCTCACAATCTTCCTACTGAAAATCGTTGTTGTCTACACGCTCCTTGTTGGAATCAAGTCGATTCCACTTGGAGTCCCTGCGGAGGTTGGGCTCCCAGAAATTGTGATGACCACCATGTTCACATTATTAGGAATCCCACCATCGATTAGTGCTGCAGCCACCTTTCTCACAAGGATTTTAACTGTGTGGGTGAATCTCTTTGTGGGATTCGCTGCCGTTCAATGGCTGGGCGTCGCCAGTTTGATGAGGAGCGGAGTCTTTGGCAAAGCGAAGAACGAAGTATGAAATATACGCTGACCTACTTGACATCGTTGCTAGAAGAGGCTCGTGTCGGTTAACTAGGGCCTCTTATGGTGCGAATTTGCCAGTGGACAGAGCGAAGAAGACCATGACTTTTCTCGCTTCTAGAGGCTTTCTCAAAGAAGAAAGAGTCGAAGATTCCAGCACCTACCGAATCACCAAACGAGGCTTAGAGTTTATTGACACTTTTAGACAGATGCGGAAGCTCTTCGCGGCCTTAGATGAAAGAGCAGTGCCCACCCAACCTGAACCGAGAGAACCCTCTGAACGAGGGAAGCCGAGAAGACAAGTAGGAGCTCAGATAAGAGCGCTCACCACAGAATTGAAAGTGGACACGAAGATTGATTTCGAACTGGAAATTCACAACCCCATGCATGAACCGATCTTCCTAACCGAAGTAATGGACTTTCCCCCTCCAGGATTTGAAATCATATCAAAGCCTAGCTATTGCAGCTTCGAAGGCTCATACCTAAAAATGAACAAGAAGAGGATTGAACCGGTTACTGCTGAGAAAATCGGGATCTCGCTCAAGACCTCAAGAGAAGGAACCTATGGTTTGAAAGCACGTATTCTATACGAAGATCAAACTGGCAGTCAACAACTATGTGAACTGGCACCAACCAAAATCGACGTCTCAGGGATTGACGTGACCAGACGAATAAGCACAGGGTACAAAGACCTTGACAACCTGCTCCTTGGAGGCATTCCTGAGAACTACGCTGTCATACTGACGGCAATCTCATCCGACGAAAGAGAACTCCTCATCAAGAAGTTTCTTGAGGCCGGCGTGACAAATGGTCAAACCACATTCTACGTCACTGTGGAAGCAAGTGAAGTTGAGGACCTTGTTGAAAACTACCAATCTCACTTTCATCTATTCATCTGCAACCCTCAGGCTGCTACCATGGCCAGAAGCTCACCAAATGTCCACAGACTCAAGGGTGTGGAAAACCTCACAGACATCAACATAGCGTTAACATCTGCCTTCCGGACCCTAGGTCAACCCACAGAACCGAGGAGAGCATGCATAGAGATCATTTCAGACGTACTGCTGCAGCATCACGCTATTCAAACGAGAAGATGGCTGTCAGGGTTAATGCCTGAGCTGAGAGCAAAAGGCTTCACTACGCTAGCGGTGATGAATCCACATATGCATCCTCCAGAGGAAGTCCATGCCATCCTAGGTCTTTTCAATGGGGAGATGAACATCTTTGAGAAAGACACTGGAAAGGGACTGAGAAAGCGTCTGAGAATCAAGAAGATGTACAACCAGAGGTACCTGGAAAATGAGATGCCTCTGGCCAAAACTAGGCTTCTGCAATGGAAGTCCTTATTCTCGAATGTTGATTAGCTGGGATGCTAGCGTAAGGCTGCGGTGGATCTATTGTTCTCCAAATAAAGGCATGTTTGGAAAAACTTCAATCCCGTTCTGATCGATCGAGTAAGGGACAAGACTAGGATTCACTCTGGCGCCTCTCATCTTTTCCACTTGAATAGCTCTGGTCGTTGTTGCTCCCGAGAAGAGCGTTTGCATCATTATCACTCCATGAACCAAGAACTCTTCTTCCAACGCGTTTCTCTCTAGACTCAAGTGTCCAAGCTCAGTAGTTACGAGACAGGTGACATCCAAGTCTGCTAGTGACTCAATCAAATCCAAGATTGCAGTCCTGCGCTCGATAGGATCTGGGAATCGGTACACGAGGGCTGCGAGGGTATCCACAACAACCCTCTTGGCTCCGATTGCAGCGATCTTTTCCTGTAGATTCTCGATGAGCTTGTCGATGGAGAGCTGTTTGCCTCGCAGGCTGCGAGATTCTTCTTTGTAGAGTTTCTCCTTGAGCATGACTACTCGCGACATGCGTGTGGCTTCGATGAAGGCGAATTTCCTCTCTGCCTCCGCCTTTCTGAAATCTCTCCCGAACTGGAGCATTTCCTCATAAAAGTGTTCTTTGCTCTCATCCAGACTGACGAAGACTCCATTTTGACTATCTTCGTACATTCCTTTGTAAAGAAACTGCCCGGCCAAGATCGTTTTCCCAGTGCCGGGTCCTCCAATGACTAGAACTACCCTACCTTGAGGGAAGCCGCCGTCAACGAGGTTATCAAGCCCAGGTATCCCTGTCGCGACTTTCTCTGACATCCAATCTCACCTGAAGAAACTAGATACTCTATGGCGAATATTTATAGGTTATGCACAATGCAGATTCCGATCACGTGGCTATCCAGAGATCTCGCGAAGCCAATCTGATGCGAGTTTCACGTGCTACAGCGATTTGTGATACCCTTTCATAGTCACAATTTGTGACTACAACAGGTGTATTCTACATGTGCGTTGCCTTTTATAGGCTCGACGCCTCTCATATCTTCAAGTGGAAGCGCAATGTCAGACAATACGATACCTCCGAGAAGCACTGTCACTCTGAATAGTGTCAAAGGGGATCTGGAAGTTGGAAGACACGCGATAGTGAAAGGCGAAGGATCGCCTCCAAGAGTGGAGGTTTCTGGGACGATCTACGTTGAAGATGATTGCCTCTTCGAATGTAACGTGCTTGCAGACAACCTTGATGCCGATGGAGATGTGACCATCAAAGGAGAACTGGAGATACGAAACAGAGTCAATATAGATGATGGTCGCTTAATTGTTGATGGAAACATGACAGCAACACGAGTAGATGTAGGCAGAAGTATTCGAGTAGGAAGAGATCTCAAAGTGAAGGATGTGGATGTAGGTGGCCGCCTCGAAGTTGATGGCTCGACCACTGCAGAGAGCATCGATGTCGGTGGCACGTTCAGCGGCCGAGGAGAAGTGGAGGCTCACAGCATTGATGTGGGAGGATCAGTCAAAATCGAATCCACGGTTAGCATCGACGATATCGATGTCGGCGGTGCCGTGAGAGTGGAAGGAGGCAAAATCGCCAGAGTCGACGTTGGCGGCAGTTTTGTCTCACGAGGGTCGCTCGAATTTGAGGAGATCAACGTAGGTGGAACGGNNAAAGGGGGCGACATCGAAGTCGGAGGCACCTGTAAGGTTGACGGCGATTTGACCTTCGGCACAATCGAAGTGGGCGGTGCAGTCTCAATTTCAGGTACAGCCGATGGAGAGGACCTAGATGTCGGAGGAAGAGTGCAGGTCGATGGCTCACTTCAACTTTCAGGCGATCTCGATGTCGGAGGAGTCGCCGAGGTCGATGGAGACCTAACTTCGGAAAACATTGACGTTGGTGGTCGACTCCACGCTAACAAAGCTGTCGCAAGATCGAAGGTTTCCGTTGGTGGCTCCATTCAGACACATAAAGGCGTTCACGCCGCCTACATACGAATTGGACGAAGAGGCAAAGTTCGAGGCTTCATAAAAGCTGATGAAGTAGTTGTGAGCAAGAGAGCAAACGTCGAAGACGTTTACGCCAAGACGATAACATTGGAGAGAGAAGCAGCAGCTCGAAACCTCTACGGACAAAGAATTCGCCTTGAATCTGGCTGCCACATTCATGGCGAAGTTCAATACACCGGCACTCTTGAAAGCGAACGAGGCGTCACATTCGATAAAGAACCCCAGAAAGTGAATGCGCTACCACAAGGTCCGTGACGCTGCGCACACGCACCCCAATATACCAAACTATCCGCGCGAAAAACCCTCCTGCGCGCGGGTAGGAGATTATCTGTCTCTCAAGTATGGAATAGAGCGCAAAACAATTTTGGCCACTGGCAACGCAACTATTGCACCTATGATCATCTGTCCAATGTTCACAGGGATTTCTAGAATCGCCAATACTTCAATGTTGAAAAGCGGGTATATCAAGAAAGTTTGGTACAGGAAATAACCCGACACCATCACAAAGCCACCTGTCACGACAGAAAAAACTGTCCAGCTGAACTCAGGATCTGCCAAAAAGCCCAAAGCGGCTATCGACACGGCGGTGATGACACCTATGATCAACCAGAACTCGACAGGGATATAAACCATGAAATTAAGGGGGCCCAATGCAATTTCTCCTGTTCCACTGTAGTAACTCGCTCCAACCCACGCCAACAAGAAACCTATTCCGATGCCCAAGAGCAAGGTGAAAAGTCTCCAGTAGATGGAGGATCGAAACTTCGGATTTTTCTTCTTCAGCGTTCCAACAACAGCTCCCTCACAAGCCTTTATGATGAGCGTAGCTGGAGCATAGTGAGGGAACCCTAATAGCAAATCGGCTATCATTGAACCAACTCCTCCAGCGAACGCTCCAACAAAAGGACCAAATAGAATAGCTGAGAGGAAGATCATCGCTTCGCCAACATTAAAAAAGCCTTGAGTCGCTGGAACATATATTGAAAGCATCATCGTTGTAACAGAAACAAGCGCAGTGAATACAGCTGTAACCGCAAGATTGAAAGGTGAAACAATTGCAGCTCTAGCCATTTGCAGCCCCATTCGTATACTGCAGCCACACTATATTAGTTTGCAAACATGCATGTGAACCCACACAGATCTATGCGCCTAGTCCAAAGTGAACACTTTCCATAGACGCGGTCACTGGCTTGACCGTCAACAAAGAATAAGTTAATCTAGTTCACTAGGTATGTCTCAAAACGTCATCCGCAACACTAGATGGCTTTATTACAAGAAAGGCGAAAATCTGTGAAACTTCCCGTTGGAAAAGTCCCGTCAAAGACCCTAGAGAAAGTAGTGTTTGCCCATTTGGGGGCAAAACGCAGCGACGTTGTGGTTGGGCCAGGCACGGGCTTGGACGGCGCCATCATTGATATAGGACACAAGTCTCTCATCACCTCGATCGACCCAATCACGGGTGCTCTTGAAAGAATAGGATGGCTAGCTGTTAACATAAATGCAAACGATGTGGCAACATTCGGTGTACGGCCAGCCTACTTCTCTTCGTGTATACTGCTTCCTGAAAACTCTCGCGAGGAAGTCGTGAACGAAATTTGTACGCAGATAGATCTGGGGGCCAGGAAAATCAGGCTAGCAGTGATCGGCGGTCATTCTGAAATCACTCCCAGACTCCCGTTTCCTATAGTTGTAGGTTGCTGTATGGGTGTCTCAGAGAAAGGACGCTATGTAACCTCGCAGAATGCGGTAGCTGGCAACAGACTGATACTCACGAAGTCTGCAGGGATAGAAGGCACAGCAATTCTGTCATCAGACAGATTCTCCCAACTTTCACAACGCATCAGAAACGAAACTCTGGAAAGAGCTCAACGCCTATCAGAATCCATAAGCATAGTTGAAGAAGCGATCCTCGCCTACAACACAGGACACGTGACAGCAATGCATGATCCCACCGAAGGTGGAGTTGCCGGCGGAATCCATGAGTTGTGCGACGCCTCAAATCTCGGTTTCAAGGTGTTTGAGGAAAAAATTTCAGTCTCTGAAGAAACAGTGCGAATCTGCGACTTCTTCGGAATTGACCCTTTGCAGCTTGTTGCCTCTGGAAGCCTCCTAATTTCTGTAGAGGGGCACTGTGCGGATGACGTTGTAGATGTGTTGACGAAGCACAAGATAGCGGCCAACATCATTGGAGAGCTTCATGGATCTCCAAGGAAAAGGCAGATAGTTAGAAAGGATGGAAAAATTGAGGAACTCCCTCGACCACAATCAGATCATCTATGGCAAGCATTGAAACAGTGATCACAGAATCCTCTTGGCGGTGTAAGCACCCTCAAGAAATTTAGTGGCACTCCTGGGCCTGGCCAATCTTCTGATCTTCCCATGCAAGTTCTTGTAGATAAAATAGTTCTTCACGTTCCTGATCATCTCGGAAACAATGTTTTTCTCATGAATGTGAACAATGCTGAATTCCGAATCCATGACAACCTTGTAACCTCTCGAGACCATTTCCAAGGTCCAGTCATAATCCTCTCCACCGTACTTTCTTGTTTCAGGGACTATGTCAAGGATTCTTTCGTCAAAAGGATATTCTTTCCAGCAGGATCTGCGAATTATACAGTTCATTGTAGTGAAACGTGCACTGCCCTTCATCTGTTCCTCAACCACATAGAAGAGAGCCTTCGAAAATCCTTTGTTTGAAGGGAAGAAGAAGCCGCTCACGGCAGCGACTTGATTGTCGTCGAAATGGTTCACTCCAGTTTCAAGCCAGCTCAGAGAGATGGGAAAGGAGTGCCCATTCGTTATGCACACCAGTTCTTCCTCAGAAAAGGCCATTCCCACGTTGACGGAGTATGGATGCGAGAAATACTCATGCTTGAAGGTTACGAGTTTGGAGGCTGGATACTCTTGCAGATGGTGACTCACATATTTCACTTCAGCGTCACTAGAAGCATCCATGACGATCACGATCTCTGAAGGAGCAATTGTTTGATGTGTTAAGCGATCTAGAACTCCATGGAATAGTTTTTCTTGACCGACACATCGAACGACAACTGAGACAGGCATTTTCTCTCCTCTACCGAAGTCTAGTGGATTCCTTTGTGTGACTGACACGACTGCTTTGTGGATGAAGTTCCGCGTTATCTCTTGAGTTTCGTGTTGCGTAGAATGTTTTGGTAGAGAACGATGACAGCGTAGAAGGAGTAGGACAACAGCAGTTGGGGGTAGCGAACTGCGAATTTCAGTTCATTTGCCACCATTGAGATACTTTTCTTGAATGACCAGACCAGTGCTGGTCGATAATGAATGCAGTAGGGCTCGTAGGCTGATATGACCTTGTAGCCGTTGTCACTGATCCAGGATTTAATGTAGGCGTCTTCGTACACGTGGAGTCTGGAAGGAATCTGAATGCCCTTCACAGCCTCTTTTCTCACGAGTAGATCATGAGTGCCGCCTCTCTTTCCAAAGATCTTCATTGTGATCCGCTCAAACAGCTTCAAGATCGTGACATTTCGGAGGACGGACCAGATCTCGATTCCCCAGACGGCACCGACATCAGGCTTGATCAGTCGCTTGGCTTTCTCAAACCACTCATTGCAGAGTGCCACATCGCTGTCGACGAACATGAACCATTCAGTGGTGACCTCATCGATCGCCTTCTGCCTTGCTTTGCCCCGGGTTCCTTTCTCCATCAACAAGGTGACACTGCGATATTTTCTCTTGAATCTCCGGACCACCTGTAGGGTGTCATCCACAGAATATCCGTCAACCACGATTAGGCGGTTCACTGGGATATTCTTGTAGATAGAGTTGAAGCATCGTGGTAGAGTTTTCCCACTATTTTTTGTCAGAACAACTACGTCCACTTTCATGGGATTCAACCTGGTGGTTTGGTGGAGATGATTCTTCCAATCACTATTTCTTTCAGCGCTCAAAGCGTTTATAATGTTTACGCTTAAATAGCGGAGGATCTTAGCTTAGAATTCAGTTCTCCAATGGAGTACACCTTGCTTGAGACTGTCGCTACGTAAGGTCCTTGGCTTGTTCAAGCGATCGCTGTTTCTTGATAGACCACATCATGTTCAATGGATGCTGACGCGTCGATGCAATTACCGCTGCAAGAGCTGTGATGTGTGGCGAGGAGGAAATCTACCTGAAGAGCTGTCCATTGACAAGGTTCGAGCAGGACTAGATATTCTACATGACCTAGGCGTGGTGGAGATTGTGCTCTCCGGCGGAAACCCGCTGTTGCGCGAGGACATTGGAGAGATTATTGACTATGCCTCCAAGTACTTCATCACAACCATTTACGACAATGGAAGTCTCGCTGCCAAGAACGTTGGCATTCTGCGCAAGGCTGATTTCGTAGCCATCTCCTTTGACACGTTGGATGAGCAACGATATGACTATCTCAAAGGTGTTTCAGGTGCTTGGAAGAGTGCCATGAACTCCATCCGAACTCTTCACGAGGAGGGAATCTCTGTTGGAGTATCGCCCACCATCTCACAGTTCAACATGAATGAGATTCTCGATTTCACTGACCATTTCAGGAAGAGAGGAGTCCCCGTCTTGTACTGCTTATATCAACATGACTCACTGACGCAACCAATGTTCCAGATCGGTGAAAAGAATGAGGAACTGGAAATCACCGACAAAGAAGGCCTCGCCAAGATCTGCGACACATTACTCGAGAAGAAAAAGAAGAGCCGAGGAATCCTCATCACCAAGAAGACGTTGCACACCCTCAGAGAATTATATCTCAATGATCGGAGAACATGGAACTGCAGAGCTCTGCATTCCTTTTTCACCATTGACCCTGCAGGCAAGGTTGCTGCCTGCCACCTTCAAGAGCCAGTTGGAACTATCTTTGACTTGCCAAGACTATGGCAGGGAGAAAGATTCAAAGCACTTCGAAGGACCTACAATGAATGTACAAAGTGCTCCTACATGTGCTACATGTTCTACTCTTTGCACGCCAGCGTACAAGGCAACATAGCCATAATCACGGATCAGTGGAAGAACGCGGGTGCCCTGTTTGGGCACTGATGCACGCGTCTCATGCAGACCTAGGAGCATGATGAGCGGGCGCTAGCGCTTATATCCAATCTTTCTCAGAAACGCGTGTCTTTCCTTCGCGTCCGTTACGGTTTCGATACCTTTGCTGCTTGCGCCGTCAATCACACCCAGTATCCCTCGTCCTTGATCTGTCTCGCATATGATCACTTGCAGAGGATTCGCGGTGGCTGCGTAGATTGTGCAGACCTCCGACACGTGCTTAATCTTGTGAAGCACGTTGATAGGATAGGCGTTCTTGAGGTATATCACAAACATATGCCCGCAACCAAGTTTCAGGGCAGTTCGAACTGCTCGGTGTTTTAAGGTGTCATCGTTGCCTTCGCCTCTGACCAAGCATGGCCCCGAGCTTTCACAGAATCCTAACCCGAACTTGATGTTGGGAACTGACTCCACCAGCGCTTCGTACAGATCTTCAGTGGTCTTGATGAAGTGTGCCATTCCCAAGATGATGTTACAATCATCGACCTGATCAACTTCAACGAGCTTGAATTCCATCGCTTTCACCCCTGTGTGGCTAAATCTAGACGTTCGCCTGTTCCTGCTGAGTTTCGGTTTAGCGGAGACATTGTTCTTAATCTCTCTATGACTCTCGGGAGGATTTCAAGGATGTAGTCCACATCGTCTTGTGTGTTGTGTTTTCCAAGGGAGAGTCGTAGGCTGCCGCGGGCATCCTCTGGCTTCAGTCCGATTGCCCGCAATACGTGACTCGGTTCTCCGGATGTTGAGGAGCAAGCAGATCCAGAAGACGCCGCGATGCCTTCGGTGTCTAGGGCGAGCACGATGGATTCTCCCTCGATGTAGGCGAATCGCAGGTTGACGTTGTTGTACAACCTCCTCGTAGAAGGTCCGTTGAGGTTTGAGTCGTCGATTTCCAATGCTTCCGTGATCAGTTGGTCGCGGAGGAGGGTGAGACGCTCTGCCTCTGGTTTCATCTCGTCCTTCCGGAGTTCCATTGCCTTGGCGAACCCTACAATTCCAGGAATGTTCTCTGTTCCCGATCGCAGCCCGAATTCGTGGCCTCCCCCATGAATCAGTGGTTCGAGGAGCAGACCGTCCCGAATGTAGAGGGCACCGACGCCTTTGGGACCATAGATTTTGTGGGCATTGATTGTCATGAAGTCAAAGTTTGCGGTTTTGACATTGATGGGAACTTTGCCGAAGGTTTGCACAGCATCGGTGTGAAAGAGAGCCCCGAATTGATGGCATGTCGCTGCAATCTCTTCAGCTTCTTGAATTGTGCCGATTTCATTGTTGCCGTGGACCACAGAGACAAGCGTTGCCCTCTCATTGAGCGCCTGTTCCAAGCCCTCCTTGCTGAGGAATCCCTCTTGATCGACAGGTAGAAAAGTGACTTTATAACCAGCTTTCTCCAACCATTTTGCTGAGTTCAGGACACAATCATGATCAATCACAGACACTGCGAGATGACAATGGTCCTTGCCTTCTTTGAAGGCGTGTCCCTTCAACACAAGATTGTTCGCTTCTGTAGCACTCCCTGTGAATACGACTTCACCTGGATCAGCATTCATGAATTCTGCCATGGTCTCTCGGGATTGCTCCAACGCCGTCTTCGCTTCAACTCCAAATGAATGCACAGCCGATGCATTTCCATACTGTTTGGTGAAGAAAGGTTGCATAGCCTGCAAGACTCTCGGATCCACAGGAGTTGTGGCCGCGAAGTCCACGTATATCTTCCGGATCCTCAACCACTCCTTGCAGACTAAAGGGGACACGTCACTCATTTTAAGTTATTTCCAAGTGTGATCTGTTCTTAATCCATACCAGTGTCACGGCCGCTCGGTTAGAAGTGTGACGGGGGTTTTAGCGGGCCCGAGGGGATTCGAACCCCCGGTCTCCGGCTCCGAAGGCCGGCGCCTTATCCAGACTAGGCTACGAGCCCTGAGAGAGATAGAAAATAGGTAGTTAAAAAGTTCCCCTCTTGTGGCAGTTGCAGCTTCGTCCTGAGGGCGGCTTGATGGTGCGTTAAGAGTTCTCAGGTTCTGAGTTAGCGGAGAAGGCTTTTCTGTGTCCATGTTCTATTACAGAGATTCCTAGCTCTGTGGTTGTTGGGGAAGCTGTGTTTCAAGCCTTTACGAGTGATTTGAAGCTTCTTACGCGGTATACTCAGCTGTTTCCCCTGTGTTTCGCGGTATTTGTGAGTATGCTTGGGTTTGGCTTGGTCATGCCGTTGTTGCCGATTTATGCGAGGAACTTTGGAGCTACAGGAGCTGAGTTAGGTCTTCTCACGGCTTCTTTTGCCGTGGCAAGAATCATCACAACGTTCCCTGGGGGGATCTTGGCGGATTGGGCTGGAAGGAAGATTCCAGTGGTGTTGGGGTTGCTCACGTATTCTGTGGTGATGACGTTGTACGGGTTCTCTGAGGATGTCAACCAGCTGATCTTGCTGAGAGGGCTGCAAGGCCTCGCCTCAGGAATCGTGTGGCCTGTCCTGAGCACGATGGTGGCGGATATTGCAGCGCCAGAAGATCGGAGCAAAGCCATCGGCCTCTACGAAATGATGTGGTTCTTTGGATCCGTGGTCGGCCCAGGATTAGGCGGCGTGCTTGCTGGCGCGTTCAGTGTAGCCACACCGTTCTTCGTCTGTGGTGCATTGGCGTTCGCAAGCATGATTCTCGTCGCCTTCACCGTCAAGGAAACTATGCGCCCTCAAGCGAGCGGTGAGCTTGAGTCTGTTCAGTCAGAGTCCGATCACGACCTGAGGGCTCCGCTTGCTGATGACAGGGGCAGGTTCATGGGTAGCTCGGTGTCTGCCTTGACACCCTATCCGAAGATTTTTGTGGCTCTCTGCGTGGTTGCCCTCATTGTCTCGTTTTCCCACTCGCTCATCCAGCCAGTGCTCTCCGTCTTCGCCAATGAGGAGTTGGGAATTTCTGTGGTCGATGTAGGGCTCCTGTTTACGGCGATGGGGATTGTGACCCTCGTCACCACTCTGCCCTTAGGCACCGCGGCCGATAGAACTGGGAGAAAACTCACCCTCGTGACTGGCATTCTGTTCACTGCAGCCTCTGCTGTGCTGATCACCATTTCAGGCAGCTTCTGGCCCTTACTGCTGATCATGATGATGCGAGGCGTCGGTCGAGCTGCAACCAATCCTTCACTCACCGTGATGTTCACGAACCTCCTTCCACTTACCCGCAGAGGCCGAGGGATGGGGATCTACAACCTCTTCAGAAACATCGGTCTCGTGGTGGGGTCTTCGGTGGGAGGATTCCTCTATGATGCCCTATCCTCTCACGCACCCTTCATCATCTGCGCCATCGCAGGACTCCTAGCCGTGGCTGTGTTAGTGTTCCTGATCTCAGAACCGGAAACCGGAATGGTATGAACCGCAATCAGATGACGTGGTGAAACAGATTGGTCGCACCGACGCAACTCAAGACGCAGCTCAAGAGGTGATTCTACTACACCTCTCCAAGCGGTGACGAGGAAGCATGCTGAAAATGCTTATTATCACCCTTGGGTAAATCTAAGTTTGCTTCACATTGCGGGCCGGTAGCTCAGCTTGGCTGGAGCGTT
>JABAOC010019977.1_pt7 | contig 12648 bp, 8 predicted proteins | sample 7062161 | NCBI WGS metagenome assembly JABAOC01 (sample SAMN14538625, study PRJNA623070) | marine sediment metagenome | biome: marine biome [ENVO:00000428]; feature: marine pelagic biome [ENVO:01000023]; material: deep marine sediment [ENVO:00002113] | place: India: Gulf of Khambhat ... | reverse complement strand
GCACACTTAGCGACATTCGCGTCACGGGAAGCGGCGCGCCGTTTCGGCTGACTACGAGGAGTGGCAGAAGGGGTTATGCGAGCCGGGGAAAGCCGGGTACTCGCCTCAACGGTGTCGTGTGGGGAGGCGCATTCTATGTACCCCGATCAATGCCGGGGCTGCCGTCACTGCTCGCGACGTCTCCTACGACGCGGACTCGAATTCGCCGGGCGTCGCCGGGCAGATACGCCAGTGGCAGATCTTCCACGTCGACTACCGAGAGGGAATGCTCTTCGGCGCCGGCTTCCAGGGCCCGCTGACGAGCGGCGGCGGTGGCCTGTTCGATTGCTTCAGCTCGAGGCAAGGCGCTGAACACCTGATCGACCTCTCCACTCACTTGCGCAATCGCAGCACCGACGGCGTTCGCCACGGCATGGTGCTCGACCTGAACCACCTCGGAAATCCCGTTGAGCCGTTCCGGAACAAGGAATGCGCCACCGCCCACGGCTACCAGCGGGATGGCCGTTGCGTCGGTCTTCATGCGATCTACGCTGGCGTCGATCATGGAGGACATACGTTGTCGTAGCCTACTGGTTGTCCTCCGGTCGAGGTGGGCGACTCGACTGGCGTCTCCGAGTTGGAGTAGGCCTCCCGCCACAGCCACGTCGGTCGCGGTTAGGCGGCCACCGCCAAACACCAACGCGTCTCGGGTGATCCGGTTTCCGACGCTCTGCGGGCCAATACGGTCATGCTCTGGATCGATGATGGTGCCCCCGCCGAGGCCAATCGACACGAGATCTGGCATGCGGAACAACGTGCGGACGCCGCCGATCTCGACTGCACTATTGGCTTCGCGAGGGAAACCCGCCTTNNCCTTGAGGCAACCGATATCCGTACTCGTCCCGCCGACGTCGACGACCATCGCGTCGTTCAGCTTGGAAAGGAAGGCGGCGCCCCGCATGCTGTTGGTTGCCCCTGACGCGAAGCTGTAGACAGGGAAGGCCTCGGCATAGTCTGCCCGCATTACGGTGCCATCATTCTGCGTCAGGTAGAGCGGCGCATGGATGCCGCTATTGTGCAGCGCATCGGTGAACGACCGCGTCGTGTGGCGTGCCAGCTCGATGAGGCATGCATTGAGCAGCGTGGCATTCTCCCGCCCGAGCAGGCCTATGCGGCCGAGTTGGTGTGATAGGGTCACATCGACGTCCGGACAGATCGACTGGAGCACGTCCGCTGCGGCCTCTTCGGACTCCGCCGTGAGGGGCGAGAACACACTGCACACGGCGACGGACCTGATGCCCGTGTCGCGGATGGTGAGCGCTATATCACGCATGCGTCTCACGTCGAAGGGCACGATGGGACGGCCGTCATACTCGTGCCCTCCCTCCACCAGGAAGACCTCTCCGCGAACCAGCTCGACTAGGTCCGCCGGCCAGTCGATGAACGGGACCAGTGAAGCGCTCGCAGGCAGGCCGATACGGATCGCCGCAACCGACGTCACATCACGCCGCTGCAGAACCGCGTTGGTGAAGTGTGTNNGTGTTGTGCCGATCATGACCGCTTGAACACGACCAGACTCACCGCCCATCGCGTTCACCAATTCATCGATTGCCGTCAGGATGCCGGTGGTCACGTCGTCGGTCGTTACGGTCTTGACGGCGGCCACGACCCGGTCGTTTTCAATTAGCACCGCGTCCGTGTTGGTGCCGCCGACGTCGATGCCGATCCGCCTCATGGTGATGAGTCGAACAGTGAGACGAAGTCGATATCGTAGCCGAACGCACGGGGTCCCACGTGCTGCAGCCCCTTCTCTGTCTTCTGAATCGTCGGTCCAGGCAGCGCCACGACAGTGACTCGCTGGCCATACCGCAGCGTCTCCGTGCCGACTGCCTCTCCCGAATCGCTATCCATCACGCAGATGATGTCCGGGACGGTGACCTGCGGCTGTCCGTCCAGGAAGCCGACCGCGAACTCGTTCTGAAACTCGAGGCGGAATTCTTGGCCGCGATTGTCATCGAGCCCCTCGATGCGCGCCGCGCCGCGCAAGAAACCCTCGGTCGTTCGGCGATCGATGTCCGTGACCTTGCCGCGGAACAGCGACTTGCCACCTTCCAGCTCCAGGACGGCGGCGACCGGATCTGCGTGGCGGCACCGTGCGTCCAACACGGCGCGGCCAATTGTGATCGCCTTCGTGACGGTGTGCAAGATCCCCCAGTCCTTCACCTCTCTGCCGGTCCGCGGTGCCTTGCACGTAGCGGCGATGGAACCGACCTCGGTGCACACTTTGCGGCTGATTCGCTCCATCCACTTCCAGCTCGCCGTGCGCGACACGATCACGTCGTTGTCCCGGATGTCCGCCAGGCACAGGGGAAAGCTCTGCAGGTCGCCGATGGCGAAACTGGTCATCTGGGCTTCGGGGTACGCACGGCCCATNNCGTCGACTACGGGGAGGTCGGTCAGCGCAGCCACGAGCAGGGGCTGGATCGCGTTGGCACCGCCGATCTCCAGCGACATGACGGCCTGAAACGACCGACCCAGGTACTCCTCCATCATGCGGACCGGTCTCGCCGCGACGGTCGGGTCGATGAGCCTCTCCTCTGAAACGAGAGGAGCGCCCATGGTTGATACGACGGCAACGAGTTCGTCATCGCTCAAGGCCGAGGGATCGATCAATGTTGTCCGCCGCCCCTGACGATACAGCTCCCGGATACTCAAGTAGGCGTGGTACGGATTGCCACCGCCCCCTGCTCCCAGAATCCATGCGCCAATGGCCAGCGGCTCGAGTTCGTTCTCTTGAATCTCTCGGTGTGTTGTCATACGCAGAATCTGTCTGTGGGGATCTGACTGGGGAAGCCGGCCGGATGCCGCATTTGCGTTGATTCACCACCGGTGTGCCAAAGACGGAGCGGTGGTAGGTGGCGCACCACTCGGCCATTGCTGCCCGATCGCGCTCTATTGCCCCGACTTTTCAGCCTGGGAGTGTCGCGAGTCGGAAGCTCCGCTCACGTCTGTCGCCGCCGCACCGAGCAGAGGAACTGCTCGGCGCGTGTGCTGTGTAACGAATCTCTGACTCACGACACTGGAACCAAGCATCCAGCACCTAAGGCCGCCGTGCCAGCACGCCTGCTAATGCGAACTCGGCTACACTCCACTAGAATACCTGATCCATACCCCAGCATTCGCCGGCGACCATGGCAGGCAGCTCGAACAAGCGCGCTGCGTTCGTCACCATCGGCCAGACACCGCGGGTCGATCTCACACCCGAAATGGCCAAGTGGATCGGTGGTGCCCTCGACATCGTCGAGCGAGGGGCCCTGGACGGAATCAGCCGATCGGAGATCGAAAGGTTTGCGCCCAGCGCAGGGCAACACCGTTTGGTGACCCGTCTGGCGGACGGGAGTCAGGTGGTGGTCCGGAAGAGTTGGGTGCGCGAGCGGGTGCAACACGTCCTCGACGACGCGGCACGGGAACGGTTCGACCTCACCGTGCTGCTGTGCACCGGCTACCTGCCGGAGCTTCAAGCGCCAGGACTGTTGCTCGAAGCGCAGGCCATCGTCGATCATGCTGTCATGGCGATGACGCGGCGGGCAGACTCGGTGGGCGTGATGGTGCCGCTCGAGGAACAGATTGAGGAGTTCCACTTTCAGCCCCGGGAGGGCCAGGTGCTTCGCCTGAGCCATGCTTCGCCGTACGGACCCGGACCCGGGCGGCTGGAGCAGGCAGCACGAGAGCTGGCTGACGTCGACGTGATCGTGATGCACTGCATGGGGTACACCGGCGGCATGCGAGAAACCGTCGCGTCCGCCTCAGGCCGACCGGTGTTGCTGGCGCGGCGCCTCGTTGCAGCCGCCGTCAGCCAACTGGTTTGATCGTTCGGTCCCCCTGAGTCCGTCGATGCCAATCCCTCGGCGAGTTCTGACAGACCCGTGACGGTGGAAACGGGGAAGCCCCAGCGGCGCCTGCTCCTGGAGGAGTATCAGGTCAGGGAAGTACCAGAACGGCACCCCTCCGTTCTCGAACCCGGGACGCTCGTCTTTGGCATCCTGCTGGCCGTTCTGGGAGTCGTCATCGGCCTGGAGTTGCTCACCCGCGTTGGAATAACACCTAACAGTTCCATCATCGCGGCGATCATCGCGATCGCCGTCTCGCGAGTTCCCCTGGCGCTCTGTCGAGCCTTCTCCAGCGTCTCGCGTCAGAATCTCCTGCAAACGGTCATCTCGGGCGCGACCTTTGGCGGCGCCAACGCGCTTCTACTGCCCATGGGGGTCCTGTGGCTGGTCGGTGAGGTCGAGCTGGTGCCGGTCATGATGCTGGGCGCCCTTCTGGGCTTGGTCCTCGATGCAGCCATCCTGTACCGAGTGTTTGACTCCAAGGTCTATCCTGCGAGCGGCCTCTGGCCGGCGGGCGTCGCCAGCGCCGAGTGCATTATCGCCGGTGACCGGGGGGGAAGGCGCGCCAGGTGGTTGGGCCTGGGAGGTCTCGCGGGAGGCGTGGGACAGTATCTGGGGTGTCCGATGGATGTGTTTGGCGTCTGCTGGATCGGCAACATGTGGGCGCTGTCGATGTTCGGCGTCGGCCTACTGGTCCGGGGATACGCCCCCCAGGTTCTCGGTGTTGATCTCAACGAGCTATATGTGCCGCACGGCGTCATGATAGGTGCGGGGATCATTGCGCTGATTCAGATCGTCATGGCAACAGCAGGTCGCAATCGGGCTGCGGTGGCACAGCAGGTCCAGCAGACGAGCGGGAGGCAACTCGGCCGAGGCCTCGCTGGCGGTTTCATCGGTTTTGTGCTCGCCGCCAGCGCTGTAGCCGTTCTCGGCGGCCTCGCCGCGGAGATGTCGGCACCGATGCTCCTGGGCTTCGTCTTCTTCGCGGGCGTTGCCGCCATCGCCTCTGAGTTGGTGGTTGGCATCTCCGCCATGCACGCAGGTTGGTTTCCGGCATTCGCGACCGCGTTGATCTTCCTCGTATTGGGGATGATCATTGGCTTCCCTCCGTTGCCCCTGGCATTTCTCGTGGGGTTCACCGCGTCTACAGGACCGGCGTTCGCCGACATGGGATACGATCTCAAAGCGGGATGGATCCTGCGGGGACGAGGAGGTCACCCCAGATTCGAACTCCAGGGTCGCCGGCAGCAGTTCTTTGCCGAGATGTTGGGGTTCGCCGTGGCCGCCGTCGTGGTGTTGCTGTTCTACAAGTCCTATTTCACCAATGATCTCTTCCCGCCGGTGGATCGGGTGTACGCCGCGACCATCGCGGCGGGGGCAGATCGGCAGCTAGCGATATCGCTCCTCGTGTGGGCCGTGCCGGGAGCGATCGTTCAGCTGCTAGGCGGGCCAGCACGCCAGTTGGGCATTTTGTTCGCAACGGGATTGCTGATCTACAATCCGATTGCCGGATGGACGGCACTGGTATCCCTGGCGGTCAGGGCCGCACTGATCAGGAGGTTTGGCGAAGCGATTCAGAGCCCCATGTACGTACTGGCCGGAGGGTTCATTGCCGGATCGGCGCTCACCAGCTTCGGGGCGGCGAGTGTACGGCTTCGTTGAGCAGCCGTCTGCGCCGCTGGGCCATCGCGTTTCAGCTCCGCTTTCAGCAACCTGGTAGAGAAACGAGACAGCAAGGTTCGTCATCATGAAGAATTCCAATCTCTCACGGGCCGTCCTCCTCGCGACCGTAGCCAGTTGGCACGTCCCCTCGGCGCTCGCACAGTCCTCGTCCGTTCCTTCGCCGTCGCAGTTCCACGGGTATGAGCTTGGCACGACGTATACCAACACTGCGGCGCTGTACGACTACTACCGGGAGCTGGCCCGGCGAAGCCCCCGGGTCGAGTACCGGGAGTACGGTCGCAGCATTCAAGGTCACCCGTTACCTGTGCTGTTGATCGGTAGTGAGAGCCACCTGGCCGTCGTGGACAACATCCAGACAAGGGTGCGGCAACTGACCGACGTCACTGATCGGCTCTCTGAAGGTCAACTCGCCTCCTTGGTGAGTGAGATCCCGGCTGTCGTGGGGATCTTCATCGTGGACACGGATGAGGAAGCCGGTGTGGAGGTGTTGCAGGAGGTGGCCTACGACCTGGCTACCCGAGAGACTCCCGATGTTCGGGCTATTCGCGAGAACGTCCTGGTAATCATCGCGCCGCTGACCAATCCGGACTCTCACGCCCGATACGTCAGCTGGCACAAGTTGTACGATGTCGAGGGTGCTTCGGTCGATCCCAACGCCGTCGAGAACCGGGCGCACTGGGGGATGAACACCGACGGCAACGCCTATGGAATCGATGTCAACCGAGACTTCGGCTGGTTCGTGAGCCCGGAGATGCAAGCGTTCGCCCGGGAAGTCATGCGCTGGCACCCCCAACTCATGCTCGACGTCCACAGCGGACCGAATGTCATCTTCATTCCGCCATTTCCACCACCGCATCACCCACTTTGGCCTTCGACCGCATCAAAGTGGTGGGAAGCCCTGGCCCAGCGCGCTGCGGAGAACTTCGGGCGCCGGGGGTGGTCATTCAACACCCGGGAAGGCTACGAGGGGGTGACCAGTGTGGGCTTTGGGCTTTCCTGGGTCATGTTGGGTCCCGCCGTCAGCAGCTTCCTGTTCGAGAGTTTCGGTGGGAGGCCCGGCAAGACGATTGCCTTCCGGCGCAGTGACGGCACGATTGCCACGATGCGTATGGCCATGGATCGCCATGCTGAGGGCATCTGGTCCCTGCTTCAGGTCGCCAGCGAGCGGCGGGAGGAGCTACTGCGGGATGCGCATGAGATGGCTGTCGTAGCGGTGGATCAGGCTCGTTCGAGCACCGTGCGAACCGTTGTGATTCCGGCGGGAGGATCCGGCGTCGATCCGGACAAAGTGAATCGACTGATCGAGCGACTCACACTGCAGGAGGTCAGGGTTGAACGGGCGCGGGAGTCGTTCACCGTGAGGGCGAGGGACTTCTACGATCTCGAAGCCGATACTCGGCAGCATTTTGAGTCAGGGAGCTACCTGGTTGACTTGGTTCAGCCCCGGGCGCGGCTTGCTCGGACGCTGCTCGACCCGACGATTGATGATGGCAGGCCCCAGGTGCTCATCCCGTACGGGCGCAGCATGCCCTACTACGACGTCACCTGGGAGGCACTACCCTACCTCTTTGGAGTGCCAGCCTATGCCTCGTCCGAGGCCGTTGGGGTAGAGCGGCAGGCAGTGAGCTCAACCGAGTCGCGGCCAGGCGCGGTTGTGCGGATCGAGAGAGCGGAGCCACCCTATGCCTACCTGCTCCCCCCGGGGCGGGAGTCGAGCTACCGCATCGCGATCCGGCTGATGAGTGAGGGGTACCGGCTGCGCGTGTCTCATAGTTGGTTCCAGCTAGGGGAGCGACGATACGCCAAGGGTACCGTCGTCGCCATTCGGCAGCGGAATCCAGAGGGGTTGGCCGAGCGACTCGCTGCCCTGGCGGACACCCACGGAGGTAACGTCACCGAGGTGGCGAGCTCGTTCACCGACGCCGGCGTGGCGTTTGGAGACGATCGCCGGCTCGCGGCGATCCCTGCGCCCTTGGTGGCCGTGCTAGCCGATTGGCCCGTCACTCAGGATCACACTTTTGGCGGCATCCGGACTGTCCTGCAAGCGGACTTCGGATTCGCCTTCTCACCGGTCATGCTGGAGACGATCAACGAACGTGATCTCTCCAAGTACACCGCCGTCGTCCTGCCCCATGCGGGTATGGACATTCGGGGCGGACCGGGCTTCAGCCGTGGCTACCGGGGTCAGCTGAACATGGAAAACCTGCGGCGATACGTGACGGGCGGCGGCACCCTCGTTGCCGTCCAGGGGAGCGCAGCAATGCTCGCCGAGGACCCGGTTCTGGGACAAGATGTGGCGTTTGAGGGATGGGCGGAACATGCCAACGGGGCGGCGTTGCGAGCACGCTGGGAGAGTGGCCCGGAGCCCGAGTCTCGAGCAGTGACCTGGCGACCGGGTCTGGACCGAGTCGGGCTACCACTCCTGGCGGCGGGATACCCGGAAGCGGAGTGGGCTGCGCCTGGTGCGTATCCCGTGCTCCTGGACGTGGCCGAAGGTGGCCGTGCCTGGGTGGTGGCACGCTACACGGATGACGCCGCCCGGTTGGTGCTGGATGGCTTCGTGCTGGATTCGGACCGTGAGAGACTGGCCGGCCGGCCGTTCGTGGTGGTCCAGCCGGCGGGTCGGGGTACAGTGATCTACTTCGCCGGCGATCCGACGTTCCGGGGCTATTGGTATGGGCTGAACATGCTGTTCCTCAATTGCCTGATCTTCGGCCCTACGCTGTGAGGGCTACTGAGGTTGGAGGCAAGGAACCCCGCAGCTCGAGGCGTGGTTGCGGGGTTCCTTGTCTTGCCGTGCGGAGCCTTGATCTTCCATCCTCGTGGCCTTGCACTCCTTCCACCCCGCATCATGTTTCTACCTGACCGAAACTGACCAACGTTTGTCCCGGTGCGGGTGAAGATGCGAGCTATCCTCCTCACAGCCCTATTGGTGGCGCCGGCCCTCGCTGCATGCAGCAAGGTTGTGTACCTCTCTCCACAGAGGTACAGCCGACTGCCTGGCGATGCCGAGATCCGTATCATCGATGCTACAGACATGAGCAGGAGTGAAATCGAGGGTGTGCTTGGCGCGACCACGAGATCCTGGCACGGTACTCGGCGCGGGTCAGGGCCGGAAATGGCTACCGTGAACGACTCGGCAAGGTATTGGAGGAGGGCAAGCAACGGGCACGTGACGTGGGTGGCGATGTCCTCCTGCACACGCGTAACTCTGAGTTGATCGCGACCATCGTGCGCGACGCTCGGTATGCCGGAGCCTCAGACGCGGTCGTGATATACGTGCTCCGAAGCAAGCAGAACCCACAGGCCGAGCGTCGGGCTGCGCCACGACAATTGACCGCAGCTTCCCGAAAGCGGAGATAGTACATGNNTGCCGGCGCCGTTGGCCTTGTCGGCACCGCGCTCACTCAGGTGCAGCAGCAAGTACCGGCGCGTCCCAAGTTTCGGATCACTTGACAGTGGGTACATCGTCGCAGTGCTATCGAACTACAGCCAGGCTGCGAGCCCCGTAGCCCGGCAGCTCAATCGGTTGATCGGCCGGGTGCGGTCGGGCGACCGCTGATCGCCTTTGGCTTGGAAGACGGTCATACGCCAGTCGCCGCCAAAGCCCGAGCGAACTGCTCGTATTTCGGCCCTGACATCCCTTCTGGTCGCCGGACAACTGCACCAATAGCTTAGGAACGTCCCGCATAGAGATCGGGAAGCGTGCCCATGATGGAGCAGGTAGTCACGAAGGCACCGGTCGAGTACGACCGCATTGCCATCGGCGTGAAGTCGCACCGGCTGCTGAGGGACCTCCTCGAGGAGAACCCCAAGCTCGAGGAGATCATGCGCCACGCCGACAACGAGACCGAGGCCCTCGAGCGTGTACGCACCTGGGTGCTGGGAGAGCTGCGGCAGAGCCCCAAGGCGCTGGCGTACTACGAGGGGAGACACGCCGACCGGGAGGCGTTCGAGGCGCTGAACTGGCGGGACTACGCGGCCATACGGATTCTCGACTACATCGACAACGCGGGGCGGGAGTTCGTCGATCTGAACCTCCGGGGCCTTTTGGCTGTCACTAACCCCATCAAGTTGATCTGGCTCGCCGTGCGGCGGGGAACGGGGGGAGCCAAGCCGTTCTTCTTCGAGGACATACTGCATTTGTTCCGGCAGCTCTCGGGTAGGAGCACCAGACGGTCCCCGACTCGGGAGGAAGTTGAGGGGTGGATGGAGCGGTATCCGTCTGGCCTCGATCCTCGCATCGTGGCAGAGCGCCAGGAGAACCGCGAGCGCATCCTGAACGTCATCATCGACCGGATGGATCGGGGTGAGATCCGTAGCCCGAAATTCCGGTTTGAGCCCGGGATGTCGCGGGAGGACAAGTTCGCCCGGGCCCTCGAGTGGTGGAACGACATGTACTTCCACTTGAACTTCGCGGTCCGCTCGCCCGAGGTGCTCAACGAGATGCTGGGAAGGTCCCTCGATCCGGACACGATGAAGGTGCTCTTCCGGGCGCGGGACGACGGGATCCCCTTCTTCGTGAACCCATACTACCTCTCCCTGTTGCGGGTGCGCGTTCCCGACTTCGCCGCTGGTGCCGACTTGGCGATCCGCTGCTACGTGGTGTACAGCGCGCAGCTGGTCAGCGAATTCGGCCACATCGTNNGAAGACGAGATTCGACCTGGAAAGCCCAACGCCGCCGGCTGGTTGCTGCCGCCGTACGACAACGTGCACCGACGTTATCCAGATGTGGCGGTCTTGATTCCGGACACCACGGGGCGGGCCTGTGGCGGCCTGTGCGCCTCGTGTCAGCGGATGTACGACTTCCAGCGCGGACGCCTGAACTTCGATCTCGAAAAGCTGCAGCCCAAGAAGAGCTGGCCGGAGAAGCTGTCCGAGCTGATGCGATACTTCGAGGAGGACTCGCAGCTGCGGGACATCCTGATCACGGGCGGCGACGCGCTCATGAGCACCGATCACGCACTGGAGCAGCTGTTGGATGCCGTCTACGAGATGGCCCGGGCAAAGAGGGAGGCGAACAAGAGCCGCCGCGATGGTGAGAAGTACGCCGCGATGGTGCGGGTCCGACTGGCCACGCGCCTGACCACCTACCTCCCGCAGCGGATGACCCCCCAGCTCACGGCGATCCTCGCCAGGTTCAAGGAGAAGGCATCAAAGATCGGCATCAAGCAGTTCGTGATCCAGACACACGTCGAATCGCCGATGGAGGTCACCCCGGAGGCCCGCGACGCGGTGGCGAAGCTACTCTCGGCAGGTTGGATCGTGACGAACCAGCTCGTCGTGACTGCCGCGGCCTCGCGCCGAGGCCACTCCGCAAGGCTGCGTCAGGCGCTGAACGAAATCGGGGTCCTGCCGTACTACACGTTCGTGCTCAAGGGGTACATGGAGAACAACGCCAACTATGCCCCAATCGCGCGGGTGGTACAGGAGGAGTTAGAGGAGAAGGTCTTTGGGCGGGTCCCCGAGCAGTACCACGACGCCATCCGGCGACTGCCGGAGGAAGCCGAGAACATGGTGGAGCGGCTGCACGCGATCCGGGAGAATGCCGACCTGCCGTTCTTGTCCACTGACCGCAGCGTGCTCAACCTCCCGGCTGTCGGGAAGAGTCTGACTTTCCGGGTCATCGGCATCACGCGATACGGGCGGAGGATCCTCGAGTTTGACTACGATCGCACCCGGGCCCACAGCCCGATCATCGACCAGATGGGCAAGGTGGTGATTATCGAGTCGAAGTCGATCGCCGAATACCTGCAACAGATGGATGAGATGGGGGAGGACGTCACCGAATACGAGGACGTCTGGGGGTACTCGTTGGGCGAGACCGAGAGTAGAATGCCTATCTATGAGTATCCGCCGTACGACTTCGCGGTGACCGAGGAGATCAGCAACCTGCAGCTGGAGCCGGCGGAGGTCGGTGATCTGGTGAAGGTGGGCCAGGATGAGAGATGACACAGGTGACCCTGGCGTCTGAGGCCTGACCGCCGGACCTGCCCCCTCCCGCGCCCCCAACGCACGTTTCTACCTTTCTTCCGATATGACCGACCAACTCGACCGCCTCAACACCGCCCTCGCTGGCCGCTATGCCATCGAGCGTGAGATCGGCCGGGGTGGGATGGCGACCGTCTACCTCGCCCACGACGTCAGGCACGACCGCAAGGTGGCGGTGAAAGTGCTGCGTGAGGAGCTCGCCGCGGTCCTCGGGTCTGAGCGGTTCCTGCAAGAGATCCGGGTGACCGCCGGCCTCCAGCACCCGCACATTCTCCCGCTCCACGACTCGGGCGAGGCGGACGGATTCCTCTATTACGTAATGCCGTTCGTCGTGGGCGAGTCGCTGCGCGCACGCCTGAACCGTGAGGGGGCGTTGCAGCTTCCCACCGCGCTCACGATTGCCCAGGAAGTAGCGGATGCCTTGAGCTATGCGCACCGGCAGGGAGTGGTGCATCGCGACATCAAGCCGGAGAACGTGCTCCTGTCGGAAGGCCATGCCCTGGTTGCGGACTTCGGGATCGCCAAAGCGGTGACCAGAGCCAGTGACGAGCCCTTGACCCGCACGGGCATTGCCTTGGGAACACCGGGCTACATGAGCCCGGAGCAGGCTGCCGGCGGATCGGACTTGGACGAGCGGACTGACGTCTACAGTCTGGCGTGTGTCGTCTACGAGATGTTGGTGGGTGACGTTCCCGCCCGATGGATTCTAGAGGAAGAGCTACGCCAGGGCCGAATCCTCAAGGCCCCACCGGCGCATCGGGCACGATTGGCGCAACTCCCCAGGTCCGTGGAGCGGGCCCTGGTGCGCGCCATGGCGATCGAGCCGGAAGCGCGTTTTGCCACGCCCAGTGCGTTGGCCGAGGCACTCACCGGTGATGCCTCGCCCGGGCGGGCGTACAGCGACTCGGAGGCGAAGGAGATCATCGAGCGGGCGGCGTCGCTGCAGGCTGCCGAGCCCACTGGTGGCCGCGACTTCTCGCTGAGCACCGTCAAGCGCATAGCAGCCGAGGTGGACATCCCGTCGCGCCACGTGGAAGCGGCGGCGGGTGCCGTGGATCAACCCGTGGCCGTGACGCCGCGGGTGCTCGGTATCCCGGCGGGGAT
>JABAOC010014132.1_pt2 | contig 12653 bp, 12 predicted proteins | sample 7062161 | NCBI WGS metagenome assembly JABAOC01 (sample SAMN14538625, study PRJNA623070) | marine sediment metagenome | biome: marine biome [ENVO:00000428]; feature: marine pelagic biome [ENVO:01000023]; material: deep marine sediment [ENVO:00002113] | place: India: Gulf of Khambhat ... | reverse complement strand
TCCCGATGGCATCTTGTCGATGGAAGCCGAGAACTTCCATAATAACACCCCGCAGGGTGCTCATACGTACGAACTTGTTGGGCCGACAGAAGGTTTTACCGGTGTTGCCGGTATGCAGGGACTGCCCAACGAAGGCACCAACAACAATGCCAACTTTTTGACGGATTCTCCTCGTTTGGATTTCGATGTCGCATTACTAAAGACCGGCACTTACTATGTCTGGGTGCGGGCCTGGGGTGCCAGTGGAAGTGATGACTCTTGCCATGTAGGTCTGGATGGACAGGCAATAGACACTTCCGATAGAATGACAGGATTTAACAACAATTACACATGGACCAATGACACGATGGATAACGCACCAAGTACTATTGAGGTCACAGACGGCGGTCTCCATGTACTGAATGTCTGGATGCGGGAGGACGGCGTCATCGTGGACAAGATCGTCCTGACGACGAATCCTGACTTCGTGCCGGATGGTGACGGCCCGCCTGAAAGTGAGCGTGGCTTCCCTGTCATAGCTTTTGCGCCTGTTCCTGCTGATGGAGCTATTGAAGTAGTGGATTCTACACTTGAATGGAGCTCACCAGATGGTGCTGTTTCCCACAAGGTATATCTGAGCACGGACGCCACAATTGATGATGCGGACCNNACCTGGTTGCTGAGACCGATCTGACAATATACCTGGCGACCCTGGAACCTGGGACGACATATTACTGGCGAATTGATGAAGTCCAGGCTGATGGTACTGTGACCGAGGGTATACTCTGGACCTTTGCTACGTTGGCTCTGGAAGCACATTTCCCAAGCCCAGCCGACGGTGCTGAGGACCAGCCCATTGATGTCAAGCTAAGTTGGACAGCCGGCAAGGATGCGATTATGCACGATGTGTACTTCGGCACAGACAAAGCGGCCGTAGAGGCTGCAGACCCGAGTACGTTCATGGGCAAGCTGATGGATGCATCGTTTGCCCCCGGTCCACTGGAGAAGGGCAAGACGTACTATTGGAAGGTAGATGAGTTTGCTGTTGTCGCAACGAATCCGGGGCCTCTTTGGAGCTTCACGACAGAGGTGCCGTCGGCCTCCGATCCGGATCCCCAAGACGGAGAAGAAGATACCGTGCAGACACCGGTCCTTTCCTTTACTCCCGACGCAAAGGCTGTAGAGCATGACCTATACTTAGGTGATGATGCCGATGCCGTAGCCGCTGCCGATGTCAATACACCGGACATCTACCTTGGCAGGCAGGCCGAAACCAGCTTAGACGCTGGGGAACTGGAATGGGGCAAGACGTATTACTGGCGTGTTGACGAAGTCGACGAAGCCGCTGAAGGTTCACCGTGGAAAGGCGCGGTCTGGAGCTTCACGACTGCCGACTTCTTAATTATCGATCTTTCGGAGACGGTCCTTGACTATGACAATAGTGTTGAGCCGTACACTACTGAGGTTTCGTGGGATACGCCGCAGGACTTGACAAAGAATGGAGTTACGGAACTGACGTTCCGGTTCCATGGCGCACCGGGTCCTGAAGGCAGTGTGAGCTTAGACGAAGCAACCGGGACCTATTCTTTAACTGGTTCAGGAGCCGACGTCTGGGGTTCAGCGGATCAGTTCCATTATATGTACAGGAAGCTGTCCGGCGACTGTGAGATTATCGCACGCGTTGTCGATAACGGCACCGGCTCAAACACCTGGGCCAAGGGTGGCGTGATGATTCGCGAGACGCTCGATGCGGGCTCCAAGCACGCGATTATGGCACTTACAGGCGGCGCTGGCGAAGGCATGGCGTTCCAGCTACGGCCGGAAACTGACAGTGGTGACTGTAAGAGCTCCCATGATCTCGTCCCGGCGGCACCGCCTTATTGGGTAAAACTGACGCGAGTAGGTAACACATTTACAGGTTTCTCTTCGGCCGACGGTGTTACTTGGGAGCAACAGCCGACCAGAGTTAACGGTGATGGGACCGAGGTCCCCGTGGACATCGAAATGGCCACGGACGTTTACGTTGGTCTGTTCGTTACCTCACACGCAGCCGGCGAGTTGCGGACATACACGTTCGACAATGTCAGTACTACCGGTAAGGTGGGTTCTGCTGCTGAGAATCAGGACATTGGCATACCCTTCAATTCCGCCGAGAAGGTGTACTTAGCGGTGGAAGATGCTGCCGGTGGCCTTGGCGTGGTAACCAATCCAGACCCGGCGGCCACCCAGATTGATCAGTGGTGGACTATGAAGGTTCCGCTTCTGGACTTAAGTGGCGCGGGCGTGGATGTGGCAGATGCTAATAAGCTGTACATTGGTGTAGGCGATGTAGATAACCCGACGGCTGGTGGTTCCGGCACAATCCGCATCGATAACATCAAAGGCGTCAAGCCGGTCGTTATCCTGGAGCCGACTGATGTTACCGGACCAGGTAACAACGTTAGGGGTGTTCCGAACAATGGAAATTGGCCTGGTAATGAAGCACCTCCGTTGGCGGTCGATGATAACGTCGAGACGAAGTATCTGCATTTCGACGGAGATTTTGACCCTGATCCCAATGCAGGTCCCAGTGGTTTCAAGGTTACACCATGTGTCGGTCCGACTATCGTTACCGGACTGACTTTCACCACTGCTAATGACGTTCCAGGTCGTGATCCGATTGCATATGAACTCTCTGGTTCTAATGTGGGCATCGATGGGCCGTATAACTTGATTGCCAGTGGCGATATCGTCGATTTCAACGATGTAACAGAATGGCCTCGCTTCACAATGAACACAATACCGATTACGTTTGATAATGCGACAGTGTACACGCACTATCAAGTTCTGTTCCCGGCCATTCGAGGTCCAGTAGGTGGGTCTGTGAATAGTATGCAGATTGCCGAAGTCGAGCTAATAGGTGTCACCGAGGACGTACTGGTTGATATCACCGCACCAGGTAATACCATCTATGGATATCCGACCGATGGCGATTGGCCCGGCAGTGAATCACCTCTAAAGGCGCTCGATGATGACGTCAATACGAACTATCGGCATAAGAAAGGCGAGACGCAGTCCACTGGTTTAGTGGTAACACCATCAAAGAAGAAAGTTGTTAATAGACTGACTTTCACCACAGCGGATGACGCTCCGGAGCGAGACCCGGTTGCATTCGAATTCTATGGTTCCGATGGTGACGTATATGGTGGGCCATGGACGTTGATTGCCAGTGGCAAAATTGGCGATTTCAACCAGGAGACACCTTGGCCGCGTCAGACAATGAACGAAACCCCAATCATGTTTGATAATGATGTAGCGTACAAGCACTATCGAATTATGATCACGGCCGTTCGAGACGCCGGAAGTGCGGATAGTATGCAGTTCGCTGAACTTGAGCTAATTGAGGCTCTCAAGTAATAACTCTGAGTCCAACGAACTCAATAATGTTGGCTTAGGATTGATGATGTTTACGGGTTTGGGGGCACATGGAGTGTCCCTAAACCCTTTCTATTTAGGTATTATTTGCGCGGGCCCAGCAGAATAGTTAAGCACGCGGGGGGCATACCTATATCGATAATGTTCTCTTCGTAACGCTCACAAAGATATGTGCTTATTGCGTAACGCGGAGTTCGCGGGTAAAATGGATTCGGGAATTGAACGGATTATTAAGGCTCGGATTCTAAGGAATGCTTGAGTTCATTACGGACAGAGATATATACGAAAAAGTGATTTGCGGGCGAATAGGAAAAGCCCGCAAGTTCGTCTGGATAGCTACATCGGACCTGAAAGACCTTCATGTGAAAAAGGCCGGCAGGATGGTGCCGTTTCTTGAGATTTTGTCCGACCTGATCAAAAAACATATCGAAATAAGACTGCTGCACGCCAAAGAACCCGGGCCTGCCTTTCGGAAGGATTTTGATAAATACCCGAATCTGATAAAAGGAATGGAACGAATCTTATGCCCGAGAGTTCACCTTAAAGCCGTGATAATCGATGGGGGCTTTGCTTACAGCGGCAGTGCTAATCTTACCGGTGCCGGGATGGGGGCCAAGAGCGAAAACAAAAGGAATTTCGAGTCCGGCATTATAACCAACGAGGAAAAAATAGTCGGTAAAATTATGGAGCAGTTTGACAATATCTGGAGTGGAACCCACTGTAGAGCATGCGGCCGAAAGAAATTTTGCGCAGATTATAAAGACATTCTGGTTTGATGGAAACTTTTGTAATTAACGATTGATTAGTGGTAGTTTGTACTTTCCGATATGTTGAAAAAGGTATTAGCTTTTTATACGAAGTATTTTGCGGTGTGGGTGATTGCGTTTGGGGTGGTGGCGTATTTTGTTCCAAAGCCCTTTGTGGCGTTGCGGGACTATATGGATTGGTTCTTCGCCCTTACGATGTTCGGGATTGGGGCGGTACTGCAAATCGAAGATTTCAAACGAATCGCACAAAAGCCGGTCATCGTTTTAATCGGCTCGGCTGCACAGTTTAGTCTTATGCCGTTGGGTGCGTTTGCGCTGGCGAAGCTGTTTGGATTGGAAGCCGAGGTTGCAGTTGGATTGATACTGACCGGCTCGGCACCCGGGGCAATGGCAAGTAATGTGATGAGCTATATTGCCAAAGCAGATACGGCTTATTCGGTTTCGCTGACAACTGTTTCCACGCTGTTGTGTCCGCTCTTGACGCCGGGTTTGACATTCATTTTGGCCAGATCGAGGCTGGAAGTTCCTTTCTGGGAAATGGTGTTCAGTGTCATCAAGATGGTGATAGTGCCGTTGTTCGTCGGATTTGGGGTAAGGCATTACTTTAAAGAGAAAATAGAAAAAGTTCTGCCGATTTTCCCGGCGATATCGGTTACGTTTATCATTTTTATCTGCTCAATGGTAATTGCGCTTAATAGAAATCGCCTGGGACAGGTGACGGTGCTTGTTTTAGTAACGGTGGTGATACTTAATATTTATGGGATGCTGGGCGGCTATGGTGTGGGTTCGGTTTTTCGGATGGAGGTGCGGCGAAGACGGACTCTGGCGATTGAGATTGGGATGCAGAACGCCGGCTTGGGGACGGTCCTGGCGTTGAAGCATTTCGGCGAGAAAGCGGCGATACCGGCGGCAATTTTTGTATTTATCTGCATTATTACGGCCTCCATAATGGCGGAGCTCTGGCAGAAAAGGCCGAGCGAAGCATGAGCGCAGCAGAATAAATATTATATATTAAGTGAAAGACTGTTGCATTTTGCCGATATAAATACTATAATCCAACTTCCGTTTTGGCATTGATAAGTTTGATGGGCAGTCGTGTTTGGCTGCCTTTAAGTTTGTATGCGAGAGAAAATTTTGAGGAGTTTATGGTATGGGTTGTAATCTGGCGATTGCAGGAGTAACCGGCGCGGTTGGACAGGAATTTCTGAAAATCTTGGAAGAGCGTGATTTTCCGTTTGACTCCTTGAAGATGTTGGCGAGCAGCCGGTCGGCCGGTAAGAAAATCGAATTCAAAAGCAAAGAATATATCGTTGAAGAACTGACAAAGAAGAGCTTTAGTCGCGTTGATATTGCTTTGTTCAGTGCCGGTGCAGCGCGGAGTAAAGAGTTTGCGCCTGCTGCGGTCGAAGCCGGTACGGTCGTGGTTGATAATTCCTCAGCCTTCAGGATGGACCCTGATGTCCCGCTGGTTATACCTGAAATAAATCCTCAGGCAATCAAAGAGCATAAAGGCATAATCGCCAATCCGAACTGCTCAACAATTATCGGTATCGTACCGGTCTGGCCTCTGCATAAGGCCAATCCTGTCAAACGAATGGTTGTTAGCACTTACCAGGCGGCCAGCGGGGCAGGACAATCAGCGATGCTTGAACTGGAAAATCAGACGCGTGAGATTTTGGCCGGGAAAGAGCCGACCTGTAAAGCATTCAAGTATCAAATAGCGTTTAACGTATTCAGTCATGACTCGGCGCTGGGGCCGAACGGATATAATCTGGAAGAGATCAAAATGGTCAACGAGACCAGGAAGATTTTCGACTGTGCTGAGATTGCAATTACCTGTACGTGTATGCGTATCCCGGTGTTCCGGGCGCATTGTGAGAGTATCAACCTTGAGTTTACCGAGGCGATTACGCCGGACCAGGTCAGGGACCTTTTGAGCACTGCGCCGGGCGTTTCAGTGCTGGACGACCGCGAGAATAATCGGTTTCCGATGCCAATTGATGCTTCTGGTAAGGATGATATTTTCGTGGGCCGAATCCGCCAGGATGAGTCCATACCTGAGAACCGCGGCATTAATATTTGGGTCGCCGGCGACCAGTTGCGAAAAGGCGCAGCCCTAAACGCCGTTCAGATTGCTGAGAAACTGCTTTAATCGGTAATAATGGCCGTTCGCAATATAAAACTCACCGTGCAATACGACGGCAGCCGATATCACGGCTGGCAGATACAACCGGGAAAAAGAACCATCCAGGGCGAGCTTGTCGAGGCCGTCTCGAATCTTGTTGGTGTCCGAACTTACGTCCACGGTGCAAGCAGGACTGATGCCGGCGTAAGCGCTCTGGGGCAGGTCGCACTATTCGAGATTGATTCTCCCATCCCTACAGAGAACTTCCCAAAAGCAATCAATGGCCGGCTTCCGCGTGACATCGTTGTTACCTCTGCCGAAGAGGTCCCCTGGGGATTTGACCTGATGAGCGGTGTGAAAAGCAAGCTCTATCGCTATACAATTTACATGGGCCGGCATCGGCCGGTTCTGCGTCTGAATCAATGCTGGCATATACCGAAAAAGCTTGATGTGGAAGCGATGAACCAGGCGGCACAACTGCTCGTCGGTAAAAAGGATTTCAAATCATTCGCATCAGCCGCTGATAGGCGTGAAAACTCCGTCCGGACCATTTTTCGTTGCGATGTTACAGCCGAAGATAAATGGATATACGTGGATGTCGAAGGTGACGGCTTTTTGTATAATATGGTCAGAAATATCGTCGGCACTCTGGTCGAAGTAGGCAGGGGAAGATGGAATCCGGAAAAGATTAACGAGATTCTCGAATCAAAAGACCGAACCGCAGCAGGGCCCCTTGCCCCTGCTCAAGGATTGTGCCTCATGTGGATTAAGTATTAGGATACCGAAGTCAGGAGACATATTGAAGATTGTTCATATCATAACGAGGTTAATACTCGGTGGGGCACAGGAAAATACGCTTATAACCTGCAAGCTCCTGGCGCAGCAAGGGCACGATGTTACGCTCATCACCGGCCCGGCTATAGGCCCTGAAGGTGAGCTTTTTAATCAAACAAAAGGACAACATTATAAAGTTATCGTTCTCCAGAGACTTCGCCGGGCAATAAATCCTTTTAATGATATTGTCAGTTACTTCCAAATCAAAAAACTTCTGAGGCAATTACAGCCGGACATTGTACACACTCATTCAGCAAAGGCAGGGATATTAGGCAGATTTGCCGGCTACAGATGTGTTCGTTGTCATTGCGAGGCCTGCACAGCAGGCCGCGGCAATCTCTACCGTTATGTTTCGAGATTGCTTCGTCGCTTCGCTCCTCGCAATGACAAAGAAGCAAAGCATAGGCCGGTAATAGTGCACTCAATACACGGCTTAGCCTTTCACCCGTACCAAAGCCAATGGCTGAATAGGTTTTATATCGCTATCGAGAAATCTGCTGCAAAGCGAACGGACTTTTTTATCAGCGTTGCAGATGCAATGACCGCACAGGCAACCGCTGTTGGTATCGGCAGACCTGAGCAGTATGTCACCGCTTATTCGGCTATAGAAGAAGATGATTTCTTAGAGCCAATTTCAGAAGAGCGCAAGAGGGATTTTCGGATAAAGTACGGAATAGGTGATGACTCGATTGTGCTTGTCACCATCGCTCGGCTGTTTATGCTCAAAGGTCACGAATATATTATTGAATCGGCCAAACAGCTCTCGAAACGATTTGAAAAGTGCATTTGGCTGTTTGTCGGAGATGGGAATCTTTCCGAGCATTACAAACAACAGGTTAGAGAATTGGGATTAGCTGAAAAGGTAAAATTCACGGGTCTTTTGCCGCCGAGCCAAATCCCGCTCGCCATACAATCATCGGACATCCTTGTTCACTGCTCTCTGCGGGAAGGGCTGGCACGCACTCTACCCCAGGCAATGCTTTGCGGCAGGCCGGCTGTCTCCTTCGATGTGGACGGCGCAAGAGAAGTTGTAAATGAAAACACCGGCCGGCTGATTGAGCCGAAAAATGTCGAACAATTAACAAAGGCCTGTGCGGAGTTGATAAAAGACCAGGACTTAAGAAAGAAACTCGGTGAAAACGGAAGGGAATCCGTAAAAGAAAAATTCGCGCCGGAAACGATGGTCGATACCATCGAGACGGTCTACAAAAAATTGCTGGAGAAAAACTAATATTCGCGTGATTAAGAGACAATGTTATGGGTACGAAACAAGGTAGAAGGATTTTTTGAAAATTGGTGCAACTTATGGAACTGGTTTGGTTATCGGTTGTTCGAGTCTTTCGGGTTGTGCGAACCTGACGAAAACCTACGCCGCGACAAAAAAGGAGAAAAAAATGAATGAGATAATCGCTTATTGTGGTTTGTATTGTCATAGCTGTCCAATTTATCTGGCAACGAGAGAAAAGGACGAAGAAAAAAAGTACAAAATGAGAGTTGATATAGCGGAGCAAATTAAAAAACACTATGGCCAAGAATGTAAGCCTGAAGATGTAACTGATTGTGACGGATGTAACACAGAAGGTGGAAGATTACTCTCAGGATCTAAGAATTGTCAAATAAGAAAGTGTGCAAGCCAGAAGGGTGTTGAGAATTGTGCGCACTGCGACGAGTATGCCTGTGAAAAGCTTAAAGAATTCTTTGCCACGGAGGCACATGCACATGCAAAGGGACGATTAGATGAGATAAAAAGCAGGCTTTAATTTTACCATACTAAAAAAAACGTAAAATTTTAAAACTATCAGAAAAATCTGCTGGAAGCATAAGTATATTTTATTAATGCACTTATGGCATTTCTATTTTCTTGATTTCTTAAAAAACCAAAAAATTTTCAAAAAAATCACAAAAAATACTTGACGCCTATGCGTCTATATTATAAATTGGTTTGTATTGCAAACTAATATATTGCACAAACAAGTTTGGATTAAGGATTTTAGTTATGAACCAAGAAATCAACTTGAAAGAAATCGAGCAAAAGGCTTACCGGGACTCCAATCAAGATGGCCTGATGGAGATTATGATTGGCATCTTGTTTATTGGACTTGGCGCCACTTATGGTTCCGGCTTATCTATTTTTGCAATTCTCGTTCCAATATTCCTGTTTCCCCGTTTCATGGAGGTCGTAAGGAAACGATACACCTACCCAAGGATAGGTTACGCCAAATTACCTACGGATGATCCGAAGAAGACAGCCAAAGGGATATTTAGTTATACGGCCGTTGTGTTAGCCATTATGGTTATTTGCTTTCTTCTTTTGGGCAAAGTCAATGATGCGGCTGCCTATAAAAAATGGTCTCCTGCTCTTACGGGCGTCGTGTTGGTTGGTGGGTTTCTCTATGCACACGGCAAGTCAGGGAGTATCCGCTATATAGTATTTGCTTTGCTGTCGGTTGGATTTGGTCTTTTGTTTTCAATAATGAGCTTCGAATCTTACGATGGGCTTATCATTAACTTTTTTGTCATGGGAGGTATATTCATAGTTGCCGGATTCACATTGTTCACATTATTTTTGCACAAATACCCTAAGCCCGCTGAGGAGTTATGAAATGGTATTTTCGATTGATATGAGAAGAATAAAACGAGAGTCGTATCGAGTGATTCGGCAGGATGGTCTGTCCGATATCTGTGCCGGTCTTATGCTCGGAATAATGGCGATATTTTTCTTTGAATTCAGGTATTCAGTTGCATTGATTGCTGGTTGCGCAATGCAAACAATTGTACTTCCTGTCTGCAGAAAGAAATTTACCTATCCTCGCGTCGGCTATGTTAAATTTCCGGGGCGTGCAGACAAAAAGAGTCTGATAGTGTGGGACATCGCTTTGCCTTTGATTGTAGTTGGATTGATTATATGCGTTGGTATATGGGTAAGGCCGTTGCTTCCCCTTTGTCTGGGGGCATTCCTGGCCGGGCTTTCTCTGGCCGGTGCGCGTATTACCGGATACGTTCGTGATTATATATTTGTCGGATTGTTTTTGGCAAGCGGTCTTGTTGGTTCAATACTCGCCTTGCTTGGTTACGAACCGTTTATTATTACAGCTTATCAGCTCTGGGGCCTGGCCGGCATACTTATTCCCGCAGGGTTGATTCAGCTAATCTGTTTTTTACGAAAATATCCTAAATCTGTTAAGGAAACAAAAAATGACAATGTTTAATTTGAAAGAGATAGAAAAGAAGGCTTTCAGGTCAACATTCCAGGACGGCATATGGGACATCTTTTTGGGTCTGGTGCTGCTTATACTTGCCGTCGGCGCATTGCTCTCGAATATCGGCGTAACGAAAGGGGTGCATATGGCCATACTCATTTCCTTACAGGCGGTGGTTGTCCTCGGCTTTATTGCCGGAAAGAAACTCATAACGGTTCCCCGGATGGGCTTCGTCAAATTCGGTCCGAAGCGTAAAAGCAAAATAAGGAAATCTCGCATAATACTTTTAATCTCCGTCCTCGCGGGATTAGTAGCCTTTGTTGCCGCTGCACTGGTGATACGAAACTATCCGGAAGGCCAGCCCAAACTGCTGCTTCTTTTACCTGCCGCCTGGGTGGCCAATGCTGTCATCGTCTTCAGCTTTTTAGCCTACTATCTGGATTGTACACGCCTGTACGCATACGGTGTGCTGTTTGCCCTGCCGGTACCGGTTGATATGGTGGTAAAAGAGTTCGCGGGTGTGAACCTGAGCCCTGTCGCATTTGCCATTCCGGCGACTGTAATGCTGGTAATCGGAACGGTGCTTCTGGTCCGCTTCCTTCGCGATTACCCATTCCCGGCAAAGGAGGTATGCAATGAAGCAGAAAATTGACTTGAAAGAAATCGAACTAAAAACGCGCATGACCCTTCATCAAGATGGACTGGATGAGATTCTGGTCGGGTTCTCACTGGGCATAATGGCAATCTTTTTTCTGGATTTCAGACTTTCGATAGCGATGGTTGCCGGCTGTGCGATACAGATTCTCTTGAAACCAGCCTGCCGGAGGCGAATCACATATCCGCGGGTGGGATACGCAAAGCTGCCGGAGCCAAAAGATAAAGCGACAGGTCGAAAAATATTCGTGATTGCCATCGTACTTGTTTTGATTGGCACTGGTTTATTTTTTGTTTCACAGCTTCGCTGGCTGCTGCCGTTGTACCTCGGGATTGTGCTGGCCGGTGTAACCTTCGCTCAGGTTTGGCGAACCGTTGGCACTTACGATTATTTTATCATAGGTATGTTTTTGGCCAGCGGTTTGATAGGTCTGCTGCTTGTATCGCTTGATTATGAACCAAGGGTAGCTACTGCCATACAAGGCTGGGGCCTGGCGGGCTTTTTGATACCTATTGGTGTAGTTAGGCTCAATCTTTTTCTTCACAAATATCCAAAATTAGCAGAGGAGCTTAATAGTGGCAAAGAATGAGATAGATAAAGAAAATCTCCAGCCACTCGCGGAAATCGACCGAATTATTCACGAACCGGCGAGACTGCTGATTCTGGCATATCTATCCGTAGTTGAGAGTGCCGACTTTCTTTTTTTGATGAACCAGACTCATCTGACGAGGGGAAATCTTTCCGCGCATCTGACTAAGCTGGAAACCGCCGGTTATGTCGAGATTAAAAAGGAGTTTGTAGAAAAGATTCCGCGAACGCTTCTGTGCCTTACCGAAAAAGGCAGCAAAGCATTTCAGGAATATCGACGAGGGATGAAACAAGTTCTCGATAGTTTAGCTGAATGATGAAGGAAAATTGATTTGTTAATCACGAAAAGTTTGTACCTTGATGAAACAAAAGCATAATGCGAGAGCCTGTTGCGGTGCAGCAGCAATCTTCTTTAACGCTTTATATTAAGCGAACTCGACAGCATACATTTTGGGATTTCTGATCGCTTTTATTGAATCATCGAGGCAGGAAAGCTCGGCAGCCAGCCGTTCTCTTATCGTTTGTATTTGTTCGGCTGATTCAAAAGGTCTCAACAGGTCCTGGGGATTAGATTGAAAGGCTGAAACAATGTCCCTTTGGTAGTATTTATCTTTGACTCTGATAATTGTCTTTCGGCCGGGACGACTTCGCTTGTCGGGTGAGGTTTTGAACAGGGCTTTGTCTCCATATTGAATGATTTTATAGACTATTTCTAAAGCAGGAGCGTTACGGGACACTGCAAAGTTAGTTCCAATGCCGATGCCGTCAATTTGCGCGCCTGCTCGGAGCAAATCAGAAGTCTTGAATTCATCAAGGTCACCGCTTACGAAAATCTTTAGAAATGAAACATCTTTCTTCCGGAAATGGTCACGGGCAAAGCTGCTGAGTTTGACCAAGTCGCCGCTGTCGATACGGATTCCTCTTATTTTTATTCCCTTTTGCTCGTGAAGCTCTTTTGCCAGATTGGCGGCTTTTTTGATACCTTCAACGGAGTCGTAAGTATCGACAAGCAGAATGGCGTTTTCGCCGTAAGTATGAGCGAAGCTGCGAAAGGATTGCTCTTCCGAGTCGTGAACTTCAATAAAAGAATG
>JABAOC010010015.1_pt1 | contig 12656 bp, 11 predicted proteins | sample 7062161 | NCBI WGS metagenome assembly JABAOC01 (sample SAMN14538625, study PRJNA623070) | marine sediment metagenome | biome: marine biome [ENVO:00000428]; feature: marine pelagic biome [ENVO:01000023]; material: deep marine sediment [ENVO:00002113] | place: India: Gulf of Khambhat ... | reverse complement strand
CCCTCGATGGTCGGCTCGATGGTCAAGCCGCTCACTAATGCATAAGCCGAGATGAAGTCTGGATATTTTTCCTTTACCTTTGGGTCAAGATTCATCTCATAACCTCCATCTCAGTTACGTCGAGCATGTTTTTAACAATTCTGGAGAAACCCTTGGTGGTCAACATGTACCCCCTTCCGAGAGATTTCTACGAGCGTGACACTGCTACGGTTGCCAGAGAACTGCTGGGGAAAGTATTCATTCATCGCACGAGCGAGGGTCTCACGAGCGGTAAGATAGTCGAGGTCGAGGCATATTTCGGCAGGGGCGACCCAGCATCGCGCGCCTCGCGCAAGCGCACGCGGCTCAACGAGATAATGTGGTGGCGTGGCGGCCTAGCGTTTGTGTATATGGTCCACGCAAACTGGTTGTTTAATGTCACGACCGAGCGGGAGGGGGTTCCGGGAGCGGTGCTAGTCCGTGCGCTTGAGCCGCTTGAGGGTATAAAGATCATGCGCGAGCGGAGAGGGGTTTCAAGTGAGCGTGAGTTAACATCTGGTCCAGGGAAGCTGACGAGTGCGATGGGGATAACACAAAAAAACCACGGACTAGATTTAACAAACTCTAAGAGCGAATTGACAATAATCGAAGGTAGACCCAAAGAATTTAAGATAGAGAGTTCGCATCGCATCGGGGTGAGTTCTGATCTAAAGCGGAAGTTGAGGTTTTTCGTTCGGGGAAACCCGTTCGTTTCGAGGTAGAGGAAAATCGAAAGTCAATGAACTGGCGCAGATGGATTTTACCTCTTGAGCAACAATTTTTTTGTTAGGCCGCACATAATTAAAATGGGTTTTTAATGAAAACTAGGGCCCACGTGCTGGTATCTGGAATGGTTCAGGGCGTTTCCTTCAGATATTACACTCGGGAGCTAGCGCAGCGACTCGGTGTTCACGGCTGGGTTCGGAACACACACAATGGCCGAGTCGAAGCGGTGTTAGAGGGAGAAAAGGAGACAGTGAAGCGGATGCTGAACTTTTGCCGTCATGGTCCCTCTGGAGCTAGTGTCACCAAAGTTAAGGTCAAATGGGAAAATTATCGTGGCGAGTTCTCAGGCTTCGAGTTGCGATATTGGTGATAACATGAGTGTTCGTTCACTAGCAAAAATCATGGAGGAAATGCGCAAGCGCTACAGGCAGTATCCCAAGCTTCAAAAGAAGTGGCGGGTTTTAGCGGGAGCCGATGATTACGGTTACAGAGATCTCTTCTTCTACGGCCCAGATGTGGGCATCTGGCAAATCAAGGGCGATTTAAAAAGTCCTTATGAGATGGTTGGTGCTGGTGCACGGGTGGCCGCTCGAAAGGTAGACGATGAAATTCGCGGGCTCATGGAACAGGGGTTGCCCATGCCGTTCGGGCTGATTTCTCCCCACCCTGAGTTCAGGGACCGGGCGATCGTCGCGGCGGGCATAGGCCGCTATCAGGAGTCGACCGAGCACCTAAGAGGTCTCCTCCCGGGTAGACAGCGGAAGGTAGATATTGAACTGAAGCTGAAACTCGACGAGATACGCCGAAAGTTGAGGCTGGACGCGGCGTACCGCTAAGTGTCAAGCCCCACTTTACACACCTGTAAAATCCTCACTTGACAATCAAGACTGATAAGTAAAGCCGACTAAATTTTCATGGGGTCTAAAACGTCAGGCAAACCAAACGTGTTTGATGCGCTGGCTAGACCAATACAAAAATTGCTAGCCGAGCGGGGTTTCACCGAATCTACCCTGCCTCAAAGCGAATCAATCCCCCAAATTCTTGAAGGCAAAAATGTTTTGCTGATTGCTCCAGCGGGCACGGGAAAAACGGAAGCGGCTTTTCTGCCGGTGCTTCACCAACTCCTGCTATCACAGACGCGCGAACGGGGGATAAAGGTCGTCTACATCACTCCTCTTCGGGCCCTCAACCGTGACATGCTCGAGCGGCTAGAGTGGTGGTGCCGCGCTTTGGATTTACGGATATCGGTTCGCCACGGGGACACCGCAGCACGCGAGCGGCGCGCACAGGCTTTAATCCCACCCGATGTGTTGATCACCACCCCCGAGACCCTCCAGATATTCCTGATGGGCCGGAGGCTGAGCCAGCACCTACGAAGCGTGCGGTGGGTGATCGTCGACGAGGTCCACGAGCTGGCGGACAACAAGCGCGGGGCACAGCTTGCCCTCACGCTCGAGCGGCTGCGCAAGCTCAAAGGGGGAGATTTCCAGCTCATCGGGCTCTCCGCCACAATTGGCTCCCCGCAGGAGGTCGCCCGATTTTTGGTGGGCGTGGATAGACCATGCGAGGTCGTGGATGTTAGCGTCGCTCGTGATTTGAAACTCGATATCTCCTACCCTTCAGCGACCAAGCGCGACGAACGGCTGGCTTCGGAACTCTACACTTACTCCCCAGTTGCTGCTCGCTTACGCACGATGCGAAAGCTAATCGAGGGGCACGGCTCCACGCTCGTCTTCACCAACACACGTGCAACCGCTGAAATTTTGGCTAGCCGCTTCCGCCTCTGGGACATTCGTTTCCCTCTCAGCGTCCACCACGGGTCACTGTCGGGCTTCTCGAGGCTCAGGTCCGAGCGGGGGCTGAAACAGGGCGAGCTCAAGGGAATCGTCTGCACTTCGAGCATGGAGTTAGGGTTAGACATCGGGCGGATCGATCTAGTTATCCAGTACAATTCTCCTCGCCAGGTCACCCGCCTGCTCCAGCGCGTCGGGCGGAGCGGTCATCGGATAGGTGGGGTGGCTAAAGGGGTAATTATGGTCCAAGATCCGGAAGACGCTCTCGAGTCCATCGTGATAGCCGCTCGTTCTCATCAGCGAGAGCTTGAGCCAGTTGCCGTTCCCGAGAATCCCCTTGATGTGCTCCTCCATGCGCTGGTTTCGGTCATGGTCGTGCAGCGGAGGGTAAGCGTCGATGAGGCGTATGAAATTTTTAGGCGCGCCTACCCCTTCAGGAACCTCAAGCGGGAGGACTTGCTCGAGGTTCTCCGGTTCGCGCAGAGTTTAGAAAAGCGGTTAGCGCTGGTCTCCGAGGATGGGAAAGATTTTGCACGCCCGCGAGCGACGGAGCGGATCTTCAACTATTACTTCGGCAACCTCTCGATGATTCCTGAGGTCCGGCAGTACCTAGTGATTAACGACGAGCGGAACCAGCCGGTCGGAATTTTGGATGAGTCGTTCGTGGCGGAGTACGGCGAACCCGGGGTAAAGTTTGTGATAGGAGGCGAGATCTGGCGGGTGCTCCAAGTTTTCAAAGACAAAGTTTACGTTAAGTCCGATGATGACCCTCTCGGGGCTATCCCGACTTGGATAGGCGAAGAGATTCCGGTGCCCTATTCAGTCGCGCAGGAGGTTGGCAAGCTCCGGGCCCAACTCGAGGAGTTCTCACGTGCAGGTAAAGAGTTTAATGAAATCGTCCGAGAACTTGCGGGACGGTACGGCGTCTCGCGTGATACTATGGGGCCCGCCCTCTCCGACGCCCACAAGCAGGCCAAAGCTGTTTTACCCGTGCCCACGGACCGGCGGGTAACTGTGGAAAAAGTTAAGGAACTCTGTATCGTTAACGCTTGCTTTGGAACACTCGTCAATCGAACGCTGGCCCGACTGCTCGCCTACAAGGCCTCGGCCGAACTCGGAGAAACAACTGCAACCTCCATCGACCCCTACCGAATCCTGCTCCACTCGGAGACAATCGAGCCCGAAGGTGTGATCGAGATCTTGCGCGGCGAACTCAGCGCGGACCTCCAGAAGGACCTCCGCGTGATCATCGAGGAGAGCCGGTTCTTCCGATGGCGCCTTGCGCAGGTAGCTCGGCGGATGGGCGTGCTCGAGCGCGAGGCAGAGCTCACGAGTGTAGTCATCGATAAACTAACGCGCGCGCTCAAAGGAACACCGGCCTTTGAAGAAACATTCAAGGAGGTCGTTCACAAGGACCTCGACCTGAAGCGCACGCTTGAGGTGCTCGAACGTATTCGAAGTGGCGAAATCGAACTGGTCTCGTTGGGAGAGCGAGAAGAGCCAACACCCGTGTCCAGTTTGGCGTTGTGGCGAAAGCGCTACCTAGCTCTCGAGCCGATGATGCCCGAGCGCCTCAAGCTGCTGGCGATAGCCTCGGCCAAAGCGCGGCTGCTCAGCGAGGCCCGCACCTTCGCGTGCACTCAATGCAAAGATTATGTAAAGGAAATCCAGCTCCACGAACTCGATGAAAAACCGAAGTGTCAGAGGTGTGGGTCGGCGATGCTGGGGATGGTCGAAAAGCCGGCTGAGGAGGTCCGACGGGCGATCGAGCTCTTGGAGCGGGGTAGGAAAAGTCCGACTTGGAAAGAACTGCAGGAGAGCGCTAAGCTCATCGGTCAATACGGAAAACCCGCGGCACTCGTGCTCGTGGGTCGGGGTGTCACGCTAGCTGCGGCGAGGGAAATCTTGACCAAGGAGCACAAGTTCTCGAGCAAATTTTTGGAGCTTTTGCTTCGGAAGGAGCGGGAGGCGCTGTTCCGACGGTTCAGGTGGGCATGAGTGAGGTGCAAGTAAAAATTTAGGGGATTATTTTCTTGTCCTTTTCTTCTTCGAAGCATTTCTCATTTTCTTCTTCCAAGCAGGGCTGGTTTTGAACCACCAGTAAACCCACATCGGAACGAGTATCACACACACAACAAGAATCGATGCTAAAACAATCGCTAAATTCTCGTAAACGCTAAAGCCTTTCGCGTAAAATGCCAAAAACAATATGAGGAAAATCGGCCAGCCACAGCCCACCACAGTTGAAACCGCAACCCTTGGAGCCAATCCGGGTGGCTTCTCCCGAGCGCGGCCAATTTTCATCCACCAGTAAGCCCACATCGGACCACGTATCACGCCCGTAACAAGAATCGATGCTAAAACAATTGCTAAATTCTCGTAAATGCTGAAGCCTTCCGCGTAAAATGCCAAAAACAATATGAGGAAAATCAGCCAGCCAACGCCAGTTACGATAGAAACTGCAGTCCTTGCGGCCCCTCCGGGCGGCCTCTTCCGGGCGCGGCCAGTTTTGATTCCCCAGTAAGCCCACATCGGACCGAGTATCGCGCACATAACGAGAAGCGATGCGAATACAATGGCTAAATTCCAGTAAACGCTAAAGCCTTCCGCGTAAAATGCCAAAAACAATATGAGGAATATCAGCCAGCCGATACTCACCACAATTGTAACCGCAACCCTTGAGGCCAATCCGGGCGGCATTCCACCTTCCCACTCTTCGTGTTTCCCTCTCATGGGTTGTCGCCCATCATTGAAAGATTATTTTGAAACTATATAAAATTTTAGCTCAATCTGGTTTTGCACATAAATTATCCCGCTCGCACATAAACTCGGGTAATTGCACATAATTCAGTAGATAAAGATGAAAAAAGAATAGCACCTATTTGAAAGCTTCTGCGTAATCCCTGGCAACTGCTGCGAAAAGAACGGGAAGCTTTGTTTCGACGATTCAGGTTGGCATGAGTTTTGTGTAATTGGGGGCTATTTCCTTACTCTTCTCTTTCTCGTTCTCCTCTTCTGAACTGCAGCGCGGCCAATTTTCATTCCCCAGTGAGCCCACATCGGACCGAGTATCGCGCCCACAACGAGAATCGACACGAACATGATTGCTATATTCTGCCAAATGTTAAATCCCCCTGCGTAAAATGCCAAGAACAATATGAGGAATATCAGCCAGCCGATACCCACCACAATTGTAACTGCGACTCTCGGAGCCAATCCGGGCGGCGTTTCGCCTTCCCACTCTTCGTGTTTTTGCCTCATAATTCATCTCCTACCATAGTTAAATCGTTTTGAAACGATAAAAATTTAGCTCAATCTTCCCGAGTTTCTTCTACTTTCGCGGTTTCGACTTTCGGCTCGGCCTCCGCTTCGCTAGGCTTTTCTTCTTTTCCCAACAACAACCCAAGCAGGATTCGCTGGTCGATCTCCGCCCGCGCGCGCCACCCCACGTAGAGCAGCCCCTCATCGTCCTCCGAAAGGTAGCCCCGCCGGATGAACCGGTCAAGGGTCGACTCGATGCGCCAGCGCGGGAATTTCTCTTCCAACATCCGCTCGACCTCCTTAAGGGGGGCCTTCCCCTGCTTCGAGAGGATGTGGGCAAGCGCAACGGTTAGCATGGCCATGTCGTCGATCCGCCACCCGAAGGTTCTGGCCTCGGTCACTCTCGGGTGCCCTCGGAGCGTAGCGTAGTATCTGTCTGAATCCGAGCTGGCCTCGCCCTCACTTACTCGTTTCACCTGTAGCCCCAGCTTATCGAATTCGGCGTTGAGAAGCTTCAGAATCTGCTCGTAGTCCCTGCCCAAGGCGCGCTTGAGTTCCCATGCCTTGGCTCCCGGTTGCATGTGATGTTTGTAGAGCAGGAGCTGGGCAGCCCGCGCTAGCTTCTCACGCAGCTCAACGATGTCTTTCTCCTCAGCCACCCTTTCGCCTCCTTAGCCACTCGTCGCGGGAAATCGCGATGGGGACCGAGAAGGTCGCTACACGCTCGAGCTCTCGCGGCTTGGGTAATGGCTTCAGTAAAATTTCCTCCTCAAGGGGCTTGAGCTCAAGTGTGGCGTAACCGTAGCTCACCAAGAAGCTCACTAGCCATGCTCGTTCGACGGTCTTCTCGAAGCTCCGGACGTGTATAAATTCCCAGTAAGAAATTTCGCCCCGTTCCCCCGCCGCTTCCTTAAGCTCGCGCCAGGTCCGATCGAGCACAGCCGCGAAGTCCTCCTCTGAAAGGATGCCCATGCGGGCGAGCTCCCGGCGGGCTATTTCCCCCGTAAACACCTCGGTAGTGTCGAGCCCGCGCCAGCGTTCCTCAAGGCTCGGCAGATTAGTCCAGTACTGCTTGGCCTCAGCGATGCCGTGAGGCGAGAGGGTCTCCAGCTGCACAATGGGGTGCCATGAACGCGCGAATACATCGGCGAGCTCGCGTGCCGGGAGCGCATGTAGTTTGAGCATGATTAACAGAGGGTCGAGGTAGAGCATCGACGACTTGTGCTTGATCCACTCGCCTTGCTGGAACACCACATCGGCGAGCCCGAGCACCGCTTGGATGTCAAGATATAATTCCTCATGTTTTTTCAACTTGGGTAGAAGTTCTCGCAGTCGGTCGAAAAATTCCCGAACCTCAACGTCGAAGGGATTAATTCCGCGCTTTCGCACCGTGTCGCAGAGGTCGATTATCCGCAGCATCAGCTCTTGGCGTTCGCCCGGCATCTAGGCAGCCACCTTCACCTGAGATGAGCCCGCGATGTTCTGCACGGTGATTACGTTTGGCACACCCTCCACGCTGACAAGCTGTCCAGGAGTAATCACGATATACTGCGTCTCCTCACTCCTCATGAACTCTATGATTCCCTGAAGGATTGCCTCCCGATTGCGCGGGTCCAAATGGGCCTCGAACTCGTCGATTGCACGGATTGGAGATTGAATTTGCTGCTGCAGCGCCAGCAGGAAGCACATCAGGGCAGTCGTTCGCTCCCCGCCGCTCTGGGTGTAGGCATTCAACACCTGAGGCTCGGTCCCCTTGAACCCAACTAGCAGCTCGATTCCGGCTTCGTCGATATCGTGGGCATTCATCAGGGTCACGTCGCCGCTCGCATTAACTCGCTTCAGGATTTCGATGTAGCTCGTCTTAACCTCACGTATAAGGTTGTTTGTTTCATTGGTCCAGCGCTGCTTTCTGAGCTCCAGCTCATCTAGCGCCCGCTTGCGGTTGGCTGCGGCCACCTCGGCCTTTGCTTCTAGCTCCTTGAGCGTGCCCTTGTAGCTTAGATACATCCTCTCGACATCGGGTGAAACATCTGCCAGGCTGGCGAGTTGGATGTTGGTGAGTTTGAGTTCATCGAGCACTTCCTGGGGCTTTCGCTCGGTCTCGACCCGCGCTCCCACTTGTCGGGCCTCCCCCTCCAGTTGTTCTAGCTCGCGGCGCGCTCGTCTGAGTTCGGACTGAGCGCTTGAGATGTCTCGTTCTAAGAGTTCGCGACGGAACCCCAGCACGGCGATGTGGATACGGGAGTTAACGTAGGTTTCTTGGGTTTTCTCGAGTTCGCCCTTGATCCCGACGAGCTCAGACTTCACCTCATTCGCTCGCTCGCTGGCTTCTTTAAGGGTCTCTTTCGCCCGTCCCAGTTCGACCTCAAGGTGTCCGAGCAACTCACTCAAGCCAACTTCGGCCACCGAGCGGAGGGAGGCGTTGAAACTCTCAATGAGCTTGGCGCTTGCCCCCGCTTCAGCCTGTGCCCGTTCGTGGGTGATGAGTTTTTGATAGGCAGCATCAAGTCCAAACTCCAGCTCCCTCAACTTTGTTTCAAGTTCCCCTCCGCGTTTCGAGCTTTGCTCCAGCTCTCCCTCGATCTCACCCAGCTCCGACCTCAGCCCATCGAGTTTAGATTGAAGATTGTCGACCGCCTCTTCCTGCCTGATGCATTTCGCCCAAGCGTATTCCAGCTCGAGTTCCCGCTTCCGCTCTCCGAGTTCCTGCTTTCGCTGGAATCTCCCGTACTCGCCCTCCCAGTAGCGCAAAGTTTCTTGGGCTTTCTCGAGCAGGCTGCGAATTGACTCCTCCTCGCTCAAGGTATGCGAAAGCTTCTCGCGCGCCTCGAGGATATGTTCCCGGTACTCGCGCAGCCCGACCGCTTCCTCGATGAGTTTCAGCCGTTCGTGTGCGTCTATCGCCCCGAACACATCAATCATGTTCTGGTGCATGATGATGAGCATGTTGTCGGGGTTTATCGAGAGCCGACCGAGCAGCCGCAGCACCTCGCCCTTCGTCACCGTGCGGTTATTAGCCTCATGCCAGTAGGTCCCATCGCGGTTTAGATAGCGTGAAAGCACTAGGCTGTCGGAGTTCACGCTCGGGATGGGTCTTCTTCCATCGTGAGGGGAGTTGTCGAACACCACGCTCACCCGCCCCAAATCCTTACCCCGGCGGATGAGGTCGCTGAGCCTACGAGAGCGCTCGGTGTAGGTCTGCCCGAGGGCCACCGCTAGAGCGAGCAGGATCGATGACTTCCCGGCGCCGTTTGGACCGCACACTATGTTGAGCCCCGGATTGAAGGGGATCCTAGAATATTCGTAGCTCATGAAATTTTCTAGGATTATCTCTTGGATTAGAGCGCTTGTAGGCATAGGTATCAGCTTAAATTTTGTACGTCCTCAATTTTAAACCCTAATAGTGTTTAAGTCTTTAGGGCACCCTATGGTCCTCGCCGCGAAAATATTCGAGCTCAAGGAGCCGCTCGAGCTGGCGCTGATAGCCCAGAAGCTCAAGGACTTCCGGGAGGAGGTACCGTACGAGCAAAAGGGACAGCAGCTCAAACTAGCGATGGAAATTTTGGATTTAAAGATAGAAACCGACTTGCTGGCGGGAATTTTCAGCAAGGACTTCGTGCTCAGCCGTTATTACAAGCGCGGGCTGGTTGAAACCCCGGTCACGGAAGAAACCCCCTTCTGGATCAAGCAATTCAAGGATCGGACTTTCCTCGTCGTGCTCGCGCCTTCAAAAGCCCGGGGAGTGAAGAAGCTGCTGACGAACTACGTGGCGAACAAGCTCAGCGAGATTCTGTTCATCAAGACGGGAGGGATAGTTGAGACAAAGATTACCCATGAAACTTTAAAAGAGCTTCACGAATCGAACCCCCGTGCCACGAAGCTTATCTGGTTCGACGAAGTTGACATTCCAAACGTGGGAAAGTTAGCGCTCGCGGGGTCTGCGCTCGCGGACACCAAGCTCTACCGCGATTATCTAGAGCACGGGAAAATCTGGTATGCTGTTTTTGAGGTGCAAAAGCGCGGCTTGGTGGTGGGGATAACCCGGGACTGTGTGGTGACGATGTTCAGCCGGGCAGAGCAGAACGAATTTCTAGAATACGTGCTTGGCGAGGTAATCCCGCTGATCTCGTGATTATTTAACTTTTCAAACAGCGGGTCGATTTTGATGACCAGTTTTTGCACCAAGTTTGGAATCAAATCAATTATTACTCAAAATAGGGCACTTATCGCGGTAATTTTGCCATATTTTGCACTATTTTAAATTATTATGTTCTAAATAAGAATGTTTATTTAGCATTTTGGACATATTTAGTACTACGAGGGCACTTATGAATTATAAAGAAAGACAGAAAATAATTGCCAGTTCACCTATAACTTTCCCTTATTTAAAACGTTTCAACACAGTCGCAGGTTCTTTGCATTTAATCCAGGGAATAGCAATGTTGTTTTTGGGTCTTCTCTTAGAGTTCTCGAGAGATGTATACACTTTTTATCTGGATATAAATGTAATTAGTGAGGTTCCACCTGTTTTTGAAGTGACTCCGAATCCTCAAATCTTGTTTAATTTAGGATACTTAGGGGCAATTCTCGCTTCCTTCCTTCTAATTTCTGCTATAGCGCATTTTTCGATTTCGTATCTAGTTAATAACCGTTACAATGAAAATTTGAAAAGAGGGATGAATCCTTACCGCTGGTACGAATACGCCTTCTCAAGCTCAATAATGATATTGCTGATTGCACTATTGGTGGGTGTCTGGGATTTTTGGTCATTGGCGATGATTTTTGTCCTAAACGCAATGATGATAATGTTTGGATATTTAATGGAACTTCTCAATCAGAAAACCACAAAGACTAATTGGTCGCCATTTATCCTAGGGACGATTTCAGGTGGGCTTCCATGGGTCGTGGTTTTCGCCTATTTCATTGCTGCTGTTAGCTCTGTAGGGGGGGAAATTCCAACATTCGTATACATCATACCTTTCATCTATTTCATTCTGTTCAATATCTTCGCGATCAACATGGTCTTACAATACAAAGGTGTCGGGCGTTGGAGAGATTATCTCTATGGCGAACGATTCTACATTCTCCTCAGTTTAGCTGCAAAAACAATCTTGGCCTGGTTCGTGTTCGTGGGAGTATTTGCACCTTTCTAGGCTGCCTTTGGTCAACAAAATCTCGTGAGAAGTCAAAAATCCTTAGGGTGTTTTCATTCTGATAGGGTTTGCTCGACCTGCTCCCTCCACATGCACATCTCGCAGTCCTCGCTTCGGGGCGGCGGGGTCGGCAAGTCGAGGATCTCCTTGGCCAGCGTGAGAACGGGCGGGATGCGACTCGGGTCAACCTCAGCCCGCACAGCGGTTATCTTGAACGGGAAGCGCCCCTCCGAGAGATCTCCACGCTCGGGTGTGAAGTACAGCAACGTGCCGCCCCCCACGGGCCGTAAATCGTTTTGCTCGAGGAGGTAGGCGTAGCCGTCGAGCTGCATCTGGTAGTAATTTGGAACCTCCTCGGGGGGCCTGCCAGTTTTGTAGTCGATGATGTGGTATTCTCCGTCTGCCGTCTTCACTAAAGCATCGAGCTTCCCCACCACGGTGATGCCGGTGGTCGGGTCGGTTGCTCTCAGGGTCTGGCTGGCGTCCATGAAGGTGCCGCGCACGGGGAACCATTCGGGCATATCCGAGTTCCCGATGAATTGCTGCATGTAATTTTTGATTACGGAATCAATCTGGGCGGGGATGCCGGCGAAGATGGAGGGAGGCGAGCCAAGGCGCCGGGAGAGCCAGAAGCAGAGGGGGCAGTCGAGGGCCGATTGGAGGCGGGTCACTCCGAGCCTGATGGTTTGGATCATGAGATTTCCCGTTACAAGATGGAGGTCTATCGTTTTAAATCAAGTGACGGTGGAACAGCTAGGGTAGTTCTGAGGAAACGGAAAAGTCGCGCAGGTTTTGCATGTCGAACTTGAGGCAAGGACTAATAAATGCTGTAGTGCCAACATAATCATCAAAAAAGCTTATAAGTTTAGCACTACATAATCAAAAACATGGCATTCATCCGAGCGAAGTACATCAGCGGCGAGTACTACTTCTACCTAGTTGAGAGCAGGCGCGAGGGCAAGCTGGTCTATCAGGACATAGTGAAATACCTGGGCAAGCGTGAGGACGCAGAGAGGTACGCGAGAGAAAAAAAGTTGAAGATGCCGGAGATAAAAAAAGCCTTAGAAAAAAGTGAAAAAGTACTAGATAAACAGATTGCGAGAAAGAAGGCAAAACTCGATTCGCTGCGTCCCTTTTCGAAGGTTCTGGAGGACAGGCTGAGGGAAGAACTGGTTATCCTGTGGACCTACCACTCGACCGCGATCGAAGGAAGTACCCTCTCTTTGAAAGAAACTGCTACCCTCTTAGCGGAGGGCATCGTAGTGGGGAACAAGCCCCTTACGGATTATCTCGCGGCAAGGGGTCATCGGGATGCTATAAACCTAGTGTTCAAGTGGATCGAAGATGGGAAGGAAAATCTGGCCGAAGCCGATTTGCTCGAGCTTCACCGGGCGACGATGAAAAATGTCGTTGATGTCTATCTCGGAGTTTACCGGCCAGTGCAGGTCTACCTCCTCGGCTCCTCTTACACGCCTCCACCACCGGGCCAAGTCCCCCAGCTAATGCGGGGTTTTCTCCGAGAGCTCAACCGCAACTCGAAAAAACATGACCCCATAAAGCTGGCCGCTCTCACTCACCTCGACTTCGAGTCAATTCACCCGTTCGTGGACGGAAACGGGCGAGTGGGGCGCTTGCTCGCCAACTGGGTTCTCATGAAAAACGGTTACCCTCCCATCGTGATTACCAAGCGGGAGCGGGTGCGCTA
>JABAOC010024557.1_pt2 | contig 12665 bp, 12 predicted proteins | sample 7062161 | NCBI WGS metagenome assembly JABAOC01 (sample SAMN14538625, study PRJNA623070) | marine sediment metagenome | biome: marine biome [ENVO:00000428]; feature: marine pelagic biome [ENVO:01000023]; material: deep marine sediment [ENVO:00002113] | place: India: Gulf of Khambhat ... | reverse complement strand
GTTTTATCCAGATTTTCCAGCATCCTTTCAGGATAAACAACCAATCCATTAATAATATAGTTAAATTTTTGTAAAATATAATCTAAAAGAATTGTGCTATCAGGGATTATAACTCTCTCTACAGACGAGTGAGTGATGTCTCTTTCATGCCAAAGAGCAACATTATCAAGTGCAGCCAGAGCATTCGTCTTTATTATCCTGGCCAAGCCAGTAATTCTTTCCGATAAAATTGGATTTCTTTTATGGGGCATAGCCGACGAACCTTTCTGGCCTTTTTTAAATGGTTCTTCCGCTTCAGCAAGATCAGTTCTTTGTAAACCCCGAATCTCAACAGCAAACTTTTCCAATGATGAAGCAACTAAGGCAAGCACGGTAAGATATTCAGCGTGGCGATCTCTTTGAAGAACTTGACTTGAAGCTTCAGCTGGCTTCAAACCTAATTCCTGACAAACTAATTCTTCAATTTTAGGTTCCAGATTAGCATAAGTCCCGACTGCTCCCGATATTTTGCCATAGGAGATTGTATCTTTAATATTCTTCAACCTGGTTAAGTGCCTCTTTAGTTCAAAGGCCCAGATAGCTAATTTATGCCCTAAAGTTATCGGTTCAGCGTGTATTCCATGAGTTCTGCCCGGCATAATTGTATCTTTAAATTCTAAAGCTTTTGATTTAACAGTCTTGAACAATTTCTCAATATCAAGCTGGATTATATTCAGCGCTTCTACCATTAGAACCGATAGGCTTGTATCAACCAAATCCGAGGAGGTCATGCCAAAATGAATATGCTTTGACTGGGGCCCTACATATTCGGCAACTGAAGTCAAAAAAGCAATCACATCATGCCTGGTCTCTTTCTCAATTTCTCTGATGCGGTCAGAGTTAAATTCAGCTTTTTCTTCTATTTCCTTAACAACCTCATCCGTTATCTGTCCAATTTTTGCTCGAGCCCGGCAGACAGCTAATTCTACTTTAAGCCAGATTTCAAACTTGTGCTCATCAGTCCAGACAGCACCCATCTCCGGGAGGGTATATCTACTAATCATTTGATTTCACTCCAGGTTTTATTTTGCTAAATTTTCTTTATAGGTCCGAAACTTTTCCAGCAGCTCCTTACTGCTCCGAGCCATAATTTGAATAGCAAGCAGTGCAGCATTTTTAGTACCATCTATGGCTACAGTTGCTACCGGGACTCCTCCAGGCATCTGTACAACAGAGAGTAGAGCATCAAGGCCTCCCAAATCATCACTTTTGATAGGCACCCCAATTACCGGTAGGACAGTATAGGATGCAATTACACCCGGCAAATGAGCTGCCTTTCCAGCTGCCGCAATAATAACCTCTAAACCTCTTTCTTCAGCTTTTTGGGCATACTCTCTGACCCCAGCAGGATTTCGATGCGCAGATAATATCTCCAATTCATATGAAATTTCAAATTTATCGATGATCTTTATCGCATCTTCAATTACAGAATAATCTGATTCGCTTCCGAGCAATATACCAATCTTTGCTTCTGCCATAAGTTTCTCCTTATAAAACTATTGCCTTATCTCCTATATCCCGGCGATAATATATACCGGAATAATCTATTTTATTTAGAGCGTTGTAGGCCCTATCTTTTGCTTGATGAAAATCTTTACCCTTTGCACTGGCATTAATTACCCGGCCTCCATTTGTGAGTAATTGCCCATTTCTTAAAGCTGTGCCCGCTTGAAATATCACAGCCCCTTCAACTTTATTGGCAGCTTTTATTCCCTTAATTGGAAATCCTATCTGATATCTAGCAGGGTACCCTTGAGAAGAAGCTACAACAGTAAGGCATTTCTCTGGGCTCCACTTTAGTTTATAGTCGGCAAGTTTTCCCTCAATAGTTGCCTTCATTATTTCAATTAAATCCGACTCAAGCCTCGGCAATAATGCTTGAGTCTCCGGGTCGCCAAAACGTACATTAAATTCGAGAACCTTTGGCCCATTGTCAGTAAGAATTAATCCTCCATATATAACACCCCTATAACCAATCTCCCTATTTTGTAACTCCTTCATCAATGGTTTAAAAACATCGTTAATTATCTGATTAAACAGTTCTTTTGATACAAAGGGAACGGGTGAATATGCCCCCATTCCTCCTGTGTTTGGGCCTTTATCATTATCGTATATAGCTTTATGGTCCTGGGCTGGCTCCATTGGAAGAAACTCTTTCCCGTCAGTAAATACAAGAACTGATATCTCTTGTCCTGCTAAAAATTCTTCTATCAGCACTTTTTGTCCGGCAACACCAAATTTTTGTTTTAGAAAACATTCTTCCAGCGCGTTTTGTGCTTCATTAATTGATTTGGCAACTGTCACTCCTTTACCTGCCGCCAAACCATCAGCCTTTACTACAATAGGTGCATCCAAGCCAGATAGATAGGAAGAAGCTTTTTCAAAGTCGGTAAAGACTTCAGCTTTTCCGGTTGGAACACCGGCTTCTAACATAATCTTTTTAGCAAAACTTTTACTGCCTTCAAGCTGAGCAGCTTTCTGGCCTGGGCCAAAGACTTTTAATCCTTCCTGTTCAAAAAGATTACCCAATCCTCCGACCAAGGGAGCTTCAGGTCCAATTACTGTTAAGTCAATTTGGTTTTTTTTAGCAAATTTTAGTAGACCATTATAATCGCTTGAGTTAATATCAATATTCTGTGCAATTTCGGCTGTTCCACCATTACCGGGCGCACAATATAGATTTTCAATTAAAGGAGAGTCAGATATCTTCCAAGCTAATGAATGTTCCCTGCCACCTTCACCAACAATAAGGATATTCATCTCTTTCTCTCCTGGATTAAATTATAATTCATTGATATTTCCCTGAAATAAAGCGCTAACTTCTTTATCAGTGTATCCATACTCTTGACCATCAGCTTGAATAAGTTTAAGGCCAACCTTATTTCCGTCATTATTATTGGATTCTATGATATTTCTATTTTTAATTCCCACTGAATAAAGAAAACCTTCCTCTCTTGTATATAGTAGTATAAAATCACCATCATGAAGAGATGAAATTCCAGCAAAAGGAGCCTTGCCCAGTCTTTGATACCCATAGATTATAGTTACTCCCTGTCCCGGTTTTGCGCTTTTAGTAAAATAAGCCGGCCCCTCTTGCAAATTTTCAGGAGAAACACCTTCCAGCACAGGTGAATTTAAGTTCAACCTGGGAATAACCAACCAGGCAAATGCTCCTATTTTTGAGATTTTTTCTTCAAATGACAAAGGCAGACTGGAATTAACAGAAAGCGGGAGTCCTATTCTTATATCACGAACAACTTTACCATCGGAATTTTTATCGTTTGTTTCTTTTAGAAGTTTGGAATAAGTCCACTGATTAACAAAGACCAATATAAGAGCAATCAGCAATAAAGCAATAATAATCAGGATATATTGAGGGCGAAGAAAACGATACATCATTTTTCTAAACTTAAACCACCTGGCAACTTTCTCTTCAAGTATTAGATTTTCATCTGTTGAAACTGATAGAGGTGTTGAGGAATCTTCTTCTACTCCATTTTTCGAAATAGGCATAGAATTTTGCTCATTTTGAATCCCAGACTCAATCATCTTTTTTATTTTAATAAATTCTTTTATTCCAGATATTTGTATTTTTTCTAAGATGTTTACTGTTATCGGGTCAATTTTTGAGCGAGTATGTAAAGCTGGCCGGTTCAGTTTTGATAACAGTTTCAATATATTTTTCGGTTTAGTATGCAGTCTTCTGGCCAACTCTTCTACTTTGATTGGTTTCTGTGGAGCAGTAATAATTTTAATAGTCTGGCTATCTAATTTGTTATACTTTCCTAAGGGGTCAGCCTTAAGTAATCTTAAACTCTCTTGAATAAATTCCGGGGTTAAATTAAGTATTTGAGCAAGTTTTTCAACAGATAGTTGTCCGCCTTTATGCTGGTAAAACTCAGAACGGAGTGGGTTTATTTTTTCTTCAGGAATGACGCTTAGGTGATTTTCTGCAATAATTCCATATTCATAAAGTCTTTCTATTAATTCATCATTTTCAAGGCCTAATTCTTTGGCATATTCATAGATTCTCTTTCCGGTCATCAATACCCTCAGTACAGATTATCAGTACGCAAATACTCCAAAAGTAATATAACATAAAACAATTAATCGAGGGTCTATTTCTTGGAAATTGTTTAAACTTTATACCTTAAATCTAATCCATGTTAAGCATAGCTTTTAGACTTCATTCCTAACAATAGTCTGATCCCTGCTTGGCCCGACAGAAATAAAAGGTATAGAAACACCAGTTTTATTTTCTATAAACTCAATATATCTTTGAGCGTTTTGTGGAAGCGCCTCAAATCTTTTAATCCCTGAAATATCATCATCCCAGCCTGGTAATTCCTCATATACAGGCAGGCATTTATGAAAAATGGACTGATGAGAAGGGAAATCTTTAAATTCTTTTCCCTGATAAAGATATGCTGTGCAAACTTTTAATGGGTTCAGGCCAGTTAAAACATCGAGTTTAGTTAGGGCAAAGCTGTTAAAATTATTAATAAGGTTTGAATAATTTATAATTACCAGGTCCAACCACCCACAACGACGGCTACGTCCGGTGGTAGTTCCATATTCTCCACCTTTTTCTCTTAATCTTTCACCGATCTCATTATTCTGCTCTACCGGAAAAGGACCAGATCCCACCCTAGTTGTATAGGCCTTTACAACACCGATAATCTTATTGATTTTTCGAGGGCTAACTCCTGCTCCAACACAGGCTCCTCCTGCAATAGGTGATGAGCTGGTTACAAAAGGGTAACTTCCATAATCAAGATCAAGCATTGTGCCCTGAGCCCCTTCAAAAAGAACATTTTTCCCCTTGTCAAGAGCTTGATTAATAAGAAAAGTTGAGTCCTTTATTTTATCTTTAAAAACATCAGCATAATGCTGAAACTTTTCTTCAATTTCTTTTAAGTCCAAGGGTTCAAAACCATAAACCTTAGTTAATAAATTATTTTTCCTTTCCAATCCAAATGCAAGTTTTTCCCGAAATATCTTTTGGTCCAAAATGTCCTGAACACGCAATCCAATACGGTAGGCCTTGTCAGCATATGTTGGTCCGATTCCTTTATGCGTCGTCCCTATTCTCGATTTTCCAAGGCTAAACTCCTGAGCTTTATCCAAGGCTTTATGGTAAGGCATTATTAAATGGGCATTTGAGCTTATGACTAAATTTTCAGTTGAAATACCTTCTTTTTCCAGATTTTCAATTTCTTCAAGCAAGACTTCAAAATCAACAACTACTCCGGGCCCTATAATCGGAACAATATTCGGATAGAGTATCCCAGAAGGCGTAAGGTGCAGACGGAAGATTTTTTCACCGAGAACTACAGTATGCCCAGCATTGTTGCCTCCTTGATATCTGACAACAAAATCCATATTATCAGCCAAGAAATCTGTTAGTTTGCCTTTGCCTTCATCTCCCCACTGTGTCCCAACTACAATAGTGGCAGGCATAATTTCTCCTTCATCTTTATTTCTCTAGAATTCCTCTTGCTGCTATCACTCCAGAGCATGATGATTGAACCAATCCTCTGGTAATGCCAGCTCCATCTCCAATAGCATATAATCCTTTTACATCAGTCTCAAGTTTGTTTGTCAGTTTTAACCTAGATGAATAAAATTTTACTTCGACACCATATAGGAGTGTATTAGAAGAGTAGATGCCTGGAGTTAAGCTATTCATGGCTACTAACATCTCTTTAATATCAGCCAGGACTCGGTAGGGAAGAACAAAACTTAAATCACCAGGTGTTGCCTTAGGTAAAGTTGGTTTAACAGTACTTTTTTCTACTCTTGATGGAGTTGATCTTCGGCCCGCTTCCAAATCACCTAATCTCTGAATAATTATTCCTTCACCAAGTATATTTGCCAAGCTAGCAATATATCTTCCATAAGAGATAGGTTCTTTAAAAGGTTCTGTAAAATTTGTGGAAACAAGCAAGGCGAAATTAGTATTATGCGTCCTTTGGTCCGAATAGCTGTGCCCGTTAACAGTTATTATGCCGTCTGTTAATTCGGTTGAAACTACACCATATGGATTCATGCAGAAAGTCCTTACCATATCCTCAAAACTTTTGGAATAATAAATTAGTTTCGACTCATACAATTCTGCAGTCAAAGGTTCCATAATTACTGCTGGGGCTTCGACTCGAATACCGATATCAACTGCATTGTTTCGCAGGTCTAGTTTAAGCCGTTGAGCTTCTGAAGTCAGCCATTTTGAACCGCTTCTACCTGGGGCAACAATAACATTTTCAGATTGATATTCATCGCCTGCTTTTGTTCTGACTCCTTTAACTTTTCCTTTTTCAACTAATATTTCTTCTACTTCAATACCTGTCATTACTTCTACTCGGCCATTTAAAAATTCCCTAAAAGCTTTCAGTACTTTTAAACAACGGTCTGTTCCAAGATGCCTTATCCTGCTTGGGATTAATCTTAAATCAGCCAGAGTGGCTTTTTTTTGAATTTCTTCTATTTTTTCTTCATCGGCTCCATAGAATTTTTTTGGAGCACCGAATCTTATATAAAGATTGTCTATATAGTCGATAAGTTCATTAAGGATATCTCGGTTGACATAATCCGTCAGCCAGCCACCTATCTCTGAGGTTAAAGTCAGTTTACCATCACTAAATGCTCCTGCTCCACCCCAGCCTTGGGTCAAAGCATATAGCCTTTTTTTATCAAGTTGGTTTTTTTGAGCAATATCAGAGCGTTCATCAATGTCTGGACCACGTTCAAGAACTAAAACTTTCAAACTATCATTCTGAATAAGTTCCAGGGCTGCAAAGATTCCAGCTGGTCCTGCTCCAATAATAATTACATCAAAATCGTTTCTATTCATATGGCTTACCCAAATATAATATATCGGTAAACAAAAAAATAACTCAAACAGAAACTTCCGTTTGAGAATTGGTCTACCAAGCTATTTATTATACTAGTTTAAACATTTAAAGCAAGTTATTATAAAAACCGCCTATCAGTTTTTAACTGCCTGAAACGTTCATAAAAAATTTACTAAAATTTGGTTCGAAAATTGATATAAAGCAATTTAGTGAAAAGATTTATTAATTAAATGTTTTTTTGAAGATTGGCAAACTTAGTATAATGCTCCAAAAAGGCAAGCCTGAAATCTCCAGTAGGTCCGTTGCGATGTTTACCGATAATTATCTCAGCAATTCCCTTATCTTCAGTGTCACTGTGATAATATTCATCTCTATAGATAAAAATTACTATGTCAGCATCTTGTTCAATAGCCCCAGATTCTCGCAGGTCGCTTAGATATGGCCTCTTGTTCGGTCGGCTTTCAACTGCCCTGGATAGCTGGGATACAGCAAGAATAGGACAGTTCAGCTCTCTAGCTAAAATCTTGAGCGAACGAGAGATATCTGAAATTTCCTGCTGGCGGTTTTCGTTTCTGTTAACTCCCTCCATTAATTGAAGATAGTCTACTATGATCAGATTTAAGTCTTCTTTTGCTTTTAAACGTCTGGCTTTTGCTCTTAACTCCATCACATTAATGCTTGGTGTTTCATCTATAAAAATTGGGGCTTCGGCAAGTCGGCCCATAGCTTTAGAGATTTTTGACCAATCTTCCTCCCGTAGTTTTCCTGTTCGAAGATTTCTTGCATCAATCCGTGCTTCTGAGCAAATCATTCTTTGAGCTACTTCTAGAGCAGACATCTCCAAACTAAATATAGCCACTGATTTTTTTTCTCTTAGACCAACATTTTGAGCTATGCCCAAAGCCAGTGAGGTCTTTCCCATACTTGGCCTGGCAGCAATAACAATCATGTTGGAGGGATGAAAACCAGAAGTTATATCATCTAATTCAATATAACCAGTGGATATGCCAGTTATTGGTGATTTTTTTTCATGAAGATGAGCAATTTTTTCAAAAGTCGGTGAAAGCAATTCCTTTAACAGTACAAATCTTTCAGATATTCTCTTATTTGTTACTTTAAAAATAATATCTTCTGCTCTATCAGCGACATTAGTTGGGTCATCGGCTGGTTCGTAACCAAGCTGAACAATCTCTGTACCAGCAACGATTAAACTTCTCAAAATTGATTTCTGCTCAACAATCTCAGCATAATACTTTGCATTTGCTGCAGTAGGAACTATCGAAATTAAGGTATGAATATAAGTTTTTCCACCTACCTTATCCAATATTCCTTTATTATCAAGATAATCAGCAGTCTTTACCGGATCGATTGGTAATCCTTTGAGATACATTTCTTTTATGTTTTGATAGATAATCTGGTGGGCTTCACGATAAAAATCAAATGTATCAATTTTATCTATTATGTCAGCTGAGATCTCTTGTGAAATTAAAATTGAACCAATAAGAGACTGCTCAGCCTCCTCGCTATACGGAGGTAAACGATCATATATACTTTCATCCTTCTTGTTATTTTTCTTTGGAAAATCAGGTATCTGCAATTACTATACTACTCCTTATCTTCTAAGCTTTTTTCAACAATCAGCTGTAATGAAATTTCAACATCAGGGTGTAACCTAATATCAAATTGGTATTCACCAAGTTTTTTTATATGATCATGTAAAACAATCTTTCTTTTATCAATTTCAAGCCCAAATTGTTCTAATAGAGCTTCGGCAACATTATTTGTCGTCACTGAACCAAAAAGTTGGTCCTCTTCTCCTGCTCTTGCTTTAACAGTGATTGACTTAGTTTTAAATTTCTTGGCAAGTTCTTCAGCTTCTGCCTTATGTTTAGCTTCTTTCTTTTCCATAGTTTGTCTTTGTAATTCAAGCTGTTTTAGATTTCCTTCAGTAGCCTCAATGGCTAGTTCTTTTGGGATTAAATAATTAGCGGCATATCCTCTTGCTACTTCAACAATATCTCCAATTTTGCCAAGGGATACAACATCCTCAAGTAAGATTACTTTCATAAAACTCCAATAAACTCATTGTCTCCGAAGAAATTACACTCCCTTAAACTTATTTTTTATAATAGCATAGACGTAAGGTTTTTTGTTATGAAAAAGCCTTAATTCTAAAGTTTTTTACTTAGTTTTCTCCAGTCAAACCAAGTATCAAAGATTCCGATAAGAATTATTACAAACAATATAAAAGGAAAAAATAGCATAAACAAAAATAAAAAGAATTTAACCACTGCCCCGAATTTTAATTTTTCAATAAAGAACCAAATAATTGATAGCCCTAAGACTATATAGAAGGGAATTGAGAAGAGTAATAGATTTAACCCAATGATATTGGCGTAATTCTCATAAACTCCAAAACTCGATTTAAATAAAAAAAGAGCGAACCCAATTATGAAAACATAGACAAGAGGCCAGGGAAGATACCAAGAAGAAAACTTAGGTAAAAGTAACGGTTCATCTTTATTCTTAATCTTCCATAACCAAGCTCCGATCAAAAGAGCAAAAAACGAATTCAAGAAAGCATTTAAAGTTAAGGCAGCCGGCATCAAAGAAATAATAAGAGGGATTGATTTTTTAATATTTGAAATAAGTTCATCTATCTCGCTTTGTTCAAGTCCCAACTGTTGATAAATATCGGCCTGTTCCCTCAGGGCATCTTCTAAAATTTGCTGTTGTTCTTTAATATATTCCTTTTTTGAAGTAAGGTAATCATACCCTCCAATAAAAAAGAGAAAACAAGTAACTATAAGAAAACCAACAATAAGAGAGGGTAATATATGATTACGATTTACCAGAAAACTCATTACCATGCCCATTATTAGAAAGTAAAATACAGAAAGAAATAAGGCATTCAAGCCCAAAATTACTGAAATAAAGATAGCAAGAAGTGCTGCCAGAAATGTTTCAGATAGACTTTTCTTTCTAGCTAATAAAATTAAAGGCCCGTTAGCTGCACCTAAAAAAGCTATCCCGAAAGGAAAAACTAATAAAAAAATAAAAATGGCACCAGCAAGGGCACCATAAATTAGCACTTCCTTAATATCAATCCTGAGTCTCATCAGGTCTAATTATTTAAATATGGAATTAAAGCCATCTCCCGGGCTCTTTTTATCGATACAACAATGTCTCGTTGGTGCTGGGTACAGGTTCCGGTAACCCTTCGAGGCTTAATCTTTCCTCTGTCTGAAATATATCTCTTTAATGTATTGATATCTTTATAATCAATATAATNNCTCCCTTGATACTTATTAATCTTTAAAACCTCCTTTTAAAATGGTATATCTTCATCGCTGACATCAGATTCTTCTTCTTTTGCTTCTGAAGGCTCTTCGGTATCCTCAAAAGATTCCTGGCGTCGTCCTAAAAACTGAACATTTTCTGCAACTATCTCGACTGTATTTCTTTTCTGTCCTTCTTGAGTCTCCCAAGTTCTACTCTGTAATCGACCTTCCACTGCCACTGGTGAACCTTTCTTAATATATTCAACGCAAAGTTCAGCAAGTTTTCGCCAGGCAACAATCCTGAAGAAGTCGGTTTGCTGCTGCCCTTCAGAGTTTTTCCATGGCCGGTTTACAGCAAGCCCAAAAGAAGCTACGGAAACTCCGCTTGGTGTAAACCGAAGTTCAGGGTCTCTAGTAAGGTTTCCAATTAACACTACACGATTCAAACTTGCCATAATTAGTCCTCCATAATATTAAGCTGCTTTTGTAATCATAAAACGAATAATATTATCTCTAATCTTCATGACTCTATTTAATTCTATAATAGTCTCATTTTGACCATTAAAGGTAAGAATAATATAGAAGCCATCCTCAAATTTTTTAATTGGGTAGGCTAACTTTCTCTTGCCCCAAATATTAATATCCAAGAATTGGCCATTATTTTTCTTGATAAGTTCTTGAATTTCCTTAATAATTTCTTCTCGTGGGTCTTCTTCAAGAGAGGGGTCAAGGATAATCATTGCTTCATACTTCTTCAAAAAACTCACTCCTTCGGTCTAAACGTCCTCCTTTTAAGAGGCAGGATTAATCAAGGCTAAATTATAACACATTTAGCAGATGCTGCAATTTCCAAAAGAAGAATTATATGATTCAGAAAAAGTACGAGATGCAAGAATATCTTTTATCATTTTTCTAATTAAATCTACCAGTAGAACTATTCCGGCAGCCCATATAAAACTTTTCCATCTTTCTTTTACTAGCATTCTGTCAAAGAGGTTTTTTAAATTTATATTTCTTTTCCCGTAATTTTTCTCAATTTTGACCACAGAAGCATTTATAATTCTTTGAGGTCTGATTTTATCAACTGTATCTAGCCTAGCAGTTAAAGTAGATCCAGCCTTCTTTAGGTCTAACTTTTGACTTTTCTTCTTTTGAAAAGAAGTCTTTTTTTGAAGTAAATTGTTCCCCGAACTCTTATATTCTTCTGGCTTGATAACTTCTTCCAAACTTGCTGGCTGTATTTTTGTATTTTCACTTGGCTCCAATGATACCGGCCTGGCTAAAGGATTAGCGAATGTCTTTTGCTTAGAGTCTAACTGATGCGATTGGTTATCTGTTTCAACAAACTCTGCATAGATCAAAGGATCTAGGTAAGTGTCTTTTTTTTCAATAATTCCAAAGTGAATATAATTGCCCTTGCCACTATTGAGGTTACCGGCAATTCCGATTATCTGACCTTGCCTGACATCAGTTTCTGGTTTGACTGAAATCTCCTTAAATCCTAGATAAGTAGTCTTTAAGCCATTTGGGTGAATGATTGAAACTGTATTTTTAAATCTGGAATCGTTACCCCCGGCTGGAGTGAATCCACAAAACATGACACGGCCATCTCCGGCTGCCCTAACTTCTTTATCTGGTTGACAGGCAATATCTACTCCACGATGAACATTTTTTGTATAAAAACGGATTATTTGCCCAGAAACTGGAAGAATAAATGGTTTTATACCTGCTTCGGATAAATCGGGTTTAAAGATTAAAGCAAAGAACAAAAATATGAAAATAACTGGGATTTGTTTGACTGTCCTGGCCATGTGCCCCTCCATTTTAATATTAGGAAATCATCCTTGTTAAGTATAGCTTAACTTATTTTCATGTCAACATTTTTTAAGAAAATTTTAAGATTTATAATAATAAATGGCCATAAAAGAAATATATAAGAATAAAATCAATATTCTTTGGCCATAAATTGATTAACTTTGGCCTACTTTGAAAATTTTATCAGGATAACATCTCTATCTTGAACTATATATTCCCGCCCTTCAATCTTAAGATGACCTTTTTGGCGAGCCATTGAAAAAGAACCCTGATCAAATCATCGCTTTGAACGACTTCAGCTTTGACAAATCCTTTCTTCATATCAGTATGGATTTTGCCAGCAGCCTCTAATATTGATTCCCCTCTCTTAAGCGACCAGGCTTTGGTCTGATTAGATTCGATAGTATAGAAAGTTATGAGATTCAGTTTTTTGTATGTTACCCCTATCAAATTAACCAGTGACGAACTCTCAAGGCCAGCATCAATTAGAAATTCCCTTTTATCTTCATCCTTAAGTTCTGAAAGATCCGCCTCAAACTTTGCAGCTAAAAATATGGATGGCAGCCCACGTTCATTAGCTGCTTTTTCTATACTTTTATTGCAAATTCCTCCTTCTGGTAAATCTTTTTCATCTATATTGGCCACAAGAATGGTAGGCTTTGCTCTCAGTAAGTTCATG
>JABAOC010007829.1_pt1 | contig 12668 bp, 9 predicted proteins | sample 7062161 | NCBI WGS metagenome assembly JABAOC01 (sample SAMN14538625, study PRJNA623070) | marine sediment metagenome | biome: marine biome [ENVO:00000428]; feature: marine pelagic biome [ENVO:01000023]; material: deep marine sediment [ENVO:00002113] | place: India: Gulf of Khambhat ... | reverse complement strand
TTCGTAAAAGTCAATCATCTCATCCGAGCTGAGCTTCTTGTTCTCTGCCTTGAGATTGTAGACCTTTGCTGCTTTGTCATAGAACTCGGAGGCGGCCGGATCAAGAGCCAGAAGTACTTGCTCACCTGGCTTGTATCCAGCCTTCTCAATCCCTTGTATGACCACCTGCAGTGCCTCTTCGTTTGACTGAAGATTCGGAGCGAATCCACCCTCATCGCCCACTGCGGTGTTGTAGTTTCTCTTTTTCAGCACGCTCTTCAAATTGTGAAATATCTCGGCGCCCATCCTCAAAGCCTCTTTGAAATTGGGCGCACCCACCGGCATGATCATGAACTCCTGCAGGTCCACGTTGTTGTCCGCGTGTGATCCGCCGTTAAGGATGTTCATCTGCGGGATCGGAAGGACTTTGGCGTTGACCCCGCCGATATACTGGTACAACGGTAGGTCGCAGTAGAATGCGGCTGCCTTGCAGACGGCGAGAGATACGCCCAGGATGGCGTTGGCCCCCAGATTGCTCTTATCCTCTGTGCCATCCAGCTCGATCAGGAACCTGTCCAGGGCAACCTGATCCAGAGCATCATACTCTTCTTCCGTGAATTTCGGGGCTATGCGGTCATTCACGTTTTTCACCGCTTTGGCTACGCCCTTTCCCAGATAGCGATTCGTATCCTTGTCTCTCAATTCAAGAGCCTCGTGCTCTCCGGTGGAGGCGCCCGAAGGTACCGCTGCTCTTCCAAGGGATCCGTCTTCCAGCATCACGTCTACTTCAACGGTGGGGTTTCCACGGGAATCCAATATCTCGCGAGCATGACATCCTATGATCGCCGGCATCTTACATGTCCTCCTTCAGGATTATGGACGGTTTCACTTCTGGGGGATAATCTAACCGAAAGAGAACGATTAGCAAGTGAAAAAAATCGGAGGGCTGCTCCGCACTTCCTGCCTTGAGCGCGGGTCGGTTTTTCTTTCTTAGGCGGGCCCGGCAAACTGATCCCCTAAGCGCAAGGCCAGGATTCACTCGGCCCGCCGATTTCTAAAGAAGCTGCGATCTCTTTCTTATGGCCCATTCGACGGACAGGCACAGGACAAAGATGGCCAGGAGAAGAGGATGATTCCAGAGTTGAATCTCGCTTTTCTTTTGCTCCTCTTTTTCCGCCAGGCTCAGATCCTCCAACAAATTTCCGATTTCCTCCTGTTGGTAGTACTTGCCCCCGGAGGCCTCGGCTATTCTTTCCAAGAGCTCGAAATCCGTCTTCAGATCGGAATCCTCCACGGTGTACTGCTCAACCAGGAATTCGCCTCTTTTGACCCCTATTCTCTCCCCATCCCGGAAGACTTCTCCTTCGAAAGCGTATCTGCCCGGCGGAAAAGCCCTCAACGTGGCGGTGTAGTCGCCGGTCTCGGTCACACTCAGATTGACCAGTTCCGAATCAGGCAGGGTCTCTCCCTTTATGTTGACAATCACCGAGGCGTCCCTGATCTTCTGGTAATTCTGATCGAAGATCTTGGCGGTAAAGGTTATCCTCTCGCCCCCCATGTATATCTTCCTGTCGGTATAGACATTGACCAGATCCATGTCCTCTCTGATCACCAGCCATCTGACGCAATTGTTCCAGAATGTCTGATAAACCTGGTTGTCCTTTCCTATCCCCCACATGAGGAAGTCCCATCTCCAGAAGGGCGTCACGGTGATGGCCATCACTTTGCCTTTTCCGTAATTCCGGACTGCTATCCCGGACGAGGTGCGGTCCGCGTGCTTGGGATCTTCGAAGTGGGCCAAGTCTGTGGCATCTTGGGTGATTGGGCCCAACTGCACGACCCCTAAAAATGGAGGAAGATCGGACCATATCTCGGCATTCTCCTCAAGATTGCCTGCCAGCCGGGTCACCGGATGCAGCTTTCCTTCCTCGGTGAGCTTCAGGCTGACGCTGGCAGTGGAAAAGGTGAGGCTCCTTCCCGCCGGATCGAAAGGCAAAAGGTCTGCGATCTCCAAAAAGCCATGGGTATCCATAAACTCCTTGCCCAGGATAAAAAGAGCTGAGCCGCCGTTGGCGAAGACGAAGTCCTTTATTTCGTCCTTGTGGTCGCGCAGAACGAACGCCAGCGGATCAACGAAAATCAGAATATCAAAGGAGGTCAGCGGCTCTTCCCCTCGGGGGAATCGGCCCAGCACCGGCCGACCATTGCTCCCGTAAACTACGGTCTCCAACCGGACGTTCTTATCCTTTTCCAGGGCCCTTTTCAGGAAGGTATATTCCCAATTCAGACTTCCAGATATCAGAAGTGTCTCGATTTTGCTCTTCAGCACCTTGACGGCGAAGCTGCGCTGATTATTCTCCTCGACCGATTCGCCGCTCTGTACGGGGATGCTCAGCTGATACTGGTGCAGTCCGGCCTCCTCCGGTGTGATGGAAAGACTCAAGGTCTGGGTGGCTCCAGACCTGGCCAGCGTAACGTTTTGCTGAGCCAACGTGGTTTTCTTCTCCTTTATAAAGACCGGTATCTTGAGCTGATCGAGACCCGTCTGAGAGATATTCACTTCAATCGGCATCTGGTCTCCGACATACCCGATATCGGCGTAGACCACTCTGTCTATGGAGAGGTCCCGGGGGGGCACATACCCGCCTACGCCGCAGGTATAGATCGAAGTGCCGACCGATCTGGCAGCCACCGACGGATCCTCACCTAGGTTATTCGCTCCATCGCTCAGGATAACCATGCCCACCAGGTGCTCCCCTTTTAGTTCCTCTCGGGCTAGCTTTATGGCTTCACCTATGGATGTGGCGTTCCCCAGCGAATCGGGCAGTCGATCTTTCGAGATCAAAGGGGTGAGAGAATCAGCAAAGGCGAAAACCGCCAATTGGGCTTGCGACGCGATATCGTCAAAGACACCGTTTTTCAGCAGATTCTCCAGCTCTGCCATCCTCCTGCCGGCCGTCCCGGCGAGATTCATGCTTCTGGAACTATCGAGAAGCAGAGCTACCACCGGCCTTAGTGTACGTTTGGTGGCGATGGTCAGAACCGGCTCGGCGAGGACCAAGAAGATCGAGAACAAGGCTGCGATCCTCAGACCTATAAGCAGAACTTTCCTTTTCTTGCCCAGCGGTGGGAAGGTACGGCGGTAGCCCCACACGGCCAGGGCCAGAGCCAGAAGGAACAGGCCGATCACCACGACCAGATTCTTCTCCTGAAGGTTCAACAGCAAGTCGCTGATTCCAAGCAACGGACTTCACCTCTTGCTAGAGACTTATACAAACATACGCAGCGGCGGAGGCTTACGTTTTGGAAACGAAACAGAAGAACGTTGAGAGATGCCGTCGCGCGACGTCAGCCGAGAACGTAGTGGAGACGGCCGCAGCTGAGAACCGGGCGGAGTTCGGAGCAGGACCGGAACGCGGATTCTACCTTTCCCTTTCGATTACGAAACTGACCAGATTCTGCAGGGCTCTCTTGTAGTTTGAATCCTTGAGTCCCGAGAGGTGGTCAAGTGCCTTTTCTCCGAAGGAGTTGGCCTTCCGGCGGGCGTACTCCATGCCGCCGTTGCCTTTCATCATCGATAAGATCTTGTGGAAATCCCCACTGTTGAAATCGTTTTGTACGAGCTTCAGGATACTGCTTCGGGAGGCCGAATCACACTGTCTCAGGGTATGTATCAGCGGCAAGGTGATCTTTCCCTCCTTTAGGTCGTTGCCCAAACCTTTGCCGGTTTTCCGCGTCTCACCTACCCAGTCCAGAAGGTCGTCGGTTATCTGAAAGGCCATCCCCAGGTTTTCGCCGTACTCCTTCAGTTTCTGCCGTGCGCCGCCGCTCGCGCCAGCTGCCACGGCCCCGGATTCGCAGGATGCGGTGAAAAGTGACGCGGTCTTCTCGGAAATGATCTGCAGATAGGTCTTCTCATCCAGGTCGAAGTTGTGGCTCTCGTGAGCCTCGTTCATCTCTCCGATGCTCAAGTTCTCCGTCGCCCTGGAGATGGTGGAGAGCAAAGAGGGGGATCTGGTCTCCACGATCAGCCGCAGGGCTTTGGCCAGAAGGAAGTCGCCCATCAATACCGAGATCATATTGCTCCATTTGTGGTTCACCGATATCTGCCCCCTTCTGACTTTGGATTGATCGACCACGTCGTCGTGAAGAAGAGTGGCGGTGTGTATACATTCTATCGCCAGCGCCACGTTCATCACCCTGGGATCCGATGCAGATCTACCCCCGGAGTTGCTGCAGGCGCCGTAAGAGAGGAATACCATTGCCGGTCTTAGCCGTTTGCCCTTGCGGTCGACCAGATGCCCCGCCACTTGCGTGATAAGAACCGAATTGGACCGAAGGTTCTCCTTCAGCTTCCGGTCGAACAGAGCCAGGTCTTCTCTGATCGGTGAGAGTATCGAATTAACGTCCATATTCGGCGGTAAGCTGACACGTGATGGCCCGACTTGGAACAGTGTGACTCACGGGCCCAATAATATACCTTTTATCTACGAAAGATCAAAGCAAAAAAGTTGCTTGAGTTGAGCCCTTTCCGACCGGCGGCCCGTGGCATCGTCAAGCCACTGGCCACCCCCGGCTCGGACTGACCGGAATCGTCGGAAAGACTGCGGAGCCATNNGTGCTGACAGAAGAAATCGCAAAAACCGCGTTATCACTCGTCTCCGTCCATCCTGGGCCTGCGGCACCGGTCCTTGGCGTGAAGGTCACCCCCCCTTGATTTGAAGAAGGTATTGGCAAAAAGCCTGCCTGACCTCATCCAGAGTCTCCAGTGTGAAAAGCTTCTGCCGGAGCTCCCTGGAGTGAGCCATCCCGGCGGTATACCAGACCATGTGTTTTCTCATTCTCTTGATTCCGGTCCCTTCTCCGTACCGGTGCACCGAAAGCTCCGCATGCTGAAGGCAGATATCGATCCTTTGGTCAACGGACGGCTCCGGCAACAGCTCCCCGCACTTCAGATAGTGGTTTGTGCGCGAGAATATCCACGGATTGCCCAGAGAGCCTCTTCCTATCATCACCGCGTCGCAGCCGGTGAAATCCAGCATGTTTTTCGCATCCTGGGGGGAATAGACGTCGCCGGAGCCAATCACGGGAATTTCCACTTCCTGTTTTACGCGGGCTATGATGTTCCAGTCTGCTTTGCCGGAGAAGGCGTCGCTCTGCGTGCGGGGATGCNNCTTCGCCACTTCCGCTGCAACCAGGTTTTCGCTGTCCCAGCCGCTTCTGGTTTTGACGGTCACCGGAACCTCGGTGGCATCGACCATGGCCGACACTATTCTGCCGAGAAGCTTGAGGTCCTTCAGGAGAGCCGCACCTCCGTTCTTGGAGACGACCTTTCTCACCGGACAGCCGCAGTTTAAATCAATCAAATCCGGCTGGAGTCTGTTGATCAGCCGACAGGCACCCGCGACTCTCAGGGGGTCGGCACCGAAGATCTGGACTGCAATTGGCCTCTCCTGCGGCCCAAACTCCAGAAGCCTCAGCGTCCCGGCGTTGCCCCGTAGCGTGCCTTCGGCTGAAATCATCTCAGTGTAAGCCAGGGCTGCGCCGAAGCGCCGGGCCATGAGCCTAAAGGGCGAATCCGCGATTCCCGCCAGCGGAGCAAGCAGCACGTTTCCCGGTAAAATCAAGTTTCCGATTTTCATGTCGACAATATAACGAGAACCGGATCAGGAGGCAAACGCTTCCTGAATTGCTTGCCGCAGAGGGGGTTTTTGGAAAGCGGTCCAATCTGATAAAAAGGTTGACAAAGCCGTTCAGATAGCTTATCATCTTACGCTGAATAGGCCAAAGAAGGGGGGTACCATGCCTGAGATTGTTGTCAAATATGAACACAAGGTGATAGAAAGGGTGGTTACTGAAAAGAAGAGGATTACCATAGGAAGGACTTCCGACAACGACATAGTCCTCGACAACAAGGGGGTTTCGCGAAAGCATGCCATAATGGAGTTCGACGGAGATTCTGCTTTGATCATGGATAACGAGAGCCTGAACGGAACCTTCGTGAACAGCCGGAAGGTCTCCGAGGAGATAGTGCAGGATAACGACCAGATCACCATCGGAAAGTTCGATTTGATCTATCACCGCGATGCCCCTGAGGAGACTCCATTGGCGGACTTGGAGGGCACCATGGTGTTGAAGACCAGAAGACACAAGGAACTTCTGGAGAGGGATAGAAAAGCCCGGGAGATAGTCGCAGCTGCCGGCGCGTCCGTTCTGCTGGGCGAAGCGCACGCCGACCAGCAACAATTTCCGCTGGACAGCCAGGTGATCACCTTCGGCAAAGCGAAATACGTTAACATCCGGGTGAAAGGTTTCCTGGTTTCCAAGGTTCAGGCTAAGATCATCAGGGACAAGGACAGTTTCGTGTTGGTGAATCTGGGCCGCAAAGGCAAGTCCCGGGTGAATGGGGAGACCGTACGGAGATACCGCTTGAAGAATGACGACCTTATCGAGGTGGGCAAGTCGTCTTTCCGGTTCGTCCAAGGACAGAGCCTATGAGATATGGATTCTTCTCTGACGTCCATTCCAATCTGGAAGCTTTAAGGGTGGTGGCTGACGACTTCCGGAAGGAGAAACTTGACCGGGTATTCTTCGTGGGAGATGCCGTAGGATACGGGCCCGATCCCAACGACTGCGTATCGATCATCGACGAGTTAACCGACGTCAAGCTTATGGGGAATCATGATTACGCCGCCCTGGGTTTGATAGAGACCGGTCTTTTCAATGAATACGCGCAGAAGGCCATGGAGTGGACCAGGAGCGTGCTCAGCCAGGAAAGCCTGAAGATCCTGGGGCGGTTCGCCATGGACTACAGATTCGACCAGTCCCATCTGGTCCATTCCACCCCGAAGGAACCGCAGGAATGGAACTACATCTTCGATTTGGATGACGCTGAGGAGAACTTCGGCTTCGTCAACGGGCAGATTTGCATCGTAGGTCATTCGCATTTCCCCGCCATCATCAAGAAATTCAACCAGAAGCATTGCTTCTTGCACGAGGAGAGCTGGACAGAGATTGAGCTGGAATTTAAGTACATAATAAACATCGGGTCCGTGGGGCAGCCGCGGGACGGCTCAAACAGAGCTTGTTATCTGATCTATGACACCGACGAAAAGGTCGCCACGCTGAAGAGGCTGCCGTACGATTTCCAAAAGACTCAGGCGAAGATGAAAAAGAGGGGCTTACCCCAATTCCTTATCGATAGGTTGGCAGTGGGTAGATAGGCGCATCTCGGCGATCTTAAAGATTCTAAAGAGATTTCACTCCGGCTGAACATTCACGCCACGCGACAGGGGGCGATGAGTCTCTTTGGCCGATTCGGTTTGGCGAGGCGAGCCTTTGGGCTCTGCGTAGAGCCTTCAGGGATTATCTCCGGATCAAGTATATTTAGCATGCGGAGCGGATTCAAATGAGACGTTCCGAAGTGCACAATAAAACTCGGAACCTGACTTTGACTCGCAATGGTGTGCTGCAGCGATTCTCGGGGGTGATCCTGTACGTGCTGATAACAGTCTTGGTGGTCTCCCTTTACGGAGGCAGGTATGGATTCCTGGAGAGTCTGGCGACGCGAATGCAGGATGGGATGCTCAAGCTCAGAGGTAGACTGGACGCGCGGCCGTCGGAGATAATGATAGTAGGTATCGACGACAGATCCTTAGATAACATATCTGGATGGCCTTGGCCGCGAGATCTTCTGGGCCAGCTGATCTTTCTGGTGGCGCAGGGCAGCCCCAAGGTAATAGGACTGGATGTTTTTCTACCGGAGGATGTCGACGAGGACACTTCCGGGCGCACCGGCTTTCTGGCGGAAGAGATCCGTGCCGCCGCCAACGTACTTCTTCCCATCTATTTCGGTCTTTCCGACGCTGCAATAGCGCCCAGGCCGGCGCCCGGTTGGGTCAAGGAATCCGCCATAGACGATACCAGGACCCTGAGGAGAGGCAAAGCCTCCCTGCTCTATGCCAGACAGCTCTATCTCCCCGCGGCTGACTTGGTGAGCGCATCAGCCGGATTCGGGCACATCAACATCGACTATGACCCCGACGGTCTGGTACGAAGGGAACCGCTTCTCATCAACTACGACGGCTTCCTGTATCCGTCGTTTTGCTTGCGAATTGCCAGCGCGTACCTTGATGTCAGACCGGATCAGATCAGGCCGGAGGGAGACGCCGGTCTGAAATTCGCGAAAACCGTTGTCCCCACGGACAAGAAACAGCGGATGTTGGTGAACTATCAGGGTCCCAACCTGAGCTTTGAGAGGATCTCCGCCATGGACGTTTTCACGGGCCAGGTGGACCCGGAAACGTTCAAGGGCAGGATTGTGCTGGTGGGTCTAACCTCGACCGAGTCCAAGACATGGATCGGCGTGCCCGGCTTCGGACGAATACATGAGGTGGAGAGGATCGCTACGGTCACACAGAATATCATACATCGCGGCTTCCTCGAACACCTCTCCACATCTTGGAACATTGTGCTTTTAGTGTTCATCGGGATCTTCTGCGCCCTGATCCTTCCAAACGTTTCTTTGACCTATCGGATAGTGATGCTTCTGGTACTACTCTTCGTGGTATTCAATTTCGGGTACATTCTCTTCTCCTCGTTTGGAGTTCTGGTCAAACCCGTCTATCCCATCATAGAGCTGCTCTTTTTCCTGGCGGCCTCCCCGGCGATAAAGCCGAAACAGGCGAGGGAGGACACCGCGGAGGCTTCGAGGCCCGACGCAACAGAGGCGCGATTGGATGAGGCAGAAGGGCAACCGTCAAAACTGCAACCGGAGGAGTCCGCACGGGTCCCAGTCAGTGGACCGGAAGGGGAGACGGTCACGCAGCCGGAGCGGGAACTTACAGACTACGGGCCGGAAGCTCCACCTGGATCACCCTCGGAGCCATCGGCTGATCAGACCGTGAGAATGGAAGGGACGCCGAGGCCTGATTCTACCTCGGAGATGACTCCCACGTCCCTTGCCCTTGGCAAGGAGCCTTCCCTTTCTCGATTCGGTCGTTACCAGACAGTTGAAGTCTTGGGAAGAGGTGGAATGGGAGCGGTGTATAAGGGGCTGGATCCGGTTCTGGACCGGCCCGTTGCCCTTAAGACCATAAGACTGGACTTCGCCCTCTCTCCCTCCGAGATTGCTGAACTGAGAGAGAGGCTGGTGCAGGAGGCCAAGGCCGCGGGCAAACTCTCACATCCGAATATAGTGACCATCTATGATGTCGGAGAGCAGGAAGGACTGCAGTACATTGCCATGGAATACCTTTCCGGTCATACTCTGGATCATTTCATAAAGAGGAGAGGAGTGCTGAATTACAGGATTGTTGCCAAGATAATTTTGCAGACCTGCGAGGCATTAAGCTACGCCCACAGGCACGGAATCGTCCACCGGGACGTCAAGCCGGCAAACATCATGTTGCTGGACGACTTTCACGTAAAGGTGATGGACTTTGGAATAGCCAGGCTGGAGACCGCTTCTCTCACCAGAAGCAATGTGGCCCTCGGAACTCCATATTATGTCTCGCCCGAGCAGTTGGAAGGAAGACCCGCCGACAAGAGGTCGGATATCTTCTCGCTGGGTGTGGTAATCTACGAACTTCTCACCGGACGAAAGCCTTTTCGGAGCGAGAACCTCAGCTCGCTGATGTATCGGATTTTGAATCACGAACCCCCTCCACCGTCCAGTATCGATGAAAAAGCCCCGCTGGTCTTCGACCGCGTTGTCTCCAAAGCTATGGCCAAGCGCCCGGAGGACAGGTATCAGGATGCGGAGGAGATAGGGGAGGTGATGAAGGAGTTCGTGTCCAGTTTCGTGGTCAGTCGCACTGTCCGAATATAGCCTGCGGCATGTTTCCCTTGTTCTTGTGAACTCGAAGGAGCGCCAACGCCGATATTTCGGGCTTCGCTCGAGCCGTCCTTGTCCACTCTTGGCCACCTTCACCGCCTCACCCTTTTTGCTTGACTTTAATTTTCGGGAGGCGTATAATTTCGGTGGTTGCCGGAGTGGTGAAACTGGTAGACGCGCCGGACTCAAAATCCGGTGAGGCTTAAACCTCGTGTCGGTTCGACTCCGACCTCCGGCATATACACAAAGTTAACTATCCAGAAGATTACTTCATATCCACCTTGAAGTTACCTGAACCAAGGGAATGCTGCTCCCGGAGCAGATAGCTCGATTTCTGGCCAGATCAGGCACACAACGTCAATTTCTTTTCAGGTCCGGGCACACGCGCACAACGTCAAAGAATTTTCAATTGACCCCGGGCACTCACAGCGTCAATTTTCTTTCAGGTTACCCCCACCTCTACTCACTATATTTCCAGAAGGGGGGAGGGAGCCACAAGCCGGGTCCAGCACCTGCCAAAGGAATCCCTTGAGGGCGGGGCAGTCGCCCCCGGCTCGCGTGACAGCAGATCACAGGTCCGCACAGAGGTTTTTCTGTAGAATCGGGGCCGGGGACATCCACCGCCCGGGGGGTGTCGCCGGAAGGACCAAAAGCCCGGTGAGAATATCTTCGCAGTTTCGAGGACTTTTCCAAGAATTTCGTCAGCCCCGGCCCGACCACCGCCCCCCCAGGCCCTTTGTCCACATAAAGTAGGGAGGTCAGGGAAGGAGCACCAATTGCGAAGCCGACGTGTTTTCATCTGACCGACCGTCGGGTTCTTGGCCCGAAGGCCCCCTTGTGCGTGAGCGGGAGGGGGCCTGCTTCTTTTCTGGGGCCACGCAGTTCCTTTATCCGCACGCCAAACTGTTCTTGCGGATGCAAGAAAAACGGATATATTAGTAGCATAAGTCAAATGTTTGATCCGTGTCGAGCTGGCCCGTTCTGGAGCTTCCAGAGGAGGTATGTGTTCGTGTCCTCCGGCGTATTGAGCCGAGCACGCATGGGTGTTGGCTGATCGATATGGACTGACGAACCTGTCTTCGACGACAAAAAAAGCGATGTTTGGATTGGCCTGAAATCTCGGTGGCGAAGTGTGCCGTGTATCGTCCAAAGATGAACCCTTAAATTGGAGGAGGTGCCTTATGGCACGCAACACTTTTGTTTTCCTGGTCGTTGGAGGAGTAAGTCTCCTCCTCTGCTCCGTTTCATCTGCTGGCGTTCCCCACATGATTAATTATCAAGGTAAGCTGACTACCGCTAGCGGTGGTTGTCTTAACGACACGGTTCAGATGACCTTTTCCATTTATCCCGACACCCTGGGTTCGCCAGCGGACTGGACTGAAACGCAAACAGAAGTTACTGTGAAGGAGGGTATATTCAACGTTCTTTTGGGGGCCGTGGATACCATACCACAGACGGTGTTCGACGGAAACATCAAGTATCTGGGTGTGCAGGTTGAAGCTGACACGGAAATGAGACCGCTGAAGCCCATGGTAAGCGTGGGTTATGCTTACCGTGCAAAGGTTGCGGACAGTGCCACTGTGGCAACTTCTTCTCAGACGGGAGGTGGCTGGGTCGACGACGGCACAGTTGTCAGGCTGAAGGACAGCACCGATGCGGTCGGTGTCGGGACGGCGAATCCAATCTCAAACCTTCATCTCAAAGGGGATGGCAGTGCCTATATGCGGTTTGATCACAGTGGGGATACGAGTTGGGTTATCGGGTCATCTATCTCCAATAGGTGTTTGGTGCTCAACCTCAACCACCAGTATGGCGGTTATCTCGCTGCATACATCTCTCCCGACGGTGATACTCGGCTTGTCCCGGTCAAAGGCAATGTCGGCATCGGGACGGATGATCCTGGAGTGAAGCTACATGTTGTTGGGGGAACTGACGTTAAAGTCACCATTCCAAATACAGGTTACTTAATTACGGGCCCTTCAACAGGAGCACACATCGCCATTGATGATAATGAGATTATGGCAAAAGCCAGTGGGGACTCAGTAGGAGATCTCTATATTCAATGGTCAGATGAAGCAAGAACACTTATACGTGGAAGAGTAGGCATCCCAACGATCAGCCCGGGGTACAAGTTCCACGTGATAGAGGGGGGTACCGGCTCCGCCGTGTACGGGGAACACGAGAGCCGTGGCAACTATGGCGTCCTCGGCACCCCCAGCAGCGGCGTATACGGCTCCAGCAGTAGCGACATGGGCGTATTAGGGGTCAGCAGCAGTGGGGTGGGCGTGTGGGGCATCAGTAGTAGCGGCACTGGCGTCTATTACTCGAACGGTCTGGCAGGCACAGGCTCGAAAAGCTGCGTAGTGAAGACCTCAAAAGGACCGACTCTTCTTTACTGCCAGGAGAGCCCGGAGAACTGGTTTGAGGATTTCGGTGAGGGACGGCTCAGCGCAGGCCGATGCCACATCGAACTTGACCCCCTCTTTTTGGAGACTGTCACCATAAACGAACGAAACCCTATGAAAGTCTTCATCCAACTCAATGACGACTGCAATGGCACCTATGTTGAACGAGGCAGGACCGGATTCGATGTGATCGAGCTTCAAGGGGGTCAAAGCAATGCTCGATTCACCTATCGTGCCGTGGCCAAGCGCAGCGGGTTTGAGGATAAGCGCCTTGATGTGTGCGACGCTGCGAGGACAGACCCATATCTCTATCCGGAAATGAAGGAAAAGGCGGAAAGGAAATAACGACAACGAAAAGATAACCGCCTGTCCAGAATAGACTTGCGGTAGGGCCTTGCCACATCCATCAGCGTACCTATATGTATACAAGGTTAACTAGCGAAACGGAA
>JABAOC010008144.1_pt4 | contig 12669 bp, 15 predicted proteins | sample 7062161 | NCBI WGS metagenome assembly JABAOC01 (sample SAMN14538625, study PRJNA623070) | marine sediment metagenome | biome: marine biome [ENVO:00000428]; feature: marine pelagic biome [ENVO:01000023]; material: deep marine sediment [ENVO:00002113] | place: India: Gulf of Khambhat ... | reverse complement strand
TTCTTCATAGTCTTAGCCGATGCACGAGCTATCTTCACAGCTTCCTGAACTCGTTTCTTTAGAAGTCCCCTATCTGGCTTATTTACCGATAGAAAGGTTAGTCCGCCATCAACTAACACTCGAATACCAATTCCAGACGACCTAACAAACCTGCCAACATCTGGCTTTCCATTAACCAACAGATACATATTCTTGAGGTCGTTCTGAAATCTCGCTTCGGCGTATTCTGCTCCTAACTTTTCAGCATACCCAACAGCAAAACTAGCCAGTTCCCTCAACCTGTCTCACCAAACGTATTCCTACAATTGACAAGTCTATTTTTGAAGTTTTCCATAGCTGGCTTCAATCTTTCAATAGTATAGAATTCGTGGCATGAGTGGTTAGAGAAAGAATATCGGACTAGGCTCCCTTCTTTCTGAAAAACAGCCAGTTCTTCCTGCCTTTGAACCTGACTAAGCAGTAGACTCCTTTGAGTCTCATGCCTTTGATCTCAAAAATCAACTTGTCTTCCTTTATGTCCTTCAAGACGTACTCTCCTCTATCCCAGATTTCAACGGTGCCAGCACCGTATTGACCTTCGGGTATCGTTCCTTCAAAGTTTGCGTATTCGATTGGGTGATCTTCCACCTGAACTGCCAGTCTTTTCACACCGCTTTCTGTTGGGGGAGTTTTAGGAACTGCCCAACTCTTCAGAACTCCGTCCATCTCCAACCGCAAATCGTAGTGCAGATGCGTGGCGGCGTGCTTTTGAATAACATAGATGCGCCCGTGGTCTCTTTTCTCTCCACCTTTAGGTTCCTCCGTTTTATCAAAGTCTCTTTTCTGCCAATAGCCTTCAAGACCCATGAGTCTCACCCTTTGCTCGGCAGTGGCTCCCACGAAGCTAAGATTCATTTAAGCAGAAGGAGCAGCCTTCGACCTCAATCAGCGGGTCCGAACGCTTGCAGAGTTCGCACATCATTCCCTTTTGTCTTATAATTGTGCAGGCGCTGCAGAAGTCTTTCAGAATTTCACATCTGGATGCTTTTCCATTGTTCAGCGAAGTTGCGATCTTCTTGACTATGAGTTGAATCTCCTTCTGATCCTCAATGGCTAGAACGCTGCCTCGCACGTGTCGAAGGTATTTACTCACTGCTGTTTGGGTTACGCCCAAAAGATTAGCAACGTCGGTTTGCTTCAACTCATAGGTGCGCGTCAACTCGATGGCGACGAGAGCTCGTATGGCTGGAACTACCGACTTCACGGCAACTTCGCACGGGATCAGCATGTGGTGTTTCACCAACAACACTTGTTAGTGCAGCTTATTTAAGTATGACGTAGGTCATAGAATTCTTTTCTATTTTGGAAAGGGACACTTGTATCTATGTCAACCTCCGGACCAGAACGCCTCAAGTTTAACCCTATCTTTTCTCAGTGATAACTTAAAAAAGCGACAAGGCAATCTTTCTTCTAGAGTGAGAACATTTTGAGTAGGGTTTCCAAAGTCACCAAGCGGGACGGCAGAATCGTCGATTTTGATCAAAGCAAGATAACCAACGCTGTGTTGAAGGCTATTGTTGCTGTCAAACAAAAAGATGGCGAAGTTGCAGGAAGAATCTCAGACGAAGTTGTAGAGATTATCAACCAACGATTTGAAGGCAAAATTCCAAGTGTCGAAGACGTTCAAAACACAGTCGAAGAGGTTCTCATCAAAAATGGTTACGCGGACGTGGCTAAAGCCTACATTCTGTACCGGCAAAAACGCACAGAAATTCGGGAAGTCAAAAAGTTCTTCGACGTTGAAGACGACTTGAAGATGGGAGTGAACGCAATAAAGGTACTGAAAAACAGGTACCTCGTGAAAGACGAGCAGGGGAAGGTTATCGAAAAGCCGAGCCAAATGTTTCGCAGGGTTGCGAAAGCGGTGGCCAAAGCTGATCTCTTCTACGACAAAAAGGCGAACGTAGAGGAGACGGAGGAAGCATTCTATCAGATAATGGCCAATCAGGAGTTTCTACCAAATTCTCCAACTCTAATGAACGCTGGCACCCGACTCGGGCAGCTCTCAGCCTGCTTCGTGTTGCCTGTCGAGGATTCGATCGAAGGAATATTCACCACATTAAAGCACATGGCGCTCATCCATCAATCCGGTGGAGGAACTGGCTTTTCGTTCTCCAAGTTGAGACCTGCTGGGGACATAGTAGGATCCACGAAAGGCATCGCCTCGGGACCAGTTTCATTTATGACAATTTATGACGCGGCAACCAACGTGATCAAGCAAGGAGGGCGAAGAAGAGGAGCCAACATGGCAATCTTGGATGTCACGCATCCCGACATCTTAAAGTTCATTGAAGTGAAGTCTAGGGAAGGCATCTTAACAAACTTCAATATATCCGTGGCAGTTACAGACGAGTTTATGGAGGCTGTGGAAAAAGACAGTGACTACAGCCTCGTTAATCCTCGAAATGGAAAGGTTGAAGAGAAACTACGGGCCCGCCATGTTTTCGATCTGGCAGTTGCGAATGCCTGGAGAACTGGAGACCCTGGACTCGTTTTCATTGATGAGATAAATCGCCATAATCCAACCCCCAAAGTTGGAGAGATCCAGAGCACCAATCCCTGTGGAGAACAACCTTTGCTACCTTACGAGTCGTGCAATCTTGGATCCATTAATTTGGCCAAGATGGTTAAGGATGATGATCTAGACTGGGAGAAACTGAGAAAAGCCACTAGGACTGCGGTTCACTTTCTGGATAACGTGGTTGATGCAAATAAGTATCCCATACCAGAAATTGCAGAGACAACCAGGGCTAATCGAAAAATCGGTCTTGGAGTGATGGGGTTCGCAGACGTGCTTATTCAGATGGGCATCCCCTACAATTCGGAAAAAGCCTTGGTCATGGCTGAGAAAGTCATGAGGTTTATCGGTGAAGAGGCTACCAGAAAATCTGCCGAAATAGGTGAGAAGCGAGGTTCATTCCCAAACTTTCGAGGCAGCCTCTGGGAAGAGAAAGGCTACGGAGCAATGCGTAACTCAACAGTCACAACAGTTGCACCCACAGGAACCATCAGCATAATCGCTGGGTGCTCAAGCGGAATAGAGCCAATCTTCGCCGTGGCTTTTGTCCGCAATGTAATGGAAGGCACGAAATTGCTGGAAGTACAGCCTACCTTCGAGAGAATAGCAAGGGAAAAGGGGTTCTACAGCCGAGAACTCATGTTGAAAATCGCAAAGACTGGGTCGATACAGAGTTTGGAGGAGATTCCTAAAGAGGTTCGCAGAGTCTTCGTCACCGCTTTGGATATATCTCCAGAGTGGCATGTGAAGATGCAGGGAGCTTTCCAAAAATACGTGGACAACGCGGTATCAAAGACCGTGAATCTTCCCCCAGACGCCACTGTAGATGATGTAAGACAAATATATCGATTGGCCTACAAGTTGAAGTGTAAGGGTATAACCGTTTATCGGTATGGAAGCAAGAAGGAGCAAGTTCTCTACGTTGGGCCACTTCTCACAAGGGAGCTGGCCACGGAAGAACACGTGAGTGCCGACTCAGAATACGCCGGTGGATGCCCAACAGGTGAATGTCCCTTTTAGCACCTAATCATTCTCTCAACAAAGAAATAAGCAGAAGATCAGGGAGTTAGGTTCTGGCGGCCGCTTTTTCTAGCGCTATAACTCCGGGCAACTGCTTTCCCATGAGAAATTCTATGAGAGCTCCTCCAGCGGTACTCACATACGACATCTTATCCGCAAGGCCTAGATCTTCCACAGCCGCAACGGTGTGTCCACCGCCCACTAACGAGAACGCTTTTGAGGTGGCGACTGCCTCGAGAATCCCCTTGGTTCCGCGCATAAATTCCTCATTCTCGAAGACTCCCACAGGACCGCTGACAACAATTGATTTGGCTTTTCGAATAGTTTCGCCGTATTTTTCGGTTGTCTCTGTTCCAATGTCGAGGATTGGATAATCGGAAGGCAGTTCGTTGACTTTGATTTCCCTTCGCTTCTTCTCGACCTCGATAGCCACATCGATGGGCACTTCGACGTTCTGAGGATATTCCTCCATCAAGCCTCTTACGCCTGGCACAAAACGCATCAGTTCCTTCTTTTCCAAGAACTGCACATTCGGTTTTCCGAGATCAAAGCCCTTAGCTGCTAAGAATACATGTCCCGCAACTCCCCCGGTTAGTACGTGGTCGGCGATGTTGTTATCCAACACATATCGCGATATCTCCAAGGCGTCGTCGGCTTTGGCGCCTCCAAGAATGAAGACACATGGTTTCTCCGGCGCTTCCAAGACTTTCTTTAAAGCTTTGACTTCCCTTTCCATGATGCGTCCGGCGACACTGGGCAGCAGAGCAGTGAACCCGACTATTGATACGTGGGCTCTGTGAGCCGCTGCGAAGGCGTCATTAACGAATACATCTACCAGCGGAGCAAGTTTCTTCACCAATTCGCGCTTTGAATGTTCTTCAGGTGTTCCTTTTTTCCTTTCCTCTGGAAAGGTTCTGACGTTCTCAAGGACCAGAACTTCTCCAGCTTTCAGTTTCTTGATGGCGTTTTGCGCTTTTTTGCCAAGGATATCATCAACATACTTTACTGGCATGTCTAAGATATTGCTGAGAATTTCTGCATGTTCCTTGAGGGGAATGAAGTCTGGTTCTCCGGGTCTGCCTTGGTGCGCGAGAATGACGATCTTTGCGCCTTTCTTAGAGAGTTCGCGGATGGTTTCTGCGTGCAATCTTATTCTTGTATCATCTAGGATCTTTTTGGTTTGGGTGTCGATGGGAGAGTTGAAGTCTACTCGGATCAACGCGGTTTTGTCTCTAAAATTGAAGTCGTCCATGGTTAGGAATTTTGGCATGCTCTCACCTAATTTTCTGTGAAAAGGAATGTGAGTGGTTCGGAAGGTTGTCTGTTGCTCGTGTGGTTAGGCGTACTTGCAGATTTTCTCTATCATGCGGACCATTTTGACGGAGTAGCCCCATTCGTTGTCGTACCATGCTAAGACTTTGACGAGGTTTCCTATGACCATGGTTGAGAGGCCGTCTATGATGGCTGAGTTGGGGTTATGTATGAGGTCTGAGGATACCAATGGGTCTTCGCTGTATTCTAGTACTCCTTTCAGTTTCCCTTTGGCTGCTTCTTTGAAGGCGTTGTTGACTGCTTCTTTGGTGACTTCTTTCTCTACTATGGTTACGAAGTCGACGATGGAAACGGTTGGTATCGGAACTCTTAAGGCGAGGCCGTTCATTCGTCCTTCGAGTTCTGGTAGCGTTAAGGTGGCGGCTACAGCGGCACCTGTGGTTGTAGGTATCATGTTGAAAGCTGCTGATCTTGCTCGGCGGAGGTCTTTGTGTTGCATGTCAAGAAGCCTTTGATCGTTTGTGACTGCGTGGACTGTTGTCATGAGTCCTGCTTTGATGCCGAATTTGTCGTTTAGGACTTTGGCTACTGGTGATATGCAGTTTGTTGTGCATGAGGCTAGTGAAATTATGTGGTGTTTGTTGGGGTCGTACTTGTCGTCGTTTACACCATAGACTACTGTTAGGTCTGCGCTGGGCGCTGGGCTCATTGGTGCTGAGACTAGTACTTTTTTAGCTCCTGCTTGGAGGTGTTTTGCTGCGTCTTCTTTCTTCCTGAACCGTCCGGTGGACTCTACTGCGAGGTAGACACCCATGTCTTTCCATGGCAGTTTTGCTGGGTCTGGTTGTGCTAGGACTGTTAGTTTTTGGTCTCCTACGAGGAGGGTGTTGTCTTTTACCTTTACATCGAAGGGTAGTGGTCCATGACTTGTATCGTGCTTTAAGAGGTGCGCAAGGGTTTTTGCATCGGTTAGGTCGTTTACTACTGCAAAGTCTATGTCTGTTTTTGTTTCTAATGCTGCTCTGTAGAGAAGGCGTCCGATTCTTCCGAATCCGTTTATTCCTACTTTTACCATTCTTTATTTTCACCTTATGTTGTGTCAGTTTAGTCTGGGACTTTTTCCTAAAAAACTTTCGCTACTGGTGTTGTGTTCATCTCTGTGTCTTGCAGAAAAAGGTTTAATTGTGAAAATCTGGCAGCCCTTCTCAAGGATGTGTTTCAGTTCTCCACATCCATATCTTCCGTGCGCTTGCCTAGGCTCTGGTCTCATACGCGGGCTTCGGCGCAACAGTCAGACCAAGATGTCTTCGCTTATTTTTGCCCTGCCTTTTTCGATGGGTACCCCCTCTTTCAACAAGAGACTCCTTCTTGATTCTGCTCCTCTTCTCTCTCCTCCGAACCCACCATCAGATTTAACAACACGGTGACAAGGAACTACCGGCGCAAGCGGATTCTTATGCAAGGCATTGCCGACAGCTCGATAGGCGCGTGGTCTGCCAATCTTTTCAGCTATCCTCTTGTATGTGCTGACCTTTCCCTTCGGAATCTTGAACGTGGTGACTAAGACAGCCTTTTCGAAGTCGGTCTTGTTGCTTAAGGAATTGATTACATCTTTCTCGCTCTTGATCTCCTCTTTGTTCAGTAGCAATTCCTCTCCTACAGATTATCGAAAGCCTCTTTCATATGTTTAATGGCTTCTTCCTCGTGGGGTTTGACTTTCCTGAGTATCTGCGCACCTTTCTTTCGGGCTTCTAACCCCATTTCGCCCTTGAACTTGAAGGGGAAGGTTCCAGTGAACTTTTTCATGAGCTCCCAGCCTTTCTCGTAGCACTCGGCAGCTTTCAGTACGTGTTTTGAGGGGTTCCCAGGGTACTTCCCGGAGAGGCGCTTTAGGAACTCTGCACACATGTATCTGCCTTCACGGACGCAGGCGCCCACATAGCTGTTGCCGTGATAGATCTGTTTTTCCTCTGGAAGTTGCTCAAGAACATTCGCCCATTCATCTAATGCTGCAGGGCCACCAACATAATTGTCAAGAATTGGAACATTGCCTGTGGCGAAGCGGACAGCCCTCTCAAGGGCCTCTTTGTCATCGGCGGTGGCATCCCGCTCAACTCTGTCTCGAAAGAAGAAGGCATCAATACAACCTGGCGCTTTTAGGTCGTAGAAAGGAATGGAGTCTTCGGGTTGATCAGTGAGTCTTCGGAAGGTACTTACTATATACTGGTTCCCTTTATAGCCCTTGACAATTCCGTACTCTGGTAAGACGAGTCCCCAGAGGACCACAGGTCGATCTCTTTCGTCTATCTCTCGTTTGATTTTATCGAAGAATTTTCTTGCTATCTCGATTTCTTGAGGTGTTGGGCTACCCTCCTTCTCTGGATACGAATGGGGATAATCATAGTGTTCCACGGTCCATCCGAAGCTTTCTGTCCCTTCGTGAATCTGCTTCCAAGTCTCAAGAGGTAGGGCGGTTGGTCCTGAAGGACAAGTCACGCCTTTAGAAACGTTGATTATAAATGCGTAGCCAGAGCGTCCACCCACATCAACGGTGTCGCATTCGACTCCTAAGGCTTGTAGTGAACCAGCCATGGCACCCGTGTAGGACAGCCAGCATGGTTGATATTCAGCTTTTTTGCTAACTACTTTCTTACTCAACTCTGTTCCCTCAATCCAACCCTTGGTGTAGCGTCTGAGTACGAGCTCCCTTCTCTCCTCTTCCCTCTGAACAGAATCCCTGTACACGGTCGCTGCTGCGTTTAGTAGTTCTTCACCGTCGACTGTTAAATTGTATTTTCCCCTGGCAACCCTCTCGACAAGTCCCTTGTCTATAAGCTGGTTCAAATGGTTGACAAGCGCTGTTTTCGACAGTCCTGAATGGTGCTTCAATTTCGCGAAGTCCCGTTCTCCTCGTTTGAGTAGCGCTAGTGTCTGTATCCTCGCAGAATGGGCCACCGATTTTAGTAATCCAGCCACTCCTTCAGGAGATTCGAAGAGAATGCTTTGTAACTCCTCATCGCCGGTTCTCTTACTCAATTAGGCTACACCCTAGGCGCATTCGCAATCTAAGATTTTATCAACATTTAAAAGTTTCGATATATGTGAACTTAAGTACTACTTTTTGTGAACATCATACCGTATTGGAACAGAATACTATCGCAGTCTCTCATCATCTCTGCCGCCGTGTGCGGCGCGCGACCAGAGAACGTAGATATTGCTGATACTTCTGATTATTCAGAAATATTTAAATACTCTGCAAGCGTTGAACTGTAAGTGTGGAGTCAGTCATGAGTTGTTCTGGAGAAAGTGGAGACTGCAACGTTCTTGAGAGTGTAGTGAGTGTCGATGAGCGGGGACAGCTAGTATTGCCGAAGGATCTTAGGGAAAAGTGGGGTCTTCAGGGTGGTGACAAATTAGCTATCGTGACGTGCGTGAAAGGAGGAGAAATATGCTGTGCAACGCTGGTTAAGGCAGATTTGCTGACAAAGAACTTCCAACTGAAACTTGACTGGACACAAGAGACTGAATCATCGGGATCAACGTCCAAGAGGTGAAATGGGATGGAAATAAAAGAGAAAGAAGTCAAAGAGTTCGTTAAGAAGAGGTATGGTCAGATAGCAAAGGTCGAAAAAACATGTTGCACATCGTGTGACGGCGGACCTGCGGCTACGGATGTGGCATTGCGGATAGGCTACTCAGAAGAAGACCTGAAGAATGTTCCAGAAGCATCAATCATGGGATTGGGCTGTGGAAATCCAGTCGCGCTAGCCAGCTTAAGAGACGGTGAAACAGTATTAGACCTAGGATCCGGGGCTGGAATCGACGTTTTCCTAGCAGCGAAAAAAGTAGGCGCAAAAGGAAAGGTTATCGGAGTCGACATGACGGAAGAAATGATTCACAAGGCGAGGGCTATAGCGTCAAAAAATGGCTATCAAAATGTCGAGTTCCGACTAGGTGAAATCGAAAACCTACCAATTGAAGACAACTCCGTTGACGTCATTCTAAGCAATTGCGTGGTTAATCTCTCCCCTGACAAGGAAAAAGTGTTTCAGGAAGCCTACAGAGTATTGAAACCTGGTGGCAGAATCATGATCTCCGACTTAGTTACGGAAGGAGAATTGCCAGAAGAGATCAGAAAGAGCTTTGACGCTTGGGCCTGCTGCATTGCAGGCGCGCTTGAAAAGAATCAATATCTTGGCACCATAAAAAGTGTCGGGTTCCAAAACGTGACCATCGTTTCCGAAACCGCTTACACTATAGATGTTTCCCACGAACTGAAAGGCAAAATAATTAGCGTTCAGGTCGAGGCTCATAAAGGCTAGAGGATAGGGTGAATTCGCGCCCTAAATCCATACTTTCAACGAGTGTGTTGCTCCTACCTTCTCCTGCAAGTGTCAGAGACTTGTGCAGAGCCACATGTTCGTAAGACTTCCCGACGCGACGAGCATTAGCTGTTCATCCAAAGTATCAGGGTATCCAGTGTTACTTGGACTGCTGCAAAATTTTCGCCAGTATCAACTTTATGAGCTGCGCGCGCAGGCAAGGTTTATATCTGCTTCAGTCAGAGAGTGAGAACCGACATTGCAGGGGTTGGTTGGAATGGAAAAACCCGGATTCATAGTTAAGTTTTATGACAAGGCGTATGAGGACAAGACTATAGACGAACTGGTAAAGGCACCGGTTTCCGCAATAAGCGGAATTAGTGAATCAGACGCTGTCGTCTTGAAAGGAGCCTTTCGAATTAGGACAGTTGAAGACCTTGCCACGCACAAATATGTAAGGGTTGCCCAAGGAATGAAATACCTATCAGAATGTTCTGTGCAGGTTCAAGGCATGACTTTCGAATCCAAATCATATCAAAACCTAGCAAAGAAACCGATTTCAGCAATCTCTGAAGTCTCTGATAACGATGCTGCTCTTCTCAAAAGGATCTTCGGAATTGATTCAATTGAGGAATTGGCTGGAAACAAATACGTATTGATAGCTCAGACAACGCTTGCAATGGCTTCGATGCTACAGTTCCTCAGGGCGGCTGGGATCCTGTAGAGAGCGCCACGGAATTACGCGGGCAAAGTAAATACTTAAATTTAAAATAAATGGTCTTACTATTCTCAAAAAAGGACGCAAGACGTCATATTCAACTGCCAGGATTGGTTATTCGAATTAAGTGCGGAGAAGTCTATTTTGGTGGTGACCAAACTCGACCCTAAGTTCAAGGATCAAGTTTCGAAGGTTCCTGGAGGACAGAACATAAAGCGATGCTATCAATGTGGAACATGCAATGTTGGATGCCCGGTGAGGGAGATAGAAGAAAAATACAATCCCAGAAAGATCATACGCATGACCGTTCTCGGCATGAAGGAAAGGGTCCTTTCAAGCGACTTCATATGGCTGTGTTCTGCATGTTACACTTGTGACGAACGTTGTCCTCAGGACGTTAGAATAGCTGAAGTGATGAACGCACTCAAAAATCTAGCTGTCAGAGAAGGTTATGTTCATAAGTCTTTTGCAAAGCGAGTGGAACTCGTAGGCGCTGAGGGCAGATTGTTCCCCGTAAGCCAGTTTGACAACGCTAAACGGAAGGAAATTGGATTGCCAGAAATTCCACCCAAGAACGAAGAGATTCAAGAGCTCTTCAAACTGACGGGTTTGAACAAACTGTCAAGCACTGAAGGAGGAGAATAAAGTGAAGTACGCCTTCTTCCCAGGATGCCTCGCACCAGTAATGGCTAGACAGTTTGAGCTATCAGCGAGGAAAGTCGCCAAAAAACTTGGAGTGGAACTCGTAGACATAGAAGACTTCGCTTGCTGCGGCTTCCCAATAAAATCCGTAGACCAAGAAACAGCACTGCTTCTGGCTGCCAGAGACCTGAGCGTTGCTGAGGATTCGGGAGTAGACATATGCACCATCTGCACAGGTTGCGCCTCCACGCTGGCAGAAGCCAACAAAGAGCTGACGCACAATGATGATTTGAGGAAGAAGATCAACGAGAAATTGCAGAAAATAGGTCGGGCTTACAAGGGAGAATCCAAAGTCAAACATTTCGTGCGAGTTTTATACGAAGACATTGGGCCTAAGATGATTAGAAACCAGGTTAAAAACAGCTTGGAAGGGCTAAAGTTAGCCTCCCACTATGGATGTCATTATCTAAAACCCTCCGATGCCTTTGACAAATTCGAGGACCCGGAATATCCGAGAACTCTAGATGAACTCATCTCCGCACTGGGCGCCGAGACCGTAGAATATGAAGACAAGACACAGTGTTGTGGCGGAGTGATTCTGGATGTTGACGATAACATTGCGTTGGCGATGGCTCAGAAGAAACTCGACCACGTTAGCGCTATCGGCGCCGACGCGATGGTTCTGATGTGCCCCTTGTGTGGCTCCATGTACGACAGAAATCAGAGGGTGATAGAGAGAAGATTCAACGTTGCATATAACCTGCCCGTATTGTTCTACCCTCAAGTCCTTGGGCTGGCTCTCGGAATGGACCCAAAAGGACTAGGGTTGGACATGAACCGTGTGAAAACATCTGATTTGCTGAGTAAACTTGGTGTCTAAGCTTGGAAGCTTGCTATTCACCTGTCTTTTCCTCTAGTCCCTTTTTCCATCTGTGAATCAATAAAGTTTCATCGATCTTGATGAGTTCTCTGACGTGCTCTGCGTAGAGTTCTGGGTTCAATAATTTTCCTTGCTCCTTGTCAAGGTTTGTGGGGCGGACAATTGCTATCCAACCTTCGCCGTAAGGATCAGTGTTTATGATACTGGGAGTGTCAGAAAGTCCGTTGTTAAATCTGAGAACTACGCCTGAAACAGGGCTCAATATCTCAGCAACACATTTTACTGACTCTATTTTGCAGAGTGTCCCCATCCGTTTGACTTTCGCCCCTCTATTTCCTACGTAAAAGTATGTAATCTCCCTCAAAGCTTTCTGAGCGTAGTCTGTGATGCCGATTCTGGCGGTGTCAGCGTTTTCCAGTAAGATCCACTCGTGTTCTTTGATGTAGCTACAATTTTCGGGGATGTCGTATGTGCCAACTTTCATTCAATCAGCCTTCTAGAGGTCCCATCATCTCCTTAAGCGTTATAGGCCTGCCCCAAATCCGGAGTTCAGCCTGACGAAAGTTCCTACCTGCGTCGCCGTATTTTCTTTGCGACAATTTCCGCAGCTGTAGCGACGGGTTCTACAGTTTCGGCAACTGGAGGAGCATAACTAGTATCCGCTGTCGAAAGCTCTAAGGCCGTCATTTCCTTTTGTATTGCCACAGATAGCATGTTGATTCTCTGTGCCACGTCTTCTCCACCAACTATCTGGGCTCCCATAACTCTTCCCAAAACGGGCTCAGCCACAATTTTTACTCTAACTTCTTTTCCTCCTGGGAAATAGTGGGCCCGTGTTTTTCCTGTGATGCTTGCACTGAGGGTCTGGAAACCTACCTTGGCGGCTTGATACTCTGAGAGTCCTACTGCACCGATCTCAAAGTCGAAGATTTTTGAAACGGCGCTACAAATGACGCGTGGATTGGCAGCGTATCCTCCTGCGGCGTTTATCCCGGCCGTTGTTCCTTGCCTGACAGCGTTGGTTCCAAGTTGATAGAGGCATGGTAACCCTGTAATTGAGCTTTGAGATTCAACACAGTCTCCAGCCGCGAATATGCCGGAAACACTAGTTTCCATTCTAGGGTTCACTCGAATAGCCCTGGTTACCCCGAGTTCTACTCCTAGGCCCCTTATCAAGTCTGTTCTAGGCCTAATACCTGCTGCCATGGCAACAATGTCTGCTTTTACTTCTTCTCCGCCTACGCTTACGGCTTCAACC
>JABAOC010017830.1_pt1 | contig 12673 bp, 12 predicted proteins | sample 7062161 | NCBI WGS metagenome assembly JABAOC01 (sample SAMN14538625, study PRJNA623070) | marine sediment metagenome | biome: marine biome [ENVO:00000428]; feature: marine pelagic biome [ENVO:01000023]; material: deep marine sediment [ENVO:00002113] | place: India: Gulf of Khambhat ... | reverse complement strand
GAGGAGGCCGCCTTTAATAATTATCAAGATCAAACCGAACGGACTCGATCTAGAAATGCAATATTTCAATCGCCTATCGAAAGGCTGAGGGTCCACTCCTCACATCTTCCACGTCCTCACCATAGACCTTTCCCTAAGCAAAGAAAAGCCGGAAATCCCAGTGTCAAAAAGTGACAACATGAATTTATTTGGACTTACTTGGGCTTACTTAACTAGCTGAAATCATAAACCCGCCTACCTATTTAGGTTCCAATCATAGAACAGGTATTCGATGCGAATGCGATCCAGATTTCTCTCAAGAAAAAACGACTTCTCGTCCCGATTAAGGTAGCTGAGCAAAAAACGAAATACGCCACTTTTTCCTCCAAAGTCGCCCCGATACCACCGAAATATCTGAGATAGAAAGATCGTATGTTTTTCCGGCAGAATGATGACCTCTGAGCTATTAACAAAATTCTTGGCCGCAAGGTTCAGTTGTTCGTCAATGTGGTCTGCGTCGTAGAACCGAATCGGTGCGCAGGACCGGGAGCCGCAGACCAGTGCAAAATGGATCCTAGGATCGACCTCACTCAGGCTAAATCGACGACGTCTGTCACCACGCATGAAAAGGGAGAAGAGGCCGTAGGGAGGCCGGGAATTTGCTCTGAGAATTCCATGCTCGATGTCATCCGGGGAGAAGTTGAATTCTCCAATCTGATACGATAAGTTCCGAAAGAACCCGGAGACCTCCCTGACCGATGCAGTGATGCCGAGCTCCGCGATTCCGTGGACCACGAGAACGTTGTAGAGGTTAATCCAGAATGCTAGCCTTTGCTCACGTGTTACCAGTTGCCGCAGATCAAAATGTTTGAGTTGGGCAGCTGTCCCTTTGTACTCCTGGTATTCAGATGACCTCCTCATGGACTCATAGTCCACCCTACCTCGATTCACATCGAAGAATTTGAGTTTTAAGTCCCATAAACTTGTCATTAACCTCGAGGCAATATCAACCACGGGGGCCGTTATAACACCATCCTCCGCGTTCAATGGATGAAGGCTCCGCAGTGACCTGGAATAGCGATGCTTATCCTCCTCGTAGTAGTCAGAGATGAGGTCGATGAACAGGGCGGCCGTCCAAGAAAAAAGTTTGGAGCCGTAACCCTCCCCGCTACGAGAGTCAAAGTATTCATGAAAGCCGAACCGAATGGGAAGCTGAGCCAAGTCTTTTTTCATGGTGTCAGCTTTTTCCCTATAGCCGTATGCCTGGAGGCCCCGGGATAGCATCCAATTGATATTGATCCAGATAGGGCCTCGCCAATAATTCTGAGGGTCATACCCCTCCTCTGTCATGTCGTGGGTGGGAACTGTAAAGCAGTTTCCTTGGTGTAAGGCGCAGAAACCGATCGAGTCGAGATACACATAAAGGCGCTCGGCTTGAGAGGGGGAGGCAGCCCTGCCAAAGAGGGGCATGAAGGTAGCCACCGTCGGGGAATGAATGAATCCCCTGCGGACAAGATCATACGCCTCAAACTTGTCACATTCCTCACACCAGAGATCTCGTGAGATGGCGCGGGCCGTCTGTTCCGTCCAATCCTCTACTTCACCTGTATCCATCTTCAATATCTTCCCGATTTCCAGAAGATCACGATTCGCCCGGGCCAGGATGGAATTGAATAGCGGATCTTGAATCAGGAATGGGCACTTCTCGTAGATCGACTTCTCGTCATATTGATTCCGCCGGAAAAGATCCACAAGGTAAATGTATCGGTCGTAATGGGCATCGCTAGGACGCTGATCTCGAGGAATACCCTGTCTCAGGTCCTTACGCTCATAAGGAGGAAGAGTTTTTCTGTCGATCTCGATGCTATCAAGTGGATCGTCCCATGTGGGGGAATTATCGAGCCCAGATTCCCAGGGATGCCTGACATACACGAGTCCGGTCTGATCTGGGTCCCTGTGTCGATAAAAATATCGGTGCGAATCCAGCAGTTTGGGATACATGGCTTTCAAGAAATCACGAACTCTGTCACCTCCCTTCGCATGTTGGTAGATATGCAGACACGCTGTTGCGTGAAGCGGCGGCATCGTGATGCCACTGGTCATCCTACCGCCTGGCACTTGCCAGAAGTCGGGCTCGGGGAAGTAGTTACCCAGGGCCTGAGGGTTGAATACGATTTGNNGTGTGCGTAGCCGATCGCAATGAAACCTGAATCCCAATTCCACTGGTGGGGATAGAGCCCAGGCGATGGTTTCGTATAGCTTCCCGTCCAGTTGTCATTCAACACCTGCCTTGCCAACCTCAAGTACCTTCGAAAACCCGTATTTCTACGATACCCAAACAACTCGGACCTCTCCACATATTCAAGTTAGGGTTGTTTCAATTCTCATTCGAAGACTTTTTCCTCTTCCCCTTCTTCGTCAAGGGCATCCATCTCGATCTCTCTTGCATCCTCTTCTCTTTCCAAAATCTCCTTATAGTATTCATGCTGAATGAGGAGATTCATAACTTCGTTCGTACCAGTCCAGATCATCTGAAGGCGCGCGTCCCTAAGGAATCGTTCTATGGGATAGACGTTCGTGTAAGCGATGCCCCCCATGACCTGCATGCAGTCGTTGACAACAGACCAGAGCATTTCGGTCGACGTCTTCTTGCTTTCTGAGACGATCCGTCGTGAATCCAGGCCTTCCTCGACGGAACGAGCTGCGACATAGACCAGACTCCGTGCCGCATCGAGCTGCGTCACAGAATCGGCCACCTTGAAGCTGACCGCCTGGAATCTCCGGATGAGTTCCCCGAAGGCTTTTCTGCGATTGGTATAGCGCACCGCTATTTCAAGGCAACATCGAGCCATCCCCAGACAGCCTGCCGCTGTCGTGAGTCTCTCGGGGATCATCATTCGATTGAAAACCGCTGCCCCCGCATTTTCTGGCCCAATGAGGTTTCGGGCAGGGACTTTCGCGTCCCGGAAGTAAATCCGTCCCGTCCCTCCACCTCGTGATCCAAGGAGGCCGTACACGTGTTCGACCTCTACGCCCGGTTCTCGATCAACGAGGAAGGCAGAGATGGATTCGTGAGGATGCGCTTCCGGTGCGGTCTTCGCATAGACCAGAAAGTAATCCGCCCCTTCCGCACCGACAACAAACCGCTTCTGTCCGTTCAGAATATACGCGTCCCCATCCCTTCGAGCGATCGTGGTCGCCCCGAAAAAATCCGATCCCCCTCTCGGCTCGGTAAGCGCCTCGGCACAAGTGATCTTTCCCTCGAGGGTCGGTCTTAGATACTTTTCTTTCTGATCGTCTGTACCAAAGGCATGAATGGCCTCTCCCACAATGCTGACGAGAGAGTAAAGGCACACGAGGCCAGATCCCAAAACCCCCATCTCTTCCAATGCAGCCACCTCTCCCGTCCACCTCATCCCCCTGCCGCCCCACTGTTCTGGGAATCTCAGGCCGAGGAGATTGTGAGATGCAGCCTTTTCGATAAATTCCTTTGGATACCGAACCTCGTCCCCATCCATCTTCCGGATTAGAGCACTCGGGACTTCTTCTTTTGCGAATCTCCTCGCCTCGTCTTTGAGCGCCCTTTCCTCATCTGAAAGAAGAAGATCAAACATGTCTATCACCCCTTCGCAACGAGAATCGATGACCGTACAACTCATCTCTATTCATTGTTCGAGTAAGATCAGAAAAACCGGCGGCTTTCCCTTTAACCTCTCGCAGAGAGATTCTCCACATCTCTAGAGATCAATCCCATCCAGAAAAATGGGCCTTTCGCCAATCGATATTTCTTGAAGGATCTTAACATACAGATGGATGCCAACATCTCTTCGGAAAAGACCCTCCGTCGTTTGAAGTAAAGCATGGTCACGTTCAGAGAGAAAGAAGATCTGTCCAATGCCCCGGTTCATCGCCAGATTGTTGACATATCGAATNNTGCTTGAGGGTTGTTCCAGGCTTTGGAGGTTCTGGTACCGGCCCTTCATCATGACTGAAACCCTCGACGAACTCTTTTCTCTGGACGCTCACATTTACTGCCTCGATGGTGATCCGCGCGATCTGACTCCAATCCCAGAACCCTAAACAGGCGACGATTTTGCCTTGATCCTCCAAGATGAACACGTTGCCAAAATCGTATGCCGGTGTCCGATCGATGAACCCGGCTAGTGTCTCAACCGACTTGGGTTCATACAAATCATGGCCTTCCCAGGTTTCGTTCAGGAGTCCGACAACGGCGTCGAGGTCGTCTGCTGTGATCTTCCTGATATTCCCCGTAGATGGCAAGTTCAGCGCTCGGTTCACCATAATGATCGGCATGAGAGCGGTCCGATGGAGTCTGAATCCCTCACTTTCAAAAAGGTATTTCGGTGCGACGTTGTCTTCCATGATCAATAGGTAGGAGAGGGCCACTCCGTGCCTCGTCAGGTAGTCTTCGATTTTTCGATGAAGGGTCCTTCCAACCCCTTTTCGCCGGTGATCTGGAGATGTGAAGTACTGAAACTCGTACCCGACGCGCTTTTTCTTCCCATTCACGAGAGATTCGCGGAGTCCCACGGCTCCAGATCCGACAATTTGCCCATCCTCACAGGCAACATAGACCTTATACGCCTCATAGGCTCTGGCCCGGGCAAAAAAGTCGGGCCTATTGACGATAGACACGATAACCTCTTTCCCTTGCAGGCATTTTGCCTGCACCTCCTGAAGTTCATGGTTATCCTTTGGTATGGCCTCGCGTATCTTCATATTTGAAACCATTGACCCGATGACCCAGTTTACCTGGAGTCGCACAAGGGAAACGAGCTTTTTGTTAGTGAAAAGATCATAGCAATATCCATTCGACAGACGCCCGATCTTTGCTATCTGGGTGAGCCCTCATCATGATATCACGATTATCATGTGCAGGGAAAAGCAGAGAGAGATTTTTCGTGATCGTGGGTCTCAGGCCATGGACTCGCCTGCCGACTTGTGGTATATGGGACTTCAAAAACTATCTCGAGGGAGAAGGAGCAAAGCCTTGTACCAGAAAATCACTGAATCAATCTTGAGACGTTTGGTCGAAATATCTGGCCCCAAAGCGGTTTTCACCGACGAAGAGAATCTGGAAAAGTACTCTCGCGACGAAACGATTGGACTTTCACATCGCCCCGATATCGTGGTCAAGCCTGCCACCTCAAATGAGATCACGGAAATCATGCACCTCGCAAACCGTGAGAATCTCCCCATCACCCCACGCGGGCTCGGAACAGGACTCAGCGGCGGCGCCATTCCCCTCCACGGAGGGATTGTCCTTTCCTGTGAGAACATGAACAGCATCATAGAAATCGACCGAGAGAATCTGATGGTCACCGCGGCGCCCGGAGTCATCACAGGAGAGCTCCAGGCTGCCGTCGAGTCAGAGGGCCTCTTTTATCCTCCCGATCCGGCCAGCTCGGAAAGCTGCAGCATTGGGGGAAACGTCGCCGAGGGAGCGGGCGGAAGTCGAGCGGTGAGGTATGGAACCACCAAGGATTATGTGAGCGGTTTAGAAATCGTACTTCCCAATGGAGAGATGATTCAGACGGGTGGCAAGGTGGTCAAAGACGTGACAGGATATAACCTGACACAGCTCATCGTTGGCTCCGAGGGCACACTGGGCGTCGTAACTCAGGTCGTTCTGAGGCTCATCCCCCTCCCCACACGACGGATGGATTTCCTGATTCCCTATGGATCCGTGGAGAAGGCAGCTCAGACCGTCTCAGAAATCATCGAGGCAAGAATCGTTCCGACTGCCATCGAATTCATGGAAAACAGCTGTTTCGATCTCGCAGAGGATTTCACCAAAAAGAAGCTCTCTTTTCGTGAAGCGGCCGCTCATTTGCTCATCACCATAGACGGAAATCACGAGAGGGCAATGGAGGAGAGCCGAGATCGCATCGGAGAAATTTGCGAGCGGAATGGGGCCCACGAAATTCTGGTCGCAACCTCGCGGAGCGCCATGGAGCGGATGTGGGAAGGCCGAAAGTGCCTCTTTGAAGCGGCAAATCATGTGGGAGGGATATACAAGAGCCTTGACGTGGTTGTCCCGAGGAATCGGATAGCAGCCCTTGTCCGGAAAACCCGGGAAGTATCGGAAAAGCATCGAATCAGGGCCATGTCCTTCGGTCATGCCGGGGATGGCAACGTCCATGTTCTCCTCTTCAAGGGGGAACTACCTGATGAGGCGTGGGAAAGACAGATTGATCAAATCCAGAAAACCCTTTACAGCGAGACCATCCAGCTGGGAGGGAAGATCACGGCCGAGCATGGTATCGGTCTTTTGAGAAAATCCTATCTATCGATGAACCTCGATTCAGGCCAGATTCAGCTCCTCAAGCGCTTGAAGAAAGCCTTTGATCCCAAGAATATTCTCAATCCTGGAAAGATTTTCGATCTTTAGTCGACAGCGGGCATTTGAGCAAGATCCTCGTATGTTTCGCAGCGAGCTTAACATCAGGCGGTCTGAGCAGCCCATGGAGGCACTCTGTCAGCAAAATCCTGTAAACCACAGAACGAGCGTTGTATTTTTCGCCTAACGGTGGTTTCAGGTCTGCAATGATGGGGACGCTCCTGTTGAAGCTGTTACGGACTTGAAAGAGGCCGAACAGGACGAAGATCAGAGGGCCTGCTTTTCTCCCTGGGGACGAGTGCGTTTTTTGTTTGGGCTTCGCAAGGAAACGGAGCCAACTCCAATTCGGGCAATTTCTAGGTGCCAGGTCACTTCAAATGTGCCTGGCACCTGGCGATCTCAGCGGTCCGAGTGGTGGTGGAAGAGTTTCTTCTCCTGGGCCATGGCGCGCTCCATGTCGGGAGCCAGCGCGGCACCGTCCCGGTACTGGTAGGGCCACATGCTCTTCAAGTGGAAGAAGGCCACCCGGTCGCCGTCCTCGAAAGGGTGATCGACGTCTGGCTGAAGGCCAGGCATGGCACTGAGGTTGCCGTTGATAAAGGTGATGCCACGCTTCTCGGTGGGCAAGGACAGACACTCCAGGAGATCGCGCATCCGGCTCCCAGCTGGCAGATCAAGCTGTAGACTGGTATGGCTCTTGCCAGCCGCCTTGCCGCCGTATTGAGCTAGCGGGCCGTAGAGCCACACCTCCAGGGTGATCGTTTCCATCTAGCCTCCTCCAACGGGCGAAAAGATACCCACCTCGTCCCCAGGAGCGAGGCGGTAGTCGAGTTCCTGGGGCCTACCGTTGACAAAGGTGAGCTTGAGTTCTTCTGTCGGCAAACTCAGGTGGGCCACCAGGTCGGCGAGTGTGCTGTCCTCCGGCAGTTCCACCTCCAGGAGAGAACCCGCACGAATCCCTTGGGGGTAATGGGCCAGAATAGGCCCTGAGACGCTTTGTGCGAGGGTCCCAAAGAGTTTGACATCGACTTTCATCACTTACCTCACGGACATTGGACGATGTTTTGGGCCCAAAGGCAATCGGCGCAAGAGGGGTTCCAGCCCCAGCAGCCCTCGTTTTGCTCCCGCAAGTCGCAGCTCTCTCGTAGGTCACAGTCGGGGCAGGAGGGAAAGTGAAAATCTCGCACCTCGTTGCGGAAGCGGCAATACTCCTCAGAGGTCCAGATCTCCAGGATCGTTTGTTCGGCAATGTTGCCCAGGGCGTAACGGGTGACCTCCTTGCGCCGCCCGTCTATGGCAAGATAGCTATAGTTGTGGGAGAGGGCATAGCAGGGGGCCACGCCGCCATCCCACCCGACTACCATGGCCCTGTCTTGCACAAATCGGCAATGTTGCTCTGCACCCCAGTGCATGCGGGGCAATTCCAAAGTGCCCCACATAACCCAAGCGCCAGCCTTGACAGGCCAACTGCCGGTGCTGAAGGGGGGGTGCGGCTCGTAACCGTAGAGGATTTCATCGCGCATCTCGTCGGTGTAGGCCAGAACGTTGCTGACCAAGACGCGAGCCGCGCCCAGTTGTGACGCCAGCCCGGTCAGATCGGCCAACTCGGCGATGTTGCTTCGCAAGGCGATAAATTCAATTCCCAAGGTTGGCGTCAGGGAGCCCAGCTCTCTTTTCGCTTCGTTCAGGCCCCGAATATTGTCCAAAACCTGGGAGATCATGGCCCCGCGCACGCCAGCATAGGTTTCCGGTGTGACCCCGTCGAGTGAGACAACCAGGCGATCAACCCCCAACGCCACCAGCTCCCGGGCCATCGCTTTGTCCAGGAGGAGTCCATTCGAGCCGATAGTGACCGCTAAGTCTCGCTCGCGCACAAGTCGCACCATTTCCAGGATGTGAGGGTGCGTCAGGGGCTCGCCGAGGCCGCTAAAGACCACCCGCCGCAGCTCGGGGAATTCCCTCGTCTGCTCCACAAGTTGGCGCATGATCTCCATCTCCATATGGGCCTTGGAGTCTTTCCAGACGTTGTGAATGCAAGTGCGGCAGTTGAGGTTGCAAACGGTGGTGGGCTCTACGTAAAGTTTGCGCAGGTCAGACAATCGTGGAAGCAGAATCAAGGCGACGTCTCGCTGGTCGAGCCACCATTCCATGCCTTGTGAGAGACGACGTTTAAGCAGAAACTCTGCCGGCAGCCTGATGGAGCCATCTTGTCCCATGACGGCCTTGGACATGTGTTTTCTCTTTCAAAGAATAAGGAGCAGAACCCCAGACCGAGACTCTGCTCCCTGCTACTAGCCAGCTTTACAGCTCGCCATAGACGGCGTCCAGCGCCTCGTCGGGCACGTCATAGACGTTGTTGTGAGGCGGGAGCTTTTCGTACTTCATAAACTCTGGCAGGCGATCATGAACCTTGGTTAAGCCCGCCGCTTCGTTGAAAGCTCGTTCCTTGCGCAGGATCTCGGCGCCCAGTTTGGCAATGTCATCCACGGTGTAATGGGTGCCGAGGACACCGTTAACTTCGTCCACGATTCCCTCAAAACAACTTTCGATGTCCATGGCGAAGGCGATGAATAGACAGTGACCCGTGGTATCGGTGATGAACGCGGTGGCGGCCTGGAAGGCACGGCTCACCTCCGCTTTGCCCTCGGGACTCAGTGGGTCTGTCTTGCCGCTCACGCCGAGGATCTCGGGATTTATGGTGTAGCCAGCAGTGTGGTCGGCGCCCATAGTGGAGGTGGCGTAGGTAATGCCGATGCCCTTCACTGCTCGTGGTTCGTAGGCCGGCATGCTTTGTCCCTTGACCACAGGGCTGCGCACGACGCCCAAGACGTGAGCAGCAGCATCGGTGCCGTTACCCAGGATGCGGCCCAGAGGGGTCCCCTTGCCCATTTCGTGCATCAGCTCGATGGCCTTCTTGCCGTCGCCGAATTCGGCCAGCCCGGCCTCCATGGCCACCGCGATAGTGGTGCCGGCCTCGATGGTGTCCAGGCCATAGGCGTTGCACAGCCGGACCAGTTCGGCGATTTTGTCTAGGTCGTCAATGCCACAGTTAGCCCCCAGAGCCCAATCTGACTCGTACTCGACGCAGGAGACGTGCTCGGTGCCATCGGGCTTGTGCCAGGTGTTGGAGCACTGGATGATGCAGCCAGGACTGCAGGCGTGGTTGTAGAGTTCCTTGCCCAACCGCTCCTTGTTACCCTCAAAGATCGCTTCGCCGGCAATGTTGGGCGCCCCTTCAAAGCGCCCGCTGGAAAAATTGTTCGCAGGCAGGCCACCGGCCTCGTTCATAATGTTGATGAGGACCGCGGTGCCGTAGGTGTTAAGGGCGCCCTTGGGCTTGGTAATGTCGGCGGTGCGCAGAGCATCGGTGAGCTTTTTCCGTCCCTCATCAAAAAGTGCTTTGTCGGCGATCTCCACGCCCGGCGCGCTCTTGCGATCCAGGACGATGAACTTTAGCCCCTTGCTGCCCATCACCGCGCCCAGTCCGCCGCGACCGGCATATCGGCTGGGTCGCCCGGCCAGGTCGGCAAAGGCAACACCCGAGTTGCTGTAGAGGGACTCACCCGCAAAGCCGATACTGCCTATATTTACCTTGCCAAAGCGCTCAAACAGTTTGGGATAGACCTCGTAAAGGTCCTGGCCCACATATTCGTCAGCCGGAAGGAATTCAACCTTGGGCTTGCCTTCAGTCTGGTCCCAGGAGAGAGACAACATCCAGAATTTGCCCTTCTGCTCGCGCTGACCCTCCACCACCAGCGCTTTGATGCGCATGGCGGCCAGCGCAGGCGGCCAGCCGGAGCCGGCGTTAGACTCCTTGATGGTGTTGGTGAGGGGCGACTTGGCGCCGACGGAGATGCGGGCCGAGGTGGGGGCAGCCGTGCCTGTCACGATGCCTGGAGCAAAGACGAGTTTGTTGTTGGGTCCCAGGGGATGGCACAGGGGCGGTACCTCATCGTGGATGATGGTGGACGTTAGCCCCCTGCCTCCAAGAAGCTTGTAGGCCTTGGGTACGTCTTCGAGCTGGTAGCTGCGGTCGGTCATGTTGATACGCAAAATCCACATAACTCTTCACCTCCCTTCTAGTTATGAGGGTAGAAGATGCTCTACCCGGTTTAATAATTACAAAAAGGCAGCTTTCGTTTCTGGTGATCGGGAACCGTTCCGTAAGTAAAAATCCGAACGAGTTACAAAACAATGAGAAGCGTTATGCTATTGGAGACTATCGCAGCTGCAATTTAGCATTGGCTGGGTTTGGTGTCAACTGAGTTGAGGTGATATATTGATCAATTTCCCAGTTGACTTTTTTTGAGAAGCTCATCTTGGCCTGCCTTTTCCATGTTATCGGAGTGAGGATTTGGAGACGCATTCGATAATCTGCCTCCCAAAGAAGATTGTTGATTGCCCTTTCAAATAATCACCCATCCGGTCTCCAATCATGCCTTTTCGGTCACCGGACGAATCACGAGTTCACAGTAAGGGTCACCGTCCAGAATGTTCTTGACATGAAGGTATTCATACTCTGGGTTAAAGCCATGCATTTTTGCCTGGTCCACATAACAGTAAAGGCGAGCCCTTTTTGATTCTCCCAGTTCAAGCCATTCCTTGGCCAAAGGACAATCGCGAACCCGGACCCTCTCCTCCCCCTCAACGATGACAGTCTCGGTTTCCCACCCCAAGTCGGGTAAATCACTCTCGAAGTTCTCCGGCGTGACCGAAAGGCCCCGCTCCTCGGCTCGACGCTTGGCATAATCTCCGATGTGAGTTCCATAAGCGTCTATTGCCTTTTGTATGAGTCTTTTTCCGCGTTCCTCACCAAGTTCATCGACCAGGGTCCTGGCAAAGAAATGATAGAGCAGAGCCGTCCTGCGTAGCGCGAGCCGGATCTGCCTCAGAGCTTCATCCGTTGAGATCGTTTTTGCCTTTTCTTTCATCCTTTCTACTCCTTGTTCCCAGATTTGTGCTCCTCGGACGGCCGCTGATACTCTTGACACCTTCAAAGGGCCCCATCCTGGTCAACAAATTCCATTCCATCCGCTGCAACGGTGCCCACTGGGTTTTCCAGGGTAAAACAACGAGTCCACGAAATCAAGACGTCTTGAGGAGTTATCCGTATCGTTCCCTAATTGCAGTGTCAAACAATTGAGCTTCTAAACGAACAATCGTTGCCACAGGCGAAGCTCGAGAAGCACGCATTTAAAGACCTCGAATGAGAAAACTGTTATAATGCGACTGTAACCCTCCCGAGCTATTTTCCGTCTTACGAATAAACAACGAGGAGGGGCCGAATAATGGACGAGAAGACTAGGGTTTTGATCTCTTTGGGGGCAGCCACGGCTGCGAACTGTGTCCCGTGTTTTGAACACTATTTTGGGAAGGCGAACACCGTCGGCCTGACAACCGAGGAGATCCAGGAGGCTGTGGAACTCGCCAGTCAAGTGAAGAAGGGAGCCCACATGGCGATGAGAAGTCGTGTCAGTGATATTATGGGCCGGAAGAACAAGTATGAATTATCCTGCAGCAGGCAATCTGAAAACCCATGCTGTAGCTAGCCACGAGAGGGCTCAACGATGGATTTCTGGGAAATCTATGATGATTACCACGAGAAAGTCCGAAAGTTTGTCCTGACTCTCGTCAAGGACGAATGGGTCGCCGATGACCTTATCCAGGAAACATTCCTCCGGGTTCAAACCAAGCTAGAAAGCCTCAGAGACCCTGCGAAGCTGTCTTCCTGGGTATTTCGCATTGCCTACAATCTCTGCCAAGACCATTTCCGCCAATCGAGAGGCCCATCGACAGTGGCGGTCGAGGACCAGCCAGATAGGGCAGAATCAACGAGGGATTCGATTCAAAAAGAACTGGAGCAGCGCCAGATGGGACAATGCGTTCAGGACCAGATGAGCGTTCTTCCTGAGTCCATGAGGACTGTCCTCGTTCTCTATGATGTGATGGGGTTCAACCATTCGGAGGTCGCCGAGATTCTCGGATTGACAACAGAAAACGCCAAAGTGAAACTGCATCGAGCCAGAAAGAGGTTTAAGGGGATCCTTGAAGAAAAATGTACCTTTGAGGTCGATGAAAGAAACGTTCTGGTGTGCGAGCCCGAGGAGAGGCAAGACCCGCCTAAGTTTTCTCACAGGAGGCCTGATCCTCGTCCGAGTGCTGAAAGAACCTCCGCAACGATAGGAAATCGTACTGCTCGATCAACCGAGGGAAAACAAAAACGAAAAGGATTATAACCAGCCCAGAAACCAGGGCAATTCCGCGACTCACAACCAGTGCAGATCCGAAATAGTTGTAGACAAAGGTGAGGGGGAGCATCCCTAGGAAGGTGAC
>JABAOC010008713.1_pt2 | contig 12673 bp, 11 predicted proteins | sample 7062161 | NCBI WGS metagenome assembly JABAOC01 (sample SAMN14538625, study PRJNA623070) | marine sediment metagenome | biome: marine biome [ENVO:00000428]; feature: marine pelagic biome [ENVO:01000023]; material: deep marine sediment [ENVO:00002113] | place: India: Gulf of Khambhat ... | reverse complement strand
AAACCAAAACAAAGATTTATCATAAAATAGATTACAGATTAGGGAGATTTAATTTGATAAAAAACATCCTCAATCCCACAGTAAATGAATCATTATCTTTTATCGATAAATATCACAAATCAAAACCTGATAAAACCATGTTGTTAGTAGTTGGTGATTGTATGGTTGATTATCATGGACGAGCACGGTCACTTCTTGATTGGGGTGAGCGAATGATTATGATTAAGCAGGATGGAGCAGTATTAGTTCATCAACCAGTTCTCCGTGAGCCGGTTAATTGGCAACCAACGGGGAGTAAAACTGAGTTCAAAATCAACAAAGACAAACAACTGGTGATGAGGTCTCGTCATCATCGTCCCCCTGAAAAAATGAAGATTATATTCCGAAAAATCAAATCTATCTTGGTTAGTACACTTCATGATAAAGCGACTCTGGTTATCTCTGGAATGGAGACCGATGTTGTTAATCAAATAATTACTGACCCCGGAATTATCGAAGAAGGACTTCGCATTAGTAAAAGAGAGAAACATGTGAAATCAGGACTAATTGACCTTTATGGATTTGACAAGGACCATGTCCCTGTTGTTATTGAGGTTAAACGCAGTATTGCAAGTATTAGCGCTGTGCAGCAACTGAGGATGTATGTTAACGATGTCAAGAAGGATGTGAAGAAGGCAAATGTCCGTGGGATATTATGCGCTCCCCGAGTCCCAGATTTGGTGAAGAAGTTGTTGTCTGATTATGGTCTGGAATGGCAGGAGGTTGAACGACATATTGTGTTGCCTGATGATTGGCAGAAGACACTCAAGGATTTTTAAAAAAGAAGAGGCTATACAGATACAGAGTATGGGATGTAGGTCATGGCAGAGTTTATGTGCCGGGTATGTGGTAGACCTCTGGAGACTCCAGAGGAGATCGAGATGGGTGTCCACGAGGAATGCATGGATGATGAAGCATCAGCTATGTTGCTGAGTAAGGACATTCCACCAGATGTCAAGGATTTGTAATGGATGAGACGGACTTAACAAAATCCTAATAAAAATAATCATACAGAGATATTTTATAATAGTAATACATATAATTCTACATAAACAAAAGCTGTATGGGGGAAAATATAATTATGAAAAAACTCACGCCACTCATCATTATAAGTATATTCTTATTGGGTAGTTTCAGCACCATAGCACTGCATCAAACCGCTGACACACACCACAATATACAAAGTACCATCACCTTTTCAACACCCACTATACAACCTGTCAATAACCGATATCTCATCTTAACTTATCCAACAGCGTATCATACCCTGAAAATACCCGGAAAACCAGTAATACCTGTTATCACCCACCAGTATGAATTCCCCTTCGGCGCAAAAAACATCCAAATCATCCTTACACCTCAATCGGTAACAAAGCAAACCATTACTCATGAAATACTTCCAGCATCACCACCAAACATTATTGGTTCACCACAAAAAAGAACAACAACAAAAGATAAGCAGCTCTACACTACAAACCAACTTTATCCAGATTCTTGGTATACCACAAGCATCGGCTGTGGACTTAATAATCGAAACCGGCCGGTTACCTTTGTTTCACTCAACATCTACCCGACCCGTTACAATCCGTTCAAAAAACAACTCATATCACTCACCGCAGCAAATATCACAATCACCTATACACCACCAAAGACCACGATATTCCCAGAATCCACAATCTATGATCTTGTGATCATTACCGCTGAGAAATTTGTTTCAGCTGTCCAACCACTTGTAAACCATAAAAATAATCATGGTATCAACACCCTTATCAAAACCACTGAATCAATCCTCCAAGAATACCCCGGTGTTGATGCGCCTGAACAAATCAAATTCTTCATTAAAGAAGCACGTGAAACCTACAACACCACCTATTTCCTTTTGATCGGTGGACTCAAGTCACAAATCTATGCACCACCCCGGGATGACCCAAACCAGGGAACCAAGGGATGGTATGTACCCGTACGGTACTCTAACCTCTACGATATCTTTGAAAACGAATCAATCTATGATCCGGGATTTCTCTGTGATCTCTACTACGCTGATCTCTATAAAGAAGGCGGCGTCTTTGATGATTGGAACTCAAATGATGACGACGTCATCGCTGCACGTAACTGTCCAGGGTATCCAGATGATGAAATCGATCTTTACCCGGATATCATGCTCGGTCGATTCCCCTGCAGAAACAAATTCGAAGTCAAATCAGTCGTAGATAAAATCATAACCTATGAGAGCACCATGGCGGATCCCAGCTGGTTTAACAGAATTGTCGCCATTGCTGGAGATGGATTGCAGGATCAAACCGACCTGAACATCATCTGGGACGCAAACACACTTCCCAACGGAGAATACACCATATATGCACAATCAAAAAGTCTCATATCCAACGAATGGGGACCCATTGACAATGTCACCGTCACAATCGATCATTCTCAACCCTCAAACATCACCTTCTCTGAAGATGACCATCTCAGAATTACCACCTACCCCATGCCATCCATTGCTGAAATCACCTCACCAAGCAAAGGAGACATCTTAGGAAACACCGATATCAATTTCACCCCACCACAAGCCTACATGGGCATATACTGGGCAACCGTTACCTACATTGATGGAGTCATGCATATCCGCGGTAAATCCTACGACCCGCAACCCTACGGATTTTACACTGACGTAAAATTCTGGATCACCAACCAAACCGATGACATCATCTTCACCGATCAGCGTAATACCACCCGAGTCTATTTCGACTGCGAATGGACCACTGGAAACAGAGAAATGGGCGGTGGTCGCGCTGGTGCCTTCTACTATATGCCCCAAGCGTTTGAAAAACATATGCTCTGGGCATCAAATGGTAACTTTACCGGTCAAAAAGACGTCATCTCAACGATCAGCAAAGGCTATGGTTTTGCATTCTTNNCATTCTTCTTTGGACATGCAAGCCCTACCACGATGATTGTAAACTTACCAGGAATGCCAGGAGGATTCGGACGTTCAGCCCGCATCGGTTTGCAACAAATAAGTTTAAATCTGCCACTATTTCCCATGAACAGACTTAGAAATATAAACAAACCCCCAGTTGTCATGGTCATGGGATGTCACAACAGCCAATTCAACAATACCCTCCTGCGTTCTATAACAGATCGTGGTAATACCAAAAAAACATGGGTATATGGTTATCCAAATCCGGAATGTTGGAGCTGGTGGATTACAAAACTCCCGAAACGCGGGGCTATAGCAACCATCGGTTGTACCGGATTAGGTCCAGGGGAGTTCGATGAAGCATTTGTACCGGATACAGGGTGTTGGATATTCCCAGAACTCTTTCTGCAATATGGACAGGAAGGACATGAAATCCTGGGTGATATGCACGAACAAGCCATCACATCATACATCAATACCTTTGGACAAAGTAACATGATCGATGTCAAAATGGTCCAGCAACTTGCACTCTTTGGAGACCCAAGCATGCAAATAGGGGGAATAACCTAAAAAAAAACACACCTTTTATATTAAAAAGCTAACCATCCGGCTTTTAATTCCTTCTCTCCTTAAAAAATAGTTAGCTTAGCTGGGTATTTTAGTTGATTAAGAAACCTATTTTTTAGGGGACTATGTATCAATTGTAAAAAAATGGGAAAGAATCCCCCTTTTTTTAGATGTATAAATTGCCGTTCCGTCATTTCTTTTTATGAACATATTAGAGGGATTCTCCAGTAAACCATCCATCGATGCTTTCACATGTCCAGAGAGCAATGAACCGTTCATTTTTCATTATGTAATTTCCACTGATTGAATGGAAGTTGTCGTTGTAGATGACCACACCGGTGAAGGTACGAAGATAGGTGTTCATTTGCAGGTAGAAATATACTTTTTTGTTGTTATACATTGTTTTTCCATAAATCTTATTTTCCTCTTCAAACCCCTTGAATATTCCCTCCATGTTATTATCGTAGATTCCCCATTTTCCTTGTATAGTGAAATCTTCCTCAGGAACTCCCTTTATTTCTTCTAATTCCGCAGCAACATCTTCAGCAAACAACATATTACGGGCTTTTTTAACATCCGAGGTTGCCATACTTTGTGAAAACAGCGCCATGATATGATCTTGACTGCTCGTTCCAGCGACTATCACCGGAACAGATAGTCCAATTATAAGGATCATTGCCAGTATCTTTATTGTTTTTTTATTCAACCATCTCACCATGTTACTATACGACTCAATTCTTTATTAATAGATTGGTACAATGTTTTTACTATCGAGCTTTTTATTATTAACATTACTTATAGAACTTATTCCTTGGAGTAGCATCCTTGCAGAAAGAAAGGTTATCCACTTTAACACTGGAAACTGTCGTGAAGTAACAACCAGAGGGAGCGTTATCGAATATAAATATCACTGTTCCATCTGAACCAGTGGTGCCCTTGAATTTATACCAATCCTTTTCTCCAACAAGAGATACATCAATTTCAATAGTGGCATCTGAAACAGGATTGCCAAAGTGATCTACGAGAGCAATTCGGATGACAAGATCCTTATCTTTATTTCTACCACCCTTGGTAGTGTACGTTATGGAGTTCACATTCACCATTCTAGGGTTTCCATCAGTAGAGATAAAGTTGCGATAGGCGTTGGCATTGATGAGATTGGCTAACTCCCTATTAAGCCGCTCTCGGTTCGTAATACCATTGGGACTAATTACAAACAACCAACCTTCACCATATGGATCCTGTGTCAATATCTCAAATCTATCCTCCCACCATCTTAAATCGTCTCTAATGGATACCACTCTACCACTCAATGGAGCATAAAACGGTACTTTTTCCCCTAACGCAACCTCTAACTTACCATATTTTTTCATCTGTCGTACTTTTGAATCCAGCTTTGGCAAGGGAATAAAATCCTTAACAATTATAAACGCCGTTAGGTACTGAGCAGAGTACCGTGTTAGACCAACGCGATAGAGTGGAAAGCCAGTTATTGGTGCGATTTCCTGTCGCACCCAAAAGTGTGCATTTAAGGAATGACCTCTAGGCGTGCGAAGACCAGGACCAGGGGCGACAAAATACATGCAGTTGGTTGGAAAAAGGATTTCCTGACTCATCATCGAGCCAGATAATTGAAAAAACTGGCCCGGCAAAATACGGCGAAGAATTGCCATACAAATTCTCTTGTCAATAAATTGCTCTGCAGTAACAGGATCAGCTTCCACAGCCATAACGATTTTCTCAGCGATCAAGTCCGTCTCATCATTCAATAATTGATGGATAGCAGCAATCCCCAAAAATGCCAAGCTACGAAGTTCTCCATTTTTAAATCCTCCAGTCCGACCATGAGGTGGAATGGAGATGATTTTGTGAAAGTTATCGAGCGCATTTGTCAAAATGTGCCGCCCTAATGAAGTTCTTACCGAGTCTCTCAACTGGGACAGTCCACTAAGAAGTTGTCCAAGGCGTTGTTCATCTAATTTTTCTATCACTTTATTTATCTTGTTATCAATGCGGCTTATATAGTCGTCCAACATTGCTCGTGCTGAAGACGCCGTAAGCGGAGTTTCTCCTTTCTTCATCTTCCCAAAGATATCTTCTTTAACTAACCACTGCACAGCTTTTACTATCATATAACTTTCAAGCATATACTTCCTCCTTTTCAAAGTCCTCCTCTATAAGTCATAAGATATTCCCCACAAAACGTAAATGAAAAGATATTAATAGAATTTTGCAACATCGATATATAAAAGATGCCCATGAAAGCCCGCCCATAGGCAATTTTTTTCTACTTATAAGCAAACTCAATATGGCGTTAGCAATCATTATATTGAACAGAATCTTATGTAGTATCTTCAATCGGTGCAGTAGGTGCATATTCTTTAACTGCATTAATTCCATTCACACAATTTTGTTTTGCTGTATACATTTCGCTTGGAGCAATAATTTGGTTATTAGGTGCTATAAGGTAAAAATAGTATTGTCCAACTATTCTTTTTTTTATTTCCTACCAAACATATAGAGTATTAAGTAAGAAGCTAACCATCTCACTTTTAAAATCTTCTCTCCTTAGAAAATAGTTAGCTCAGCTAGGTCATCCATCTCGCTTTTAATTTCTTCTCATCTTAAAAGTATGTAGTGTTTTTGTTACAAATTTTACAAAAAATATATTTGTTGGGATACAAGCGTCTATGTGACGTCGCATCGAAAGTTAAAGAGCCGATTGGTACACTAGGTAATTTTCGAGAAAGTTATGGCAAAGCCGTATAACTATTCGAATTATGATATTGTTCTCTGTCCAATTTTTGCATATTCAAGTATCTCAGGAATATTTTCATCGGGTGTCATATCTATCATCCAATGAAGAAGTTCCCTTTGAATTAGGATCAAACCGCGATTTGTTAATGAGTATGTCTTGGTCTTTTCATCTTTAATAATTAGTGGAGGGTCCATCTTTAGAAAACGATTTAATTTCATATTTAGTTGATTTCGTGGGGCTTTACCAGATATCTTTGGCATATAGAATCCATCATATACATCTGGAGTTTTCTTTTTGATTTTGTGCTCTACCTTCTTCATTACTTGTCTATGCAATTCATGATAATCTCTTTTTCCATCGCTGAAGAATGTTAATAGCTCCATTCCTATCTTCGTTGTTTTTCCACGATTATTAAAGATAACATAGCCATGATTTTCAGAAAGAATATAGTTAAAATGTTTAAATTTTAGGTTTCCATGTTTCCATAGTAGATATAGGATCCCCCTATATGGTTGTTTACTTACTACATACTTTTCACTTAATTTCCGATTCATTTTATACACGTATGTTTGTATTAACATGTATATATTAGTAAATTTATAACTTTTACGATCAAATTATGAAAGACACAGATTTGAGTACCAATGAGACATTGACGAAAGTCAACCATAGAATATTCTGTAAACAAACCAATATCAGTCGATCCCAAGCTGTTAGATATATTTAAACTAATATTTAAGAGGAGAGGGGAATGAAGAATAATTGTGAAATCATTGGAGTTCTTTCTGCCATTGAAACAGAAGAGAACGAACACAAGCTTATTTTTACCATGAAGAAGACAATAAAAATTTCTCTCTACGCAATATCTGTAAAAAAATTACAGAAACTACTTGGACAGAGGATTGGCATTTTAAATATCGATGGTAAGTACCAGATAAGAAAAATTTCAAAGTAATAGTAACATTCAATGGAAAAATGTTCGATATTCCATTTTTAATAAAACAATTTAATAATATAACTATTCCTCAAGTGCACCTTGATTTGAGATTCCTCCTTCGGGAAATAGGTATAAAAGGTTCACTTAAAAATATTGAAAAAAAAGTTGGACTTTCCCGTTCAGAGGAAATCAAAGATTTTACTGGCAGGGAAGCCGTAATACTATGGAATAGATTTCTTAGGGGAAATAACGAGTCTCTGAAGAGCCTTATTTTGTATAATATCACCGATGTATTTAATCTAAAATTACTTCTAGAAATTTATTACGAGGATAAATTCAAACAGTTCAACGATAAATTGGGTAATACACAACAAAAAACATTATTCCATGATAAAGTCCTTTATCGCAATGACTTCCATTCTATTTATCCAACTCCCTCGATTGATTATAGACCAAAGAAATGGAATGTTACGATTAAAGAAACTCAAGATAAACTGTTAAGGATTTTTATTAATAATGAATCGAAATTGGAAATCAACAGGGAAAACATTTCAAGAATGTATATTAATCTGGATGATGTAATTGCTACTATTAAAAGAAAAAAACTAAGACCTATTAGTGTAGGTATTGACTTGACTGGTTCAGAAAAAAGACTTTCTGGTTTTTGTCTACTTAAGGGTAAGCAGGTTCATACTGAATTGTTAGATACAGATGATAAGATTAAATCAAGAACTTTGGAATCCAATCCTGAAATAATATCGATAGACTCTCCTTTAAGTTTGCCTAGTGGGAGGGATTGCACAAGGGATGACTGTGAATGTAGAAAATTTGGTATCATTAGAGAGTGTGAACGAATTCTAAAAGGGAGAGGCATAAATGTTTACCCCTGTTTGATTAAAAGTATGAGAGCTCTTACATTAAGGGGGATTAAACTTGCAAAATTTTTTCAAGAGAAAGGATTTGATGTCATAGAGAGTTATCCTGGGGCAGCTCAGGATATAATGCAAATTTCAAGAAAAAAAATTAACTTAAAAGAATTAAAAACTGGATTGAAAGAATTAGGTCTGGAAGGGAATATTTTTCAAAAGGAAAAAATAGTACACGATGAATTAGATGCATTGACATCATCGTTAGTAGGATTGTTTTATTTAGCAGACAGTTATGAACCAATAGGAAATTTTGATGAAGGCTATTTAATAATCCCAAAATTTAAGAAAACCAACTCGTTGTTAAATAAAGTGAGAGTTTGCCCGTCAAGATAGTTATAGGTGGTCAATTTGGGTCAGAGGGAAAAGGAAAAATTACAGCCTTTCTCTCAAAAAGATATAATGTTGATGCTGTCGTTAGATGTGGAGGACCTAATTCAGGACATACAGTGACCATTAATGGTAAACAAGAGATACTTAGGCAAATACCCGCTGGCGTTGCAAATGAAAAAGTTAAACTCTTTTTATCTGCTGGTTGTCTAATTAATATTGATGTTCTCTTAAAAGAAATCAAATATTTCGAAATTGATGAACAAAGAATAGGTATTGATAGAAATGCAGCGATTGTCAAAAGGGAATATATGGAAAAAGAATCACAGAGTGGCCTTTAAGAGCGAATTGGTTCAACTTGTAGTGGAACTGGTTTTACGGTTTCGATGAGAGCAATACGTGAGGCGAAATTAGCTAAAGATATTCCTAGGTTACAACCATTTATTTGCGATGTTTCCGAAGAATTAAATCATTACTATAATGAGGGAAAAACTATTTTGATTGAAGGTACCCAAGGATTTGGTTTATCAGTTTATCATAGTCCCTATTATCCTTATACAACTAGTCGGGATACAACAGCACCAGCTTTTTTGAGCGAAGTTGGAATAAGTCCCTTAATTGTAAATGATATAATAATGGTTATTCGAACATTTCCTATTAGAGTTGGCGGGAATTCAGGGCCACTACCAAAAGAAATTAATTGGAAAACAATTCAAAAGGAAAGTGGTTATACTCATGAAATTAAAGAATTAACTTCTGTAACTAAACAATTACGGAGGGTTGCAAGATTTGATTTAGAAATTGTAAAAAAAGCCGTGTCTGCTAATAGACCAACTCACCTTGCGTTGATGGGTACAGATTATTTGGAATACAGAAATTTTCAAGTGACAAATTTTGATGAGCTAACACAAAAAACCAAAGATTTTATCTCTTGGTTGGAAACAGAACTTAATGTTAAGATTGATTTTATTGGAACAGGTCCAATGGATGAAGAAATTATCGACCGAACAATAAATAAGGGGATTGAAATTTTTGAAAAATAAACCAAAAGAAAAAGAAGAAAAACCAGAAAAATCTATTCCAATAAAAAAAGAGGAGACTAAAGAAGAAAAACGGGAGTTGTTACCTCGAGCTTTAGAATCTGATCCACTTGGAACACATGGAATACTTTTAAGTGATGAGATTGAATTCTTTGTGGATGAAAATGACTTAATTGACCCATTTGAACCAGAGAATTTAAAACCAGCTGGTTATTATATAAGGGTTGGAGATGAATTTACTTTTAAAGGGGAAACAACAGAATTAGAAGATAAACCTGGTAAAAATGAAATAAAAATACCACCCTTTGAAGTTGCTATTATTAAAACGTATGAATGGTTAAATTTACCTAGATTTCTAGTAGCTCGTTGGAATATTACGGTTGATAATGCGTATAAAGGTTTACTGTGGCTTGGTGGACCGCAGGTTGATCCTGGTTGGAGCGGTCATCTAAATTGTCCAATCTATAATTTATCAAATATTGAAGTAGAATTAAGATTGAAGGACCGTCTAGCAGTTATGGATTTTATAAAAACAACACCCTTTAATGAGAACTCTAAACCATATCCTCCTCTAGACCATTCTAAACGTACCCGATATCAAACTGCAAAATTAAATAGTGGCCTATTTGAATTTAAAAAAGCATTTGATAAAATGAGTAACGATGTTGATGGTATTGATGAAAAAATAGATGGCAAGGTTAAAAGTTTTTATGAAGAAATAGAAAGTGATATTAAAAGTTATAGTAAAAAAATAGATACTTTTATATTGGCTACTTTCACCGTAGTTGCAATATTATTAGCTGCTCTATCTATGATGACAACTTCAGATAATTTCAATCTTCCATCATGGGTCTATCTTAGCTTTGGTTTATCTGTTGGAGCATTGATTATAGCAATCGGAGCATATATGTTTGTCTCCCGAGATATAGCCGATATTATAGCCAAAGCAAAATGTAAATTAAAAGAATGTAAATTTAAAGATTTTAATGATACTTGTAAATTTCCTCAAAAAATTTTAAATATGGTATTAGAAACATTAGTTATAATATTAATTATATTTTTAATAATAATTGCCTTTGTCATCATAGGAGGAAATACATTATTCTAAAAATAATAAGCTTTGAAGGAGGCGTTGGAGCAGGAAAAACCGCTTTGACAAATTATTTTTCAAAAAATCTGAACTTAGGAAAAGTTCTTGAGAAATATGAAATGGTACCGTTTCTTGAGGAATTTTATACCCTTGATAAAGATGCAAAACCTGTTTTAGAGACAGAAATATCTTTTGTTCTTGTTCATTATAATCAAATAAAAGAGGCTTTTAAAAATTATCAAGGAGAATCCTTTATTCTTGCTGATTTTAGCATAGAAAAAGATTATGCATACGCTCAAATGAACCTAAATAAAGACGAGTTTAAAATCTTCAAAACAGTATACGATTTCGTTATCCAACAGATTGGAATCCCCCATACAGTTATTTATATAGATTTATCCCTGAAAATGTTGAAAAGACGAATTTTTCAACGAGGTAGATTTTATGAAATGGATACAAATCCAATTTACTTTAAGAAATATAGTGATGAATTAAAAAATTTCTTTAAAGAAAAATCAAACAGTCAAGTTTATTTTTTTGATGTTTCAGACTTAGATTTAGAACAAGAAAATAAAAAATTAACTGAGATTGAAAATAAAATTTTGGAAATAATTTAACTCTACTCTATATCACTTTTTTTCCAAATATCTTTTTCAAAACGATTCATTGATATTAACCAAAAATTCTAAATTTTCTTATAGGCTATTATTTTTTATAAGAAGATTTTTACGAAGTGATATTTGTTTGTAAAAACTTATTATTAATCTATTTGAGACATTTTTTCCAAGTATAATCCAATAACTCTTCATCCTACAGGATTCTTTATTGCTTTTATTATCTAATCTTAGTCTTTTGATTACTAATCACTATTATTTTCTAGTGAATAATCCTTCAAGACAATAAACCGTTAATTTTCCTTCATGTCCTTCATCTTTACAAATATCCGGCATATCACAAATAGTGCATAATCTGTTTGCTAGTTCGTTTTTATCTATATTTAATGTCTCTAACTTATTATGCATTTCGTATAACAATTTCAGATATTTGCCCTCTGCAATCCTTGGAACCTTATCCTTATTAGGAATTCCAATCCATTCGTAAAGTCTCATGTTACCTTTACTCGAGTTACAACTCTTACAGACCTTGATAGCATTATCAGGAATATCAGGACCACCACAAGATCTAGGTAATATGTGTTCTACTGTCAAATCTCCTATTAATCCGCAATAAATACATACATCAGGTTTTTCCTGTTCTCGAATCCATTCACGAATTGTCGTTGACCACTTGATTATACCATCCCTTAAAGCTTTAAAACGATCCATTTGAAATGTTCTCTGGTTAATACCAAAACCAGAAGATTTTGAAATCAGTTTAGCATACTGCTAAAAAATTTCATCTCTAATTGTTCTAACTACTGGCAGTGGCATACAATTCTCATTTATAAATAACGTATAGATTAACTTATAGGTTACTACAGTGTCTGTTGGAATTATTCCTGTTGGATAGGAGAAAAAATGATTTATAAAATTTAGAGTTTTAACAAGACATATAAACCCGATGTAATCTATAATAACTGCAAGTTTTTATAATAAGTAATAATGATTTTTTACCTAATTTTTAGATAACTTTGTAAAAAAGCTTTTTCTGAGAATGATCATACTCTTTTTTAATTAAACCGCCTTCAACCATTTTCTCAAAATACTGTAACAGATATGAGTACTTAAATTTTACCGGTAAAAAAGTGCAGGGGACGAGATTTGAACTCGCGGACCTCTACAGGACAAGGCCCTCAACCTTGCGCCGTTGACCAAGCTTGGCTACCCCTGCATAATTAAATAAAATATCTCCTTCATGTAAAGATTTCTTCCAGTAAATAATACAAACTTATTTATCTTTTTGGTTAAAAATTATAAGTCGTTTAGATTCATCTTGCATATGATACTTAATTCATTATGTAATTTAATAAGACGCTCTGCATATTTTTTTGTCCTTTTTTTAAAGCCTTTTCAACTTCTTTTTCAATAATCTGTTTTTTACCTTTTTCTATAAGATTATCGGAATGA